>WNGB01021676.1_pt1 | contig 16959 bp, 17 predicted proteins | sample 5400681 | NCBI WGS metagenome assembly WNGB01 (sample SAMN13153367, study PRJNA577476) | soil metagenome | isolation source: 115 cm soil or saprolite under grassland replicate 2 | place: USA:California | collected 2016-06-15 | reverse complement strand
TCATAAGCCTCCTCAACTGCCGCTCCGTGACCATCAACCCTCCAAAAAGAGCCAACAGCCTACAGAACAACAACTTATGAAGACCCCAACCCCGCAGTTCTAGTTGTCGCTACCCCGCAGTTCTAATTGTCGCTGAACAATAGCGCGCTCATCCACAGCAGAAGGAAGAAGGGACGGGTCATTCGGGCACTCATGGACCCCACACAACAGAGACCTCCACTCACGACGAACGCCGACCTCTCCCGGAAGCCTTTCGCCCTTGGTGTAGGCACTTCCAACTGGCCCACCTGCGGGGCCCCCATGGCCATTCCGGCTATCACCGTTTCTGCGCGATCCCAAGTAAGGCGTCGCCGAGAGCACCCACTCCGACGTTGAAGGTCACCTGGCTGTGCGAGGACGTCTCAGTCCGGCTCGCGTAGGTCAGAGCCAAGGGAATGGCGACGCCGCCGTCCAAGTACACGTCAAGTTTTGCCTGGCCGAGCCAGGTGGGAAATCTACCAGACTCGATCTGCTTATACTTGGTGCCCAGGCTGAAGTCGAAGCGATCATTTCCGAATCGTCCATAGCTTAGTGCCACCTCGCCTCCGTAGTCCTTAACACGATCCAGCTGCGAGCCGTCGGGCGCTGCGCGCCGATTGTTCAGCGCTACCTCCGCGTTAAGATTCAGTGAGAGCTTTGAGGTCTGCCCAGCCTTGTAGTCCATCAGTACTTTCAACCGCGAGGAGTCCCCCGCGGTCGCATCCCGCGCGTAGGTGTAGCTCGCTGATAGCTCCAATGGCGATTTCGGAAGGCTGTTCCAGACCTCCTCCGCAAGCTTCGCCGGAACGGCTTTGAACGCCCGCTCTGCTGCCAGTCCCGCTTCGGCGCATGTCGCCAGCTTCAGGGACTGATCTTTGGTCAGCACTATCGCCTGAAGGTCCGTCTGAAGGCCTTTCAGCAACGCATCAGTGGCGTCGCTCCTCTGCAAGCCGTCTTTGAGGTTTGCCTCCGCCTTATCAAGGATCGCCAGGTTCGCCTCGCCGAGAAGATTCAGAAACGCGGCACATTCACCGGTAAATTTCACCTGCACAGGGCTCAGCCTCGTCACGACCGCCTTGTTGAATTGATCGACAAACGCGGGATCGCGTTTGCTCCGGTCTCCGCGCAAAACGTACTGAGCCGTACCGCTCTCGAAGTTTCGCAATCCCTTTCCAAGGTCCTGGCCGTCTGCTCGGAAAGTCGCCGCAAGCGATAGACGGCGGATAGCCGCGAGACGCTGCCAGTGCTCAGGGTCGTCAAGAGCGCCGAACTTTGTGAGAAAGAGATAAGGCGTCGTATGCAGTGTGAAACTCGTGCCCGAATCCGTCTTCTCGATGGCTCCTCGTTCGATCGCAAAGCTTATAAGATCCGCGGCGCTGGGCTTTTCGACCAGAGTGGTCGCGCCCGCCGCTTTTGACCCCGCACCCCCCTGCTGATCGCTGCGAAGGCCTTTCTTGTTTTCGGCGGCAACAAACTGCTCAAGCTTCAACGGCCCAAGATATAGGAAGAGCAGAACCTTCCGGATGGAGAGTGACCGCCCCTCCGGCGCCCGCACGTCCGAGAGAAAATCCCCCTGCTGGCAGCGTGCGGGGGCGGAAAGCCCCATTGCAACAATCGCCAGAATACCGAACCAGACGGCCGGCTGGACACGGCGGCCACTGAAAAGCACTGATAGCGGCTCCGGGCTTGTCACTTCCTACCTCGCTTTATGCAACGACAAACTGAAAGAGGACTTCCGCATTGGCCGGGGTCAAAGTGAAGACCTCAAGCTGGACGCCAGCCTGGTCGCTTACGACAACCTTATATTGTCCCGCTGCGCCCGGGAAAAGACCCAGTAGATCCATCAGATGCCGGCTCCCAGAGTCGAGCTGCTGAGGTGTGATCCAAAGAGGAACATTGTTCTGCAGATGCAGCAATTGAGAATCGAAAGAAGAGCTGACAGAAAAGCCCGTCCCGACTGCCGTGACGGTTACCGAGATTGATTCGTCCCTACCTACCTGGTACTTTCCGGCGGAAACCTTGGTAGCCATAATGCACCCTCCGCTGCTAAGACTTCGCATCGAGAAGTAGCAGAATTCTCGGCATGAATTCTGTAGTTGTTTCCTCGTCGGAAGCTTGGCGCAATCTAGCCTCGATTTGAGACATGATTTCATGCAGGTCTTTCGATGTCGGGGAGTCTGGATTCGTCTTCGGGGATTTGCGGCTGGCTCGTACACCCTCTTGTCCAAAATCGGGTTTTCGTCGGGCCGTCTTGGACAGCATCCGCAGACTGGACCCCGGACGGATAGCCCTCGGGATCGCAGAAAACCCTACCCTGCGGCAGTATTCGGTAACGTCGGCGCTCTTCCACTCCATTCGGCCCGGCGCGGCGGTCTTGGACAGCATCCGAACGAGATGGCAGATCTCCTTCTGGGCTCCTGGTGATGCCTCACGTATTTTCAGTGGCTTAGGCTCGGTCGAATCGCCGATTCGTGGGTATCTTGGACAGCAGTGGCTCGTACAAGAGATGGGGTCAGTGCTGAATCGATGTATTATTTCGGCGGGCGGAACCGCCGGGCGGAAAGCCGCCAACTGCCGAGGTTGCGACCCCCTGCCGAGGTGCTCACGGTCAAGCAACTGCAACACTCTCAGCTAGCCTCACCGCTTAGTCGCCTAAGACCCAGAGATAGGCTAGAAAAATCAGCAAGAAAACTTCTTCCAGCTGGGCAAGATCGCGCGAGGCTTAGACTCAGGCCTTGGCAGGTCAGCACATGGTTGCCTCTAACCTATTGCAGATCTGAGACTTAGCCGAGTCTGACGACTACGATCGATGAAGCGGACGCATAGCTGCGAGAAGGATTACGCCGGTTTGGTGGCGTCGGGGGGTTTGGCTTTTTCTTCGGGGGATTTGCCGCCGGCTCGGATGTTCATGAAGCGGTTCAGGAGGTCGAACCAGAAGGGGGCGCCCAGGGAGACGGCGAAGGCGGTCAGGGCGAGGCCGGCGAGTTTGTTCCACCAGTCGCCAGCGTTAGACGGGCGGGACTTCCAGCCCAGGGGGATGCCGAGTTGTTGGAGCTGGGCGATTCTCTCGTTGACGGTCGGTTGATTGGCTGGCGCCGTATCCGAAGCCTTCGCTGTGTCGGAGTAGGCCTCTGCGAGCCGGGGACGAGGTGGAGGCCGCTGCAGTCGCGGCACCTGAGGGCTCGGCGCTTGCGCGGACATCAAACCCTGGGCCTTCTGCGAATTGTTGCGCGCCCAGGTACGCTTGCAGCACGAATTCCTCCAACTGGGCGTATCGTGGGCCCTCTCTTGCGCCACGAACACTCGGCACGGCGTCACTCGCCTCCGCGGCGGAACGACCTGTGCCAGACCCTCTTTTGACCCAATTCTGTTTTGCGAGTTGTCCGGCCCCCGCAGCGGCGATTACTTTGGGTTGACTGGTCTGGATTGGCGCTGCAACAGGTTGATCAGCGGCTGGGCGTCCTCGGAGAGGGTCATGTCGTTGAAGCTGAGATGGTGTGTTACGCCGGCGTCGTGGATTGTGATGTCGTAGTTCGTAAGGTCTCGGGCATTGCTGGTATCGAGTGTTCGTCTCGGACGGTCTCGTAGGGCGAGGACGAGCTGCTCAAGGTGCTTCGCGTCCGCTGGCGGCAGGGAGGAGGTATCGAGCTCGATGCCTCGTGTCAAGCCAGCTACCCCTCCAGTCTCACGGAATGTGACCTTCATCTGCTCGACCTCCGAATCGATCATAACCCAACGGCTTTCCAAGCGTCGCCGACGGCCTTTTCCTCGGTCTTGCCGTACTCGGTGGCTGCGATCCGCACGCTGGTGGCGGCGGCGTCTCCGAAATCGCTTGCCTGGGTGAGGGCGAGCAGAGTCTTATACCAGATCGGTCCTGCCTTGGTCCATGCACGGCCACCGAGGGCGGTGGCCGTGAGGTAAAAGGCGTGATTGGGGATTCCGGAGTTGATGTGCACACCGCCGTAGTCGTCGGTTCCTTTGTACTTGTCCCGCAGATGCTTCGGTTGTGGGTCGGTACCTAGTAGCGGATCATCCTGGTAGGCCTTTGCCTCGGTTAGCGTTCGCAGGCTTTTGGCCTGCACGCCGGGTCCCATGATCTCAGGGCCGATCAGCCAGTCTGCCTGGGTGACGGTTTGGCCCTTTTTCCACTGCTTCACCAGTGAGCCAAAGACGTCGGCGAAGCTCTCGTTGAGGGCACCAGGCTCGTCGCGGTATTCGAGATTGCTGGTATGACTCACGACGCCGTGCGTGAGCTCGTGGCCACAAACATCGAGCGATTTCGTAAACCTCGTAAATATGTTCTCGTCGCCATCACCGTAAGCCATCTGTTCGCCGTTCCAGAAAGCGTTGTTGAATGCGATGCCGACATGAACGCTGGAGATCAGAGACATTCCCTTACCGTCGAGCGAATTGCGCCCCAGGACCTGTAGGTAAAAGTCGTACGTGAACCCGCTGTAGTTGTATGCCTCATTGACTGCCTTGTCTTTCACCGGGGGATCGCCTTCGGACCGCACGAGTTTCCCGGGAAGATACGCCGCCGGCTTGTGCCGGGCGTCGTAGAGCAGCCGATGCTTTTTGCCCGCAGGTGACGGCACGGCTGCCATGGTCGGCAGAGCTGCCAGCGTCCCGCGAACGGCCCGGATTTGCGCGGATTGTGCCAGCGCCTTTATCGCCTGTTCTCGGATCTTGGCATCCGTCGCCTTTGCGAGTTGCTCCAGGACGTATGGCGGCAGAATGCAATGGACTGGATACGATGTTGGTTGACTCGGCTGGGGCGGGTACATTTGTGCTCCTCCTTCTAGGTTTCTGCTATTCGCTATAAGCGACGAGGCCGTGCTGATTCCTGTTGAGTTCCTGGGAAGGGCATGCCACCCCTGGTGGGGCAAATCGGCAGTGGCAACTAGGATCACGCTTCTAACGCGGCGGTGTGGCGCCACGGATCGGTCACGATCCTATCCGGAAGGTGAGCGCCCCGAATAGGGAAGTATGAAACGAGTCGATGCGAGCGACCTGTGGATCGACCGTTCCCGAGTTGGCTCGGTTGACGCCTTCGCTGAGCCGCTTGACTTTGCCGCCCGCAACTCCCACGGTGAACTCCGCGACCTGAGCGAAGCGATACGACGCGCCCATGTATACTCGGCCGCTGGCCCCAGTGGTGACGCCTGCGCCCAGCGTTATGGCGAACCAGTCTAACAGGTTGCTGAAAAAGTCGGTTTTCAGTTGACATGGCGATGACCGGGCTGCACTTTGAAGGGATGCGAGGAGAAAGAGAGCAGCAGCCTGCGTTGATGGTGACGGTGACTCCGGAGGAGCTGGTCCCGGCAGATCACCCGATTCGGATTATCAAGAAGGGACCGAGATGGGGTCAGCCCTGAATTCATGTATCATTCTCCTCGGGCGGGACCGCTGAGCAGACCTTGGGCTAACTCCCGACGTATTCGATCCTCTGCCAAAGATCATCGTCAAGACGGTCCAGGTCAAGATCCACGATTGATATTTCCGGCTCTTCCAGCAGCGAATCCGGGTCCGTACGGGGCTCCTGCAAAGGCCAGGGCGTGGTACGGCAAAGGTGTGCTCCCGGAGCAGAGCATTAGCCCGGATTGATCCTGAAGGCGGGACTTGAGACAGGCTTCTCGCAACTCGAACTCCACCTCGCCGCTCGGTCAAGTCCAACACTTTCAGCAAGCCTTACCGCTTAGTCGCCTCAGACACAGAGATGGGCTAGAAGAATTAGCAAGAAAAAGTCTTCTAGCTGGAAAAGATCGAGCGGTCCAAAGCTCAAGCTCTGGTATGTCTGCTCATGGGGCTGCTAAAGTGTTCCAAATCTAAGATTTAGCCGGGCCTGACGATGCGATTGATAAATCGAACACTTCGCCGCGAAAAGCATTAGGCGGGTTTGGGGGTGTCGGGGGGTTTGGCCTTTTCTTCGGGGGATTTGCCGCCGGCTCGGATGTTCATGAAGCGGTTCAGGAGGTCGAACCAGACGGGGGCGCCGAGGGAGACGGCGAAGGCGGTTAAGGCCAGGGCGGCGATCTTGTTCCACCAGTCCCCGGGCTGGATTTTCCGTGGTCGCTCGCGCGGTCGCCGCAGGCTCTGGCGCATCGACGACCCCAGAACAACCAGAGAAGCAGCGCGAAATCAGGTCAAGACTTCGATCAGGACCCGGTGGTGGAGCGGGAGGCTAGGGAGCGGTGGGCTTCGGGGAGGCGGGGGAAGTCAAAGCGGGCCGAGGATAGGGCGGATTCGGGCGGACTTCCAGAGGTCGAAGAGGGCCTGGGCGGCGCGGCGGAGCTCGTCGGTTTTCGTTGGAAGCAAAGATAGGTTGAAGCCGATCAGGGTTCGGCAGGTCTGGACGAAGAGGTAGGGGGCGAGGAGGCCCATGGCGAGTAGCTCCCGCGCGGCTTTGACGCGGCCCGTCTGAATATGAGTGCTAACAACCTTAAAATATGTGACTTAGCCGAATCGGAACGATTGATGAAGCGGAGCGATGTCAACATAGCTAGGCCCTGGCGCCGCGCAGCCAGATCAGTTGCAGAAGCGCTGTCCCAATGCCTCCGGCTGGGCGCGGCGGAACCAAGGGTATGAAGACACAAGGGCAAGAGGGATCGAGCCCACCCCTCTCCTGCCTGGAGAGGAAGTCTGTGTGAGTCTCCCGATCAGCTCGCCCCGGGCGAGAACGGCAACTTCCTTCTTGAGCCGATTGCCGAGCCGGCCCTTTTCAACCTCAAGGTCGTGGCGGGCCTGCAGATTCAGCCAGAAGCGCTCTGACATTCCGAAGTACCTCGCCAGACAGAGCGCCGTGTCCGCCGTGATCGCACGCTTGCCGTGCACGATCTCGTTGATTCGGCGCGGGGGGACGCGGGTTTGGGGGTGTCGGGGGTTTGGATTTTTCTCGGGGGGATTTGCCGGCGGGTCGGATGTTCATGAAGCGGTTAAGGAAAGTCGAACCAAAAGGGGGCGGCGAGGGAGACGGCGAAGGCGGTCAGGGCGAGGCCGGCGAGTTTGTTCCACCAGTCGCCAGGGTTAGACGGGCGGACTTCCAGCCGAGCGGGATCCCCGATCCGGCATGTCTTCTCGACCGACGGACCCTTCTTCGTGTCGGTGTAGGCCCCTGGCCGGGACTAGCTGGCTACTTCCAGGTGTTGGCGGAGGGTGCGCTGGCCGGCGGCGGAGCGGTGTATCGGGAATTCGGACGAGCCGACGTCAGGTGACCCTAGGATTCTTGCGAGGGTGGCCTGGAGGGTGGCGGGGTCGTCGTCGAAGGCTCCGTGAGCCATCGAGGTGGAGGCGTCTGGAGAACCGATTGGGGCGTCGTTGGGCGACCGCACCCACTGGACATTTTTTAATGAAAGGACGTCCTCGAGCCGCGATTCGACGAACTTTGCCATGCCGAGAAGAGGCTCCCCGTTCTTTGCCAGCGGAGCCTTCGGAAACTCCTCGAAGGCGTTGGATACCAGATAGAGAAGCGATTTGTGGTAGATGTTGGCGCAGTTGTCATCCTGTTCAGCCTTGTCGGTGAGAGTGAAGAGCGCGAACCGGCGGATGCCACCGCTCTGAATTGCCGGCAGGTAGTGTTCCCGAAATAACTTGACGGTACAGGCCGGCGCCCAGAGGGTACAGGTGTTGACCGGGACACCGAGCCCGCCACTCTCCCTTTGCCCGCTGAGGAGGGAGATGAACGGAGCATGCAGAATCGAGCCGGCGCTGTGTCCAACGACATGAATTTCCAAGTCGGACATCTTTGCTTGCAATTCGGCAATGAGGCCGGCCACCTGACTCAGGGCCCCCTTCTCGCGGTCACTTGCCAGCAGTGCGTTCTCCTTCATCTCGTCCCATTGCGCCTTGCCGGTCAACGCTCGGGCGATTGGTTCGAGGGCGTCGTCCAACCGGTCCAGCATGAAGTCCTTCGCGCTGTCGAGAATGCCCTCTGGCCGCCGCTGTTTGAGCGCATCCTGGACGATATTCGTGAGGGTTGACCAGTAATCCGTTTTCCAGATGAAAGACAGGCTGAACTGCCGTGTCTTCGCTGACCAGGCCGCCGTGGGCGTAGAGGAGCAACCGCTTCTTGGTCCATCCCTTGGTGAGGCGCGGAAAATCCTCGTTGATTATCTCGTCGGCGTCGCTCTTTGTCGTACCGTACATTCCATCGGGCCGGAATGCCCCATCGTTGCCGATGCTGATGATATGGGGGCGGAGGTCGCAGAACATATAGCTGCGTGATCCCTGTGCCGCTGCCCCGACGCCGGCGGCTGTCGATTCCGCCGCCCGAAGGACGATGGGAGCGCCGAGCCTGGCGACCCAGACGTCCGTGCCGTTGGCGAGCCAGTCGTCGTAAGTGAACTGGCCAAAGCCGTGCATGCCCCAGGCGGGTCCCCACGAATTCTGAATCCAGAACCCGCGCTCGTCGTACGCGACGATTGTGAAGGCATGGCCGCCGAGGACTTCGTCTTTCTGGGAGATGACCCCGTCCCCTCCCACTGAGCTCCACCCGGCGTGAACGTTACCCGTGGCGTAAAGGATTCCGACCTCGGCGAGCGCTGTGTGCATCGCGATGACGTCTTTGTGATTCACGCGGTAGTACGCGCCGAGAGGCCGGCGCACGGCATCGGACCATCGCTTCGGGAAGAGATCGCGTTGCCGATCGCTCTCATTGTATGGCCAGTGCTTTTCGGAACAGATGCCGTGCTTGTGCCACCCCTTCATGGCGCCACGCGCGCTGCTTCCGGAATAGTTTTCGCCCGGCCACTCGTCGTATCGCCGGGCCATCTCGTAAAGCATGCGCGGGCTGACGGGTTTCGGGTCGGGGATGACCTTGCGCCGGCGGAGGAGGTAGTTTGCGACGGTTGCGAGGCCGAAGCCGGTGCAGGCCCCCTCAGCCCCCTGATCGAGGATCGGGACGCGTTGCTTTCGATAATCGCTCAGCGGCATGCGAATCGGGACCTCTATCAGCGACGGCTCGAACATTCGGTCACGAAAGTCGAGGGTGTCGGGCCGCGCATCAAGAATGCGCTTGGCCGGGGCCTTTCTCCTGGCAGTCCGCCCAGCAGAAGTTCTGGCAGCCGGACGTGATTTCTTTTTGGGCATAGCGTTCACCTTGTTCCTAACTGATCCTCATGACGTCTTGGTTTCTTTGGGGCCTTTGTCTTTTTCGCCGGGGGATTTTCCGCCGGCTCGGATGTTCATGAAGCGGTTCAGGAGGTCGAACCAGAAGGGGGCGCCCAGGGAGACGGCGAAGGCGGTGAGAGCCAGGCCGGCGAGCTTGTTCCACCAGTCCCCCGGCTGGGACGGGCGGGACTTCCAGCCCAGGGGGATGCCGAGTTGTTGGAGTTGGGCGACCCGTTCGTTGACGGTTGGTTGGTTGGCGGGCGTCGCCTCGGGAGGCTTCGCGGTTTCCATATAGGTCTTGGCCTGGGCGATGACGGCCTCGCGGAGGGCGGAGTTGTTGGCCAAGGCGGTGGCGATCGCGAAGGTGTCGGCGTTGGTGGCGATAGAGATGAGGGCCGCGATCGTCAGGACTATGACTTGCGTGCGCTGTTTGTACCAGCCGGAGACTCGGTCCATCGCGCCGTTGAACCAGGCCTCCATGTCCTGCTCCAGTTTGAGGAGGCTGTCTCCGGCTTGATCGAGCAGGATGGATAGAGTCCTTCGGGTCGTCGAATCGGGCGGGAGGTTAGCCACCGCCTGGCGGACAGAGGCCATGGTCCTCGGGGCGCCCGGATCGGACGGGACGAGCAGGTCGAGGAGGACGAGGCTGAAGGTTCGGGGCTCAACGTAGGCGGGCTTCTTGTCGGCGTGATGCAAGTCCTGCACGAGGGGGTGCGCGTAGAAGTCGGCCAGCAGTGACGGTTTTTTCGGGTCCGCCAGGAGAGTCTTGATGCCTTCGTACAGGGTCTTCGAGCGGCGGCTCAGCATTCCCGCGATCCATTCGTTGAGGGCGGTGCAGGTCAGGCTCAGGAGCAGGTAGACGAAGACGAGTCCGATCGCGGTGTCGAGAATGTTCAGGCCGAACATGCGGGTCTTCTGGAGAGTGGGCGAAGCGGGGCGTAGCGGCGCCGGTTAACACGCCGGGGCGGCCGGGCTCCGACCCGGGTTGAGACGGATGTCAGGTTCCGGGATCCCACTTGGGGAAAGATCGCCTTGCCGGCGGGAAAAGGCTAGAGGAAAGTGCTTGATGGGGCTGACCGGGGCAGATCCTTCGCTGCGCTCAGGATGACAGGAAGAAGGAAGGATGAGGATGGCAGGGCGAGGTCAGGGAGGACGGGGGCAGATCCCTCGCTTCGCTCGGGATGACAAAGGAAGGTGAGGGGCTCGGGATGATAAGGAGGCCGAGGGCTCGGGATGGCAAAGGAAGGCGAGGGGCTCGGGATGAAAGACGAGGACGAAGGCGGAGGCGGGTTGGGAATTCTCGGGTGGGGGGGCGGTTGTCGGGAAGGGATAGCCGTGTGACGAGACTCGCGTTTGTTCTCGGGTTTGGAGCGGCGTGTCTGGTGGTTCAGCCGGTGTCTCCGGCGCTGGCCCGTCAGATTTCGGCTCGGGAAGGTTTCCTCGCGCGCGTGGACGCGGCGTTGGCTTCTCGTGACTGGAAAAGGGTTGCGGCGGTGGCCGACACGGCGAGCTGGCACGAGGCTGGTTACCCGGACATTGGGACTTTGAAGATGAGTCTTCCGAGGGGACCGCTCACTCGGTCCAAGGATCTCTCGGAAACATCGGTGCTGTACCGGGACGGATCGGGCCGGTCGTGGCGGCTGACTCTGCGGAGGGAGGGCGAGTCGGGCTCATGGAAGGCGGTCATCCGCGCGAGTCCGTGTCCGCGCGGGGGCGCGCGGTTGCGCCCCGACGTGAGGCCGAGGGGACGCCCTGATCCCAGTCCGTCAGTCACGACCTGGACGGTGCTGGAGTGCTGGCCGCTCCCGATGTGAGGGCTTTCGGCCGCAGACGTTCGCTTAGGCTCCCCTCACCCCGACCCTCTCCCGCCGGGAGAGGGAGAAGCTAGTGCGTTGGGATCTGTAGTTCGAAGAAGCCCCGTCCGTGCGTGGCGATGCGCATCATCGAGCCGTCGGGGAGGATCGCGATGTCCCAGATGCTGACCGCCGGAAGGCCGGTGCCGAACCTCGCCCAGGTCGAGCCGCCGTCGGCGGACCGGTAGAGCCCGACATCGGTTCCCGCGTAGAGAGTTTTCGAGTCGCCGGGATCGACCTTCAGGACGTGGACCGGAAAAGGCGGGAGGCCGGACTCGATCGCTGTGAAGGTCCCACCGCCGTTTGTTGTCTTGAAGAGCCGCCCGGTCGCCGCGGTGGTCGTGAACGAAACATAGAAGATGTCGGTCTTCGCGGGGTCGAACTCCACGTGAGCCGCGTAGCGGTGCGGCAAGCCCTGCAGCGCCGTCCAGGTCGAGCCTCCGTCGGTGGATCTCTTGACCGTCCCCGAGCCCGTCGCCGTCACAAGGTGTTTCGAATTCGATTTCGCGACCGCGATCTTGGTGAGATACCCCTGGCGGGTTCCGTCGCCCAGATCCGTCGCGGACGTCCTGCTCCAGCTCGTCCCGCCGTCGGTTGTCTTCCACAGGAAGTTGGAGCCCGTGTAGAGCACGGAGGGATTGTTCGGGTCCATGGTGAGCGGAGTGATGAACGGGCGGTTCTCGCCTAGGCTGAAGTTGGGTGTGATCTCGTCGAAGGTCTGACCTCCGTTGGTCGAACGAAAGATGCGCGAGTAGTAAATTGTGCCATACAGGATCTGCGGGTTGGCCGACGCTCCGATGCGGATGTTCGTCCCGTTGTCCTGGGCGCCGCCGATCACGAGGTCCCGGCTCGTCGCCGAGACGCCGACGGAGTAGTACTGCCGCGTCACGACGCCCACGTTCATCCCGGCGAAGGTCGCGCCGGAGTTCGAAGTCCGGCTCATGCCGCCGTCGTCGCCGATCAGGAGGCGCGCCCCCGCCCACACCAGGACGTGAATGTCCGCGTGCACGTAGTGGCTGTTGCCGGGGTCCAGATCCCAGCGGGACTTTTTCGTCCAGGCCGCCGCGCCGTTGGTGGACTTCCAGAGGTCCAGGCCGCCTGCGTAGACGACGTTTGCATCGGTCTTCGACACGCGCAGGCTGTTCGCATACCACCCCTGCCCCGCCAGGATCGAGTCGAAGCCCGGATCGTTCAGACTGACCGGGCAAGTTCCGGTGATGGGATTGGTGCGAAAAGTCCAGGTCGAGCCCCCGTCTGTCGAGCGGTAGAAGCCGACCTGGTCCACCGGGTCGTCCAGGCAGTTCTTCACATCCCCGGAAGCCGAGGCCGCCAGGACGTAAACCGTCGACGTCGCCGAGGGCGCGACGGCGAGCGAGAGACGCCCCGTGTTGCTGTCGAAGGGCGCCACGCCGGCTCCGCCGACCTTGGTCCATGTCTCTCCCGCGTCCGCGGACCGATATACGAAACCCTTCCAGGTCGCGTCGGCGGAGCTGATGTCCCAGGTCGTCGCCAGGATCTTCATCGGCGAGCCGGGAACCCGGACGAGCTCCGTGCCGGCGAACTGGGAGAACTTCGGAGTCCAGGTCGCCCCGCCGTCCGTGGATTTCAGGATTCCGTTCTCGGTGGCAGCCAGGATCTCCTCGGGCCTGGTGGGATGGACGCTCAACGCGAAGAACTTGGAGGACATGACGGACGTCGGCAGCGTCCAAGTCGCGCCTCCATCGGTGGACTTGATGAGCCCCACCCCGTCGATGCCGTCGATACCGAGGGCCCCCTCGCCCGTGCCGACGTAGACAACCTGGTTGTTCGAGGGCGCCACCGCCACGGCGCCGATCGAGAGGTTGCCGAGGCTGTCGGTCAGGGGGTTCCATGTCGTCCCGCCGTCTGTGGATTTCCACAGACCGCCGCCGGCGGTTCCCCGGTAGATGATGGAGGAGCTGGTCGGATCGACGGCCAGCGACGAAACTCGCCCCGCGAAATTCGTCGGCCCGATGTTCTGCCAGTTGGTTCCCGCAATCGGATGAGCCGCCGGCATCATGCTTCGAAAGGACGAGCCGGGAAACTTCCTCGACGGCTCGATCTCGGTCAAGACCCGCAGCCGCTCGGCGCGGTCCCGGCTCGGGAAGTTGATGGGGAGCGGCCGCGCCACCCTCGCAGGGAGACGGGATTCGCGCGCCTCGCGATAAGCCCTCGTCGCCTCCGCCAGGACTTGCCGCTCAGGTTCTCCGGCGTAGATGTCGTGGAAGGCCTGCGCCCGGCGCAACGCGAAGTCCGGAGGTTCCCCGACTCTCGGCGACCCGGCCGTCCGCTTTGGCTCTGCCCCCTGGGACACATCCAGGCAAGAGGCGATCACCGCAACCAGGAGCGCCCGCGCCCAAAGGCTTCTCTTCCTCATATCGTCCCTCCCTATGAGGGTTATCGCTCCGGCGATCCCGAACGAATACGCCTATTTGAAAGCAACGTGATCCGCCGGATGAAACCCAAGCAGCCGTCGTCCCGATTCGACCTCGCGTGTGGATGCGGGTTTGGGGGCGTCGGGGGGTTTGGCTTTTTCTTCGGGGGATTTGCTGCCGACCCGGATGTTTGCGCTCAGGATGACGGAGCGGAAGCTAGGGAAGGAGGAGGGGGGATGTGGAATCCTGTAGGCTTTGGCGCGAACCGGGGCGAATGGGGATGGCGCCGGCGCTTATCCGGAGGGGGCCGTGGAAACCTTAAAGCCGTTTCCGCCAAAACGGGACTACAGCTCGCTCTCCGTGAAGGACTTGCTGGAGGCCCGCGACGCGTACCACGTCCATCTGGCGCATCTGGCCAACGTGATCGCCACGGCGATCGGACGCTACCGGATCCGTTGCGGGGACTGGTTCGAGGAACATCCTCCCAACGTCCGGCAGCCCGACGGCTTCAAGGCGCCCACGTTCGCGCGCACGCTGGAGAACTCCAGAGTCCTTCCCTGGTCCTGGCCCTGCGTGCTCGTCTTCGTCAACGACTGGATCGAGCGCGAGGGATTCGGCTCGAGTAAGGGAAAGGAGAACCTCCAGCCCGACCAGATGGTTCCTCGCGCCCTCTACCTGTCCGACGGCCGGGTCATTCCAACTTGCGTCATCCAGGTGACCGAACAGGACGCACCCCTGTCCCGGGCGCAGAAGCTATCGTTCCCCAGGAGCCTCATCGGCGGCGGGTATCTCCTGGGGAGCGATGTCCAGGGGCGCGAGCATCTGGGCTCGGTCGGCTCTCTCGTGACCGATGGGAATCAGATCTACGCTCTGACCAACCGTCATGTGACGGGAGAAGAGGGACGGGAGATCTTCTCGGTGTTCGGGGAAACGAAGATCCGGATCGGCGTCAGTGACAAGAAGCAAATCGGCAAGAAACCGTTCGCGGAAACGTTCTACGGCTGGCCCGGGACCCACGTCCTGTCCAACCTCGACGCCGGGCTCGTTCGCGTGGATGACCTCTCCCAATGGACGACGCAGATCGTGGGTCTCGGAAGCGTGGACCGCCCCGTGGATCTGACCACCGACACGATCACCTTGGACCTGATCGGGTGTCCGGTGTGCGCCTTCGGCGGGGCCTCCGGTCCGCTCCTGGGTCAGATCGACGCGCTCTTCTACCGATACAAGTCGGTCGGCGGCATCGACTATGTGGCCGATCTTCTCATCGGACCCAGGATCAAGTGCCCCCACACGAAAGTTCCCGACCCGTCGAGTGAGAAAGCGGCGGCGGTCTTTCCGGGCGGGGGCAGCCCCGGCACGCTCCCGGGAGACTCGGGAACCCTCTGGTGCCTGGAGCAGCCCGATTCCAGCGGGACGCCGCCGGGCAGGCCGCTGGGAGGGAAGACCCGCAAGCCGACGCTGCGGCCGATCGCTCTGCAGTGGGGAGGGCACGTCGTCGTCGAGGAGGGGACCCGCAAGACGACCGCGAACAGCTACGCGCTCGCCACGTGCCTGAGCACCATCTGCCGGGAGCTGGACGTGGACCTCGTCCGGGATTGGAACTCCGGGCTTCCGGAGTACTGGGGAGACGTCGGCCACTACACCATCGCGGCGCTCGCGTGCTTCCAGGTGGCCGCGCCGGGGCTGAAGACGCTCATGACGAACAATCTCGACCGGGTCTCCTACGAAGAGGCGCACATTCGCCCCTCGACGTTCAAGGGGTTGAGCAAGGCGGCCTTCGTTCCGCTGGCGGACGTCCCCGACAAGATCTGGAAGATGTTCGGCGACGGCAGGCGCGGCACCCCCGAGCACCCCAACCACTTCGCCGACATGGACAAGAAGGATTCGAAGGGGAAGACGCTTCTTCAGATCTGCGGCGGGGGCGGCGGCGGAAAGATCAACCCGGCCAAAGTGGCCGTTGACGTCTGGAAGAAGTACTACGACGACGTCAAGGACAGGAGCCGCGGGTGTCTTCCCTTCCGCGTCTGGCAGATCTATGACGCCATGGTCGATGCGCTCAAGGCCCGCAATGTCGTGAGGTTCCTTGGCGCCGCCGGCGTGCTCGCCCACTACGTGGGTGACGCCTGCCAGCCGTTGCACATCTCCCACATGTTCGATGGAGATCCCGCCGACACCGTCCCGGGCAAAGACAAGAACGGCAAGGAGATCCAGGTCCCGCGCGCCAAGGGAGTCCACACCGCCTATGAGACGAAGATGCTCAACAGTCACGTCGTCGAGCTGATCCAGAGACTCAACGAGAAGCTCGAATCGGGCACGCTCCCCAAGCCGAAGGTGATCGCGGGCGGACACGCCGCGGCCGTGGCCGTCGTGAAGCTCATGGACCGGACCTTCCGGGACCTGACGCCGCCGCAGATCATCAAGGCCTTCAACGACGAGGCCGACCTCTGGACGAAGTTCGGCGACAAGACCGTGGACCTGATGGCCGCCGGCGCGCTCACTCTCGCGATGCTCTGGGAGAGCGCCTGGAAACAGGGGCACGGCAACACGAAAATCTCCAGCACTGATCTTGGCCCGGTGGATCAAAAGGAACTGGCGAAGCTCTACCTCGACCCGGGATTCGTGCCGTCGAAGACGATCAACCAGATAGGCGCTCTTCTCAAATAGGCTCGGCGTGCCATCCCGAGGAGCCCCTGCACTCTTCATGTCATCGCTTAGAGAGTCCCCCCACTCATCCCGAGCGCACGCCCCCACCCTGTCATCCCGAGCGCAGCGAGGGATCTGCTCCCGTTGCTTCGATTGGCCGTGTCCGCTCGGGACAGACTCCGCGGGGTTCTGCCCTGGTCACGATCGGCCGATTCGACCGGAGCAGATTCTTCGTCGCTGCGCTCCTCAGAATGACAGGAAGGGGCCCCTACGGTCTCATTTGATCGGGGAGAGGGGTTGGGGGTAGCCGGTTTCAGGGACAGCGTCTATCTCGATCTGGAAGGTGCCTTTGAAACCGGTGCCACTGACCTGAAACTGCCAGCCTTCGGGAGTGGCCGTCATGGGGTCGCCCGCGGGCTCGCCGTTTTCCTTCGTAAACTCTTCGCCGGTCAGGCAGTAGAGCTTGAGCGGCTTCTCGTCCATGAGCGCTCGCACGTAGTACTGCTTGCGGAAGACGACGTTGTCGGAGAAACCGATTCCGAGCAGATCCCTCTCGCCCACGTAGAAGTCGAGACGGAAGACCATGTCGCGCTGGTTGGTGCTGGGATCGGGGATCACCTGGCTGCTGTCGAAATGGCCTTCCCAGATGAGCCTGCGGTCGTCGGCCCACGCGAATGAGAGCCGCGAGGTCTCCTCCCGGAGGTCCACCGCGCCATTCTCGTCCTCCAGGCTGAAGGGACCGTAGCAGTTCTCGGCCTCCGGACTCTGGTGGAATAACTCGAAGTCCACGCGGCGCGGCTTGACGGAGACGCCGAAGAAGAACTCGCTCTTGCCGAAGAAGTCCTTGCCTCGGGTCACCTTCGCTTCGAGCATTCGCAGGCGGGCCCGAATGTTGCCGAAGAAAAACCGGCACGCGATCTCGAAAGCCTCGCGCGAGGTCACGAGCG
>WNGB01014323.1_pt1 | contig 16959 bp, 21 predicted proteins | sample 5400681 | NCBI WGS metagenome assembly WNGB01 (sample SAMN13153367, study PRJNA577476) | soil metagenome | isolation source: 115 cm soil or saprolite under grassland replicate 2 | place: USA:California | collected 2016-06-15 | reverse complement strand
GGGCGATGGCGGTGTGCTGCTTCTCCCCGCCGGACAGCTCGTGCGGCCGGTGGGTCGACCGGTGTCCAAGCCCGACCCGCTCCAGGGCCAATGCTGCCCGTTCGCGCCGTTGCCGCAGGCTGGCGCCGGTGTAGAGCAGCCCGTCGGCGACATTGTCCAGCGCGGGCACCCCTGGGGCGAGGTGGAAGTGCTGGAAGACGAACCCGATGCGGCGCGCCCGTAGCGCCGACAGCTCCCGGTCGGACAGGCCCGCGACGTCGAACCCGTCGATGACGACCTCCCCGGTGGTGGGCCGGTCCAGGGTGCCCATCATGTTGAGCAGCGTCGACTTGCCCGACCCCGACGGCCCGACGATCGCCACCATCTCGCCGTGGTCGATGTCCAGGTCGACGTCGCGGAGCGCGGTGACGCCGCCCGGATAGTCGCGGCTGACTCCACGCAGCGTCACGATCGCCTCGGCCCGGCCGCTCACGTGGGCACCCCCACCGTGACGCCCTGGGCGATGCCGTCGCCGCTGATCTCGACTCGCCCGGCGGCGAACATGCCGGTCTTGACCGCGACGATGCGGGTCGTACCGCCTTGGACGATCTGGACTCCGTAGCCGCCTCTGGGCAGTGCGAGCAGCGCCGCGACCGGCACCGCCAGGACGCCCTTCCGCTCTTGGCTGACAAAGTCCACATCCACCGGGGCGGTCCCTTCACAGGCCCCCGGCCGGGAACCGTGACCGTGACCGTGCGGCCCTTGATGGCGAGCGCCTGGTCGGCCACCTCGAGCTGAACGGTGACCAGCCGGGTCGTGCCGGTGTAGGACAGCACCGACGCGCCACCACCGGCGCCACCACCACTGTCGCCGCCGAGCAGGTCACCGACGCGGGCGGTGTGCTCGGCGACGCGCACGGCGCCTGGGGTGACCACCAGTTGGCCCGGCTCCACAGCGCCGGTCTGCGGCAGGCCGAGGTCGGCCTGCCAGCGCCGCGCGGCCTGGGCCGTGGCCGCGGTGTAGGTGTCGTCGACGGTGAACCCGGTGTAGCCCAGCTTCGACAGGTTCTCCTCGAGCTGTTTGACATCGGTGCCCTTGACGCCCGTGCGCAGCGCCCGATACAGCGGCAGCGCTCCATAGAGTGCGACGACGGGTCGCTCGTCGACCTTGAACAGCGGCTCGCCCCGCTTCACCGTCGACCCGACCGGCGCGATCCAGGTCAAGGTCCCGGTCCCGGCCGTGCTGATCGGGGTCGGATCGGCGTAGCCGAGCGTGCCCGGCACTTTCTTGGTTTCCACCAGCGTGGTCCTGGCAACCTTTTCGGTGGCGGGTGGCAGCAGGGGCTTGGCTGCCGGTTCCTTGGCGGCCGATCCCCAGGCCAGCGCCAAGCCGGCAGCCGCCCCGCCGAGGACCACCACCGCGGCGCCGGTGATCAGGAGCTTGGGCCTCATCGATGGTCGCCTCCGCCCGGCAGCTTTGGGCGGCAGATCTGCATCGCGGCCTCGAACTTCGGGTCGCCTTGCTGCTCGTGGCCAGTGCCGCGCAACTGCCCGTTGGCGTCCGGGTCGGGGAAGTCGGGCACACCGTTGGCCCGCATGCACTGCGAGAACTGCCGCAGCTGCTCCACTGAGGCTGGGTCGGATTTTTCGTGTTCGGCGCCTGGGGCCAGAGTGCGGCACTTCTCCTGCGCGGCTTGGAACTTCGGGTCGTTTGCCTTCTCGTGGGCGGGGCCGCGCAACTGTCCGTTGGCGTCCGGGTCGGGAAAGTCGGGCACACCGTTGGCGCGCATGCACTGCGCGTACGCCCGGCCCGCCGCCGCCTTGTCGACTGGGGCTGGGGCGGCGCTGCTTTGGTTGTTCTGTCCGCACGCGGCCAGCACCAGCAGTGGCACGACAAGCAGAGCCGGCGTGAGACGTCTCGTCAGCCGCCTTCCTGTCATGGGACGTCCTTTCCGGGTCATGCATGTCTGTGTCATGCGCACCAGTTCACCTGACGGGCCGTTAGAGCAGCGCGAGGGATTCCCTAACACCGCCCTAACACCGGGAGCGGGCATGATTTGCAGATGCGGGTTCTGGTGGTGGAAGACGAACGGCTGCTTGCCGACACGATCACCGCGGGGCTGCGTAACCACGCGATGGCCGTGGACGTGGCCTACGACGGTGATGCCGCGCTGGAGCGGCTGGCGGTCAACGACTACGACGTCGTCGTGCTCGACCGCGACCTGCCGGTCGTGTCCGGGGACGACGTGTGCCGCACGCTGGTCGAATCCGGCGCCGAGACCCGGATCCTCATGCTCACCGCCGCCACCGCGGTCAAAGAACGCGTCGCCGGTCTCGGACTCGGCGCCGACGACTACCTGACCAAACCGTTCGCGTTCGCCGAGCTCACCGCCCGGATCCAGGCGCTGGCGCGCAGGGCGCGACCCGCCGCGCCGCCCGCGCTGGAACGCGCCGGCATCCGGCTCGACCCCCATCTGCGCACCGTCACCCGCGACGGCGAGCACATTGCGCTGTCCCGCAAGGAGTTCGCCGTGCTCGCCGAGCTGCTGCGCGCCGGCGGCGGCGTGGTGTCCGCCGAACAGCTGCTGGAGAGGGCCTGGGACGAACACGTCGACCCGTTCACCGGTGTCGTCCGGTTCACCATCATGATGCTGCGCCGCAAACTCGGCCAACCACCGGTCATCCAGACCATCCCCGGCGCCGGATACCGCATCCCATGAAACGCTGGTGGCGGTCCACGATCCGGGTCCGGCTCACGCTGCTCTATGCCGGGGCGTTCTTCCTCGCTGGCGCGATCCTTGTGGCCTTCATGTACCTGTACCTCCGGCTGTCGCTCGACCACCAGCTGGGCGGACGCGCGGCGTCCACCCAGCAACTACGGTCGCACGAGATGACGTCCGGACTTGCCGATCAGCTCCAGCAGGGCCGCGACGACACCCTGCGCGCGATGCTCGTCGCCTCGCTGGTGGCCCTCGGTGTGATCGGCGTCGCCGCCGGAGGGTTCGGCTGGCTGCTGGCCGGGCGGGCACTCCGGCCGCTGCAGGACATCACCGCCACCGCCCGCCGAGTCGCCGACCGCAGCCTCCACGAACGCATCGCCCTGGACGGGCCCGACGACGAGATCAAAGACCTCGCCGACACCTTCGACGCCATGCTGGAGCGGCTCGACCGCGCCTTCGACAGCCAACGCCGGTTCGTCGCCAACGCCTCCCACGAGCTCCGCACCCCGCTGACCATCAACCGCACCCTCATAGAGGTCGCCCTCGACAACCCGCAAGCCAGCGACTCGCTGCGGCAGCTCTGCACCGCTCTGCTCGCCGTCAACCAGCGCCACGAACGCCTGATCGACGGCCTGCTCACCCTCACCAGCAGCGAACAACGCCTCAGTGAGCACAGTCCTGTCGACCTCGCCGAACTCCTCCGGCACATTGTCACCGAGTCCCAGGCCGTCGCCCAGCAAGCCGGCATCGAGATCCGCACCGCGCTCGCCTCGGCACCCGTCGCGGGCGACCCGGCTCTGCTGGAGCGACTCGCCCAGAACCTCATCGACAACGCCATCCGCTACAACCTCGCCGAACACGGATGGGTGGCGGTCACCAGCGGCCTCGATGATGGAACCGCCCAGCTCACCGTGGAGAACCCCGGCCCCATGGTGCCGACCTACGAGATCCCCGGCCTGTTCGAACCCTTCCGCCGACTCGCCACCACCGAGCGACGCGCAACCCAGGGCGGCAACCATGGGGCAGGACTGGGCCTGTCCATCGTCCGCTCCGTGGCCCACGCCCACGGCGGCGACGTCCACGCCGTACCCCGCCGCGACGGTGGCCTCACCATCAACGTGCGCATCCCAGCCCACGCCACGGACAACCGGCTCGACTCCCCGGATCGACCTCCCACACGCACGTCGGCGGCACCGGAACCAGCCGGCACGGAGGGCGCAACCCAGCCGGAATGACCATGTCCCAAAGGTGGTCGGCACGAGCTGCGCATCCGGACCTGGGCGCAGGATCTCGCCGGCCACCTCAATGACTGAGCTCGGCCCGCTCGACCAGCGGAACCGGACCCAGCCGGATGATGACGGCGTCGGTAACGGCGCCGTGCTCGCCAAAGGGGCTGCCGGCGGCGAGGTCGGCGACGCCTGGCCCGTGCTGCTCCAACCGGCGCAGCCAGCCGGCCAGGTCGTAGATGCGCGCCCGGCCGCCGGGGCGGAGCACGCGGTGGATCTCCGACAGGCCTCTGGCCGGGTCTGGCCAGTGGTGCGCGGAGAAGGTGCTCACCACCACATCGAAGGTCGCGTCTCGAAGCGGCAGCGAGGCGACGTCACCGACCAGGAACCGCACCCGATCGGCCACCCCCGACGTGGCCGCCAGCGCGGTGGCCCGCTCGACCATCTCCGCCGCCACGTCCACGCCCGTCACCCGCAGCTCGGGCGCGGCCTCGGCGAGCGTGACGGCCAGCCGGCCAGGCCCCGAGCCGATCTCCAGCACGTGCGCCCCGGGCGCGAGCTCGGCCAGCTCGCCCGCCACCCCGGCGAAGAACCCCTTCAGCAGCCATGACGAGGCGGCGTCGTAGAGGCTGGCGCTGGGTGCGGAGTAGCGGCGCAGGTTTCCGACCAGCCGGCCGAGGGTGTGCCTGCGGGAGGTGACGAGGGCCACCGCCGCGGCCACGCCCAGGAAGGCGACCAGCCAGCGTCTGCCGCGCATGCCGGATCCTCCGTGAGGCTCGATTTGCTACGCTTCGTTGTAGTAGATACAGTATCGTCGGCTCGTGTCTGCGAGGTCACGCCTCCCCCCATGGCGTCCTATCAGGCCCCACCTGACCAGTGTGATCGCTCGAGCATCCGGGCGCTCGCCCACCCGGAGTCGTGAGCACCAAGGGGATGACAATGCCAAGGAGCAAGACGCTCAACCTCCTCCTGACCGTCGGGTTGGTCGCCGCCGCGACGGTGGCCGGCTTCGCGGTCACCTCCCGTCAGGCCAAGGCGGCCGACCCCTCCAGCGTCCCCATCAGACCGGTCACCTTCGACGCGGTCTACGTCGTCAACGGCGGCAACGGCGAGACCAGCTCGATCTCGGTCATCAACGCGCGGACCAACACCGTGGCGGGCACGATCCAGCTGACCGACGCGATGTGGCCCCACCACATCTACCAGAGCGCCGACCGCAGCAAGCTGCTGGTGGCCGTGCCCGGCATGGACATGAGCGAGGGCCATGGCGGCGAGATGCCCCCGGACATGCCGGGCGCGGTCATGCTGCTGAACGCGCGGACCGGCGCCACCATCCGGTCGGTGCTGACCCCGGCGATGAACCACAACGCAATCTTCTCGCCCGATGGGCGGGAGGTGTGGACCTCGCAGATGATGGAGCCGGGCTCGGTGCTGGTCCTGGACGCCAACACCCTCCAGACCCGGCAGGAGGTCGGGGTCGGCGACATGCCGGCAGAGGTGACCTTCTCGCCGAGTGGCCGCCTGGGCTTCGTGGCCAACGGCGGCTCCGACTCGGTCAGCGTGATCGACCCCCGGACCAAGCGGCTGGTCAAGACCATCGCGGTCGGTGACAACCCGGTGGGCGCGTGGCAGGCGGCCAACGGCTTTGCCTACGTGGACAACGAGGCCGGGATGACGATCAGCGCGATCGACCGGCGCTCGCTGACGGTCAGGTTCACCTACGATCTCGGCTTCATGCCTGGCATGGCCCAGCTCGGTCCGGACGGGCACCTGTGGGTGACCGACGCCGAGAACGGCGGCGTCGTGCTGTACTCGCCGACCCGCGACCTGCGGCTGCACGAGATCCCAACCGGAGCCGGCGCGCACGGGATCGCGTTCTCGTCCGACGGCAGGACCGCCTACATCACCAACCAGCTGGCCAACACCGTCTCGGCGATCGATGTCCGGTCCCGCAGGGTGAAGGCGACCATCAGCGTGGGCGAGAAGCCCAACGGCCTGGTGTTCCGGTCCAGGTGAGCCGCTGGCCCTCATTGGCGCGGGCGTGACTTCCTGGCGGGCATGCCGGTCACGACCGCGTCAGCGGCCAGGAGCGCCAGTCGCCTGCGCTCCTGGCCGCGATCGTTCCCCGCACGCGGTCACTGGCGATCGTGGAGGCCGAGCCACCACGACCCGGCGACAGCGACTACGAGCTCGAGGAGAAGATAGGCCGGGCTGTGGCCGCCAGGACACGGCGATCTTCAGACTGCTACGACACGATGTACGATGAGCGTCTAGGGTGGTGCTCAAGGGTGATCTCTGCAGGCAGGACCGAACGACCAGCTGACACGGCGCGGGTCCGCGCGCTCGCCGGCTGGTCGGCGCGCCACTGGGAGGTGGCGGTCATGGCCGCCGTGGCCGCGGCGCTCGCGCTGGGCCTGCCCACCGACGTGGTACCCAACCCCCTGTACACCCGCATGACCCCGGTGCAGTGGTGGAACTACCCGGTCCTGGTCGCCTCGTCGCTGCTCATCGGGCTCACGGCCGCCACGTATGTGCGCAACCGCGGGGTGGACCTGCGCGGGGGCCGGCGCACGGCCGGGGGCGGACTGCTGTCACTGTTCGCGATCGGCTGCCCGGTCTGCAACAAGCTCGTCGTCCTCGCCGTCGGGGCGAGCGGCGCGCTGCGGCTGTTCGCGCCGATCCAGCCGCTGCTCGCCCTGGCGTCGCTCGGCCTGGTCGCGTGGGCGCTGTGGGTCAGGCTCGGCAGCGCCGCGGCATGCCCCCTCCCCCCGGCCCCGCGGCGGCCGGGCGGCTGACCCTCTCGGCGTGTCAGCGCGGCGGGCGCAAGCCGGCCAGGGTGACCGACACGAGGCGGCGGACCACGGCTTTCGAATGCTGCGGTCCCGCGCCGGCCAGGGCGTGCACGCAGTAGCTGGCGAGCTCGTCGGGCGGCACATCGTCTCGGACCTCCCCCGCCTCGGCGGCCGCCGCCAGCAGGTCCCGGATCAACTGGTGGACCTGCCGCTCGGCGCGGGCGACCCGCTCGTCCCGGTGCAGCACCGCGGCGAATCCGGCGTCGTGGTGGCCGCGGGCGTGTCGGGAGAGGAGGGCGTAGGCCTCGAGCACCGCTTCGAGCCGCTCACCGATGCTGGCGGTCTGGTCCCGGACCTCGGCCAGGTAGGCGAGGTGGGTCGTGATCTGCCGATCATGCCAGGCGAGCAGGATCGCTTCGATGTCCGGGAAGTACTTGTAGAGCGTCGCCCGGCCGATGCCGGTCTGCTCGGCGATCTGCGACATCGTCACCTGAAGCAGTCCGCGCTCGGCGACGAGGGCGGCTGTGGTGTCCAGGATCGCATCGCGCACCTGGTGGCGGTGCGTCTGGATCGTTTCGGTCCACAGCTTTGGCACATCGGAAGTATACGTGACGACGAAATCTAGACGGTCCGAATTGACAGCGACACTTTGTCTCGATAGCCTGGGAGAGCTTTGGCCCAGCCTGACGAAGGGAGCACCCACGTGGCTGATCCGCCCCGCTCCCCAGATGCCGAGGACGAGGCTCGCCGGGGTGCCGACGGCGGGGCGGCCGGGGGCACGCCACGTTGGCTGCTCATCGTGGTGGCCATCGTGGCCGTCGCCGTCCTGGGGCTGATGGTCTTCCTGCATCTCACCGGCACCCTCGGGCCCGGTCGTCTGCATTAGGTGGGGCACGAACGTGACAGACCGCGTAGATGAACGAGGAGCACCGGTGCCGTCCGAGGACGGCGGTGAGGAGCCGGTGGTCACGGTGCGTTCGCTGACCAAGCGGTACGGCCGGGTGGTTGCCGTCGACGACCTCATGTTCTCGCTGCGCCCGGGGACCGTGACCGGCTTCCTCGGCCCCAACGGCGCCGGGAAGACCACCACCCTGCGGCTGCTGCTCGGCCTGGCCGAGCCGACCGCGGGCGAGGCGCTGGTGTTCGGACGCCGCTACCGTGAGCTCGACGATCCGGCGCGCAGGGTCGGCTCGGTGTTGGAGTCCAGCGACCTTCACCCCGGGCGCTCCGGGCGCGATCACCTGCGCGCGCTCGCGTTGGCGGCCGAGCTCCCGCCCGGCCGGGTGGAGGAGGTGCTGGCGCTGGTCGAGATGCAGGCCGCCGCCCGGCGGCGCGTCAAGACGTACTCGCTTGGCATGCGGCAGCGGCTTGCCCTGGCCGGGGCGCTGCTGGGCGACCCTGAGCTGCTCGTCCTCGACGAGCCGGCCAACGGGCTGGATCCCGCGGGCGTCCACTGGCTGCGGAGCTTCCTGCGCCGGTTCGCCGAGCAAGGTCGGACGGTGCTGGTCTCGAGCCACATGCTCGCCGAGGCCGCCCAGACCGTCGATCACGTGGTGATCATCGACCGGGGCCGCATGGTGGCGACCGGGCGGCTGGAGGAGCTCACCGAGGGCGGAGGGACTCTCGAGGACGTCTTTCTCCAGTTGACGGGAGCGGCGTCGTGAGGGCCCAGCTTCGCTCGGAACTGTTCAAGTTGCGCTCGACCCGGACCGGGCTCGGCTTGCTGGCCGCCATGACCGCCCTGGTCCTGACGGCCGTCGTGCTGCACAGCTTGCTTCCCGCCGAGACCCTGGCCAGCCGGACTAACCAGCTGACGATCCTGGGCCGGGGGGAGTTCCTGGGCGCGCTGTTTGCTGCCCTGCTCGGGGCGCTCCAGGTCACTGCCGAGGTCCGCCACGGGACGATCCGCCCGACCTTCCTGGTCACCCCACGGCGCGGTCTGGTCGTCGGGGCGAAGGTCACGGCGGGCGTGCTGGCCGGGGCGGGGTTCGGGCTGGTCGCGGGAGCCGTCGCGGTGGCAGCGGGGGTGGCGGCGCTTGGGGCGCGAGGGATCGACCTGCGGCTGGACGGCGGCGACTACGTGCTGCTGGTCGCGGGCGCCGCCGCGGCGGGAGCGCTGTGGGCGGCCATCGGCGTCGGCGTGGGGGCGCTGGTTCGGCACCAGGTGCCGGCCGTGGTCGGCATCTGCGCGTGGCTGCTGTTCGTCGAGGGCCTGCTGGCCGGCGATCTGCTCGGCCTCGGCGACGTCTTCAAGTTCCTGCCCGGCTCGGCCGCCGCGGCGATCAGCGGGCAGGAGCCAGGGACGCTGCTCGCACCGGCGGTCGGCCTGGTGCTGCTCGCCGCGTATGCGGCGGCCGCGGCAACCTCAGGTGCGTTCGCCACCTCGCACCGGGACGTCGGCTAGCGCCATGTCGCCGCCATCTCGCCATCAAAGCTCGGACGAGCGCACGGCGGTGCCCGAGGCGGGGCATGCCGATGGCGTGAGCCGGCCGTCGAGTGTCCGGATCACGGTGGTCGTTGAGAACCACTACACGTTCGACAGCGGGCCGGTAACAGGAAGGCAGATCAAGGACACGGTAGGCGTCCCGGCGGGCTTTGCGCTCTACCGCCGCGTGCGGGGCGCAACCCAGCCGATCCCCGACGACGCGCAGATCGAGCTGCGCGATGGCGACCACTTCTTCGCACGGCCGACCAGGAGCGCCTCATGATCGCCCGAACTCGAACGGCTGTGATCCTCGCCACGGCAGCCGCGGCCGGCGCGGTTGTCGTCCGGCACGCCCGCCGTCCCATGGGCCGCAGGGTCCCCGGTGGGATCCTCATCCGGGATGCCGCACTGTACGACGCGATCAGCCACCGGCTCCTGCTCGGCTCGCTGTTGGAGCGCATCGCGGCCGACGTCGCGGCGGTCGCGCCGGACGGGGCGCGGGTGCTCGAGGTGGGGTGCGGCCCTGGCCGCCTGTCGATCCTGCTCGCGCGCCGGCACGGCCTGGATGTGACCGGCCTCGACCTCGATCCGGCCATGGTCGAGCGTGCCCGGGCCAACGCTGCCCGCTCGGCGCGGCACGACGGTCGCGAGCCGTCCTTCCTGGTCGGCGACGTGGCCTCGCTGGCGTTCCCCGACCGGTCGTTCGACCTGGTCGTCAGCACGTTGTCGATGCATCACTGGGCCGACCCGGTGGCGGGCCTTGCCGAGATCGGCCGCGTGCTGCGCCCGGGTGGTCGCGCGCTCGTGTGGGACTTCCGGGCCGGCCGCGTGCCGCTGCACGGGCACCTGCCCGATCCGGTCGAGCACGCGAGCGGCTCCCCGCTCCGGGTTGTGACCGCGACGCCATGGCGGTGGCCTTGGAGGTTCAGGCTCACGCAGCGAATCGAACTGGTCCGCGCCGATGCGTCCCTGAACGGCTGACCCTCTCGGCGGCCCGTCGGGCGAGGGCATTGGACGAGCCCTGGCGGCGGCGGTACGGTGAGCGCCCGTCCGCCTTGCCATCCGGGGACGGCGGTGCGGTGACAGCCGGCCGCTGATCAATGGGGAACCCAAAGGAGCCACCTCGGCCATGATGGCGGCAAGTCTGCTGCTCAGCGCGCTCGGCCTGCTGGCCGTGCCGGGCCTGCTGCGGCCGCTCGCCCGGCGCCTGCCGCCGGCGGAGTGGGCGGGGCTGTGCGTGGTGCTGCTGGCCGCCGGTGCGATCGCGGTCGAGGTGCTGGTGGTGCTGGTGGCGACCCCGACGGTCATGCGTGCGGTCGGCCTGGGCGAGATCGCCGACCTGTGCCGGCAGGCGCTCGGCCGGCTGATCCCAGGAGGCGCGCCCGTGGGCTGGGCGGCGCTGGTGGTGGCCGCCGTGGTCCCGGTCCTGGCCGGGCGGGAGGTCCTGCGCATGCGCCGGGACCGCCGCCTGGTCAAGAGCGGGCTTGCGCTCGGGGAGTGCCTGGCCCACCACGGCCACGCCCTGCTCGTGGTGCCCAGCGACCGCATGGTGGCCTTCAGCGTGCCGGGGCCGGCTCCGCAGGTGGTGGTCTCCCGCCGCCTGGCCCGGGAGCTCACCGACAGCGAGCTCACCGCGGTGCTGCAGCACGAGCTGGCGCACCTGCGCAACCGTCACCACCACTTCCTGCTGCTGGCCAGCATCGTCGAGGGAAGCCTCGGCCTGCTCGGGCCGGTGCGGCGCAGCGCGGCGGCGCTGCGTGCCGCGCTGGAGCGCTGGGCCGATGAGCAGGCGGCGCGGGCCAGCGCCGGCGGCCGCGCGAGCGTGCGCTCCGCGCTGCTGCGCGTGGCCGCCGCCATGGCCGCCGTCGAACCCAGGCTCGCCTCGTTTGTGACCGCCTCCACGGTGGCCGAGCGGCTGGAGGCGCTGCAGGCCGACACGCGCGCCAGCGGCGGGCCGCCGCGGCGGCTGCCCGTGTACCTGCCGGCGGTCCTGCTGCTGCTGGGCGTGCCCGTCCTGGTCGGCGCGATCCTCGGGCAGGCCGACGTCCTGCACCATCTGGCCGGCATCTGCCCCTGGTCGGCGCGATCCTCGGGCAGGCCGACGTCCTGCACCATCTGGCCGGCATCTGCCCCTCGCACCGCCACGCCTAGCCTCAGCCAGCTCTCTCGTGCCGGCTGTCGCGAGCGCGGCATGCAACGACAGCCCGTCGTAGCAAAGCGCCGATGATTGCTGGCTATGAGCGACCAGCGCCCCAAGCGGACCGGACCGCGGAAGCTCCAGGTCGTGGCGCTCAGCTCAGCGGCGATCGCGACCGTCTACGCGCTCGGGTGGGCCGCGACCAGGCCCGGAGCGCCCGGCGACGAGCAGCCCGTGCGCCTGGCGCCCGGCCAGCAGCGGCCCATCCGGGCCGGGCTGCGGCCACCGGCACCGCCCGGCCACTACAGCGACAGGAGCTGGACCGGGGTTGCGAGCAACGCCTTCGGCGAGGTGGAGGTCGCGGTCCGCATCCAGGGTGGCAGGATCGCCGCGGCGCGGCTGGCGCGGACGAGCACCTTCTATCCGGCGTCGGCGATCGCCGCGCTGCCGGGGCAGGTCGTGGAGCGCCAGAGCGCCGATGTCGACGTGGTCAGCGGCGCGACCGCGAGCTGGCAGGACTTCGTCAACGCCGTCCAGCAGGCGCTCACCAGGGCCGCGGGGAAGCCGTGGCCCCCCGCTCGGGAGGGATCGTGACCGGCGCCCCTACCTGGCACGAGACCTGGATGGACACCGACGTGGCGATCCGGCTCGCGGTGCCTGCCGACACGCGTCCCGGTACCACCAGATGGTCCGCTTCGCATTCGACTGGTTCGCCCGCGTCGAGGCGGCCTGCTCGCGCTTCGATCCCGCCAGCGAGGTGTGCGGACTGCCGCGGCGGGTCGGCGAGCCGGTCAAGGTCAGCGCTGTCCTGCTGGAGAGCGCCGCGGTCGCGCTCGCCCTGGCGTAGGCGACCGGCGGGGCCTTCGACCCGGCGGTGGGACACCTGCTGGAGCAGCGCGGCTTCAACCGCCACTACCGGACCGGACAGACCGCGCGGTCGGGCATCGACCCACGCGCCCGTCCCAGCTTCCGGGATGTGCAGCTGGACCGTGACGCCGGCACGATCACCCTGCGGCGGCCCGTGCTGCTGGACCTGGGCGCGGTCGCCAAGGGGCTTGCCGCGGACCTGGCCGCCGAGCAGCTCGCCGCGCACGTGCCCGGTGTGGCGGTGGATGCCGGCGGTGACTGCCTGGTGCGCGGGTCTCCCATGGCCGGCCGGCCCTGGCGTGTCGGCATCCGCCATCCCCGCCGGCCTGAGCGGCTGCTCACCGTGGTGAAGGTGCCTGCCGGCGCGGTGTTCACCTGCGGCGGCTACGCCCGCCACGGGCACTTGCTCGACGCGCGCTCGGGCCGCTCGGCGGACAGCATCATCAGCGCGACCGTCGTCGCCCCGACCGCGATGGCGGCGGACGCGCTGTCGACCGCCGCGTTGCTGCTCAGGCCGGACGGGGGGCCGCGGCTGCTGGAGGCGTCGGGCGTGGAGGGACTGCTGGTCACCGCCGACCTCGAGCTCATTGCGACCGGCGGCTTTGGCGCCCTGGTCGCTGACGCGGCGCGATCGTAGGGACGCGTGCCGGCATGATGCGGGTGATCGCGGCGTCGCCGCTGGCGCTGGCCGCCCTGCTGCGCTTGGCGCGCCGAGCTGGTGGGGGGCGGTCGCCACGCCGCAGTGGCTGGTGCTGGTGCTGCTGGTGGCGTGCGGCATGCTGGTCGCCGACCGCGTCAACCGGTTCCCGATGGTGGGCGCCTTCCTCGGCACCCATTTCGGCGTGCTCACCTTCATTGCCCTGTGGGTGGACCCCGACCTCGTCCGGGAGGCCTATCGTCCGGCTGCGGGTCAGCCGTGCCATGCGCTGACCCGCCCGCGCGCCGTGGCTCCGACATGGCGTCGTACCAGCCGGAAGCGTGGCTGTTGTAGGCTGCTGGTTGCGTACGGGGGTCATGGCGGCCAGGCCATCTCTGGCGCGCACGGTCACGCCCGGCCCGGCGTGAGGGAGGAGCACGGGAGACACGCATGGCACGGCGTCCGATGGGGGAGCTCGAGGCGGCGGTCATGAACCTGCTGTGGGATCGCGGCGGGTGGATGACCCCAGGTGAGGTGCACGCCGCGCTGGCGGACTCCAGCCTGGCCTACACCACCGTCATGACCGTGCTGGTGCGCCTGTGGCAGAAAGGTCGCCTGGAGCGCCAGCGGGACGGGCGCGCCTACGCCTACCACCCGGTGGTCACCCGCGACCAGTACGCCGCGGAGCGGATGGAGGAGCTGCTGGCCAGGGCCGGCAACCGCTCCGCGGTGCTGAGCCACTTCCTGGACGCGATCGACCCGGCGGACCGCGACCAGCTCCGCCGGCTCCTCAAGCAGCAGCGCACCTCCTGAGGGCCGGCCGGTCCGGGCGAGTTGAACTAAAGCAACTACACGCCGTAGGATCTGCCGATCTCGCTTGCGACCCCCCACGTCGCCACAGCGTCCTTCGGCCCCCACCGGAGGACGCCTGTCCGGCTCCCAAAGGAGACGATCGGTTTGCGTGCTCGATGGTCCCCCCGCCACCGAGGATTCCCCCGCTCGCTCGGCATGGCCGGGCTGGCCCTGTGCCTGCTGTTGCTGGCCAGCCCGATCGCCAGCGCCGCTCCCACGGCCGCCAGCCTGCGCCAGCAGCTGGAGCGGCTGAACGCCCAGGCCGACCAGGCGGTCGAGCAGTACCTGCAGGCCAAGCTCGCCCTGCAGCAGACCAACAGCGCCATCGCCGCGCTCAAGGACCGCGCGGGCCAGGATCGGCAGCAGGTGGAGCAGCTCAAGTCCGCCGTCGCCGCCCAGGCCGCCGACACCTACGTCCACGGTGCCGGTGCCGGGATCGCCTCGGTGCTCACCGCCGGCGACCCCGACGCCGCCTTCGACCGCATCGAGACGCTGAGCGTGCTCGCGCGGCACAACAGCGGCCAGCTCGCCGACCTGGACGTGGCCGAGCAGACCTACCAGCAGGGGCTGGCCGCCCTGGAGAAGGTGCAGCGCCGGCAGGCCGCCGAGCTGGACCGGCTGGCCGGGCGCAAGGCGCGGGTCGAGCGGCTGGTCGACCAGACCAAGAGCCTGCTCTCGCAGCTCCAAGCGCAGGCCGCGTCGCGGCAGGCCGGCGGCGACAGTGGAGTGGACCCTGGCCTGCCGGCGACCGCGGCGCCGCCGCTCCCGGCCGGCGGAGGTGGGGTGGCCGCGGTGATCCGCTACGCCCAGGCGCAGGTCGGCAAGCCCTACGTGTGGGGCGCGGACGGGCCGGGCTCCTTTGACTGCTCCGGTCTGACGATGAAGGCCTGGGCGCAGGCCGGGCTCAGCCTGCCGCACTCCGCCGCCGCCCAGTCCACCATCGGCCGGCGAGTGAGCCGCTCCGAGTTGCAGCCCGGCGACCTGATCTTCCGCTACAGCCCGATCTCGCACGTCGCCCTGTACATCGGCAACGGCATGCAGATCGCCGCCACCCACACCGGCAGCACCGTCAAGCTGCAGGACGCCTTCCAGGGCGAGATCGTCGCCTACAGCCGCCCAACCGGATAGCCGCCGTCGGGGCGCCGCGAGCTCCCTCCGGGGCGGCCCTGTCCGGTCGGCCTGGCTGCCACCCCATGGGATACCCTGCGCTGAGGGCCGGTTCCCAGGGTGGTGTGATCGCCTTGCTCGCCACAATCGGCAGCGCCAGTGCGGTCTCGCGGAGAGTCCAGGCGCGAGCGGCACGCCCATGAGGCGGCGTGCGGTCGAGGAGGGAACGCTCAAGGGTGGACTGCCCTACCTGATCAGTACGCTGGCGGCCTGGCTGGCCGGCCTGCTCGCCGACGGCCGCCGGCCCGCATCCGCCGCGCTGGCGACCGCCGGGTTGGTGCTGCTTGCCCTGGTGGTGGCCGCGCCCACGCCGGCGTGGGCGCACGACCCCGGGCAGGGACGCGTGCGCGGCCACGCCGCGGTGGCCGTCGGCGCGGACGGCGCCACGGCACAGGTGCGCGTGCTCGACCTGGCCGGGGGTGCCTGTGGCGACCTGGGCCCGGTGGGGCTGGCCGCCCGGCGCGCCAGGCGCACTGGCTGCCCGTGCAGGTAGACGGCCGGCACACTGCGGGTACGGTCCGAGAGCTGTACAGCAGGCCTGCCCGGCCCGGCGCGCTCCAGACCGCCAAGCTCGCCGGCGGCGCGGTGCTGTACCTGGTCGGGATGGCACTGCCGCTGGCGGCGCTTGGGACCGCGCGCCATCGCTCGCCGGCCGGCCGGGCAGCGAGCGCACCCCGGCAACCAACCTGACCGGGCGCTGTCCGGAGTTGGAGCATGGCGCCGGTTGCCGCCAGATACCCTACAGGGGTACCGTGGCCGCGATGAAGCCGCGGTCTGGGAGGGCGGATGGTCGGGTATTCGCAGAGCAAGGATGAGCTGCAGGCGCGCCTGCGGCGGGTCGAGGGGCAGGTCCGCGGGCTGCAGCGGCTGGTCGACGAGGACACCTACTGCATCGACGTGCTGACCCAGATCTCGGCCGTCAACGCCGCCCTGCGCAAGGTGGCGGTCGCGCTGCTCGACGACCACCTGCGCCACTGCGTCCGCGACGCCGCCAGCGACGACGCCCGCAGCGACGCGATCGTGACTGAGGCCACCGCCGCCATCGACCGCCTGCTCAAGAGCTGACCCGTGCCGGAGGACAACGCCATGACGACGATGACCATCTCGGTCCCGGAGATCCACTGCGACCACTGCAAGCACTCGATCGAGGGAGTGCTGGCGTCGCTGCCCGGGGTGCGCTCGGCGCGGGTCGACATCGACGCCCGCACCGTGACCGTCGAGGTCGACCAGACGCGCGTGGACCGGGGCGAGCTGGTCGCCGTGATCGAGGAGCAGGGCTACGACGTGCCGGCCTGACCCGCCGGCCACCTCCAAGGAGCACCATGCCGACCCAGCAGCACGCCAGCCACCGGGAAGCCACGACGCCGCCAGAGACGGTGGAGTTCGTGGTCGGCGGGATGACGTGCGGCTCCTGTGCCGCGCGGGTGCAGCGCACGCTGGGCAGGACCGACGGCGTGGCCGGGGCCGAGGTCAACCTGGCCACCAGCCGGGCGCGGGTCACGCTGGCGCGCCCGGTGCCGGTCCAGGAGCTGCAGGCGCGTGTGGCCAAGATCGGCTACAGCCTCGCCCCCCTGGCCGACCAGGCACCTGACACCGCCACCGACGCGGAGGCGGCCGCCCGCCGCTGGTGGGGATACCGGGTGGTCGCGGTCGCCCCGGCCGCGCTGTTCGCCCTGGTCACGATGGTCCGGCCGGCATTGATGGCGGTGACGGGCTGGCGGGTGGCGGCGCTGGTGGTGGCCACGGTGGTCGAGTTCGTGGTCGGCTGGCCGTTCCTGCGCGAGGCCGCACGGCGGGCGCGCCGCCTGACGGCCAACATGGACACCCTCATCGCGGTCGGGACCCTGGCCGCCTACGGCTTCAGCGTGTGGGAGCTGGCCAGCGGCGGGATGCAGGTGTACTTCGAGACCGCCATCCTGCTGATCGCCTTCCTGAGCCTGGGCCGCTATCTGGAGGCGCGCGCCCGGGGCCGCGCCGGCCAGGCGATCCGCGCGCTGCTGGAGCTGGGCGCCAAAAAGGGGGTCTACTGCCATATCCGTGGGTCCGGTTGTGCGCGTCCGGGTAGATCTGGGCACAGGCCGCCGACGCTCAGCATCGCCAGCCCGATCAGCGCGTCCGGGGAGCGGAACCCGAACGCCAGGCGGGTCAGGACCCGCAG
>WNGB01006633.1_pt1 | contig 16963 bp, 16 predicted proteins | sample 5400681 | NCBI WGS metagenome assembly WNGB01 (sample SAMN13153367, study PRJNA577476) | soil metagenome | isolation source: 115 cm soil or saprolite under grassland replicate 2 | place: USA:California | collected 2016-06-15 | reverse complement strand
TGAGGGCTTGGGCGACGATAAAGACGGCGTTAAAACGAAATGACTCTTAACTATCTTCGAGGGCGGCGTAATGGTAATCGCATAACGCGCGTATCAAGTTTAGTTTCACCAAGGATCAATAATCCGCTACGCTGGTGTAGTTTATTCCAGATGAAGTAGATAGCATGACAGTTTCATGTAACGGTAATCACGCCTTAGATTGGAAATCTGCCGAAGGTGATGTAACCAAAAATGTGCCCGCCACATGGGCGAATCTACCTCATGTACATTTCGTCGGTGAGGGCAGCCCAAACGGAAGAAACGCACACATGAAGATTCTGTGGGATGGTCAGGAAAGACATAACATGGAGTTCGACAATGGAGAAGATTGGGACTCGTGATGGATGTGTCCTAACGAACAAGTCGGCGGCGCGAACACAGGCGCCGCCGCATTTCAAACTACCAGAAGGAGATCAAGGATGCCGACGATAACCAAAATAATCAAAGGGACTACAGATGCCAATGGTTCTTACTCGCGCACGGAGGTTTTTGATGCACCAACCCCGTTTCCTCTTCAGGTACAACTCAAAGCAAGATTGTTGTCTCCTGCAGACACTACCGTAAGCGGCTCCGTAGATTCTGATGCCCTTGATGGTAATCCGCAAAATGCAGCCAAGGAATTTACGATCACAACTGGACAACAAGTCTCCTTGGGATCATGGAAACTCGATGGTGGTGATAATCTTCTTGTCGTTTCAGGGAGCACATCACCTATCCGCGCCAATGCGGATGTTGAAATCGAACTTGAAGGTAAATTTTGACTTTCTCGTACAACGACACCTTTCACTGAAGAACTTCGACTAACGGCGCAGCAAGGGTGAAGAAGTCCATTCTTGGCTCAGTATTTCGACATAAGGAGAGCATCGTGCCAGCAGAATTAATTGAAATTGTCGCTTTCACAATAGGTTGGAACCAAGCTAAAAGTGAAGGATATGTCCGATTTAAATATTCGAACGGTGAAGCACCCAATCTTAAAATCAAGTCCCTTGGCGATCTAGCAGGATGGGCAGCACTTCTTAATGAGAAACCGCTTTATGTAGACCACGGCTGGGTTCATACGGGTGCTGAAGCTGTCGGAGAGTAGGCCGGAAGAAGCGGCATGGCTCCCAGCGGACTCGAAAATTCACCCGGTACTCAGCATGCGGGTGGTTAACTGATACAAGACTTCTGGCATCAATCGGAATTGAGCAGTTAGCGCGGTAGCGTTGCTGTTAAGTCTTGGTGTTTAGTATAAGGGCAACCCACGTTCACCCTCAGCCAAGGCGGCGAGTTTCATGAGGATTCGTCGCCTTCAGTTTTGTAACGCAATCGGGGAACCTGAAGAACGTGTTCTTCACCCGAACCATCGATAATAGTTAAATCAGCAATGGAACCACGAATACTTTCAGGGGGAACCTTAACAATAAACTGAAGCCAACCCTCAAAAGGTTCCCGCTGCTCTGCACAGATAGGGCGCCCATTGAGATTTGGAAGCGCCAAGCCTTGAGCTTCGCCTGAAACGCCTACCGCCGGTCGCTCTCGTATTTCTCCTGTTTGCGCTACGGTGGTCCGCACTGCATCGCTGAAGGTAGTTAACTTAAACTGCTTTATCTCAATGGCTTTAGGACGTGGATTCTCAAAGTGAAGATTAATATTAACTATACTGCCTAAGTGTGCCGGAAGGCCGAATCTCCTGTTTTCCGTCAGGTCTCGATATTCTCTTAATTCGGCAACCAATATCGAGGTTTCCAATTTGGGATAGCTTTTCAGAATCTCGTTATTACCAAGTGAATAGTTTAGGATGAGACTTTGAACGTCAATACTTCCGGGCGATGCAGTTATCGGTATCGTCAATCGTTGAAAACCAAAACTAGTATTCGTGTTCAAAATGCTAATCGCCTCGTGCGTCATAAGCGGTTGCCTTAGAACAAACCCTGCTGTGTGCCAGAACGGTAGGTCGCGGATACGGTCCCCAACGAGCGACGGAATTCCCTCTAGCTCTTCGTTGCCGTAGCAAAGATGACCAACGGGTTGGTCAATCGATACTCGGTAAATCGAAAAGTTTTTAAGCGTAAAATCAAGTTCAATGTAAGGTGAACTCCCTAGTAATCTGTGACCCGAAATAATGACCCTTTCAACGTGGACTAAACGACCTAGATATTGCGCCTGTTCTTTTGCCACCTCGCCCAACCATTCTAGGTCGTCGTACTTTGCCTGAAGTACATCAAACTTTTGTTGCAGGTTATTAAGGTCGGCCCCTTTTCTAGTTAACGCCGGCTCACCTAGTGCGGGGCGGTGTTCCTGAACCTGATGGTTTTTTGGTCTGGTGATTATTAGACTTACGAAGTTGGCTATAATTGCCAGCGTGAGAGAAACACCCAGGCCGAAGACGACGCTCCACGGGAAGTGCAACCCTTTCGCCCATGCAACAACAAAACCGGCGGCGGCTGTCACGATGGGTACTCCGTATCTAACAAGTTCGCCCGCCACTCCCTGAATAGTCCCGACCCTTGCTTCCGCAAGAATGTCATTCCGCTTTGTGATATTAGACACGAGGCAAGACCACCTTTCCACAGGAGAATGGCGAGAGGCTATCACCAGCAGCCCGAAGTTAGCTAGATGTACCGACTTCATTAAGACGTGAAAGGAATGTTGAATCAGCAGGATTAGGATGGGCAGAGCTACCACAAGCTCCTTAGACTCCCAAGCCAGCTCTTTACTCCGCCGCACGACGTGTATCGCAGCGTCGAAGTAATAATCTATTGTCGGATGGGGATTCCCGTTTAACGGGAAGAACGGATTTAGATTGAAGTCTAACAGACACGCATACACCTTTCTGGGTCTGCTTACGACTGGCGCCGGTGTATACGCTGAATAAGTTAGGTTGCGTTAGCGATTAGCTATATGCAGACCCAAGGCGTCAGAAGGTAAATTTTGTTGGAAAGAAAGTTATAGGCTTTGTTTGAACGAAAACAGTCACAGGATAAAGGTGATTATTGCCAGCGTCAAGTTTTAAAACACGCCCTAGTTCTGAAAATATCCAAAAGAAAAAAGCCCAGCCGTGCGGAGCTGAGCTTCTCTCTTTTCTAGCAGTCAGCAGATAACTTCTGCCCAAAGAAACCCGGGCGGATTGAAGGCCGGCATGCCCTTCAAGGGGGGCCTTCCCCCCGCCTTCGGACCACGGGCGAATTTGCGGTCGTGAATTTTGGGCTGGCTATTGTTTTGGCTCGAAAGAGGTCATTTGCCTTGTCAACACCTATGAAGATCGGCTTGCCAGGGCAACGGCTTCGCTTGGACTAGCGCCGGAAAACACGTTACCGCGCGTCTTTTTCTTTTTTGCTCAAAAGTGGCTATTGCAACTGCCATTTCGACAGGGACCGCTCATTGTGATCAGTGAAAGCGTTCGCCGGATCATGGCAGGTGGCGCAGCTTACGGTACTGTTAACTGAAAGCCGCTTATCAAAATAAAGGGCTCGTCCCAACGCTACTTTGCCGGTTGACAACGGATTATTTCGAGGAATTCGTTTTCGCCACAGGGACTCAATGATCCCAATAGGCACTTTGATGCCTACGGTCTTTTGAGGAAGGTTGACCGCTCGGTTGGACTTACTTTGAAAAGCATCAGTCGGAAGTGAGAACAACGCGATGCAGACGAGAAGAATCCAGCGGAGTCCTCTTCTTACGCCTCTTGTCATTGCGCCACGGTTTCGTGTTGTATCGTTCACGCTGTTAGTAGTCTGCTCAGAAAGCAGGCGGTGGTGGTGGTTCAGGTTTAGATATGCGGTCTTCGAATTCGAACAACATTCCACCGCGACTTCTGACCAGCGCGTTGTAGATCACCGCCGCAATTAGAATTGCAAGAACGCCCCTAGCCATCATTTCAGGATGTCACCAACCAACCAAGCCATAAATCTTAAACATAGATATTCATTTGGTGATTAGAAGTGGGGAGTTAACGTTATAGTTAAAAAGCAAGGCCTTATCGCCCCTGACTTGAAAAACGAATTGTTCTGTTCCTTTGCCTTCGCTGTATTGAACGTCATAGGTAAGAGTAATCACGGTTCCTGTGGGTGTGGCATTCACGTACCAATTGGTCTGATTCGCGTTCTTCACCGTGCCGAGCTTCCGATGAACTGCCTCGAACAAAGCAACAGTATCGGCTTCGCTTGTGGATTTCCGAAAACCTTCATCAGATTGACCATATATCTCATAATACTGACCGGCATTAAATTGATTGTGAAACTGATCGACCGCACGTTCACCCATTTCCTTCCCCTTGGTTAGCGAGCACGAACTAACCGCAAATTGCAGCGCCACAATAAAACTCAGGATTATGGTCTGTTTACTCTTAGTTCTCAAATGACCTCCGTTACGCTCAGAATTGACAAGGCGCGAACATCAAGAAGGCGAGGACTGATCACTTCCTCAGACGTGTAGAGACCTTGTGAATGGGGAACTGCTTCCACCAATGGTTCAGCAAAACACTAATGATAAGCAAAATGGTAATAAAAGGCATTAGCAGCTCATAGACCAGTTGTTCCCGGCTGGTGAGATAGACCCATACACCCTTGGATAATTTTGTGGCATAGAGTCTTCCTTCGGTCGGCTGCGGTTCAGCGGGGCGATTTTCACGGTAATAGGCATCAAGACAGATCGATAACGCAAGGAAGGTAAGCGCCAGCACAACGCACCCTACGATGACAAACTTCTTCGCGCTGACACGCCGGAATGCGATCACAGGTTCTCCGTCTTTGAGCTCATAGAAATATTATTTCAGCGACTCGGCCTCAAATCAACAAAGGAATTAAGCATTATTTCAGCCTCAATGCGAACTCCTTCCTGCCAAACCTAATGGCATGCCCGGTGGATACGGCGGAGCACACAATATCTTTACTGTTGTTTAGCGTTGCGTTGGTATCCCTGACTGTCTGTGGCATTAACATTGGCGCCGTTGTCCAGCGTAGCTGAACCGCTCTGTAATTGCGGCTCATGGCCAACGGGTTGTAACGATTACTCAACCGATCAAGAGACTCATCTCCAATGGAATGCTTAAGTCTGTGAATATGCTTAAGGCTTCCGGAGAAAGAGAGAACCCGGATTCGAAATCGTGGAATGTGTACCCGCAGTAGACATAGACCTCCGCCTGCCCTTTCAGAGATTGTATGAAATCGTGGTGAGGCTTCAAATGTTCCGCCCACCATTTCAGATGCTTATCCATTGGCTCTAATCGGCCCAATGGCGAATCCAGCGACCACATATCATGTTCATATTGCCTGTTGCTAGCCTTAGATATGAGATCGCCGAGCTTATGTGTGTGAGACGCTTTTAACCCAAGGGTCTGAGAAATTTTGTCCAAATCTAAGTCTTTCCCCTGCACGGTGAAAGCCACTTTTGACCTTGGTCTACTCTCTACCTCCTCTGGTACCTTTGGCCTGGCCTTTTTCATTATCTCCGTCTCCTCAGTTTTTGCGTCCAGCGAGTGCGCCGCTTGACTTACTACCGCCTTGGCTTCCTCCGGAGCCTCGGCCTCCAGCACCTCCTCCTGATCCATTGCCCGAGCCATTGCCCCCATCCGATCCTTCCCCAGCGCCTCCTTCCGGGTTCAGCGTGTCCGCAATCTCTCTCGCAATCTCTTCCACTACGTCTCCTTCAAGTGATTTCCCCTTTCTTCCTTCAGCGCGTTTCCTATCGTGGACCTCCTCACTCAAGACATCGCGAGGAATTCCATATTTATCAGCAAGGTAATCTATCAGCTCCTGGTCGCGCTTTCTCGCTAAAATATTGGGATCTGTCGCCGGAATGCTGTCGATGATCGTCCTCGCGATAATGTATTTAAGAATAGCCCATGAGCAAAGAGGACCACAAAATTGATGCCGACGACCGTAGCGTTTTCGATCTGTTGAACGAACGGAAATACACGGTCGATTACTTCCAACGAGAATATAGTTGGGAGCAGAAGCACATCGACCAACTCGTCACCGACCTCACCTCTACCTTTCTCGATGTTTACACGGAAGGTGATCCCAGAACCGCCGTCGAACATTACAACAACTATTTCCTCGGGCCCTTCGTCGTTAGCAGCAAGGACGGCATGAAGAGCATCATCGACGGCCAGCAACGGCTTACCTCGCTGACACTATTGCTCATTTTTCTTAACAATCAGCAAAAGGAACTCGGCGGAAAGGAAACCATCGAGCCGCTTGTATTCTCTGAGAAGTTTGGCCAGAAGTCCTTCAATATCCAGGTAGAGGAGCGGACGGCTTGTCTGGAGAGGCTCTTTCTCGAGGGTCACTACGAAGTTCAGCCCGTTTACGATGAAGCGCAGAGGGGGACTAATTGGCGCGGTGCGATTGAACTGAAAGAAAATGGTGGCCGCACTGGTCGAAAATGAGAGTAAACAGCCGCAGCGATCCTCACCATCATGGTGAGGCGGATTTCCCGCAGCCTAGGCCTTGGCCGCCGCTACCGGTTTGGCGATTTCGCCATCGGCTTTCTTTCCGGCTTCTGGCGTCTCTTCAATTGGCGTCGGCTTTAACGGATTCTCACGAATTGCCTCGAAGAGTTTGCGCCATTCCGGCCACGTATCCTCGGCGATGGTATTCTTATTCTCGGCTCTAAGTGATTTGACTTCCGCCAGCAGTCCGGCGGCGAAAGCGGTAAGGTGAACACCATCGGCACCCAGTATCTCCGCTTCTCTGGATATCCGATTAAGAAACAGTTCTATGTCGAACAACCCGGCAGCTCGTGGGTGTTGATTCAAGAAGTCACGCGAAAGTCTCTTGAGTGTCTGTTTCCCTGTAAGCCTTCGTTGTTGAGTGCGGCTGCGATCAATGCGTTCTGCTAGGTGCTGACAGAGCTTTACAGTTCGAGACCGCGTCTCTTCAACCCACTCTGGAGGAGTCGCTGCGCGTTGTGCATCCGCTACAGTATTGACAGCCCACTCGAGAATCCCCATTTTGTCGACATTCGCTTTGTCTTTTCCAACTATCTTCTCAAAAGCAGCTTTCGTCGCTTGCAGCAGTCCCTTATCAGCGCTTTCTTTCTCTATTTCCTCGGATATTTTCTTCACATCTTCAGCGGTAACGCCGGGCATCCATTCTCGAATGTATGACGCGATCGCCTCTAACCACAAAGGGATGGGAACGATATCCTCCGATGTAACGGACTTGTGGTTCTTATCAACCATTTCTCCGAGACAGTCTGAAATTAGCAAAACGAAATCCTCATCAATGAGTTTGCTGTAGTTCTCTTTGTCATCGCCCTTGTCTTTCGATGAATTGAACTTGCCGGTTACTTTCGCCTTTTGTTGTCGCCCCTGCTCATCGTCATCGAACAGCACAACTGTTGCTGGAATAGGTTCGTCGGCCCACTGCGAAGCTTGTAGTACCTTCCGCACGTGCGGCGCACTCTCCGCTGATACTAGCGTGACGGTATTTAGGTCTAATAGATCATGAATGTTATCTGGACGGGAAAAGAGCCGAATAAGCTCTCCCAAGAGGTATTGGTCCGTCGGTCCTTCGAGCAGGACATTAGTCGATCCCATAAAAAGCGTTTGAGCGCAGTCAATACCGAGAGCTGATCGCACGGGTTCGTACCGCCTTAGTCGCGACTCATCAACATATTGCGTTCCCTCCTCGGAGTCACCCTTGCGTACTAGCCGGATGCGTCGCGGAAAGTTGCGGTTGATCAGGAATGGCGAATGCGTAGTGTAAATGAGCTGGACGTGGCCCTCGGCGGTGGCGAATCCGACCAGCGATTCGAAAACCGATAACAGATTCCTTTGTCCGATGATAGACAAATACGAATCGGGCTCGTCCATTAGGATGATTGCATTACCGGACTTAATAACGTGTTCAAGTGCCTTTGCCTGAATGTAATAACTTAAGAAATAGCGTAGACCGGAACTGCGTTCTCGAAACGTGTAGATGGCACCAGTCTTATCGGTAAGTTCAAAGTAAAGCATTCCACGTTTGAAATTAATTCGCAGAGAAAACAAATCGTCTTGTTGCCAGTACCGTGAGAGATTCAGAACTTTCGCTATTTCATCATTCCAGGTGCCGACCAGACTGTCTGCGTAGCTGCGATTTGACTCAGGAAGCTTTGCTAATAACTCGATTGCTGATACATCGATCTCCAGAACATCTTTGAACAACTGACCTTCGAGCGTCTGTCCGTGACCGTTCGTTGGTTGGATAGATTGCGTTTTCGATTTCGCGGATCTCAACTGTTCTAGAAAGTCTTTCGCGGCTTCTCCTGACGGAATTGACAAGTTACCGAGAAATCGCGCGGCCTCCTGTGCGGTGTCAAAGCTATAAAACTGTTTGCCATCACTTGGGGTTCCGCCCAAGCTTGCCAACAGATTGTCAATTGGTAATTCGTCGCGCATGGCAATGTCCGATTTGATGAAGCGCACGTTAGGAAGAACAGCACGTACCTTCTTCAATGCCGCTTCAGACAATGCGATTCCATCAGGACGCGTAGAACTATAAACATAGGCGACCGACTTGGTCTTTCCTTTATCGTTGTCTTTTGTCTTCTTATTATCAGGAGCGCAGATCAACGTAAAACTGGAATTCTCGTCATTAGTGCCTTCTGATCCTAGTGACTCATCTCCAGTTGCGTCAGCAAGCTTTTTCCACTCGTCTGCAGTCACGTGCGTGAATTCCATTCCGATGTTAGGCCATGCGTCGGCGTTCTTATTTCGAATTGATGCGTAGTGACATAGATCCGTCCGATCAAACGGACTAGTCTCATCAGTCTCGTCTGGAATGCCATGTCCCAAGATGACTTTCGCGATTGCGCTTAGCAGGTGGGATTTACCGCTCTCGTTAGCACCTACGATGGTTGTTACGTCAGATTCGATTGGAATTTCGATGAACCGAAGAGATTCTGTTCCCTCCATTCCATCCGGAACGTTTAGTTCCATCCAAGGTCGCGCCTTAACTTGGTGCCGTCTATCGGGGTAGCCGAGATAATTAACGTTGAATGACTTGTACCATCGCAGTAGGACGCAAGATGCTTTCATTGAGTGGATCGTTCTCCTTCATGAGATTACGCGAGGCTCTGTAATGCTTGCTTGGGCTTGAGTAATGATACTCCGCCAGAGATTGCGTAGCAACGACAACGGTCTACTAGGAGATTTTTTTGGGGGGCGTAGTATGACGCGAGTGTGGCACTTTTCTGGAGGTCCCCTCGAAATCGTATCCGATAGAGATAGGGCGCGACAGTCTTAGCGGTCGCAACCATGAGTATTTTTTTGATGAGGCAATTCGAGCAAGGCAATTCGAGCTGTTGACTTTTGGTTGGAACGAGAATAATGTCCTGCAAAAAAAAAAGGGCTGAATTCTCGAGAGCCTGTAAGCTCCTCGCACACTCACTTTAATCCGGCCTTTGGACGTTATTTAATACTGATCAATCACGGCACCTTGAAAGCCGCATGATTTCTGACGCGGCCTGGCTAACGTCGGCTTCAGGTTTCCGTCTTCTCGGAAGGAGAGGATCATGTACCGAACACTCACGATTTCATTGGTAACATTCCTGTTGGTCCTGCTTTTGGTCTCACTTCTGTCCTCTGGATCAGCAAAATAGCGAGAAGTTGAATTGAAACTGCAGAATCTAACTATCCGCGTGCCTCCCCGATGGCGTTTGGGCAATCAAACGCGCGATTCGATAGCTATCCAAACATATTGTGTATTCCCCAGTGATCTGGGCTGCAGATTTGTCCGTCTTGCTGGGAAGCCGACGCAGGCGTCGAGACTTTTCGACGTTTTGCAGAATGTGCGGATTTCCTAATAAAAATGCCACATTGGCCGCGGTACGGATACCCTGAAAACCAGGTCATCCCCTTGCCCGACCGTGGAAAATCGCTCACAAGCGCGCTTGTTTCTTTTTAGCGGCGAATCGTCCATTTACACTGCCATTTGAGGCCAAATGAAGCGTTACTAAAAACTGACTTTCGCTATTTTCTCTGCTGGGAATCCCCGCTCTACGTATTTACCCAGTACTTCACCAGTGTTTGAATTACGAATGATAAAAGCAAACCGCCAGCGCGTATCGACTTTAGTGAGGAATAAGCGTTCTTGAAAGATTAAGAATCTACTAGAAATTAATATATTATAGTCTCTTTCGTTGACCCCGGTTACATCAATTGTATCAAGATAGGATCTACCACGGGGCAATGTACCCAGATAAGATCGCATTCGATTTTTTCTATCGAACTCGACTAACTCCCTGCCTTCCAGTCCTTCCATACCTATTTCAAAAGCTGTCGGGTCTGTCATTTCCACCGACACATCGTATAGAGGAAATTTCCCTATAAACAGGGCTCTGAAGAGTATCGTGTTTTCCCCTACTGAGACGGGGACAACATAGCAGTAGCTGCCCTCACTTGTAAGGTTGCCAAGCGTTGTTCGTTGTTGGGTCAATAATTCTTTCTGCTTTGCCAGAGCAGTCGATTGCTTGTCTTGAATGCTTCCCGTTGTTGTTAATAAGCTTTCACTTGTCTTTAAAAGATTATCTTGTTCGGTCAGGCTCTGCCTCATTCCGTCAATAACCGTACGCATATCCTCACCTACTTGTCTGGTTGTCTTAAGAGTATCTTGTTGCCCCTGCGATGTTTGCTTTAAATCTGAAGCAATATTGTTCAAACGATTAGCTGCGGTGTTCGCATCTCCAATAGCTTGCAGACTCTGCAAAATCAAAATAGCAATCGATAAAGATATTGAGGCCAAAAATATGAAACGCATCAACTTACCTTTTTTTATTAGCTTACCGCTTCCATCGCGATAGTCTTTAATTATCCCTTCATAACCAAGCACGGCAGTAATAACTAGTAACACCAATTGACCAGTTAGAAGAATAGTTCCTGACATAGCGGGACCTCCTAAAGGTGTGGATAAGTGAGTTGACGCCTTATATCAGCTTGCTATGCTTAGGTAAAGGTCGAGCTATGTACTAATTAACCTCACAGAACAATATGGAATATCACAACGCTTGAAATCGAGTTGGGCCAGGACGTGGCTGTCGCTATCAAACGCAATCAAACCTACATCGCTATGTGCGTAAAGGTCCGAAGCAGAATGATCTGGCAGGTGTGCATTGAAACGGGAAGCGGAATCACAACCGCTTCCCTTTCTTTTGTTTACAGTTATGCCCGGCCTTGCGTTGACCACTTTTTGACCGGATAATTCCTGATACCCGCCGCATGTACAGAACAATACTCTCTGACGCCGCAAATTATGCTTCCGTGATAGGGCTATCAAAGGAACCCGGGCGCTGAGAAGGCCGGGCATCCCCTTCAGGGGGGCTTCCCCCACCCTCTTAACGCCGCCAGGGAAATTCAAAGGCGAACTATGCGGACACCTGAAAACTGTCACCCTTGGACCAGCGCTGGGAAAACTTTTCTTTTTCTTTTTGTCGAAAATCGTCCATTTACTCATTGGAGGGAAGAGACTCCAAATCCTTCCAGTTGGCATCACTGTCATCCGCGCACGTCTTACCCTTCGGGCAATACTCCAAACCGAAAACAGGATGCAGCTCCCAGTTGTTATGTCTCGTTAGATGGCGTCCAAGGGAATGTTCTGAATCAAACATTAAGACGCCACTAATGCGCACCTTTAATGCTTGGTGCGGCGCGGCGGCAATCAGCGGTTGCAGCTTGGCGCGTGAGAAGTTTGGATGCTTCAGTCTGACGCGAGGAGTAAACTCTGCGGTAACGGAATCTTCCTCATCGTTCTCTAGCGACGGTGAATCTATGCTGGTATCAACCAGCACAATATGGTTGTCAGTATTCTTCGCGCCGGTAAGCCCACAGTTGCATGACTCTCTACTGCCCGGCCTTGCTACGAGCGCATAAGCTACGACCGTGATTCTCTGGCCTTCTCCCAGTTCGGCCAACTTTTCCCTGGTATCGCCCTTTGCGAATCCTGGTACTGGATCAGGTAACCCTTTAATAAATTCTAAGGTCTTCAGTTCGGGAGTTTGGGTATCGGTTTTGATGTTCTTGCGCCTGTTCAGGTTCTTATCAATGCCCTTACCGCATCCGGTAACGGGACACTTTGCAAGGCTAGGGGCGCAGGGCGGCTTCTTTGGCTTAGGTGGAACAGCCGATATGGAAGGAATCGCAAGAACGAGCAGCAGAACTACTAACAGGATTCGTTTCATTGATGTGAGACTCCTTTAAGGAAAGTGAGAAAAGGTTGATTAAAGCCATTCGGCAACCCCGCCGTGATGCGAGCAAGTGCCTTGTCTATGTTTGCTATAGCTATACGTCCCGTCTCTACAGCGAGCAGTTGCGCCTGCTGGGGCGGATGGTTGTGGCACTGGTGTAGGTGTTGGTCTTTGGCAACCAATTGAGCCAGCAAACAAGAACAAGATCAGTGAGAAAGCTTCAAGAGTCTTTTTGAGGTACATGGGAGGATCCTTTGAATTGACGAACAAGAGTTGCGAGGAACGGGTGGCTTATACACCTAGGACGGTTTGGATGCAAGAATTCTTGTGTTGCCAAACACAACAGATCTACTTGGTGACCAAACCCCTGACAGCTCGTGCGACAAATAGATCACGACCGGCGCTTGACTCCGTTGCCCCACAGGGAATATAAGCCGTGCATCGCGAAGCCTCGCTTTCGCAAAGTGCTCCTTCAATCAAGGCGCTTGTCGGATACTAATACGGTTTCCTCATATGCAATTCTTCTCCACTAACGCCGCAGCCTCGACTTTCCTGATTCTTATCCTGATATCGGCAGGCTCACTGGCTCAAAAAAGCAGCTCGAGAGCTCTTCAAAATCCCACTCTCCCAAATTCAGAGGCATCATGGAAGTAGAAAAGATCTCACCGCATGCCGCACAGAACATTCAGCCAGTAAGGATCATTGAAACCGATGATCCACTAGCTAAGCCACAGCCGGGAATGGCGCTCTGTCTTTCAGGCGGTGGTTATCGAGCGATGCTGTTTCACTTGGGTGCGTTATGGCGACTTAATGAGTTCGGTCTGCTACGAGGTCTGGTGCGCGTTTCTAGTGTCTCGGGCGGCTCTATTACCGCAGGGATGCTGGGACTGATGTGGAATAGACTGAAATTCGACGATCAGAACGCGGCGACTAATTTGGAAGAACTGGTCATAAACCCGATCCGGCAACTCGCTAACGTCACGATAGATCAACCTTCGATAATTAAAGGAATCCTCCTTCCCTGGAAATCGGTTGCTGATGGAATAGCTGCTGCTTACCGCCAGCATCTCTTCGGCAACGCGACACTGCAAGACTTGCCCGACGACAGCGAAGGTCCAAGATTTGTGATCGATGCAACCAATGTACAGACCAAAGTGCTTTGGCGGTTCAGCAAGCCATTCATGGGTGATTATCGCGTGGGCCTAATTCGGAATCCTCGATTGGATTTAGCCGTTGCAGTCACGGCTTCCTCGGCCTTTCCTCCCTTCTTATCTCCTGTTGTGCTTAAACTCAATCCGGCCGACTTTGATCCGTCCACGAAAGGTGATCTTCAGATCGATCCGTACACCTCAGAAGTAGTGCTTACCGATGGAGGCGTGTATGACAACCTGGGTTTGGAGACAGCTTGGAAAGGCTACGAGACCATTCTCGTTAGTGACGGCGGAGGCGGTTCTTCTGATGAACCAAAACCAAAGCGCGATTGGTTGGGACACACTTATCGAGTGCTCAGTTTGCTCGACAGTCAAGTGCGCAGTCTTCGCAAGCGGCAAATCATCGGCTCGTATCAGCTTGGTCTGCGCAAGGGCACGTACTGGGGAATTCGCACCAACATCGCAGACTACAAACTGTCAACCGCAATGAATTGTCCTTTTGAAAAGACCATGGAGGTAGCGAACACAGCAACCAGGTTGAAGAAGCTGGATGGCAGTCTTCAGGAACGAATAATCAACTGGGGATACGCCGTGTGTGATGCGGCAATGCGAACGCACCTGAACCCAGGTCTGCCGCAACCTACAGGCTTTCCTTATACCAACAGCGGTATTTGATCAGTAGAAAGTAATTGAAATGCACTTCAACGAAATTCCTTCATTCGTTCTGGCACAACAAGGCGAGCACAACATTAGCAACGGTTTTTCGAAATTGCTCCGCAAATTGTCGACCAAAAACTAGAATCGTTCGCGGATCTCCGCAATCAAAAACTCTTCTATAGTTGGGCCTTCGCGTTTTAACCCCTCTTTGAACTATAACCCAATCGTAATGGTCAAAGTTGCCAAACCTACGCCGTCAAAATACTGACAATACGTCTGGCTCTTACCTTTGAGTGAGCCTCTAGAAGTCTCGCTAACAAATCTTGGCAGCGAGGACGCACCACAAGCAGCCAGTGGTGAGAAAGAGCGCCTCGAAGCCTCCATCAGCAAGAAAAACCCCCATAGATAAAGAGTGCTTTCGTGGCCACCACCGTTTGTCCGGTTTACTATTCCAAAGCATCTGAGCGTGTGATATAAGCTCCCCGTTCCTCGTATCCATCTGTGAAAATGATCGATTCGAATTGAATCAACCGCGCCTCTGATCTCGACTGGCCTGGTGGCCGTTCCTCTTTATTCGTACCAGGCAAACGCAGCGCTTTTCTTTTTGGCGTGTACTTTTAGCCATCCGCGCTATTGATTTAAGGAGGCAAAATAATGGTTCTCACCCGTGTTTCCCGCAGTCTTTCTGTTGTGCTTTTGGTATTGTGCGTCGCCGGCCTTGGTACGTCACAAATACGCTGTCTCGATGATCGCGTGAAGCTTCTTGGTCTCATGAATGAGCTGCGTGACCTCGAGGGGCTGCCGCCGTTACCCTCGATCGGTGCGCCACCTCCTCATATACCAATAAAGCCACAAGGTGCTAACCCTCCGGTACCTACCGAGCGGGACGAAGTCGCTCTCGCCCGATGGCACGGGGAGCACGATGCCGAGGTCCAAGGTCTCCGGAACAAGCTCGCGGGTTCTGAATGTCAGACGCTCAATCCACCGCCTGAGTGGGAACATCCATACGACCTTGTTTGGGGTCAATATGACGATAACTCGATACCTTTGAGTCCGGTATGGAAATCAACAGTCACGCCACCTTTTTATACACGCCCAGATCCCTCTCAGTGTGGAGGAGGCAATCCGTGGATGTTCCCGTGTACCACGCAAAAGCCGCGCATCGACAACAACCCTGGGCTTTGCCCGACCGGGGACTTAGGCGGACATGCGAACTGGATACCGGCAACATTTGTGGGACGCATCTACTGGGAAGGTCATTCCCTTGAGTCGCAGGACGACGACTATAACTTTAACCTGTTACCGCTGCTCTCACCGATTAACGTCGCGTGGACCACAGCCACCGACAGCGCGGCCGGCCTTCACCTCGAATTTAGCTCCGACGATACTATCGATCATTTTCATACTCCCTGGTGGAGCAAGTTCCACGCGGCCGTCGACGACGACGATAGTAGATCGCTGGACAATCCGTTCGGAGAGCCACGACGCGTTATGGTTCGAGGTAAGAGCGAGGCGCAAAAGATGATCTATGGCCGCTACGCCATAGTGAGCGGACTCATGGGGTTGGATTGCGCTCATTCCTGCGGCGCGGAAGTGCATCCTGTATGGGCCCTCGCCATACAAGTCCAAGATGATCCAGCGGATGAAATCTGGGCGTTCTTCTTCACTAACTGGGGCAACGAGGGCTACTGCAGCAAAGGGCAGGAGAGAATAGATCTCCAGCGGTTCACCTTCCGCTTGCCATGGCGACCCGGAGCAGGGCACGTCGACGTCATAAGCACTGATTTTCGCTGGCGATTAAGCGATAACGCGTCATGGAGTTTTGAACCCCGGCCGGCCGAAAATTCAGTTCTGGTAAGTTTCACGATCGCTCCTGTTGGTCGGGGAGATCGGATGAATGGTGAATTACACCTACGCTGGGGAGAGAATCCGGCCAGACTGCTTCTCTCCAGAGCGGTCCACCCGCCAGAGACAGTTCAACGGGCGGCGCGAGAGGTCGAAGGGGAGATTGAGGTAGCGAAAATCGTGGGTAATCTGAGCCCCGAGCGACAAGCCGTTTTACGACAGCGATTGCCTCGGAGGGATCTGATTCCCGATTCAAAAGTCGGCAAGAGAACAGGAGTTCCGCCTGCGCCACGATCCACCGTTCCCAGAGTGAGATCGGCACCCGACGCGCGGGCCGGACACCGAAGCCAGCAGAGAGCCGAGGCGCTTAAAGCGGCCTTGCGACACCGACAATAACGACCGCCCGACCTCGGGCTTTCGACGAAGCATTTGCGAAATCGAAGGGGCACTCCCAGCCGATGCACCTCCTCCCCGATGACTTGAAACATAAGAGAGCGAATCTGCAAGAGTTGTAGGGTGCTAAAAGATTACGGCTCTCGGCAGCAGAGACGGCCATCTTTTCTGAAGATCAACCAAGGCAGTCGCGCTAACCCAATTAGGCATCATGCGAATGAATGTTGGGTACAGCGATCCAAAGCTGCGACTGCCGACTGAAGGGAGGAGCCCAAAACCCATGAAAGCGATACCACCGATTTTGGTTGGCTGTTTGATGGCCTTGCTCGCGATTCCGAATAGTGCTCAGGATCAATGCGAAATGCTAAGGCAGCTCATCGCCCACTTTCAGAAAGGAACCCGGGTGCTTTGAAGGCCGGCATCCCCTTCAGGGGGGCTTCCCCCACCCTCTTAACGCCGCCAGGGAAATTCAAAGGCGAACTATGCGGACACCCTGAGCCCTATGTCACCTTTGAACTAGCGCTGGGTAACTTTGGAGCACATTCCCTTTTCTTTTTCTTTTTGTCCAAAATCGTCCATTTGCTGATGACGCTCCGCCAGACAATCAAATTCCTACCTGGACTACGACCGTCTTCGACGGGCTCGGCCGGGTCAAGACAGTGACCACGCCGGACAGTGCGGTCGTCAGTAGTTTTTACAATGGTCAGCAGGTGCTGATTAAGGACCAGGCA
>WNGB01006632.1_pt1 | contig 16964 bp, 10 predicted proteins | sample 5400681 | NCBI WGS metagenome assembly WNGB01 (sample SAMN13153367, study PRJNA577476) | soil metagenome | isolation source: 115 cm soil or saprolite under grassland replicate 2 | place: USA:California | collected 2016-06-15 | reverse complement strand
AGGTGCAAGCGCGCCGCCGATTCGGCGCTCAAGCTGAGCGCCGGCAAGTCGGTTCGCGCGGCGCCGGCGACGAAGCGACCGGTGCCCTGGGCGTCGCGTAGCACGACGCTCCCGAGCGGCGCCGAAGCGAGCACGGCGCGCGCCGCCGCATCATCGGGCGCCGGCCCCGGCGCGGCAGGAGACTCATTTTTCGACTTCGCGACGTCGTGCGAGCAAGTCGCGACGCCCGCGAGCAAAGCACCCAAAGCAGTCAGCGCACCGACAGAAGAGCGGAGAGTTCGCATTTTTGTTTTCCTTTAAGCAGATGTTTCGGAATGCAGACGAGGCGCAGCCTACTTCATTTATCGAAAGAAAAGGAATGGGTTAACGACCGGCAGCGCACAAGAAAGTGAACACGCTCTCATCGTATGAACCGGTTGCGCCGCATTGGATTCATACGATCCGGATGTAACCGCGATTCAAGCTTTCTGGTCGACGATCCCGCGCAGCGACGTCAACACAGCAGACCGTGCGGCGCGGTGGCTCGTCGACCCTGCGATGCGGTACGTTCGGCTGAGCATTCGGAGACGCGGCGCGCACCCACCACGCGCCGGCATCGGCTTCGCTCCAGCTCCGCGCCTCTCGGCAACGCGCGAGCGCCTCGCCCAGCGCTTCGGCGCTGGCCGGACGCTCGGCAGGGTCTTTGGCCAAACAGGAAAGGATGATCCTCTCGATGTCGTCCGGCACCGGGTGGCGGTCAGAAGGCGGCGTCGGCGGCGTATGCAAGTGATGGCCGCAGAGTTCAATCGTGGTCTGACCAGTGAACGGCGTCGTTCCCGTAGTGAGAAAATAGGCGACACCCCCGAGACCATAAATGTCCGCGCGTGCATCCATTTGATCCGGCTTCAGAATCGCCTCCGGGGCCAGGAACAGAGGCGTGCCGACCACCGTATCGATGTTGCTCTGCGTAAGGGCCCCGTGGGTCTTCATCTCGCGAACGAGTCCGAAGTCGAGCACCTTGACGAAGTCGGGAATGTCACCGCGCCGTGACAAATAGATGTTCGCGGGTTTGATGTCGCGGTGGATGAGCCCGATGCCGTGCGCCTCCTTGAGCGCCCCGCATACTTGGAGCAGGATGTGAATCACTCGACCGGGGGGCTGGGGGCCGTGCCGTTCGATGAGCTGTTCGAGGGTCAGCCCGTCGAGCAGCTCCATGGCGTAGTAAAAGATGCCATCGGGGGTACGACCATAGTCGTAGATGGAGATCGTGTTGGGGTGCGTCAGGCGCGCCGTCAGCTGGACCTCTCGTTCGAAGCGGCGCAGTTGATGTTCGGACCCGTCGCCGGCCAGCAACTTGACCGCGGTCGGTCGGCGCAGCATGGCGTGTCGCGCGCGATAAATCTCGCCCATTCCGCCTTCGCCGATCTTTTCTTCCAGCGCATATTGCCCGAGCTGGCGTGCTTCGAGCGCTCTTGCCTGAAGCCCATAGATCACCTTCGAGGCCACCGTCGCCACCGCCGATCCGGCCGTCGACCACAAAAATGCTTCGAGCAGCTGGCGAGCACGCAAGCCCGCGACTTGCCCGATTTCGGGCACCGGCGGCAACGTTGCGCGCGAAAGCAAGAACCCTGCGAAGCTCGCGACGGCGAGGACCAGCGTTCGACTGGGCACGCTCGGCACGAATCATGGCCCGGCACACGCTCACGTGCGTAACCGCAAGCATCGCGGTGTAAAAGCCGAACGGCTGCAGGGAGTAATGGCCCATGAACAAGAACGACAAGCAGACGCCCAGGGTTCCAGCCATGTCCAGCAACCCGAGCGTCCTCGGCGAGAAGATTCGACGGCTCTGCGCCATGCGCCACAGGGCGAGCGCGATCACCGTGCCCACCACGTGACTGGCGCGCCCGGCCGGCAACATACGGCCGACGCCGCGGATCAGGTCCGCGGTCAACGTCGTCACCAAGAACATGAGCGAGATGAGGAACGTCACCTTGCCGAGCAGCGCGATCCGGTCTTGAACGAATCGCAGGTCCTCGTCCGAGTTTTCCGGCAAACTGCCCAGGCGAACCCCGGAACTGGGAACCCGTTGCGAGCTGATTGGGCGCAGCTGCCGTTGCTCGTTGGCTTTCTCGGAGTCACTCACGGCTTGGACCTTTACGCGATTTTCGGAGCGGTGGGCTTCTCGGTGTGAGCCCTAGCGCCTACGATGACGACGAGCCAGGCGGCACGAAATCGACACCTCCCAGCTGGTTTTTGTCACCGCATGGATAGGTGCTCGATTTGCCACGGCAATCCCGTGATCTGCTCACTGCCGGCCGATCTTCCGATCGTTGCCGGGCATCCTTCATTCCCCAATGACCGCCGTATGAAGACGACACCCAACAAGGCCCGTTCGAACCGACGCCCGCCCGTGTCGCGCTTCAGCGCGCAACATTACCGGGAGCTCGGTGCGGACGCGACCGAGGCCAGAGAGCGCAGCTTCCAATCGCGGGGCCTCGGTGCTGCCGCCGTGCCGGTGGCTCCCCCCCGCGCGACGCGGTCCTCCGCCACCCGCGGGCGACCAGGCCGAACCGTGAGCGCGGGCCGCGGCGCGAAGTGATTTCGGCCCTTGGCCGCGCCGCGAAATGGTCAGGGCCGCTCGACCGAGCGGTCGATGCGTTCGCCGTGGAAACGGCTGCTCGGCGCTCCCGAAGGAAAGACGGAGCTCCTGGACGGTCGTGTTGTCCGCTGGTTGAGCGCGCGAACCCCGTCCAAATCCAAGCACCCGGTCTCCATGGACGCACTTCGCTTCGCTCCGTAGGACTCCGTGGACTCCGTCCAGTTCCTGGACTCCGTCCACTTCGTCAGCTCGCGGTCGCCGAAGGTGATCGGCCCGGCCCTCTGCATTTCTGGGGGCAGCCGTGAGCGGTAAGCAGGAATAAGCGATCTGATAGGTGTTGGAAGCATTCGGGTATACGATCCACCTCCCCTGGTTGAGGACGTCGGTCGCCACGACCCGCATTGCCCCGCCTCGGCCAGAATCGTTGTCCGAAGAGCACGAAATCGGAGACATGCATGCCAGCAGGGAGATCAAAAACGCGTGGCGAATTGTGCCATTAGGCAACACCCTCGTCATGAAGGGGCCCGCACCGTGTTGGTCGTGCCACACAATCGATCCAGCACGGCTCCGAGCACGCAGCATGCCAGGGGACTCGTGCGGATCTTCGCACTCACTTGTTAGATGTCGGCGGCCTCGCCATCGATGGCTCGTGGTGGGCCACGATGGAATCCCTGCGGTACCTACCGCGGCGATTTTCAAGGCGAGGCGCTTCACTCGACGTGCGGCGGTGCTGATGAGCCGACATCTCCGTCGTCGAACTCCTCGGTCGAACGTGGCGCCGTCGGAATTTGCTCGTCGAGCGATTGTCGGTAGCGATACAGCCGCGCAGGAACTGCGTGTGAGATCACCCGCGTAGTACGCGGAACTAGCCTGTCGCGAGGTCGCATCATGCTTCTCCCGGCCTTTGATGCCTGCCGGATTTTAGCCATTGCTGAAAGGCGTTCCACAATTCCTGTGCCATCGCGGTATACTTGTCTTCAGTACCGACTTCTTCTTCTTCTGCGAACCATTTCTTGAATTCTTCATAGACGATGCGTCGGAGTTCCTGAGCCGAGTCGGCCTGGCGGACCCGTGAAAGAATCGTCAAAAGTTCGGGGAGATATTCGTCGGCGTTGAATCCCATACCGAGATCCAGGGGATCGTGTCGGAATAGAATAACGAGTGCCTCATCGAAAAATGGTCCGAACTCTCCTTTTAGCAGCGCCTTGTGCGCCTCGAGCTCTTCTTTCGTGTCGGAGCCTGGAGGACTCATGGGTTGGGTGGGATCCATTCTACAACAGTCTTCAACTTCAGACCCTTATCGGTGACTTGATAGAGTAACGACTTCGTGTCCATTTGCCTCCATGAACGTCCTCAAACGATTGACGCCACATCGGATCGACGGCGATCCTGCGGCCCGCTGTGGAGAACGAGGCACCACACCTAAAAGGAGCGGCAACGCGGGCGAGGCAATTGGGCCCATCCGCGGACACCTCGGCCCGCCGCACTTAGCCCATGCACTCTCCGCTTCGCCTTCGATGTCATGACGCGTTCACGGGTGACCATCCAAGCGTATCGCGCGACCACGCACGGAGCGCGCCAACACAAATCGGAGTTACTCGTCGTGGCGCCGCGCCGCTTACATCACTTCGCTTCGCTCCGTAGGTCTCCGTGGAAGCACTTCACTTCGCTCCGTAGGTCTCCGTGGACTCCGTCCAGTTCCTGGACTCCGTCCACTTCGTCACGGTCAGGTCGTTATGGGGGTTATTGCTGCTCCGACGCGACGATCGGGTAGTGAGGATCTGACAGGGTAATGCTAGGAGCTGGGAGAAGCGCCTAGCTCTCCTGACCGCCGGCGAGTGCCAAATTCGGAGGCGAGAGGCCCGATTCACCCCGGCTGCGCAGAAGACATTTTCCGGTAACTTATGGAAATACCGGAAGAAAAATGCGCGCCACACGCCGTCAGCTTCGAAATGGTCTCGGGACTCGCCGAGCCCGCGGCAGACCCGCGTTCGACTCCCATGCTCGCTTGATCTCCGATCCCCGCTTGCACTTTTCCGCCGGCTCGCTGGCAGACCTCTTGCGAGGTCGCTCGCAGCTCCTCGTCTACCACTTGCTGTTGGCGTGGGCCTTCAGGCGGCAGTTCGCAGATTCTCTCGCAGGATACGGGGATGGCGAGCCGCGATTCTCAGCAGAGCAAGCGCAGGCCCCTCCGGGCTCCGTCGGCCTTGTTCCCAGTTACGAAGGGTATGAACGCTGATGCCCATCGCGAGCGCGAACCGCGCTTGCGTCAACCCGACGAAGCGCCGCAGAGCGGCCACATCCTCACCGGATTCGAATCGCCCTTGCACCAGACGCTTGCGAACCCGGGCGGGTATGGCGCGAGCTATTTGCTGTGCGGTCAGCTCAGGAATGTCCGTCATGTCAGTCTCCTCTTGTGGGAACGAAAGAGAGCTCGTTCCGATCGTGTTGCCCAGCGCGCGGGATGATTCGAACCACATCTTCGTCCCGTTCGGTCCAGACGACCAGCACCAGCCCACGCCGGATTGGGCCGATGGCAATGAAGCGATCCTCGTCGTCAGAATGGGCATCATCGAAAAGTTCTAGGTAGTCGGCACCTGAGGTGAAGAGCTCGCTCGCCTCCTGGAACGAAATGCCGTGATTCTTCTGGTTGGCAAGATTCTTGGCACGGTCCCAGTTCACCTTCACTGCAACAGTGTAAGCCAATGGCTTACTAAGTCAATGGCTTACACGTTCAGCACGGTCGGCAACGAAGACAGCGCACCTTTCAATCTTTTCGATAATCGTCGAAAACACATCCGAGGTTCGAGGCATATCCTTTGTGTCGTGGTCTAGTCTCGGACTGTGTCGACCGCTACATCGTGATCTGCCCGGGCCTCGCAAGAAGGGCCGACATCGACGGCCCCCCACGCATCGATCGTCCGCCGGCCGCACCGCCGCCAAGAATGCAACCGGGCCCGAGGCCGACCTGCCTTGCCAACCGAGACCGCTTGTTTCGCGTACGCGCCACGACCGCTTGGCGTTGATGCTCGCGGGCAATCTGCTGCAATTGCCGGTCACGATTTGCTGCTGCCAAAATTGGCGAAGAAGCGCTAGTCCATCGACCCACGGGACGGCCGCGGTGTTCGGGGGCAGGGACGGCGGCTCCTCCGGCTCTGCGCGATGCGCCTCTCCAGCCGCCAGCGATCGCCACCACGCCTCGACGTCGCCGGTGCGCGAAAGTTCTACCGGCTCTCCCAGGCGAGGCATCACGAGGTGCACGTCCTGCGCGGGGGCGAGCGCGACGAGCGTTTCGGCCGGCTCGTTCCCACGCGTGGATCGCGAGGTTGAAAGTGCCAAATTCGGAGGCGAGAGGCCCGATTCACCCCCGACTGCCCATAGGACATTCTCTGGTAATTTTAACATTACTGCCGCAGTCTTGGCATCGGCAGATCACGATCTGCAGATTCGGCGCCGACCCAACGCAAACTACGGCGAGGCCGTCGGAATCACCTCGATATACGAAACGAGCCGCGACGCCCCGGCCAGCCTCGCTCCGCAACATCGAGAAATCCGCCTGTTCGGTCAGTTTAAGTGGGATTATGGCCGCTCCGACGATCGATCTGGTAGCGGAAATCTGCGGCAGTAGTGTTAATTTGAAATAACGGAAGAAAAATGCGCGCGTCACACGCCCCATCGGCTTCGGAGTGGTCTCGGGACCGCCGAGCCCGCGGCAGACCCGCGTTCGACTCCCATGCTCGCTTGATCTCCGATCCCCGCTTGCACTTCTCCGCCCTGTTTTGCGGCAGCGGGTATTTTTTTCATGCCCAAAACGATTAAGACCTACGCTCTCGTTATTCCCGATCGCGTGTGAAGATACTCCCACACGAGCTGAATCTCGGTCCACTTCAGGATGCGGGTGTACCGTAACCCATCGGCCAACGACGTCTGCAGAGCGTCTTGACCCGACGGCGCGGGTGTGGTGCCAACTGCTCGACGTCGAAATCTTCTCGAACGCGAATCGCGATGGCGCCAAAGCCGATCTCGATCTGCGACGATCCGGCAAGCCCAGCCGACCGCGCTGCCGCCGGCAAGGGCACCGCCACGAACGTCGTGGGCCCCCGCTGGTCAAACGCTTCTTCCAGTACCCGATACGCTGCGTCGAGACTCCCTTGCTCTGCGCGAATTGACGCATGCTCACTGAGCATCGCAAGGGAAGTGGCAGCAAGCTTGCGAATGAGCTTCGCGCATGGCTGGCCGCGGTGCAGGGTCGTAACCGGTGACCCGTCCGTTCGTGTATCCGTAGCTGTTGTTCGTACCGGATGGCACCCGAGACGTACAGTATAATACTTCCAAGAAAACGGTCGTTCGATCTTCTGCCTATCGATGCTCACCAATGGCCCATTTCCCGTTCTGCTCGTGTTTGCATTCGCGGGCATCTTGCTTTGGGTGGCCGGTCGCGCGCACGCCTCCATCGGCAAGCGTCGCGTACGCCGAGCGCTCTCGGAAGGAGACCCGCGGCAAAGTCGCATAGCTCTTCGGTTCCTGGCGCACGCCTGCACACCTCCGCCATCGGAATGGCGGACCTTTTATGATGCCATCGGCCTTTTTTGGGAAGGAGCTTTCGAGAGGGCGCTGGTCCGCGCCGAAAGCCTGACGACCGAGGCGCAGAACGAGCAAGTCGCGGGACAAGCCATTGCGATGAAAATCGCGTGTCTCACGTTCACCGAGCGAATCGTGGAGGCTAGACAGCTCCTGAGCGCGCACTCCGCCGAGCTTCGAACGGCGCGGCCAATCGAAGACTCCGGTATCGACGGCGAGCTACTCGACGCAATACTTCAATTCTATGAGGGTGCGGTGGTCTCGAGCCGCACGCGCCTCGAGCTCCTTGCAGCTGACAGCGGCATCCTCATCAGTCCTGCCAGACACATCATACGGTTCTATCTTGCGGCGGTGGCCCACCAAGAGGGGCGCGGGGCGGATGCACGCTCCTACCTGGACCAGATCATCACCGAAGGTAGGGACTTGTTCATTGCGCGGTGGGCCTTCCAGATGTGCGAGGAGTTCTTTCCAGAAGCGGGGAACACGAAACGCGTCGTTTCGCACAAAAGACGACTACGACGCGCACGCGGACCGAAGCATCTTCTCGATCATCTCCAGGCGGGGCTCATGCTCCTCTTCTTCAGGAAATCGGCGCTCGACCGCGCAGCGGATGCGTCCGACCAGACCGTCCCGCTCTTGCTCGTCAACCTTCTCGTCATCGCCCTGCTTCGGAGCACCGACTATGCGCGAGGCGCCATCTTCGTGGGTTTCAACGCGTTGGCGCTGGCGGCGCCGGTTCTGCTCCTTCCGATTGGTTCTTACCTTGCGGGCCTCATCGCTGGCGCACGTCACATCTCCGTCCGCCTGACCGGCGCCTTTTCCAGCGCATTGCCCCCTTTGCTGATACTCGGTTTCGTCGCAGTTGCCCTCGACAACAGTGCGCATCCCATGCTCGCGTCCCTCACGTGGATCTTAACTGCCGGATGGTCGCTCGCGTTATGCCTATTTCTCATCCGTCACCTCACGCGCCGTGTAGAACTATCACGCGCTCTCGCGGCTGCGGTAGTTTTCACAGCCATCTGGGCCTTGCCGGCGCAACTAGTCGCTCGCTCGACGATCTGGTTCCTTCCCCGCCCATGGTCTTTCGACACCGAGAGAAGAAAGACGTACGATTTCTTGTTCGATCAATCGACCAAACTGATTGCGGCCGAGACGAGATTGTCGCCTGGACGCCCGGGGCTCGAAGATCTGTATTTTGTTGGTTTCGCGGGTTCGGGTCGCCAGGACGTGTTTCTCAAGGAAACGCAATTTGCGCAGCGTCTGTTTGACGAGCGCTTCGACACCCGAGATCGTTCTCTCGTGCTCGCCAACGATCGCGCGGCGCAAGGGTCTTTGCCACTAGCGACAAGCGAGAACCTTGCTCATGTTCTGAAAGCCATGGCATCGCGCATGAATCGTGAAGAGGACGTTCTATTTCTCTTCCTGACGAGCCATGGCTCGTCGACTGGTCTGAGCATCGACGTGGATCTTCCCGAAGCCCTCGAGGAAGATGAATTGACGCCCCAACAGCTGCGTTCGCTTCTCGATGACGCGGGCGTGACGTGGCGGGTCTTGGTTGTATCGGGCTGCGCATCCGGCGCATTTGTGTTTCCTCTCCGCAATCCGTTTACGTTGATAGCGACGGCTTCCGCTGCGGATCGGAACTCATTTGGCTGCGCGAATGGTCAGGAGTTCACCGAGTTCGGCAAGGCGTTCCTTGGCGAGCAGCTGGTTCACGAGCGCTCGTTCGAGAGGGCATTCGCCAAGGCGACCGAGGTCATCGCGCGACGTGAGGCGGAACGACACCTCAAGCCGTCTCTCCCTCAACTGTTCGTCGGATCGGAGATTGCCGCGAAGCTGCGTGCACTGGAAGCGCGCCTCGCGACTCCGTTGATCGAGATCCCGGACGCACGCCCATCGCCATAAACGAAGGACCCTGTCTGAAGACCGAACCGACGAATCCATGCGTTCCCTTGCGGTACCTGGTGTTCGTTTCTTATGAGCTTCTACCGACCTGGTTGTCGCATTGTCGTCCCTGCCATGGTTCATCTTAGCCGATTCACGACCGGCGTATAGAGCAAGCATAGGCGACGACCAAACCGTACTTTACGCTTTAGCCTGCTCGGCGAGCGACGGAGTTCCTCCACGTATGCGCACGCTCCATCAAGTCATCGAATATCCGACGGCATTCCCTAGCGGCTGAATCGGGGTGTCGCGTCCTCTTGACTGCGGTGAATCGTCCTTTGACCACCTCACACGTGTACCCGGCTTGTCGAAGGATGGGACTGAGAATCCGCTCAATGATGGGAGGGAATTCCTGGGACTCCAGAGCCTCTACAGACACGCTCACATTAACACCCTTTGACAAGCCCGTTGGCACACGGCCGAACGCCACCGCGTGCACCGCCAACATGAGCGGATGTGAGTCGCGGCGAGGAAGCTCCGCCCGACGGAAATACCCGACTGCGCAAACATTCCACCGTATTCCGGACGACCTTAAAGCTCCAAGGGCCGCCGCCATTCCTCGCGGCCTTCGTCTGTGCGCGACGATGGGCGCCCGCGTCGCGACCCGCCTTGGCCATCGACTCGGTGTAGCATCCGCCCCAAGATCTTTCAGAAACCTCAACTCCCTGGACCGTTGGCGTGCACCGTGCAGCCACCGCCGAAATCCAGCTTCGTCCTCCATGTTCCAAGTGCGTTCGTATCCCGCCCTGGCAAAATTCTCTTCGACACCCCGTCTCCATGCAGAGTGGGACGGACTCCAGACTTGCACGAGTGCGAATGACTCGTTCGGATAAAGATGCAGCGACCGCTCCAAAGCGCCTAGTCCACCATTCGCAACAGCTTTTTTTTTGGGTGGCTCGGCTGCTACCATTATTGAGCAACACTCAAATCCAGTCATGCCGCGAAAGGCTCTGGCCATCTGGCTGACTATCGTGAATGGTGGACTGGCCGCGTGGAACGCGCCGACTAATCGCATCTAAGGACACCTCTGGTCGAGCAGTATTCTATGCACTTACTCATACTGGACACATTAAAATGGACGGGAGGGTCGCCGTTGCAGAGACAGTTTCTACATTTCTTGTCGTTACTCTTCGGGCGCACATCGAAGCATTGATTCTGTGGGAGCTCTGACGAGATCGGCTCAGGAAGAACGCCTCCCCCAATGGAGAAGTTCATGCAGTCAGGCTCGGTGCAGGTCTCGGGTGGAATCGAGGGATGACGCCAGGACGGGAATAGCTTGCACAGAAGCCCATAAAACGGGACACCGCAGATCCATTGGTCCTCTGTCTGCAGTCCACTCGGATCGAACCCATTGATCGGGTCATTGACGACGTACCCGTATAGGTTCGTGTCTCCACCCGTAAACAAGATAGGGTCCTTGGCAGTCCATCTGCCTGTTTCAGCGTCGTAGTCCCGTGCCCCAAACCGGACGAGCTTCGTGTCCGGGTCATAGAGGCCCCCCGCAAACCCGAACGGCTGCACGCCCCACGTTCCGATCACGAGCGTCGCGTTGCCCCACTCGTTGTAGTCGATCCGCTGGGCGATGGTCCCGTCGGTTGACTTCACCACGAGCCGGGGGCTTCCCAGGTGATCGCTGACGATGCGGTACTTGGTCCCGTCGGCCTTGAGTATGTAGTCGGGCACGTTCGGTCGGGTGCCGTACACGAAGGTCGAGACTACGGTGCCTGCACCGTCGAGTTCCGCCGCAATCCGCAACCCGTCGTAGTAGAGGAAACCCTGGCTGAGCGTCGTTCCGACCTTCTTGCCGACGCGCCGGTTGGCCCCGTCGATGAGGTACGTGATATTGATGCTTCCCGGCAGTGCGACAGCGCGCAGGTTGCCGAGCCGATCGTACGTGTAGTTGGTGGTGCCGGAGCCGTTCGTCTTGGTCTGCAGGTTCCCGCTGTTCGAGTACGGTGTGTACGAGTTGCTCGTGTTGTACGTATACGTTAACAGGCGATCTTGGTCGTCATACGTCGCGATCGTGTTTCCATTGATCTTCGTGCGATTGCCGTTTGCGTCGTATTCGTACGTCGTCGTCGTCGCCCCGCGCGTCACCTTCCAGAGCCGACCCGCTTCGTCGTACTCGTACGTGGTCGTGACGGTAGTTCCCTGGATGGTTTCGGTCTTCGTGTGGATGCGCGGGCGACCGTTGTCGGGCGCGTAGCTTGCTGAATAGAGAACGGTGGAGGGTCCATATTTCGCCGTATAGCCCGTTACATCTCCCAACGTCGGATCGTAGTCCCGGTTATCCGTGATGCTGTCCAGGGTCGAGCCGATCAGCCGTCCGTTCTGCGTGTCGTGCCCGATCGGCGTGAGCGCGCCGGCGCTGGTTAGGAGTCCGTCGTTGTCACGCCCGAGCGCGATGGGCGTGCCGCCAGCCACGGTCAAGGAGCTAACCTGGAGATTGTTGTCGTAGCCGAATGCCACCGTCTTCGTGCTCGCTCCCCACGGTCCACTCCACGTCTGGCTGGTGAGCAGGTGTCCGTCGTAGCCGTAGTCGATCTGAGTGCCGTCGGAGGTTGTGAGCTTCGAAACGCGGTCCGAGCCGTCGTAGAAGTACGTCGCGGTCACGCCAGCCTGCGTGATCGTGCTGAGCCGCCCGAAGGTGTCGAAGCCGCGCGACACGAGTCCATCCGGCTGGACGATCGCCGTCATCTGCCGGTCGACGTTGTGCGCGTAAAACGTGGGGCCGGTCGAAGGGAGATTCGGCGGTGTGTAGCTCGCCAGCAGATCCACACTGTCGTAGCTGAAACCGTGCGTGGGCCGGCCCGGGGGTGTCACGCTGGAGAGGTTGCCATCGAGGTCCCATCCGAGGCCAAGACTGTAAGCACCCGGCAGCGTGACCGACGTGGGTCTGCCGGCGTTGTCGCGTGAGACGTACGCGGTGGTGCGGCCGAGCATGTCAGTGATCGAGTCGATCCACCCCGTGGTCGTATTGTAGTTCGTCGTGAAAATGCGCGTGCCGTGCGTGATCTGGTCGACTCTCCCGATCGTGTCGTAATGAAGGCCGAAGAGGGCGCTCATGCCGGGAACGGCGCGCTGGGTGAGTCGGTCACGGGAGTCGAGTGTGTCGACCACCTGGCGGCCTTCTGGAGTTGTCGTAGTGAAGGTATTGGCGGCGGCGTTGAATGTGCTCGTGAACACGTTGAGCGGGCTGCACGCGGCTCCCGAGCTGCAGTCCGCTCGATTGAGCGAAATCGTTCGCGTAGCGCTGGTCACGCTGAAAGCGTTCGCCGGATCGGAAAGCGTTGGCGGGAGACGGGTCTCGGCGCGGTAGAGCTTCTTGCCCGAGGGTGTCGTTATCGTCGTCGTTTCCGCGGGCGCCAGCATCCCGAAACGAGGGTCGGGGGTTCGCTGAGCGGTCTTCACGGTGCCGTCCGCGGCGTTGTACGTGCGCAGCTCGGAAGAGTTGCGGGAATAGCTGCTCTGGACGCCGCTCGGCGCTTTGATGGTACTTGATTCGCCGCCAAGCGCGTCGAATGTCTGCGTGTAGGTCGTCTTGAGCCCCAAAGCCGTCGTGACATCGACCGACCAGCCGTTGCTGCGGCTGGTGCGCGAGAGCAGCGTGCTTCCGCCTACGGGGTCGGCGTCCATCGAGAGCCGGCCCTCCGACGTGTAACTGAACTTGTGCTGATTTTGCTTCGGATCGGTCAAGCTCAGGAGGAGGCCGCTTGCGTCGTGCGAGAGCGTGATGGACTCGCTGTTCGGGTTTCGGACGGATTGGAGCCAGCCGTTGGCGTCGAGCGTGAGCGTGGTGGTCTGGCCAAACGGTGCAACGATGCGCGTAGTCGTCGCGGAGTCGCGATAGATCCTCGTCGTGTTGTGACTCACGTCTGTCGAAGCGCTATTCGTCACGGTGGCGAGGCGTCCCGAAGCATCGTAGGCGAAGGTAAGCAAAGACACGCCGCGAAGCGAATCTTTGGTCTGGCTGTGTCGACCCAGGCCGTCGAAGATGTAGACTTCGTCGCTGATATTGTCGGGGATGAAAGCAGCGAAAGGCGAGCTGACGCGACGGATCCGGGCAGTGTTCAGATTGTCATCTGCGATGTAGATATTTCCGTCGGGCCCTAAGGCGATTCCTTTGGGGAGGTGCACGTGAGCTTGTGCTGCCGGTCCGCCATCACCGATGGCAGTGCTGCTTGTACCCGAAGCAGGCTGATTGGAGAGGCCGACAAGCGTTCGAATAATACCGTCCGGAGTGATGTAGCGGACGTTGTAGCCATTCGAATCCGTGATGTAGAGCGTTCCATCGCGACCAACGGCGACATCCCACGGGTAGTCCAGTCTGGCGCTGGTAGCGGGACCACCGTCACCGCTGTACCCTTGGTTAGAAAGGCCGGCTATGGTCGTGATCTTTCCGTCGGGCGTGACCCTCCTGATTCTATTTTCACCCACCTCTGCTATGTACAAGCTCCCGTCAGGGCCCAAGTCGAGGCCGTCGGGAGGAGCCAATGACGCCGACGTCGCTGGGCCACCATCGCCTGGATTGTTACTGCCCCCTCCAGCAACGGTCGTGATGATCGAAATCCCAGCGTCGTCAGGCACAGTGATCATGCGGACCCTGTGGTTCACCTGATCCGAGAAGTAGACACTGCCATCAGGCGCAACGGCGATGCCGGCCGGACCGTTCAAATCTGCATTGAGGGCCGGCCCCCCGTCGCCACATCCCGGTGACGTGTTGCAGCTGTGCGGCGTGGGGCTACCTGTGCCGGCAAATCGCGTGATGATTCCTTGCCGATCGATCTTTCGGATGGCAGGCATGTCCGTGTCCGAAATGTAGACCGTGCCATCGGGCCCGATTGCCACCCCAGCGGGATCCATACCAGCCTGAACCGCAGGCCCGCCGTCTCCACTACTCGTGTGGCTTCCTGAACCCGCAAAGTTCGCAATCGTGCCACCTGGATCGATTTTCCGGATGCGGTTAGAAAGCGGGCTCGAGTCCACAAGGTATATCGCTCCATCCGCCGCAACCGAGATGTGGCCCACCGAAGGCAGCGACGCCGAAAGTGCGGGCCCACCATCGCCGTAGCCGGGCGCGCCAGCAGATCCACCGCCCACGACGGTTGCAATAATGGGGGGAATGGTGCGTGCAGACCGTCGCCTTCCATCGCCGCCAAAGAAGGACTGCGTCGCGCTGTCGTACATGTGGTGAGCCGACAACGACCAACCACCGAGGCCGACTCCTTTCGCGTTGGCATCTCCCACCTCGACGGTTCGATATTTCCACAAGGTTACCTCGCGCAGAGCGCGGTTACCGGTGATGGGCGTTCCGTTGCCGTTTTGCCCAAATTGGGTTGTCTCGGCGTAGAAGCCGCTGTAGGCGTACCCGATTGCAATCTGCGCCTTTTGCGGCCCCTGGACGGTGCGTCCGTAGGCGTCGTTCTTGTCCCACGTCCATCGTATCGATTGGCTCGCCTGGGTGCTGGTCGTGGAGTATTGAAACCGCCGGCCCGCCACTGTGATGATCGTGTCGATTCGTCGCAAGCTGCTCGGAATGGCCGTCAGACCGGTGATCGGGATGTCGACGACAGCTTGACGCCCCGGCACTCGCTCGCTCTGGTAGCGAAGCTGAAAAGGCGTACCTACAATGGGGACCTCTTCGGCCAGGATCTGGTTCTGGCATTCAATGATGGATCCGGAACGCGTGCAGGGGTCGTCGATTGGGTTGTCGCCCATCGGCTCCGTTGGGTTCGGGGCAACCGCGTCGTTCGGCGGGCCGAATCCCCAGTTGAAGTCCCACGCTGAGAAGTGCGTGACGGGGACTCGCCACAGGGTCGGGGTACCGGTCGGGTACGTCAGGGCCAGCTGCGCGCGCTCCGGATCCGTAATGCCGAGTGCTGTGAGCGTCGCTCCCGTGTCCTCACCGGCGTTTTCGTCTACGTCCAGATGGGCCAATCCACCGGTTGTGCTCAGAATCTTGATGACCCGTCCGTTGCCTGACGAGATCCAGAGACCGCGCGCGCGATCGTAGTAAGCCGAGGGGACCGTCTGACCCACCGGCATGCCAACGAAATTGTCCACGTAGACATTGACGGGCTGCGAGAAGTTGACGGTCTGGGCCGGGTCCACTCCATCGATGCTGAGCTCGACCGCGTACGTGTAGGCGCTGTTGGGCGGCAAGTCGGCGGGCATCGAGTTCTTTCCCGACGAGTATAGAGTGAACTCCGTTGCGCGCACCGCTAGCGTGCCGTTCGGGGGGGTGTAATTCGTCGTGGTCGTGCTGGGCGGGAAAAAGACGCGCGCGGTACGAGTGCCATCGCTGTCTTGCTGCGTCGTAGCGCTCGCGACCTGATAGCTCGTGGATAGGTTGGTGATGGTCGTTACCTGGGAGTCTTTGCCGAACATTATGACGTCCGGCAAGACGGTGTACTCCTGCCAGTAGGTCATCGCCTGTCGCTGCACGGGGAGGCGATTCGCGAACTGGTATTGGACGGTGAGCAGGCCCCCGCCGTTCACAGCCATATCGAACCAGCCGTCGGAACGGCAATGCGTGGAGCCGTATTCAGGGTGGCCGACGACGGTGAGCGTGGCCTCAAACGGGTCGCCGGTGACATCGTCGAACACTCTCCCCCGAATCACAGCCGTGTGTGCGGGGTCGATCGCTCCACCCGAGACTCCCGTCTGGATCGGGTTGGCTCCCGTGTAAAGGAACTTCGCGCCATCGCCGACGCTCTGGTACGCAGGAGGATTGGGGTCTGCGGGTGGGGCGTTCGGGGGAACACCACACGCGGCAATCGGCATGTGGACAACTCCGTTCGGCTCGGTGCAAGCCATGTCCGAGGTGCACGGGTTACCGTCATCGACGGGAGGAGGTGTTCCCGGCCAACAGTTGGCGGTAGAACCGCATACTTCCAGGCCATTGCACGCCAAGCCGTCCGAACATGAGGTTCCTTCCGGCAAGGCCGGGCCGCCGATGCAACTGCCGGTCGCGTTGCAGACGTCGGGTCCGGTACAGACGTTGCCATCGAAGCACGGCTCGCCCGCGCCAAAGTTGGTGCCGCATAGCCGCGGCGGCTGACACACCCCCCCCGCGCATTCTCCGCCGCAGCAGCTTCCCGAGCTCGTGCAGGCCGCCCCTTCACGCAGGCAGGAGCGCGAGAAAGACGACACCGGCACGGGGGATGACTGCGACGTCGTGTTCCCGTTGCCGAGTTGCCCCAAGTTGTTTGCGCCCCAACAAGATGCAGTGCCGCTGGCGTGGAGCGCGCACGTATTCGCCACACTCGCGCTGACCGCAACAACGCCCGTCAAGGACGGGACAGTAAAAGGGAGGTAGGAGGTGTCATGCGTGCCATTCCCAAGTTGACCGCTGGAGTTGTTCCCCCAGCACTGGACCGTACCGTCGGCCATCACGGCGCACGCGTGGATGTCGCCAGCATCAATGCTGGTGGCGCCGCTGAGCCCATTAACGTAGGTGGGCCAAGGCATTGGGTCGGTCGGCTCGCCGAGGCCCAGCTGAGAGTAGATATTGTGTCCCCAGCAGTAGCCCTGATTGGACGCGAGTGCGCAAGTGAAGTATGTCCCGGCCGTGATGCTGGTCGCGCCAGAGAGAGCTGCGGTTCCGCGATGGAATCCTCCTGCAATCTCCCCCGTACCGAGTTGGCCAAACGAATTATCGCCCCAGCATTCGACGTAGCCATAGCTCGTCAGTCCGCAAGTATGAAGGTAGCCGGCACTGACGCTCACAAAAAGCCCGTGGAGCGTGTCGCTCCGAACCGGCGTGGCTGAGGACGGCGTCGATGGATCGATGCCGAGCTGACCATACCCGTTCCGCCCCCAGCAATAGATGACGCCATCGATTGTGACAGCGCATGTGTGC
>WNGB01006631.1_pt1 | contig 16967 bp, 15 predicted proteins | sample 5400681 | NCBI WGS metagenome assembly WNGB01 (sample SAMN13153367, study PRJNA577476) | soil metagenome | isolation source: 115 cm soil or saprolite under grassland replicate 2 | place: USA:California | collected 2016-06-15 | reverse complement strand
AGGAGGCCGCGCCGCGCGAAGGCGGAGAGGATGCGGCTCAGATACCCGCCATCCAGACCCAGCTCCTGGCCGAGCGCGGTGGCCGTCGGGGCCTCGCGGTGCGCGAGCTCGTAGAGCACGCGGGCCTGGGTGAGGGAGAAGGGGCTGCCGAGCAGCCCCTCGCGCAGGACGCCGATGCGCCGCGTGTAGTCGCGGTTGAAGTGCCGCACGGCGTCGACCCGTGCCTTCTCCCCCATGCTCGGCCGGAGTCTGCGCCAAGATACTTGACTCTGTCAATTAGTTTCGGGAGGGCGGACTTCGTGGCATCCTTTCCGGGCATGCGTGCCGCCGGTGCCCGCGCCGCCCTCGCTCTGGCCAGCCTCCTCCTCGCCGCCTCCGCCCGGGCCGGGGCCGCGGAGGGGCCAGACCACGCCGGCGTCCTCGGTTCCTACGCGATGGACCGCGACGCCTCGGGCACGAGCTGGCAGCCGGAGGCGGCAGGGATGCAAGGGTTGCACGCCTTCCCGGGCTCCTGGCGCGTGATGGTCCACGCCGGCCTCTTCGGCGTCTTCACCGACCAGGGCGGGCCCCGCGGAGGCAAGCAGGGATTCAGCACGAACATGGCCATGGCCGCGGCCAGCCGGAGGCTGGGCGGCGGGATGCTCACGCTGCGCGCGATGGGCAGCCTGGAGCCCCTGATGGGGCCGAAAGGGTATCGACTCCTCCTGCAGACGGGCGAGACGGCCGACGGCCGGACGCACCTGGTGGACCACCAGCACCCGCACGACCTCGCCATGGAGCTGGCTGCGATCTACTCGCACCCGCTGGGGACGCGGGCGAGCGCGTTCGCCTATCTCGGGTGCCCGGGCGAGCCCGCGATCGGGCCCGCGGCCTTCATGCATCGCGCCTCCGCCGTGGAAGTGCCGGTGGCGCCGCTGAGCCATCATTGGTTGGACGCCACGCACATCTCGTTCGGGGTGGCCACGGCGGGCCTCGTCTGGGGGCCGGCCAAGCTCGAGGCGTCCGCCTTCAACGGCCACGAGCCGGACGCGGCGCGCTGGAACATCGAACGGCCCCGCTTCGACTCCCACGCCGCGCGCCTGACCGTGAACCCGCGCCCGTGGCTCTCCGCGCAAGTCAGCGCGGCCGCGCTCCGGGGACCGGAGATCCTCCACCCGACGATCGACGTGCACCGGTACACCGCCTCCGTGAGCTACGCGGGCACGGGCCGGCTGCGGATGCAGGCCACGCTCGCCTGGGGCCGCAACGTGCGGAACGCGGACCTGCCCACGAGCTGCCCGCTGGCGGTCATGGCCACGGCGGCGGCGCTGGTGGCCTCCTGCGCGGCCGCAAGCCCTCCGTTCGCGCCCTCGCGCGTCTCGGATGCGCTGCTGGCGGAGACGAGCGTCCGTCTGGGGACGCGCCACGGGGCCTTCCTTCGCGCGGAGCGCGCGGAGAAGGACGAGCTGTTCCCCTCCTACGATCCGTTCCATGTCCGCGTGTTCCCGCTGGCCGAGGTCCAGGCCGGCTACCGGTACGCGCTTCCCATACCCGGCCGCGTGAGCTGGGGGGTGGGCGCTTCGGGCGCGATCGCCCTCCTGCCGGAGTTCCTCGCCAACGAGTACGGGCGGCGTCCGCTCTCGTATTGGCTCTTCGCCAGCGCGCGGCTGCGCTGAGGCCTCAGCCCACGGCCGCCACTTCGAGGTCGGGAAGGGGCGGCTCGATCACCCGGAGGGCGCGCCAACGTCCGGCGCGGAACCGCCTCATCATCAGGATCCCGAGGAGCACGATGTACGCGCTGGCCGTCATCCAGGCCGCATAGACGCCGCCTCCGCCCACGACGCACACGAGATACGCGGGGGCCAGCATGGCCGCCCAGGAGAGGACCACGGTCAGGGCCAGCGTGTAGAAGGTGTCCCCCGCCCCGCGCAGGGCGGCCGCGAAGATGACATTCATCATGTCGAACAACGAGTACAGGGCAACGAAACGCAGCAGCACGACGGAGATCCTCTCGATCTCGGTGAACACCACCGGGTCGGCGCCGGCCGCGTAGGGAAAGAGCAGGGCGTGCGGGGCGACGAGGTAGAACGCCCCGCAGGCGGTCATATAGACGAGGCTCATCCAGAAGGCGGACCAGGTGGCGCGCTCCGCGACGTCGGGCTGATCGGCGCCGAGGTATCGGCCCACCACGGCGCTCACCGCCACCCCCAGCCCCAGCATGGGCATGAACACGATCATGTTGAGGTTGAAGGTGATCCCGCTGGCGGCGAGAGGGGCGGTGCCGATGCGGCCCACGATCATCATGAAGATCGCGAAGGCCAGGATCTCGAGCGAGTACTGCAGGCCGCTGGGCAGGCCGTAGCGCAGCAGGCGGAGGAACAGGGCGGGATCGAAACGCCAGCCGGACACCGTGGCATAGGCGCGGCGGCAGGAAGGCCGCAGGATCAAGACCGCGAAGATGGTCGCGCCCAGGGCCTGCGCGGCCACGGTGGCCCAGGCCGCCCCCGCCACGCCCCCGCGCGGGAAGCCCCCGCGGCCGAAGATCCAGAGCGCGTCGAGCACGATGTCGGCGGCGGTGGAGACGACGTTCACGGCGAGCACCACCCGCGTCTGGCCGCGGCCCGCGAAGAAGGTGGCGAGGGTGGCCATGAGCACCACCGGGAAGGCGCCGCGCATGAGGATGGTCGCGAACGTCACCTCGCTGCGCTGCACGGCCGGATCGTGCCCGGCCAGCGCGAAGATGGGCCCGACCAGGGGCGAGAGGGCGGCGATGACCACCCCCGCGCCGAGCGCGAAGTAGAAGCCCTGCCACATCACGGGACCGATGCGCAGCGGACGGCCGGCCCCCAGGTACTGCGCGATGAACGTCGTCAGGTACTCGCCGGTGCCGGAGAACAGCGCCATCACGGCCAGGGTCGTGAAGAGCCCGGTCACCGCGCCCGCCACCGCCTCCGCCGAGTACCAGGTCAGGAACAAGCGGTCGACGAAGGTCTGAACGGTGAACGACATGTGCGCCAGGACGAGCGGATAGGCCAGGGCCAGGACCTCGCGGCCGCCGCCGGGGCCGTGCCACAATCGACGCACGACGTCGCGCGGGCCGCTGAGCATGGGCGCCCACTATAGCGAACGAGCGGCCCCGGGTTGGCTGCGATACGATCCCGCATCTTCATTGTCCAGGAGGTCGCGCATGCGCAAGGTGTTTCTGGCTCTCTTCGCCGGCATGGTCATCGGCGTCCTCGCCTCGGCGCCGGGACACTCCGCCGCCGCCGTCATGGGCTCGACCGCCGTCTCGTGGGAGGAGATCCAGGCCAAGCCGTCCGGGACCGGCGTCACGAAGGCCAGGCAGGTGTTCAAGGATCCCACCGCGACCCTCGACGAGCTCGAGCTGCACGTGTCCACCCTGCCCCCCGGCCAGTCGCCTCATCCGCCCCACAAGCACCCGGACGAGGAGATCGTCATCATCAAGGAGGGGACGGTCGAGGCCCTCGTGAACGGGGAGACCAAGCGCGTCGGCCCCGGCTCCGTGATCTTCCAGGCCGCGAACCAGATGCACGGCATGCGCAACGTGGGCGACGTGCCCGCGGTGTATCACGTCGTGCGGTGGAACTCGCCGGGCATGCTGAAGGCCCGCGCGAACTGAGGGTGGAGGGCGAGCTGAGCGAAGCCGGCGAGACGGGACCGGTCTTGTTCGAGGAACGCCAGCGCTTCGTGAACCGGACCCTCGGCTTCGCGCTCCTGGGCCTGCTCGCCCTGGCGACCCTCTTCGCCTGGCAGGACCTCAGGGCGCACCTTCCGGCGGGGCGTCAATTCACGATGTTCCTGCCCGTGGTGCTGGTGGCCGTCCTGCTCTTCCTCGAGCTGCACGTGACCGTGCAGGACGTCGGCGTCCGCATCCGCATGCTTCCGTTCGCCAACCGCACGATCGCGCCCGCGCAGATCGCCCGCTGGGAGGCGCGCACGTATCGGCCCATCCGGGAATACGGGGGTTGGGGCGTGAGGTTCGGCCCACGCGGCCGCGCCTACAACGTGAGCGGCAATCGCGGCGTGGAGATCACGCTGGCCAACGGGAAACGGGTCCTGATCGGCTCCCAGCGCTCCGAAGACCTGGCCGCCGCGATCGCCCGGATCGCGAAGACCTGACCGGCGCGAAGGTCAGGCCTTCGCGGCCGTCGCGCCCACGGCCTCGCCCAGCCAGCTCACGAGCTGCGTGTGGGGCACGTAGCCGGGCTGCTGGCGCACCACCTGCCCGTCCTTCATGACCAGGAAGTTCGGGATGCCGCGCACGCCGTAGCGCTGGGCCAGCTCCGGATGCTTGTCGGTGTCCACCTTCAGCACGATGGCCTTGCCCGCCATGTCCGTCGCCGTGCGATGGACCTCGGGGGCGGCCATGCGGCACGGACCACACCAGGCCGCCCAGAAATCGACCAGCACCGGCACCGCCGCCTTGCCCGTGATCTCGTCGAAGAGTGTCGTGTCCGCGTCGATGGGCTCGCTGACCGGAGGCAAGGGCCCCTTGCACGAGCCGCAGCGGCCGGTGTCGGCCAGGTGCTCGGGAGGGATGCGGTTCTTGGTGCCGCAAGTTGGGCACGTGCGGATCATGGCCAGTTCCTCCGCGGCTACATTCGGTCCCGTCCGGGGACCAGGCTCAAAGGTATCAGAAGCCGGGACTGAAATTGAACACCCAGCTCCAGCCCTTCTGGGGCCGGTCCACCGGCCTCACGTAGTCGATCTCGACCACCGCGAAGCCGAGGACGTTGATGCGCGCGCCCCCGCCGTAGCTCTTCACGATGCGGCGGGTGCCGTCGCCGCCCAGGAACTTCGCCTTCTCGCTGGCCGTCCAGGCCACGCCCCAATCCGAGAAGGCGATCAGCTCGACGGGGATCGGACCATAGAGGTTGCGCCGGTTGAAGAGCCCCAGGAGTGGGAGGCGCAGCTCCAGGTTCGCGACCCCGATGCGGCTGCCCACGAGCTGATCGAAGACGGGACAGGACGTGGTCGCGTTGCTGCCGCACTCGCTGGCGCTGAAGGAGTTCACGTCGTAGCCGCGCACCAGGTTGGGATAGCCGATGAAGAGCGGCGTGATGCGGGGATCGTTGCCGCCGCTGCCGTAGCGCGCGTAATGGATGACGCGTCCGGCCAGGGTGATGGGCCGGATGGGCATGACGTACCGGCGATAGTCGGCCAGGACGCCCGTGTACTTCAGGCCGCCGAAGGCCGGCGACACCTCGAACCGGTAGCGCTGGCCCAGGATGGGGCTGGTCGGCCCGAAGAGCGCGGTGTCGTACACGAGCGCGGCACTTCCCTCCCCGAACCCGATGCTGGACGGCGCATCCAGCTTCTGCCGGTCCTGCGCGAGGAGCTGGCCGCTGAAGGGGTCGAAGGCCAGGGTCTCGATCTCGCGGCCGAAGGAGATGTGGCGAGCCGCCGCCCCCAGCTCGAATCGTGAGGCGCGGCTGAGCGGATAAGCGATGTAGGTCTGCAGCGCCCGGTCCGTCTCCCGGAACAGCTCGGACTGCTCGATGATGGCGCCGCTCTGGTCCTGGCCGGTGGAGAAGGAGCCGGTCACGTAGGGGATCTGCTCGATCTCGGCGCCCCAGGACCATCGATGCTTCCGGTTCTCGTAGCCGACGATGCCGCCGAAGTCCTCGAAGCGGCCGTTCACCTGCAGCACGGCGCCCACGTTGTGCTCGCCCAGGATGTCGCTGAACATGAACGACACGCCGCCGCCCACGAAGGTGCCGGTGGGGCCGGTCCCGACGCCGATCGAGGTCTGTCCCACGTAGTCGAGCGAGAGCTTGGGCTTGTAGGCTTCCGTCTCGACCTTCTGGTTCGTGGGCAGGCCGAAGGTGGGCTCGCGGTGAAGGGCCGCCACCTCCGCCCCCGGCCGCTCGCGCGGCGGCAGCATGGCGGCGCGGTTGCGATCGCTGGCGTCGCTCAGGGCCGTGCCCGCCATGCGCGCTCCCTCGATCGCGTAGATCCGGTTCTGGCCCTTCTCGTAGACGCTGTAGACGAGGCGATCGCGTCCGACGGAAAGGGCCGGGCTGAGCGAGGTGATCCCGCTGGCGCCGGTGAGGAGGTCCGTGACCTGCGAGGTCTGCCCGCTGGCCACGTCGAGCCGGTAGACGTTGCTGATCCCGTTGCGGTCGGAGATGAAGAAGACGCTGGCCCCGTCCGCCGACCATTTGGGGTTGATGTTCTTCACGTCCTCGAAGCTGGGCAGCGGGCGGATCCCGGAGCCGTCGGGGTCGATGAGGCCCAGGCGGTAGTTGCCGGCGCCGAGGGTCTCGAGGTTGGTCGAGAAGCGGTCGGTCGAGAACACGATGCTCCGTCCGTCCGGTGACCACGACGGCTGCAGGTCCGCGTACGCGTCACTGGTGAGGCGGCGGAGCCGGCTCGCCTCGAGGTCGTAGACGAAGAGGTCGGTCAGGCCGCCCGTCTGGGCGGAGAACACGACCTGCCGGCCGTCGGGCGAGAAGCTGGGGTCGAAGATCTCGTCCACCTCCGGGATCTTGTAGTCGTGGACGTGCCCGCCGCTGGCGTCGCGCACGTTGAGCGCCGCCTTGCCCGCCTCGACCGCGCCGAAGACGAACCGGCGCCCGCTGGCGTCGAAGCTGCCCGCGGAGTTGATGAACTGGAGGCTCTGGAAGTGCGGGTCGGTCGCCGTCTTCACGAGCTTGCGGCGGATCTTGCCCGTGCGCGCGTCGGCCAGGAAGAGATCGATCGAGAAGAGGTCCTTCTCCGAGAAGAAGGCCAGGGAGTTGCCGTCCGGGCTCAGCACGGGCGCGACGTTGAGCTCGCCCGCGTTCTTCTCCGTGATCACGGCCGGGCCGTAGGTGAGCGGTGTCCGCTTGGCCTCGATGAGCGGCCGGTACTGGGCCTGCAAGGCCTCGTGCCACTGCTTGGACAGTTCCTTGGAGGGCAGGCCGGTGATGCCCTCCAGGATCCGCTGCGCATCCGTGTTGCCACGCACGGACGCCCGCAGCGCGCGGGCGCAGACCTCGTCCCCCCAGCGCCCGGCCACGTAGGCCCACAGCGCCTGGCCGAAGCGATAGGGGAAGTACTCGGGGTTCTCGAGCTGATCGACGCGCGGCATCTTGTTGCGCTCGACGGAGTCGCGCATCCACATCGCGGTGTGGGGATCGACGGCGCCCAGCGAGAGGTACTCGGCCATGCCCTCGATGAACCAGAGGGGAAGCTGGATGGCGGAAGGCACGTTGCCGCTGCTGAGCGGACCGGCGCCCCCCGTCATGTCGAACTGGAAGGCGTGCACCAGCTCGTGGCCCAGGACGTGGTCGGTCTCCGCGATCGGCCCGGCCATGGGCAGCACGACCCGGCGCTTCATCAGCTCGGTGACGCCCCCCGTCCCCTCGCCGATGAAGCCGGACAGGACGGTGGTCTGCTCGAAATGGGTATGGCTGGCGTACAGGATGATGGGCTGGCGCTGCCCGAACTGATGGCTGAGCACCCGGCTCAGGCGCGTGTACCAGCGCTCCGCCATCTTCGCGGCGTCCGCGACCGCCGCCTCTTCCTCCGGGTAGTAGTAGATGTCGAAATGCCGCGTCTTCATGACCCGGAAGTCGAAGTCCTTGTACTGGACCTTGTTCTGGCCGAAGTACTGGGCGGCCGCCGGCGACGGGGCCAGCATCAGGCCCACGGCGACGGCCGCGACCACGAACGATCGGACGGCGAGACGGAATGAAGGCATGGCGGGGCTCCTCGAAAACCTGGGCCAGTCGCTGCCATCAGTGTGTCACGGAGAGGCGGGGCGCGGGGCCGCGCGCGGTGTGTGTAGAATCCGCGGCGTGCCGCCCCAAGGCCGCCGGACGAGATCGCGCTGACCCCCGTGCGCCCGTGGTCCGCGCACGTGCTGGTCCTGGCCCTGGCCACCGGCGCCGTCGGCCACGCCCTCTGGTCCGCGGCCCGCGAGGGGTGGACCTACGACGAGGCGTTCCACCTGACGTGGAGTGAGCGCTTCCTCGACACCGGAGTCAGCGAGCGCACCAGCCAGGAGCGGTTCAACTCCAAGACCCCGATCATGGTGCCGGCCGTGCTCGCGCGAAAGGCGGCCCGCGCCGCCGGTATGACCGATGCGGGCGCGCTGCGCTTCTTTGCCCGCGCCCCGTCCGTGCTCTGGCTGGCGTTGCTGCTGGGTCTCGTCTACGCCGCCGGCCGGGAGGTCGGGCCCCTTCCCGGCGCGCTCGCCGTGGCCGCCACCGCCCTCGATCCGAACCTGGCCGCGCAGGCCAGCCTCGCCACCGCGGACCTGCCGTACGCCTGCGCGACGCTGGCCACCCTGCTGGCCGCGCATCGTCTGTGGACGGCGCCGTCCCCCGGGCGCGCCGTGCTCCTCGGCGCCGCGCTCGGGCTGGCCTTGGTGGCCAAGGTCTCGGCCGTCCTGCTCTTCCCCAGCCTGGCCGTCCTGCCCTTGATCTTTCGGCGGGAAGCGGGCACGGCCATGAGGCGACGCCTCGCCGTCCTCCTCCTTCTCGCCGGGATCGTCAGTTGGACCGTGGTGTGCGGCGCCTACGGGCTGCGCGAGCTGGGCCGACCCCTGGCGACGATCGAGCTCCGCTCGGGGTTGTTCACGCGTCTGGCCGAGGCCGTGCCCGGCCTGCGCCTGCCGCTGCCGGCCGCGTTCGTGACCGCCTTCGACGCGTCCTTCGCCTCCGAGCGTCGCGATTGGAACGTCGTGGTCCTCGGCCGCCGGTACGCCCGCGGCGTCTGGTTCTACTTCGCGCTGATGTGGCTGCTGAAGACGCCGCTCCTGCTCCTGGCCGCCGAGATCTGGGGACTCGTGCGCGCGGCGTCCCAGCCCGCGGTGCGGCGCCGTCCGTGGATCCGTTTGCTGGCCTTCACCCTCGTCTTCACCCTCGCCTACTTCTCCCTCGCCTTCCACGCCCAGATCGGGTACCGCTACGTGCTGATGGCGGTCCCGCTCGCCTACGTGATCGCGGCCGCCGGCCTGGCCACGCTGCCGCCGCGCCGGGTCTGGACGGCGCTGGCGGCCGCCGTCATCGTCACCGCCCTGGCCGAGAACGCCGCCTATCTCGGCAACCCGATCTCGTTCACGAATGCGGCCGTGCAGCCCAAGCGCCTGGCCTACCTCCTGCTCGCCGATTCCAACATCGACTGGGGCCAGAACCGCGAGCGGATCGACGAGTGGCTGGCCGCGCGCGAATGGGGCGCCGCGCGCGTCGATCCCGTCCACATCCTGCCCGGCCGCAACGTCATCGACCTCAACCTCGTCGCCGGCGTCGGCGATTTCGAGCAGTACCGCTGGCTGCGCGAGCACCTGCGGCCGGACGGCCACCTGGGCCATACCTGGCTCTGGTACTGGATCGACGACGACACCTTCAATCGATTCCTCTACGACGCGCGGCGGCGGGCGCCGGATCCCTTCGCGGGCACGGTATGCCCGGCGACGCTGGACTACCGGCGGCAGTCCAACGACGGCGAGACCCCGTTCTCGCTCCTGCGCATGCCACGCCCGGACGAGACCTGGATCACCTGCGCCGAGGTCCGGCGCGATACGGACGTGGGCTTCCGCGTCTCCAAAGGCTCCGCCGACGTGGGTGTCTTCGTGGCCCCCGGCGTATGCCGCGCGGAAACGGTTCAGCAAGGCCACGAGGCATGGTGGCGGCTGGAGGCGGGCACGCACGCGCTCTGCCTGGTCGTCCAGCCGTACAAGCGCACCTGGCTACCGTACCAGCTCGAGGGATCGTGGCGCGTGCAGGGCTGGAGCGTGCGTCTCGCCATCCGCCCGCTCACTCCGGAGTCCACACCTCCACCTCCGGAAGCGACCAGCCGTCGAAGCTCGTCCCCGCCTCGTCCACCAGGAGACTGATCCCCTCCAGGGGGCGCCCGCCGAGGTCGAAGCCGAGGGCCGCGCGCCCGGGGTCCTCACGGAGGCGGTCCACGAGCTGCAGGACGTGCGCCTCGTCCAGGCGCGCCAGCTCGATCCAGCCGCCGCGCGGGACGCGTCCGGCGACGCGGAAGCGGGTCGGGAAGGCGCTGTCGCGCCGCAGGGGCAGGACGACCCCGGCCACGCGCAGCGGACGGTCGAACGTGATCTCGAAGAACTCGTCGCCGAGCAGGAAACGCGGCACCCGCCACGAGGTCGAGAGGTCGCCATCCGCGGCGGGAGCGGGATCGCCGATCTTGGTGCGGTAGTGCCAGGCCGGATCGCGCCGCCGCTGGCCGCGTGGGAAGGGCGCGGGCGCGTGCGCCGCGGACGGAAGCACGCGGTAGATCTCGTCCGCCGCGCTCTGGTAGAGGCGGGCCGGAGCACCCTCGAAGCGCGCAAGCCGCTCGATACGCCGGGTGGCGACCGCGCCCGGAAGGCGACTCTCGAGATCGAGATCCGCCAGCCGCAGCAGCCGACGGAAGGCCTCCGGACTGGGTTGCCCGGTATCCCGCAGGCGCCGGGCGAGGTCGCCGCCCACGGGCCGCCCATGATGCACGACGACGGTGTCGATCCCCAGACGGGTCAGGGTCTGGAGCGCGGTCTCCGAGGGAAACTCCGCGGCCACGCGCCGCAGCAGCCGGCTGAGCAGCGGCGGATAGGCGGTGTAGCCGTGGATGATCGGCTTGAAGTGATAGGCGGAGAAATACATCTCCTCCGTCTCCTCGCGCACGAGCCCCTCGCCGTGGATCGGGACCTCGGCGATCGCGTGCGCGGGGTTGGCGGCCAGCCAGCGCACGTACTCGGGGACGCGGCTTCCGACGGGAACGCGCTCGCTGACGGGCAGGGGACCGACGTGCTCGAGGGGGATGAGCGCGGCCAGGAGCACGGCGCCCACACGCGCGCCCCGCGTCTCCAGGAGGCACAGCCCGCGTCCCGCGAGCAGGCCGACGAACAGCATGGCCAGGAGCCCCAGGCGCTCCGGAATGCGCACGAGCTGGAAGCCGGGCACCCATCGGTAGAGGAGCCGATAGGGACCGGGCCCCAGGCGATGGCCCCACGCCGTCACGTCGGGGCCCAGGGAGAGCAGCACCAACACGAGGGCCAGCGCGCCCGCGGCCGGCACCCATGTCGAAGGCGGGACGCCGCCTTCTTCGCCATGACGCGGACGGCGAAGCGCCCACTCCGCGAGCGCCAGCAGCGCGAGTCCCAGGGAGAGGAAGCCGACGAAGTGTGGGCCCCGTTGCTGCAGGCGCACCTCCGTCCCGATCGCGCCATAGAAGAGGTTGGTCGGCGACGTCGAAAGGTAGTGCTCGAGGCCGATGCCCGGTCCCAGCTCGCGCACGTAGCCCTGCTCGCGCGCAGTGCGGAGGTACGGCGCGGCGATGGGCGCGAAGAGCAGCGCGGCGGCCAGCGCGGCCGCCGCGAGCACGGGGAGCCGCGGGGCCACGACGCGCGGGCGCAGGGCCAGCGCGCCCAGCACGACGAGCGCGATCACGAGCGCGCCATAGAGAAGGTGGTAGTTCGAGCTCAGGCCCTGCAGCAGCATGAAGCCGGCGGTGCGCCAGGCGCGCCTTCGCTTGCCCGTCTCGAGGTAGAGGACCAGCTCGGCCAGGGCGAAGGCCACGAAGCCGTGCGCCACGATGTTGAGCCGCGGCCCCTCGTTCACCTGATACGTGTGGAACGCGTAGAGGGCGCCCGCGGCCCAGGCCGCCACTGGCGGCAGCCCCAGCACCAGGGCCAGCCGTCGCCCGCCCATGGCCGCGAGGAGGCAGACCAGACCCAGGGCCACGTTCGTGGCCAGGACCGGGTCCCCGGTCGCCCACTGCACGGGCGCGACGGCGAGCGAGGGGAGCAGCCGATGGTCGGTGAAGGCCAGCGCGCGCGTGTGCGGGAAGAGGACGTTGGCGTCGAAGAGGTGCGCGGGCGAGCGGAAGAACTGGTGCACGTTCCAGGCGACGATGTACACGCTCTCCAGCGAATCGCCGACGTAGGCGATGGTGTCGCGCGGCCTCAGCGATTGCGGCAGGAAGCTGAGGAAGGCGAGCACGGCGTAGAGCGCGATGGCGACGACGGTCTCTCGCGCGCGCCTCGGCCTCATGGGCGCGAACACTACGGCCGCCACGCGCAGGCGTCAACGCCGCGAGCGTCGCGTCGCGGTCGTCGCAGTCGTCGTCATGACTCGACTTCGGTCGAGCGCACTACACTACGGCGCGCCATGGCGGCCGATCTCGTTCGGAGCGAATGGGCAGTGCGCGCACCCGGCGGCCCGGCGCTCTTCGGTCAGTCGTGGCGGCCGCGGACGCCGCGCGCGGCCATTCTCATCGTCCACGGCCTGGCCGAGCACTCCGAGCGATACGCGGCCACCGCCGCCGCCCTCGCCGACGCCGGCTTCGCCGTCCATGCCGTCGATTACCGGGGGCATGGCAAGAGCGAAGGCGGACGCGTGCACGTCGACCGCATCGAGGACTACGTCGCGGACGTGCGTGCCGCGCTCCAAGAAGTGCGCTGCCGCCCGCCCGCACAGCCGTTGTTCATCCTGGGTCATTCGCAAGGAGGGCTCGTCGCGTTGAAGCTGGCCCTCGAGGACCCCGGCCTGCTCGACGGCCTCGTGGTCACGTCCCCGTTCCTGGCCGTCCATCCTTCCTCGCGCCCGTCGGCATTCATCCGCGCCCTGGCCGGCGTGATGCTCCGGGTCGCCCCCCGCGTCCCCATGCCCACGCACATCGACGTGCGGGTGCTCTCACGGGATCCCGCCGTAGGCGAGGCCTACGCGCGCGATCCGCTCGTGAGCCACGCCGTGTCCGCGGGATGGCTGCGGGCCATTGGGCGAGCCCAGCACGAGGTGCGCGCCGGGGCGCCGCGACTACGCGTCCCCACCCTGCTCATGGCCTCGGGCGACGATCGGCTGGTCGACGCGGAGGCCGCGCGGCAGTTCGCGCGCGCGGCCTCGCCCGGCGTCGTCGAGTTCGTGTGGTGGGACGGCTTCTTCCACGAGATGCTCAACGACGCCGGCCGCGAAGAAGTGCGGGCCCGGATCGTCACCTGGATCAATGCGGCGATCGGCGATCGACTCGGTGAGCACCGGAGAGGCTTCAGAACACCTTCAGGTTGATGTATTTCCTCGGGTTCTTCTGTATGTCCTCGACCAGGCGGTTCATGCTCAGCGTCGCCTGGTTCATGTTGTTCACGGCCTCGTTGAGCCGCCGGTAGAGCTCGTCGTCCGTGGTCAGCTTGCCGAGGCTGCCCTCGCCCTTCGCCGCGCGCGAGCTCATCGTCTCCACGGACTGGGCGGACCGTTGGAGGGACGCCGTCACCGTGTCCATCCGCTCCCCGAGCGTATCGAGGCGTTTGAGGGCGCGGTCCAGCTCGGGCCCGGTGGCGACCTTTTCGAGGCCTCCCGCCGAGCGCTGGAGGGTGCCTTCCAGCGTGGCCAGCGTCTTGCGCTGCTCCCCCACCGCCGTCGAGACGTCCAGGATGAGCTTCCGCATGTCGCGGCTGGCCACCTGCGCGTTGTCCGCCGTGGCCGAGAAGTTCTTGACCGTGGTATCGGTCATGAGCTTCTCGACCTGGCCCATCACCTTTTCGACCTGACCGGCCACGCGGTTGGCCGCGTCGAACAAGCCGGGCACCATGCGCCCGTCGAGGTGGTCGCCGTTGCGGAGGTACTCCGTGGAGTCGCCGGGGACGACCTCCGCGATCGTGCCCCCGAGCAGGCCTCCGGACTTGAGCTCGACGTGGGAGTCCTTGGGCACGTCGTACTCGCCTTCCAGCTCCAGCCGGATCTCCACGTTGTCCTTCGCGATCTTGAATCGCTGCACGCGCCCGATGTTGACGCCGCGCATCTGCACGGGGTCGCCGCGCCGGATGCCGCCGGCGTCGGTGACCACCGTGCTCACGATGTAGCGTCCGCGGAAGAACGCGGCGTCGGTCAGGATGAAGAGCGCGGCGAAGATCGCGATGATCCCGACCACCAGGAAGAAGCCCACCCACACCGCCTGGTCGGCGCCGCGCGAAGGTGGCGCGACGGGCGGCCCCTCCTCGTCTTCTCGCCGCTCGAGCTGGTCGTCAGGTTCGGCCATCGGAGGTGCCTCCAGGTTGCACGTCGAAGGACATCGGGCTCACGGGAGGACGGGCGTCTTGGCGTCGGCCATGCGACTGGACCGCGCGGAGCCGGCCAGCGCCGCTTCCACCGCGGCCTGCCGGTCCGCGAAGGCACGCACCAGGGGGTCGGCGCTGCGGCGGAACTCGTCCGGGGTGCCGAGGAAGCGCAGCTTGCCCCCCTCGAGCAGGGACACGCGGTCGGAGATGGACAGCGCCCCCTCGACGTCGTGGGTCACCACGATCGAGGTGACGTGCGTGCGTTCCGCGATGTCCGTGATCAGCCGGTCCACCGCTACCGCGTTGACGGGATCGAGGCCGGTCACCGGCTCGTCGTAGAGCAGGATCTGGGGCTCGCCCACGATGGCGCGGGCCAGGCCGACGCGCTTGCGCATGCCGCCCGAGAGCTCCGCGGGCAGCTTGGTCAGCACGACGGTGGGATCGAGGTTGACCTCTTCCAGCGAGCGGGCGACCCGGCGCGTCACCTCGCGGCGGCCCAGCTTCTTGAGCGCCCCCTCCGGCAATCCGTAGGCCACGTTCTCGAACACGTTCATGGAATCGAAGAGGGCGGCGTTCTGGAAGACGTAGCCGGCCTTGCGGCGGATGGTCTGGAGCTGGCCCGCATCCGCGGCGAACACGGACTGCCCGTCGATGAAGACGTCGCCCGCGTCCGGGACGATGAGGCCGATCGTCGTCTTCAGGAGGACGCTCTTGCCGGTGCCGGACGGTCCGAGGATGGCCAGGGTCTCGCCCGATTCCACGGTGAAGCTGACCCCGGAGAGCACGGGCACGTCGAACGCCTTGTAGACATCGCGGTATTCGATCATGGCTAGTTCAAGAAGAGCGGCGGGAAGAGGGCATCGCACACCAGCACGGCGATGATCATGAAGACCACGGAGGCGGTGGTGGACCGGCCCACGCCTTCCGCGCCGCCCCGGGTCAGGAGTCCCATGTGGACGGAGATGAGCGGGATGAGCAGGCCGAAGGCCCAGGCCTTCATCTCGGAGTAGAAGAAGTCGTAGCTGTGCCAGAACAGGCGCGCGCCGTAGAGGAAGGTCGCATGGCCGAGGCCGACGGTGAGGCGGGCGGCCAGCATCCCCGCCAGCACCCCGACGAGGTTGGAGATCCCCACGAGGAGGATCATGGCCGGCATTCCGGCCAGGATGCGCGGCGCGGCCAGCACCTTCACCGGATCGCGTCCCAGCGAGTAGAGCGCGTCGATCTGCTCCGAGACCTGCATGGTGCCGAGCTCGGCCGTGATGCGGGCCCCGACGCGGCCGATCACCACGACGGCGGTCAGGACTGGACCAAGCTCGAGGACGACGCTCGAGGTCACGACGCTGCCGAGCACGTAGAGGGGAATCGAGCCGGTGAACTGGTAGCCGCCCTGTTGTGACGTAACGATGCCGGAAAGGATCGACGTCACGAGGACGAGGGGCAGGCTCTGGACCCCCATCGCGAAGAGCTGTCCGGTGAAGTCGCGCAGCGAAACCTGTCCGGTGACGAGGGCGGCCAGCGTGCGCCAGGTCAGGATGCCCATCCCGCCCGCGTGCCGCGCCACCGTCGCGCCCACGCCACCGATGGCCCGCACCAGACCGGGCGGTCTCTTCATCATCATCATTTCAATACTAGTCAAAAGCGCACTACGCCGCGCGGCAGACACCGATGGTGAGGACGAGCCGCAACCTGTGGTAGGGTATGGCGCCGTTTCGGCGGCGGCGACCGGCGGAGGAGTGAGTGGGGAGCGAACAAATCCGGATCTTCGTGGATTCGTGGGCAGTGGCGTGGAGTGCCGTTCTCCTCCTGGGATACGTGGCCGACCTCACGCCGTGGCCGTCGCTGAAGGCTCTGCGCGCCGACTCCGTGGCACGGACGATGCTGGCCCTGTCTGCGGCCGCCGTCCTGGGCCTCACCCTGGCCGGGGCCCGCGAGCCCAGCGCCGTCCTGGCCGCCTGGGCGATCATCACTTCGTCCGTGAAGTTCCTGTACGACTCGCTCGGAGAGCTCTGGTAGGTTACTGAACCCACCCTTGGCGCCGCCAGGCGTCGACGACACGGGCCAGGTCCGTGAGCCCATCCTCCGCCTTCCGGACGCGCGCTTCGAGGATCTGCGAACGTTCCTTCTCTTGCTGCAGATCCTGGTGCACGGCTTTCAAAGCGTGGACGATCACGTCGATCGCCTCGGAATTCTTGCGGGAGTGCCGGGCGAAGTCCTCGATGGCATCGCGGAGCGAGCCCACAAGCTCGGTGGAGCGGGGGACCGGCCGGCCGTCGGACCGGGTCTGGCTGCTCATCGTTGACCTCCTCACCGGGGTCGGACCCCACGGCGCCCCTGGGCGTCTGGCCATCATTTAGCAAGACCAATGCCAAGGCGGCGGGGCCGGCGGGAACCCCGCGCGCCCAAGGCGGCGGCCCAGCCAAGCGGTGGATTCGAGTGGACCTCCGAGGACGGGACCGGATGCTACGGTATTCCCGGATGAGCGGCGAGACCTCGGAGTTCGTGTCGGACACCCCTCGGCCCTCGCATCTGAGGCTCGCGTGGAGCAATCCCTGCCCACCCACGCCGCGCAGGCCGCTCGACCTCGCCTCCGCGATCGAGCGACACCTGTCCGGTGCCGACGGACTGACGGACGAGGAGTTCCTCCGGCTGTTCGCGCGCCGCGCCGTCCCTGTCCGCCCCGCCTGGGCCGCGGGATTGTCCTAGCGGCCGAGACTGTCGCGACGATCCATCGCGGGGGCCGGCTCGCGGTCGCGCGCGCGGCGCTCGACGATCCCCAGGGCGGCCAGCTCGGCGACGGCATCGAACAGCGTCCGCGTCTCCACGGGCTTGCGGAAATGCCGCTGGAAACCGGCGCGGATCGGCTCCTGGCCGTCGTCGCTCAGGGTGAAGGCCGTGACCGCGGCGGCGGGAATGCGGCCACGCGAGGCGGGCAGCTTTCGCAGCTTCCGAATCAGGGACAGCCCATCTTCGTCGGGAAGCCCGATGT
>WNGB01006628.1_pt1 | contig 16969 bp, 16 predicted proteins | sample 5400681 | NCBI WGS metagenome assembly WNGB01 (sample SAMN13153367, study PRJNA577476) | soil metagenome | isolation source: 115 cm soil or saprolite under grassland replicate 2 | place: USA:California | collected 2016-06-15 | reverse complement strand
GGATGATCTGCTGCTGGCCATCGCCGGCGCTGGCCTCGTCCTCGCGGCGCTGGTCGCCGGGCGGATCGTGTTCGTGCTCGGGCGGCTCAGGCGGCGCGGCCGCGAAGGACGCTGAGTCGCGCATGTGATGGTCAGCCCGAGCTGACTGCCGCCTGGTTACGGATCCGGGTGGGCGGTGTACGGTGGCCGCCAGGCTACGACACCGAGTAAGACCACCGCAGCGATGGATCCCGATGGCCCACGGGGCGGGAGGGGAGAACCGTGGAGACCAGGAAGGAGCAGAGCACGGCCGTCCTCGACGTGCGCGGGCTCAACTGGGCCACCGAGAAGAACATCATCGAGGCGGTTCTGGGCCGCCGTCCCGGCGTGCTGGAGGTGGAGGCCAACCCGGTTGCGCAGACCGCGACGGTGACCTACGACCCCAGGGTGACCTCGCTTGCCGAGCTGCGCGGCTGGGTGACCGAGTGCGGCTACCACTGCGCTGGCCAGTCGGTCCCGGCCCACATCTGCGACCCGATGATCGAGCCGGACCCGCCGCCAGACGGGCACGCCGGCCACGGCGCGGCCGCGGCGACCGTGCCGGCGCCGCCTGCCAGCGCGGAGCCAGCCGGGCCAGCCGCCCACGCCGGCCACGCGCCCGCGCATGCGGGCCACTCGCCGTCCCCGGAGGAGGCGGTGCGCGCGCCGGAGGAGGTGATGGGCCACGGTGGGCACGCCGGTATGTCCATGGCGGCGATGGTGGCCGACATGCGCAACCGCTTCCTGGTCGCCGCGGTGTTCTCGGTCCCCATCCTGCTGTGGTCGCCGATCGGCCGGGACGTGCTGGGCTTTTCGGTGGCCGCGCCGTTCGGGCTGCGCGACGACGTCTGGATGCTGCTGCTCAGCCTGCCGGTGATCTTCTACTCGTGCTGGATCTTCTTCGACGGCGCGGTCCGGGCGCTGCGGGCCCGCACCCTGGACATGATGGTGCTGGTCGCGGTGGCGGTCGGGGCCGGCTGGCTGTACTCGCTGTATGTCACCCTGACCGGCGGTGGGGACGTGTTCTACGAGGCCGCCACCGTGCTGGCCGCGTTCGTGCTGCTGGGCCACTGGTTCGAGCTGCGCGCCCGCGGTGGCGCCAACGACGCCATCCGCACGTTGCTGGACCTGGCCCCACCCAGGGCGCTGGTGCTGCGCGACGGCGAGCCGGTGGAGGTCCCCACCGCCCAGGTGCGGGTTGGGGACCTGCTGCTGGTGCGTCCGGGCGCCAGGATCGCCGTCGACGGTGTGGTGGAGGATGGTGACAGCGAGGTCGACGAGTCGATGGTCACCGGCGAGAGCCTGCCGGTGCACAAGCAGCCCGGCTCGCCGGTGGTCGGCGCCACGATCAATAGGAACGGGACGCTGCGGGTGCGGGCGACCAAGGTCGGCGCCGACACCGCGTTGGCGCAGATCGTCAGGCTGGTCCAGGAGGCGCAGAATTCCAAGGCTCCGGGGCAGCGGCTGGCCGACCGGGCGGCGTTCTGGCTGGTGCTGGTCGCCCTGCTCGGGGGCGGGCTGACGCTGGCGGTGTGGCTGCTGGCGGGCCGGCCACTCAGCGAGGCGGTGTTGTTTGCGATCACCGTGGTGGTGATCACCTGCCCCGACGCGCTGGGGCTGGCCACCCCGACCGCGATCATGGTCGGCAGTGGGCTTGGCGCGCAGCGGGGGATCCTGTTCAAGAACGCGATGGCGCTGGAGACCTCGGCGCGCATCCAGGCGGTGGTGATGGACAAGACCGGCACGCTGACCAAGGGCGAGCCGGAGGTCACTGACCTGGTCTGTGCCGACGGCATGGACCAGGCCGAGCTGCTGCGGCTGGCCGCCGCCGTCGAGCGCAACTCCGAGCACCCGCTGGCCGAGGCTATCGTGCACCGCGCCGAGCAAGCCGAAGTCCCCGAGGCGAAAGCGGAAGGGTTCGAGAACATCCCCGGCCACGGCGCCATCGCCACCGTCGACGGCCACCGGGTGGCCGTCGGCAACCGCCGTCTCATGGACCGCGAGAGAGTCCAGCTCGGCCCACTGACCACCCGGCGCGAGGAGCTTGCCGCCGGCGGCCGGACGGCGGTCGTGGTGGCGGTCGACGACCGAGCGGCGGGGCTGGTGGCCATCGCGGACGCCTCCCGGCCGACCGCGAAGGCCGCGGTGGATGCCCTGCACCAGCTGGGCATCGAAGTTGTGATGCTGACCGGCGACAACCGCGCCACCGCCGAGCGCATCGCCGCCGAGCTCGGCATCGACACCGTGATCGCCGAGGTCCTGTCGGGCGACAAGGCCGCCAAGATCGGCGAGCTGCAACGCGCCGGCCGCAAGGTCGCCATGGTCGGCGACGGCGTCAACGACGCACCCGCGCTGGCCCAGGCCGACCTGGGAATCGCCATCGGCGCCGGCACCGACGTGGCCATCGAGACCGCCGACGTGGTGCTGATGCGCTCCGACCCGCTGGACGTGCCGGTCGCGCTGCGCATCGGGAGGGGCACGCTTGCCAAGATGCGCCAGAACCTGGGCTGGGCGGTCGGCTATAACGCCATCGCCCTGCCGATTGCGGCCGGCGTGTTCGAGCCCGCCTTCGGGCTGGTACTGCGCCCGGAGATCGCCGCGCTGTCGATGTCGGGCTCCAGCTTCATCGTCGCCGTCAACGCCCTGGCGCTCAAGCGGCTGCGCCTCCCGGCTACCCCGCCGGGCGCCCCTCAGCCACAGCCGGCCGGGCACAAGACGCCAGAGCCGGTCCACTGACCCCGCCTTCTAGCCACGCTGGGCCGGTAACTGCTTTCCCGCTGCGTGACCGTCCTCGCCGCCCCGCCTGGCGCCGCATCCTGGTCCTGGCACTGTGCGCGGGCGTGGTCGCGGTCGACATCGCGGTCGCCGCGCTGGCCGGATAGCGGGGAACGAACCGGCCTGCCGCACTGCGGCATAGAGGTAGGGGGGCATAGGTCCATCGTCCCTCGCGGTCTGGGCCGATCCGCCCTGCCACCCGCAAGCCGGGCAGCCGATGCTGAGCGCAGATCTCGGCAAGGGAATGGAAGGGGACGCATCATGCGCGGCTACAGCATGGACAAGGTCGCCTACCTGGCCCGGCTGCGCAAGATCGAGGGGCAGGTCCGCGGTCTTGAGCGCATGGTCGACCAGGACGCCTACTGCATCGACGTGCTCACCCAGATCTCCGCGGCAACGCGAGCGCTGCAGAGCGTGGCGCTGGGGTTGCTGGACGAGCATCTGCGCCACTGTGTGATGGGCGCGGTCGCCGCCGGCGGCGGTGAGGACGGGCAGGCGAAGCTGACCGAGGCCACTCGCGCCATCGAGCGGCTCGTCAAGGCCTGACCGGGTGCACTGATGGGCTCGGCAACTATCCTTGTCGTCGACGACGAGCGCAGAGTCCTCACGGGGTCGCGCGGGCCAGCATCTGATCGATCTCGCGCTGGTGAGCCTCCAGCGCCGCGGCGTAGGCGGGGTCCTGCGAGCGGCGCAACTGGCCGTCCACCACGGCGCCGCTGGACATTGGCCCGCTCGCGCCGGGCGCCGACATCAGTTGGGTCATCTGCAGGTCCGCCTGCAGTTGCACATGCGGGTAGCCAGTCTGCGCGGGTGTGGGCGTCGGCTCCGTGCGTGCCGCTGTCACGAACACCGCACGGTGACGACCGCGATGAGAAGCCACAGTGTCCATGCCAGCTTGCCGGCGTGTGCATGACGGTCACCTCCTGCCATCCAACTCACTGCAGCGGATGGTCCGATTGGCGAGGCGATCGGCAGCAGAGGCTTTAGTCCGTATAGGACCCGGGCATTCGGCCCGGTCCCGATTTATACGGTAGGTGGGTAAGGCAACAGGCCCCCAGTGGTCAGGACCTTGGGACCTACTTCGACGCGGCCCATCCGCCGATCTTGAACACGACATTCAACGTGATCGGAAGGAGCCGCGATGATTGTAGGTGCCCGCGCCGTCAGGTGGGGGGTGACCGCTGCCGGCCTGCTCGCCGGCCTGTACGCGGCCATCGTCGGCGGCGCATCGGGGCTGGGGCATCTGGCCGGTCAGGCCCGCGCCGACTGGTACCTGCTGGCCCCGATCCTTGCCGGGTTCGGCCTGCAGGTGGCCCTCATGGCGGAGCTGCGCCAGCGGCGCCGCCAAGCGCACCTGGCCGCGGCGGCGACCGGCGGCGGCGCTGGGGTCTCGGCGGTCGGCATGACCAGTGGTTGCTTGAAGCTCTTCACGACGGCGGCCTTCATCAGCAGCCTCCCTTCCAGCGCACTCCCGGCCAGTCTTCTGGCCCGCGTGGTGCGTGTGGAGGGCCAACGGCCTCCAGACCAGAGGACCGATGGTCCCGCCGCCGGCGGGTCTCTGGCCCCGATCCATGCCGCTTCACGCCTCGTACGCTCTTGATTCCGGCTCGGGGGCATGGCCTCCGTGACCGAGGAAGGGGGAAACCATGCGCAAGCTCACCCGTCTCTTGGCCCTCTTGGTCGCTGTCGGCGCAATGGTGATCGGCGCGGCTGGCGGCGCTCTCGCGGCCGAGGACTCGGCAACCTTCGGCCAGCACATCGCCTCGTGCGCGAGGGAGCACCTCGGCAAGCGCGCGGACGCGCCTGCCGTGACCTGCACGATGCCGGATGGCTCGACGATGACGTTCGCCACCTTCGGCGCGATGGTGCAGCACATGCGAGCGATGCAGGCTCGCTGACCATGTGAGACCGAGCGCTCCGGGTGCTGGTCTCCACTCGGTTACTAGGGATCCTTTCGGCGCCATCGCTCCAGGTTCCGCCGGCGCACCGCACGCTTGCGCCGCGCTCGCCTGTGCAGCTCTTGCGCCTCCTCGTCGCCCAGCACCTTGGCGGCCAGGTCATCCTCCCCTCCCTCACGAGGAGGCGGCTGACGGTTGGCGCGGAAGATGAACAGCAGCCCGAGCAGCAGAAACGCAAGGGTTGGCAGGAAGTAGAGGATGGACCCTCCTCCGCGAGCGAGCACGATCATCGCCAGGCTCCTTCCCGGCCGGGAACCCGCCAGCTCTGACGATACGCCCTCTCATGGGTCGACCCGATCCGGCGCCAATGGGTGGGCTCCGCCGTCTTCTGGGCATATGGTTAGAACCTATGTCGCAACCAGCGGAAAGAGGGCCTGATGGTCAAGGTCTCGCGCTTCGTCGTTTTCTTGGTCGTTCTGCTCTGCGTGCTGCTTGGTGCTGGATCGGCACTGGCCGACCCGGCGCCGTCGCCGCCCAGGCCGGGTGCGGGGCCGGACGAGCACAGCCAGAACATGAAGCTGCTGGCCTCGCTGCCAAAGACGGACACCGTCAACTCCGACCTCGCCTTCTGGGGGCGGCTGGCCTACCAGGGGAACTACAACGGCTTCCGCGTGATCGACATCGCAGACCCGGAGCATCCCAGCGTGCTCGCCGACGTGGACTGCGGCTCCGGACAGGGCGACGTCACCGTCTGGGGCAACGTCCTGGTCCGCTCGGTCGACTATCCGATGACGGAACGCTCGTGTGCGGGTGAGCGGTCGCCGGACCCGACGATTCCCGGGCAGTTCGAGGGCGTCCAGGTCTTCGACGTCTCCAACCCGCGCAGCCCGCAGCTGGCCAAGCTGGTGGACACCGACTGCGGCTCCCACACCAACACCCTCATCCCGGACCTGGCCAACGGGCGGGTGCTGATCTACGTCCTGTCCTATTACCTGCTGCCCGGACCGACGTGTGGCGACGGCCGCGAGGACAACCCGCTGCACGCCAAGTTCTCCATCGTGAGCGTTCCCTTGACCCATCCACAGGACGCGGCGGTGGTGGCCACACCCCCCATCGACGCCGAGCCGTTCTCCCTGGACGGGCTCGGACCGACGATCGGCTGCCACGACGTCGGCGTGTTCATGCCGCTGCACCTCGCCGCGGTGGCCTGCCTCAGCGAGGCGCAGCTGTGGGATATCTCCGACCCGCTGCACCCCAAGACGCTGGCACACATCCAGGAGCCGGTGGCGGGCTTTGAGATCTGGCATTCCGCGACCTGGACCTGGGACGGCAGGTACATTGTCTTTGGGGACGAGTCGGAGTCTGGCTCCTGCCACGCCGACCAGACCGAGATGGACGGGCGCGTGTGGTTCTACCGCCTCAGCGACCTGCAGGCTGGTGTGACGGCCCCGGTCGGCTCGTTCCTGATTCCACGCGATCAGGCCGACGAGTACTGCTCTGCGCACATGTTCAACGTCGTCCCCGTCAAGGACCGCTACCTGTTGACGTCATCGTGGTACGGCGGCGGCGTGGACGTGATCGATTTCACCGATCCGGCGCATGCCAGCGAGCTGGGCTACTACGACGTGGAGTCGCCCAACCAGGGCTCGTTCTGGGCCGCCTACTGGTACAACGGCTTCATCTACGGCAGCGACATCCCCAACGGGTTCGACTCCTTCCTGTTCAGCGGGCCGCAGACCGCGGGCGCCCAGCGGCTGGGCCACCTGAACCCGCAGACCCAGGAGACCTATCTCCGCTAGCTCACGAAGGCGGAGCTCGGGCGGGCGACGTCCCGCCCGAGCCAGGCGCTGAGCTGCTGTCGGTGAACTGGCAACCACCTCGCGGTGCCGCCCCTGACCAGGAACCCTCAAACTCCGCTATTGACGCTGCATCCGCAGGGTGCTTGCATGCCTTGCTGTGGCTCCTGAAAGGGGAGGGCAGGATGTCTCACGCGCCATTTCGAGACCGGCTCGTCGCGCTGGCCGGGGCGACCGCGCAGGATCCGGGCGGCTTTCTGGAAGGGCTCAGCTCCATCCACGACGACTGGCACACCGAGGCCAGCCGTGGCTATGGGTTCCTGCTGTTCCACAACCGGGTGGTCCGCTCCTTCAAGACGATCGTCGGGCCCGCCGTCGACCCCGCGATCGAGCCGTTCACCGAGCAGCAGTTCCGGGACATGGGGGTGCGCCCCTTCCAGGCGGACCTGTCGCGCGTTGACACGCTCGAGGAGTTGGTCGCCTTCTCCACCTCGATCGAGAGCTGGCACAACACCGCGCACATGGCGATCGGCACCGCGACCGGAACGCCGATGATGGACCCGCGCCAGAACATCTTCTTCCGGGCCTTCTGGCAGTTGCACTTCTTCATCGACGACGACGCGTTCGGGGTGACCCTGCGGCAGTACGGCGAGCGGGCGCACCCGGGCCAGTTCGTCATCACGTCGGCGGTCGCCGCGCACATCGAGGCCCGCCACCACGGCTGGGTGCCAAGGATCTGATCGCCGCTGGGGTGCCGTGCGCCGCAGGAATAGATCAGAGACACATGGGCAACGGCGACAGGCAGCGGCGGCACCGGCTGCCGCTTTCGCTCTGTCCCTGATCTGTTCCCGTGCCTTGATGGGGTTCGAGTCCGTGCACCCGGAACCGATGACCGTCTCGGACGCGGAAGACTCCAATGCCATCAAGTAGGATGGGCTCCGGCAGCCAGTGGTCCAATCGGACCAGAATCGAAGTCATGGTTGGCCGCGACAAAGGCGTGGAATATGACTGGATGGCGGCCGGGATTTCCCTCCACTTTCGCTCCCGCCGACGCGCTGCCGCGCGGGACGAGGCGAAACGGGCGGGGACGCCACGTGACAGCCAGGGATTTCGGCGGTCCGTTTGTGCAGGTCACGGCTTATAATCGGGGATAAATAGGGATGGGAGGGGACCTGCGGGGAGCCGAGATAGCGGCCTGTAAAATCGCCGGCTTACGCCTACCCAGGTTCGAATCCTGGTCCTGCCACACCCCACCTGACCTGCGGAAACGCGGTATCTGGGCGTCTCCCTGCACCCGCTGGCCGGGATTGGTTTACCTCCATTTTCCCTCCCAGGACGCGGCGCGGACACGCGGCGCCGGGACCCGTGACCGGGCGGCCAATCGGAGCCCGGCCGGCGCTGGTTGGACCGGCGCCGCATGCCGTGAAGGCCGCGATGGGGCGGGCCCGACGGCGCCCAGGGACCGCGTGCGGTCCCGTACCGGGATCTATGGCTGTGGTGGGACGGCATCCTCATGGTGCGGCGAGTTCGGGGAGTCCACAGGCGCCGACCGCCTCGCGGAGGGTCATCCCGAATTCGTCGGTGAGGTCGGCTCGGGTGTAGCCGTCCCGTGCGAGGCGCAGTCGAGGCGGCGCAGGATCTCGGCGTCGTCGACCAGGATGATTGTGACTCGATACGCAGATGTCAGTGGATGCGCCACAAGGATGTCAGCGCGCTACTGCCGCCGATGGCGGGGCGGCGCCCCGTTCCCGCGATGTACCGGATAACGTGCTGGAGTGGCGCAGCGCCGCAAGGGCGAGTGCTACTGGTCAGCTCGACCTAGCAGGAGGCAATGTACCGGATAGCGGGCCATTATCCGGTCGCGGCGTGTGGTCCTACGTCGCCTTCAGGTTCGCTGTCGGCTGCAGCGGTCTCGGCTGGAAGGGCGGCAAGCCGGGTGCGGACCTCGTCAGCCTCGGGAATCTGCAACGCCTCACAGAGCCCGAGGGCTTCCTGCCAGGCCTCGCGTGCCTGTTGGTGGCGGCCAAGCGCACGCAGCGCATCGCCAAGATCCCGCAGCGCCTCCGCTTGGCCGCGGCGGTCGCCGAGCTTTCGGTACAGGGCCAGGGCCTGTTGCTGGTGGTCGAGCGCCTCCGGGTAGCGTCTCAACCGCTTATAGACGACGCCGAGGTTGTTGTGGGTGTGGACTTGGCCTGGCCGGTCCCCGGTCCGGTAGGCAAGCGCCAGGGCGGTCTGGTTGGCCAGCACTTGGTCGGCCCAGTGGTTGTGGACCTCGAAGAAGCCGTACAGCGCGCGGGTCAGGTTGGTGGCGAGGCGTGCTGGGAGGGCGGGAACCAGGGTGGCGGTCTGGCCGATCGCGGCGAGCAGGTTGGCCCGTTCGGCCTCCAACCAGTCCAGCGCCGCAGCGGTGTCAGCAAAGCGCAGGCCGTCGCTGGTCCAGGTGGGGTCGGCAGTGGCCAGCCGCTGGTCGCCGGGGCGCAGCAGTTGCAGGGTGTGCCAGGCGGTGGCGGTGTAGAACCCGAACAGCCGCTCGAGCGCGGGCAGCCGCTCGTGTTCGGGATGCTGCTGGTGGGCGTACAGGCGGACCAGGTCGTGGAACTGGTAGCGGCCAGGATGTGGGCTCTCCAGCAGTTGCGCGTCGACCAGCCGCTCCACCAGCGTCTGGGTGGTCGTCTCGGATTGGTCTAAGAGTCTGGCGGCCCCGGCTACGTCGAGGTCTGGCCCAGCGGGCAGGCTGAGCAGCCCGAACGCACCGGCGGCGGCCTGCTCGATGGGGTCGGTGCTGTGCTGGAGCGCGTGCAGCGACACCTCGAACGCGGCGCGGACCCCCACCCCGTCCGCCGTCAGCTCCCCAAGCCGACGGGTCGCATCCGAAAGCAGCCTGGCCAGCTCACCCACCGGCTAGGCGGGCCGGGCCTTCAGCCGGGCGCCGGCGATCCGGATCGCCAACGGCAAATAGCCACACCAGCGGACCACCGCCTCGGCCGCAGCAGGGTCGGCGCTGACGCGCTCGGGTCCGGCGAGCTTGCCGAGCAGGTCCACCGCCTCGGCTGGAGACAGCACATCCAGGTGCAGCGGGTGCGCGCCGTTCAGGGTGGCAAGGACCCGGCGGCTGGTCACCAGCACCCCACAGGTCGGGCTTGCCGGCAGCAGCAGGCGGACCTGCTCGGTGCTGGCGGCGTTTTCCAAAACCAGCACAGCCGCTGGTCGGCGGCCAGCGACCGCAGCCGGGCGCTGGCCTCCTCGACGTCCATCGGGATCACGGCAGGGTCCATGCCCAGCGAGCGAAGCAGCCGCTGGAGTGCGGCCAGCGGCGTGGTGGGTGGGTGGCCGGGGGTGGCGCCGTGCGAGATCAATGTGGAGCTGCCCGTCGAGGTAGCGGCAGGCGAGCTGGTGGGCGGCCTGGATCGCCAGGGCGCTCTTGCCGATCCCGCATGCCGTCGATCGCCGAGATAACCACCGGGCCGCCGGCCGCGCCAGCGGTCACGTCGAGCAGGCGGGCGAGCTGCGCAAGTTCCGTGGTCCGCCCGGTGAACGCCTCCGGCAGGCTCGGCAGCTCTCGTGGGATCGGCAACGTCGCTGGGCCCAGCGGCGGGGCCGCAAGCACCGAGGGGAGGGCTGGCTGGTGAGGCAGGCCGGGCAGGTGGATCCAGGCGCGGGTGCGGATCTCCTTGCCGTGCACCCGCGCCGGCTGCCACCCCGCCGGGTCCAAGCCCTCGTACGCGTGCTGCACGATCCCCTGGTAGACCGCGTCGGAGACGACCAGCACCGCATCAGCACCACGGCTGTCGGCAAGGACGGCACGGGTGGCGTGGGCGTCCAGCAGCCGGAAGCAGTGGTTGAGGTCCTCGCCGGTGTAGCCGTGGGGGTCGTGGAGGACGTGGCCGTCGTGGACCGCGACCCGCAGCCGTAGTCGTTCCGGGCCGGTGGCCTGCTGGTTGCTGGTGGTGAGCTGGGTGGTGAGGGTGCTGAGCAGCGGATGCAGCAGGGTCGCGGTGGGAACTTGGGGGTCGAACAGGACCAGGATCCCGTCGCCAAGATCGCTGCGGGCGGCAAGCTGGGTTGGTGGGATCTCGGCCGCCTGGAGGGCGTGGTCGAGCAGGGCGTGCAGTCGGGCGCGGAGCTGGGCGCGCTGGGGATCGGTCCGACCCTGGTGGCCGAACCCTTCGATGTCGAGGGCGAGGATTCCTCGCCGTACCGGAGCGCCCCCCATCGCCATCCCCCGAGAGTGCGAAGACCAGTATCTTCGCAGATCCCTGATTGTCTGAGCGTCAGGCAGACGACAACCGCAGCGGCGTCGGCACTCGGGGCGATGGCGACCTCGCCATTGACGTTCCGTGGCACGCGCCCACTGATAGCTTTCTGACGCATCATGAGGATCATCGTGTCGGCGTCCAGGGCGGCATTTGGCGCGTGGTAGGTGGCGGGCGGCCCGGCGACGTAGTGGATACCGTGCAGGAACGCGCCGGTCCAGGTGACCCGGCCGGTCAGGGGCCTTAGCGCGTTGTAGATGGCATCGCCTGGGAGCAGGCCACCGGGGGCCATGGGGAACCGAGTGGCGTGGGCGAGGAACTGTTCCATGGCTGGCCTTCTTGTGTCGTGCGTTGAGGTGGGTGCGGCCTGCCGTGGTGCCTGGTCGCGCCCTAACCCTGGGAGGGCTGGGCTGCGCGTGGGGTCGGTGCTGCTCGGCGGGCGGCTTGGGCGGCGGGGCCGAACACACCCTCGATCAGGGTGGCCAGGCGGGGGGCGGTCTGGGGGAGTTGGTGGATGTAGACGCGTTGGGCGAGCGCGCCGCCGTCGGCGTGGCGCAGTTGGGTGGCGATGATGCTGGCGGGCTCTTTGTTGGCGGCCATGGCCGAGGCCAGCGCGTGGCGGAGCATGTGGGGGTGGGCGTCCAAGCCGACACCCTTGGCGAGGTTGGCGAAACCGCGGCTGGCGTGGTTGGGGTTGAGCGCGGTGCCGCGCTGGGTGCGGAACACCAGGTCCAGCTCGAGGGGCCGGGGTAGCTGGCCGGGTTCCACCCAGCGCAGGGTGATGGTTGGGGGCTGGGCGCCCGCCAGCCGTAGTTGGCGCTGCTGGTGGCGGTGGCGGTGCAGTGCGGCGACGGCGAAGGGGGGCAGGTTGAGGATCGCCTTGCTGGCCTTGGACTTCACCGGCCCGACGACCAGCTCGCGGCGGCGGGTGCGCCGGTCCTCGGCGTTGCTCCCGGCTGCTTGACTTGCGGCTGGTGCTTCCCCCACGGCCGCAGGGGTGGTGGCGGGGAGGTGGGCGGTCTCCAGGTTGGTCAGCGCCTGGCGGAACCGGACGGTGCCAGCGTCAAGGTCCAGGTCGGACCATTCCAGGGCGCACAGCTCGCCGTTGCGTGCGCCGCTGGCGGCGGCTAGCACCGTCCAGGCCCCAAGCCACGGCTTGGGGTCGGCGGCAGCGGCGGCCAGCAGCAGGTCGACCTGCTCGGGCGTCAGCGCGGCCACCTCGGTCTGCGGGACGGGTGGGGGGATGGCGTGCTTGGCGGCGTTGCGGTCGACAAGCCCCCAGGTGAGCGCCTGCTCCAGCGCGCGGTGCAGGCAGCGGTGGACGGCCAGGATGTGCTGGGGGGCGAGCCCTCCCGGTTTGCCGTCTTTGCGGCCGGCGACCAGCAGATGGTCGTAGATGGCCTGGATCTCCAAGGTTTCCAGCTGCCGGAGCAGGCGGGTGCCGATGTGGGGTCGGACGTGGTCGCGCAGCAGCGCCGCGTACCGCCCGACGGTGCGGACGCGCCGGATGGTCCTGATGTGGGCCAGGTAGCGGTCCAGGTAGGCGTTGACGGTGAGCGTCTGGCTGTCGGGGTTGCTGCCTCTGCGGCGGGCGAGTTCGGTGGCGACGGCGGCTTCGGCTTGTTTGCGGGTGAGGTAGCCGCCGAGGGAGACGAGGTTGCGCTCGCCGTCGGGGCCGCGCGGCAGCTCGATCCTGGGGTACCAGCGCAGGCACCGGCTGGAGCACTTGCCCTCCTGCTTTCGGTGGCCCTTGACGCACTTGCGGCGCATGTTGCCGCGGCTGCTCATCGCCGCTCACCGTCCCCGGGGCTGCCGCCGGCGAGCAGGTTCAGCAGGGCCTGCCTGGGGATGCGGATGGTCCGGCCGATGCGGAGCGCGCGGAGTTCGCCGCGCGCGACCGCCTCGTAGAGTTGGTTGCGCCCGATCCGCAGGATGGCCGCGGCCTCGCGGACGGTGAGCACCTCGGGCAGCCGCTCCAGCGTGGCGGCGGGGTTGTGAGCTGGGCCGGGGGAGGACGGCGGCTGGGCTTGGGCCTGCGGTCGGTCGCTGCGGCCGTGGGAGTGTTGCCATCGGTCCACCTCGGTGTCCGCGTCGGTTGCTGCGGCCGGCGCCGACCGGCTCGCGTCGCCGTCGGGTGCGGCGTGGGTGGGACCATAGCTCGATTCCGCGCCCAGGTGTGGCGCGTTTTTGCTGGTGGGAGCCGTCATCGCGGGACCTCATTGGCGTGGCTGGCTAGTGGGGGAGCGCAGGTCGACATCCGCTTGGAGCAACTGGGGAAGGCGAGTGACCTTGTGGGTGATCACCGTGGCGGCGCTCTTGGGGCCGTGGTTCACGGCCGCTCCCGCTGAGAACCCTTCAGTTCTCGTGAACCCGCGGATGAATAGGGGCGGCGGAAAACGAGTACGTCCTCGTGGGCGATGACCCGCAGCGGCAGGCCGGCGGCGCGGGCCTTGCGGACGCGGTCGAGCTGGAAGAACGACGGCCGCCCGACCAGCCGGTCGCCGTTGAGGCCCACCAGCAGGGCGACATTGCGTTCGAAGCAGGCCAGCCCAGCGTGCTCTCCGGCGCGGACCAGCGCGCCGGGGAAGTCGACCAGCAGGCCGCGGCGACGCCACGGCCGCGCGGTGAGCACCACCACCCCGCCGGGCCGCAGCAGGGTGCGGCAGGCGCCGAGGATCTGCTGGATGGCGCCCAGCAGCACCTGGTCGCTGACGCGGGCGAGGTTGCCGCGGCCGGTGGCGCCGGGTTCGGCGTAGCGGTTGTCGTACTTGACCACCGCGCCGGGGCGGGCGTCGACCTGGCCGTGAATCGAGGGGCCGTACGGCGGGGAGGTGACCACCAGCGCGACCTGGCCGTGCAGCGACGGGTCCAGCAGGTCCAGGAGCTGGCGGGCGTCGCCGGTGGTGACCGTGCCGGTCCCGGTGGCGCCCTGGGTGGCGGCGTGGGCGAGGTTGGCGCGGGCAAGCTCGGCCCAGCGGGGCTCGCGCTCGACGCCGAGCCCGACCCGGCCGAGGTGGGCGGCCTCGACCAGGGTGGTGCCGATCCCGCACATCGGGTCCAGCACCAGCTCGCCGGGCTGGCTGTAGCGCTGGATGGCGGTGCGGGCGATGGCGGGCAGCATCTTGGCGGGGTGGGCGGTGGACGCCTGGAGGTAGCGGCCGGCGCGCTGGCAGGCGGCGGGCTGCTGGGAGGTCGGCCAGACCGACAGCGGCAGCGGCGTGGACAGCTCAGGCACGGGGAACCTCCGAAGCATCCGCAGTCGATCCAGGAGTGGGGTCGGACCGGCGTGGCCGGCACGAGGTGTGGGCGTGCTGGTGGTCGGCGGCGAGCAGGCGACGGCCGATCCAGGCGATGACCGGCACGGCGACGGCATTGCCGATGGCGCGGTAGCGGGCGGCGTCGGAGATCGGCCGACGGTTGGCGTCCGCCGCGGTCCAGTCGTCGGGGAAGCCTTGGAGGCGTTCGCACTCGCGGGGGGTGAGCCGCCGGACGGTCACCAGTACCGGATCGCCGTCGCCGGGCTGCGCCGAAAGCTGGCTGTTGGCGCCGGCCACCAACTGGCGGTGCGGGGTGTGGATGACCATGGCGCTGTCGTCGACGGTGGAGTTGGCGCCCTTGCCGGAACGGGCCGTGAGCGTCCCGGCCACGACGGGGGCCTGCTGGACGCCATCCGCCGCTGGCAGTGTCGGCCCGCCGGTTGGGGCGGCCGACCGCGCCGCGGCGTGGCCGAGGTCGCCTTGGGATGCGGCGATCATGACGGCCGGGTAGCCCTGGCCGGGCTTGCCGCCGCCGGCGCTCAGGCTGGCCGCGATGTCGGCGGTCAGGATCTCGCCGCGCTGGTTTTCGGAGATCGAGCGTGCCCGGGGTGACGGCGGGCTGTCGAGCGGCGGGTGTGCCGTCGGCTGGCTGCGGGTGGGCAGGGCGAGCAGGTGCGGGTGGCTGGTGTCCAGGGTGTAGCTGGGTCCCGTCGTCCTCAGCCAGACGTCGCCGAATCCGGAGCCGCCCTGGATGGTGCACAGCGGCGCCGTCTCGGCGTCGGGGCTGGTTGCCGCCGGGGTGTTGGCGCAGCGATGCGGCGGGGTGTCTGGCGGCGGGTGGATGATGAGGGTGTCGGCGCCGTCGCCGCGGGGTGTGTCGGCGGCGTAGCTGGCGGTCAGGGTGGCGGCGACGGGATGGTGGTCGTCTTCGCCGTGGGGTCCGGTGGGGTCTGTGCGGCGAGTTGCTCCAGCGCCACCTGGAGGGGTGGCGGTAGCGCGCGGCCTCGACGTGCGGCCCGGCGGAGGATTCCCCTGGCCGCTTTGGGGCTCAAAGAGTATTTCGAAGGGGCATGGGGCTCCACGATGGCCGATAAGCAGGACTCTTCGGCGGCGTTGGGGGACTCCGAAGTAGCGCGCATCCAGCATGCGCCATGAAATGCCGTACCCGAGTTCATCCAGCGTGGCGAGGACGATCTGGAAGTCCTGGCCCTTGTTGGAGGTGAGGAGTCCGGGGACGTTTTCGAGCAGAATCCAGCGTGGAGATAGGGCGCCAATGACGCGGGCCAACTCGAAGAACAGGCCCGTGCGTGTGCCGGCGAGTCCGGCGCGGCGGCCGGCTTGTGAGACGTCCTGGCAGGGCCAGCCGGCGCAGATGAGGTCGACGGCTGGTCGGGCAAGGGTGTGCCACCAGGCGATGGTGGTGCGGACGTCATCGTGGCGCGCGACCTCCGGGAAGTGACGGGCCAGGATCGAGCGGCAGACCGGGTGGATCTCGACCTGGCCGACGCAGCGCATGCCCAGCCGGGTCAGGGCGAGGTCGAAGCCGCCGATGCCGGCGAACAGCGACAGGAACGTCATTGGGCTCCGCGCCGCCTGCGGGCTGCGGCTCCTGGTGTCGTGCCGCATCACTCAGCAGCTCCTGGGCGCGGCGCTGCGGCTCTGGCCGAGCGGACGGGGCGTTCAAAGACGAGCACGTCCTCATGGGCGAGCAGGCTGGCCGGCTCCCCACGGCCCAGCGCCCGGCGGGTCTGGGTGAGCTGCCAAAACGACGGTCGCGGATGCAGCCCGCCGTCGCGCACGGCGGCCAGCAGCGCCACAACGTGTTGCAGGTACTGGAAGCCGGCCTGCTCGGCCAAGCTCACGGTCGCCCCCGCCAGGTCGAACACGCGGCCTCGGCGGCGCAGGTTGCGGGTGACGGTGACCAGCAGCCCACCCGGCCGCAGCACCTCGAAGCAGCCGGCATACACCACGGCCATCTCGGCCAGGTAGGCCGCGCCGCGGGCGTGGCCGAGGTTGGCGCGGTCGGCGGAGTAGTTCTCGGTGTCGCGACGAGCGAGGGTGCCCCCGTGGCGCCAGGCGGGCTTGTCGATCATTCCCGGGGTGCAGGCGTACGGCGGGGAGGTCGCGACCAGGTCGACCGTGCCGGCCACATCGGCGAGTAGCTCGGGCAGGCGGCGGGCGTCGCCCACGCGGACCTCGCCACGCCCGGCCCGCCCCAGTGGCAGCGCCACAGCGAGGTTCTGGCGGGCCAGGTCGGCCCAGCGGGCCTCCAGCTCGACGCCGACGCTGCGGCGGCCCTGGGCGGCGGCTTCGACCAGAGTGGTGCCGATGCCGCACATCGGGTCGACGACCAGCCCGTCAGCGGGGGCGTATTCGGCGGTGATGCGGCGGGCGAGCTCGGGCAGCATCTTGCCGGGGTGGGCGGTGGATTCGGGCAGGTAGCGCCCGGCGCGCTGGAGGTGGCCGGTGGTCTGCGCGCAGGCCCAGACCGCCAAGGGCACGGGTTCGGCGGCGTCGAGGACCGCTGCGGGACGGGTGGTGGTGGCGTGCGGCGCCATGGGTGAGCCCGCGGCCATCGGTTGCGCCGACACCCCAAATATCCAGGCGACCCCCGAAATTCAACATGGCGGTTTTGCGCCCCGGGTCTTGCTTCTTGCTGGCACTTGATCCAGGCCCGGCCGTGGGTGAAGCGCTGCTGCCGCAAGGGGTGCGCGACCGGTTCCGGCACGACCGGGACCGCCCTCGCGGAAGCGCCGGCGTGTGCTTGAGCGTGCGGGCTGGGCCGAGCGGCAGCCACCGCGGTCCTCGGGTGTGGCCTTCCGCCTGCGGTCTTGTCTGAGCTTCCCCCGGTTCTCCGGAGGCCGGATTACTTGGTTCCAGCCGTCGTAGCCTGCTTCAGGCTGCGATAGTAGTCGGCCTCGTACTCGACGGGGCTGCGCCAGCCGAGGCGCCGTTGGATGCGGTGCGGGTTG
>WNGB01013949.1_pt1 | contig 16972 bp, 17 predicted proteins | sample 5400681 | NCBI WGS metagenome assembly WNGB01 (sample SAMN13153367, study PRJNA577476) | soil metagenome | isolation source: 115 cm soil or saprolite under grassland replicate 2 | place: USA:California | collected 2016-06-15 | reverse complement strand
CATCGCTATTGTCTCCTTCCCGCAGGAACGGGGTTCGCCGGCAAGTTAACGCTGTGTCCCCACCGCTTGCGTCGTGACGCCTCTTCGGCTTGGTCCGAAGATGTCGTTCCCGAAAACATAGAGGAAGAGGGTGTAAAGCAGCACCTGGACCACCACCGCCCCGAAAATCGTCAGGATCAGGCGGCGACGGAAGACGCGCGTGTACATCATTACGAGCTTGATGTCGAGCATCGGCCCGAGTACCAGGAACGACATGATCGAGGCGTCCGGCCACAGGCTAATGGGTTGGAAATTGGCCCCCACGAAGGCGTCGGCTTCGCTGCACAGGCAGAAGACGAACGCGAAGAACATCATGATCGGAATGGCGAGGACGGGGGCTTCTTTCAAGACCCCTTCCAGACCCAGAGACGGCACGGCAAGCCGGGCGAACGAGGCGATGAGTGCGCCCAGGACCAGGAACGCCATGATGTCCACGAAGTCGTTCAGGGCGGTCTCGGTGATATTGCCGATGCTCCGCATCGCCGACCGCCGTGGCTTGCCGGCCTCGTCCAGATCGGCGGAGCGGGCGGTGTCCTTCATCACCAGCGGCGAGAGCAGGGCGGCGTTGCCGTGCTTGCGATGCTGCCAGTCCACGATCAGGCTCGTCACGAACGCCACCAGGAAGCCCAGGCCAACGCGCAGCCCGACGGCGATCCACGGATTGCCATAGATGGAATTGTCCGGCGACTTGAACGCCACCCAGGTGCTCGTGATGACCACGACGTTGATGATCGGCCCCGCCAGCACGTAACAGACGCAAACGCTGAGCGGCACCCCCTTGCGGAGCAACCGGCGCATCACCGGGATGATGCCGCATTCGCACATCGGGAAGATGAGGCCGAGCAGGCCGCCGAGGGCGATGGCGCCGATGTGCAGCCAGCGCCGGCGCGGCACGATCCGGGCGATGAACTGCTGCGGCACGAATTCTTCCAGCAGGCCGGCGAGGAGGACGCCCAGGACGATGAACGGCAGGGCCTCGTAGAGGATGCTGGTGAAGTCCTTGGTCAGCGTCTGGATCAACTTATTGGGGTCATCAAACACAGTGGTTCTCCGACGATAATCGCCCACCCCTGGCAGCGAATGCGGGAACAAACAAGCGCTTGTTCGTAGTTCCGCCTTCAGGCGGCAACACGCCTTTCCGCCTGAAGGCGGAACTACAAACAAGACGGCGGTTGTCCATGCACTCGGGACGGGTGGGTACGCCGGTTAGAGGTAGTACGCTGCCCGTCCGCTCTGGGTTCACTCCGGCGGCTTATTCTCGACCGATTGACCCGAGAATGCAAGGCCATCGCCGCCGACCGGAACTGCCCGCTGCCGTCCCCGCCGCTCGTCGCGCCAGCGCCGAACCGCCCGCAGAATCGCCCGAGTCGAGAGGGTGCCGAAAAACAGCAGCACACTGAGCAGCACGATGCTGCCGCTCTGCCCGAGCATCTTCGGCCGCCCATCCGCCCCCTGGTACTGGAGTTCCCAGCTCAGCCAGTGTCCCCCAATTCCGGCCAGCACGCACAGGCCGACCGACCACCAGAACAGCTGCCGCAGATTCCGACTCACCAGAGCGCCGGTTGCCGCCGGTACGATGAGCAGGGCGTTGATGAGCAGCACGCCGACGGACTTCAGGCACAGGTTGACGATCAGCGCCAGCAAGATGATGAACGCGTAGTTGCACAGGCGCACACGGACCCGCCGCGACAGTGCCAGGCTGCGGTTGAAGTTGACGATCACCAGATCGTTGTACAGCCAGGCCAGCACTGCCAGGGTGACGACGACCAGTACGAACAGGACGATCAGGTCGTGTCCGCGGACGAAAACGAGATCGCCGAAAAGAAAGTCCTCCGGCGGATAGTATTTGTGCGCCTCGCCGATCTTGAGGAAGATCGCCCCCAGGCCGAGGGAGCCCGCGAAAAAGACGCCGATCACGGTATCGCTGCTCTGCAGGGTGCTCTCGCGCACGAAGGCGATGCCGAGACCGACGGCCACGCCGAACACGATCATGACCAGGGTCACATAGGGGCGTACCTCTTCCTCGCGCGTGGCGCCGCTGACCAGTCCGAGCAGCAGGCCGAGGGCGACGCCGGCGAAGGCGCAATGGGCGAGGGCGTCGCTGAAGAACGCCATGCGGTTCGCGACGACCAGCGAGCCGACGGCGCCGCAGATCAGGCTGACGAGGATAACGGCCAGCAGACCCGCGAGATTGAAGTTCGACGACAGGTAGCTCCCGTCAGGAAACAGGTTGGCGATGTCCAGGATGAGTTTGTCGAGCCAGCTGTTGTTCACGGGACGGCTCCTTTCGGGGGAAAAGGTTCGCTCTGGCGCCGCCGCTCTTTTACCATCATAGGGCGGCCGCTGCCGACTGTCTGTTCCGCCGCGTGGTCAGAGCCCGAGCGCCAGCGAGGGCGTAGCGGATTCCCTCGCTGGCGCTCGGGCTCTGACCACGCGGCGACTCTCGCCCTGACCTCGCCCGAGGATTATCTCGTGGGCCAGTCATCCTCGCTCGCCGAACCAGCGCGGCCAAGCAGGGCGCGGTGGATATTTCTCCTTTACGCCGCTTCGTTATCGCTGATTCTCTACCTCGACCGCATTTGCATTGCGCGCTCCGCCGGCGACATCAGCCGCGAACTGGATCTGGACGACGTTCGCCGCGGCTGGATGTTCACCGCCTTCACGCTTGGGTATCTTCTCTTCGAGGTGCCGAGCGGCGCCTGGGGCGACCGCTACGGTCCCAAGCGCGTCCTGTGCCGCATTGTCATCTGCTGGTCGTTCTTCACCGTCCTGACCGGCTGCGTTTGGGGTTTCACCCTCCACCTCGGCGCCGCGGTGCTCGATGGTTTCTTCCTGCTGTTTCTGGTGCGTTTCCTCTTCGGTGCCGCGGAGGCGGGCGCCTATCCGAACCTGGCGAAGTGTTCGGGCCGCTGGTTCCCGCTGCGCGAGCGCGGGCTGGCGCAGGGCGTGGTGGTGACGGCGGGGCGGATCGGCGGCGGTCTCGCGCCGGCGGCGACCATTGCGGTGACGGCGCTGGTCAACGACTACCTTTGGCCCGGCATGGGCTGGCGCGTCTCGTTCTGGCTATTCGGCTCGTTGGGCGTGATCTGGGTGCTGCTGTTCGCCCGCTGGTTCCGCAATTCGCCCGCGGACCATCCGTCCGTGAATGCTGCTGAGCTGGCCCTGATCCACGCGGACGAAGTTGCCGGACAGGAGAGTCAAGCCCACGGGCCGCGGCCCGTGGGCTTGCGGCCGCCGTGGCGCGTGCTGCTCCTGAGCCGCAATCTGTGGGCGTTCTCGGCGATGGCTTTTTGCAGTACGTTCGTGGCCTACCTGTACTTCACGCGCTTCCCGGAGTACCTGGAGGACCGCCATCACGTGCCGGAACGCGAGTGGGGCTGGGTCGCCGGTCTGCCGCTGACCTGCGGGGCGCTGGGTTGCGTGCTGGGAGGCTTGCTGACCGATTACCTGGTGCGGCGCACGGGCAGCCGTCGCTGGGGACGGCGGACGATGGGCCTGATCGGCAAGGGTGGCGGCGCCGTGCTGCTGCTGGCGGGGGCCAGCGTGGAGCAGCCGGCGCTGGCGGTCGCACTGATCTCGCTGTCGGCGTTCACGAGCGACCTGTCGCTGGCGTCCCACTGGGCGGTCTGCACCGATGCCGGCGGCCGCTTCGTGGCGACGGTCTTCGGCGTGATGAACACAGTGGCGGCGGTGGGAGCGGCGCTCTCGCCGGTGCTGGCCGGCTACATTCTGCAGACGTTGGCGCCGCGCGACGAGGCGACTCGCACTTTCGACCCGGTGGCGCGGGCGTGGGCCTGGGACGTGGTGCTGTATCTGAGTGCGGCGACCCTGGCGGTGGGGGCGCTGTGCTGGTTGCGCATCGACGCCGACGAGTCGATGGTCAGCGAGCGGACCGTTTGACGCCTGTGCCGCGGCAATCCGCCGGACTACACTATCGGACACGTTCTCCTCGCCTCAGAACCTCCAGCAGCATCAGAGGGCCGCCGCCATGACCTTCCTCGTCCACGACCCCCTGTTCCAGCGGCACGACACCGGCCGCCACCCCGAAAATGCCGGCCGTTTGCGCGCCATTGGCGCACGCCTCGAAGTGGCAGGTTTGCTCGCGAAGTGCCAGCGCGGCGACTTCCAGCCGCTCCGCGCCGAGACCGTCGCGCGCGTTCACGCCCCGGAGGTGGTGCAGCGGGCCGAGGAAGTTGCAGAGAGCGGCGGTGGCCATCTCGATGCGGACACGGTGGTCAGCCCCGAATCTTATCGCGTCGCCCTGAGGGCAGCGGGGGCGTGCGTGGCCGCGGTCGATGCGGTTCTGAGGGGCACGGCACCAAACGCCCTCTGCCTGGTACGGCCGCCGGGGCACCACGCCACACCGCAACGGAGCATGGGCTTCTGCCTGTTCAACAACATCGCCCTGGCGGCGCGCCACGCTTGCAACGCCCACAGCCTGACGCGGATCCTGATCGTCGATTGGGATGTCCACCACGGCAACGGCACGCAAGACATCTTCTACGAAGATCCGCAGGTTTTCTTCTTCAGCATCCATCGTTACGGCCACGGCTTCTATCCTGGCACCGGGGCCAGGGACGAAACGGGGCTGGGCAAAGGACTGGGTTACACGGTCAACGAACCGATCCGCTACGGCACGCCGGTGAAGGAATTTCACGGACGTTTCCTGCGGGGATTGGAGAGAGCCGCGGACAAGGTCAAGCCGGAACTGGTCCTGATTAGTGCCGGCTTCGATGCTCATCGTGCCGACCCGATCGGCTCGCTCGGCCTGGAAACCGAGGACTTCGCCATCCTGACGCAGCATGTTCTCGACGTGGCGCGGACGCACAGTGCGGGGCGGTTGGTCAGTTGCCTCGAAGGCGGCTACGACCCCGACGCGCTCGCCGAATCGGTGCAGGCGCACCTCTCGGAGTTACTGAAGGAATCGAGGATAGAGGATCGAGGATAGAGGATAGAGGATAGAGGATCGCGGAGACAGGCGGCCCGGTTTTTCGATCTTCGATCCTCGATCCTCGATCCTCTATCCTCGCTGGCGGTTGACGCCGGCGCTGCCCGTTTGCTAGGGTGGGAGGAGAGTTGTTGTTTTGTCGCTGAAGGGACTCCCGTGCCGCGCACCATTCTCGCATTCAATGGCGATCTCGAATCGCGCCTGGCCCTGCACTGGCTCGTTCACGAGCGCGGCTACCAGGTTCTGACGCTATCCATCAATCTCGGCCAGGAGGTCTACCTGGAGCCACTCGGCGAATTGGCCCTGGAACTCGGGGCCACCGCCGCGCAGGTCATTGATGGCCGTGAGGCTTTCCTGCGCGACTTCGCCTTTCCACTGCTGCAGGCCGACGCGGTGTATCAGTCGAGTTGTTTCCTCGGCAGCGCCCTGGCTCGGTATCTGATCGCTCAAGAACTGGTCCGCACCGCTCACGAAGAGGGCTGTCTTAGCGTCGCCCACAGTGCCGCCAGCAAGGGCAACGATCAGGTGCGCATGGAAACCGCCATCGCTGCCCAGGATCCGCAACTGGAAGTCCTCGCCCCGGTACGTCAGTGGAACCTCGTGACCTTGCAGGACAAGCTCAACTATGCACGCCGTCGCCGCCTGCCCATCGAGGAGCCGAAGGCCGAGAACCTCAGTTACGACCGCAACCTCTGGGGCGTGAGCGTTTACCTCAATTCCCTGGGAGACTCGTGGGAGGAGCCGTCGGCGAACCTGTTCACCCTGACCTGCGCTCCAGAGCAAGCGCCGGACCGGGCCGAGATCCTGACCATTGGCTTCGAGGCCGGCGTGCCCAGCAGCCTCAACGGTATCGCGACGGCGCCGCTCCCACTCGTTCGCGAACTGAACCGGCTGGGTGGCGAGCACGGCATCGGCCGCAGCGACGTGATCGAGGATCGCCTGTTCGGCATCAAGAGCCGCGAGTTCTACGAGGCGCCGACGCCGACCATTCTGCTGACGGCCCACCGCGACCTGGAGACGCTGGTTCACAGCCGCGAGATGATCCAGTTACGCGAGGCGCTCGGCCGCCGCTACGCGGAGCTGGTCTACATGGGCATGTGGTTCCACGACCTGCGCCGCTCGCTCCAAGGCTTCTTCCAGGAAACGCAGCGCTACGTCACTGGCGAGGTGCGCTTGAAGCTGTACAAGGGAGCCTGCTCGGTCCCGTCGCTCTGGACACTCCCGGCACGTCTGGCCGCGCGCCGCCAACAACCGTGAGCCGCAGGCAGAGAGTGTGGTTGCTTTCTGCCTTCTTTCTCTGGTGCAGAGCCGGAGGTGCCGAGGTGCTTGGCAATGCCGAAGTCGGTGATTTTCGGGACGAAATTGGCGAGTGGGGGGACGTATACCCCCTGATTTCTGCGAGTTATACTGTGGCCGATGGGAAAATGCCGGTGGGACGGACATTCCTGTCCGTCCGGACGGACAGGAATGTCCGTCCCACCGGCACTTCTCAACCGGCTTCGCTATATCAGGGGGCTTACGCCCCGCTCGCCAAGGTTATCACACGACCGCTTACTCGATGACCTTCAACAGTTCGACATCGAAGGTCAACTCGGCGTTGGGCGGGATGACGCCGCCGGCGCCGCGCTCGCCGTAGGCCAGGTCCGGCGGGATGATGAGCTTGCGCTTGCCGCCTTCCTTCATGCCGGCGACGCCCTCATCCCAACCCTTGATGACCTTCCCGGCGCCGAGTTTGAACGAGAACGGCTTGCCGCGATCGACGCTGCTGTCGAACTTCTTGCCGTCCTTCAGCCAGCCGGTGTAATGGACCTCGACGGTGTGGCCCGCCTTGGCCTCCTTGCCATTGCCTACTTTCTCGTCGATGTACTTCAGGCCGGACTTTGTTGTGATCACTTTTTTCTCCCCTCCGATCGTTTGTTCCGCCATCTGGACGAGCAGCAGAGCAGCCAGGGCGACAAGAGCCAACCCACAGCGCGTTCGCATTTGGTCATTCCTTTCCATGAGGGTCATTGGGAGCACCGGACCACGCTTCCTGTTGTTCTAGCGAAAAGTCGTTCCCTGTCTGCTAAATGAGCGTGGGTGATTCTGCTGCACCAACCCGAAGCGTGAGCGAGGCTCTCGCTGACGCTTCGGGTTGGTGTGTTGCACCTTCACGCACGCTCATTTAGGCGCGGCGGCCGAACGGCAGCGACAACCAGCGCACGCCCAACCACGGCACACGGATCCCCAGCACGAACCGACGGGCCCGCCACAACACCGCCGCCCGCAACGCGAAGCCACGCCGCGGCACCAGGCCGCGCCGTGTGCTCTTCTGGTGGAGATCCACCGCCATCACCTCAAGACGTGCGTCCTCCGGCAATTCACCGCGCGCGGCCACGTACCGAGCGAAGGCGCGTGCATCGGCAAAGGGGCCGCCTTCTTCGGGCAGAGGAGTGACGGCAGCAAACGCGGCGAATCGCTCTCCGAAGCGCTCGCCGAGCGATTGCGCCAGGATCGGCATGGCCTTGGAAGCGCTCCGGGCACGTTTGCGCGCCAGCGCCTCGGCGGCTACCGCGAAGCGCTCCGCAGCAAACCCTGGTGGCGGCGTCTTTCCCACCGTCAATGCCTCGACCAGGGCGGCCTGTTGCTCGGCGAGGCGTTGGCGCATCTCAGCGGAGGGCATGGCTGGCCTCCCGGCGTGCGGCGCCGCGGGCGACGGCAGCAGCGATAGCGTCCAGCTCCGCGTTCAACTCGTCGTCTGTGGGGTAATAGTCATCGCGTTCCAGCATCACTCCCGGCACCGCGGTCCGGCTGCAGACTTCTTCGAGCAGATCGAGCACCGGCATCGGGATCGGGTGAGCATGAGTATCGTGATAAATGCCATCGCGTTCGACGCCACCCGCAATGTGGACATAAGCGATCCTCTCGACCGGAATACGATCCAGAAATCGCAGCGGATCGTCGTGATGGTTGCGGGCGTTGGCGTACACGTTCTCGATGTCGAGTAGCAAGCCGACATCGGCCTGTTCCAACACCTCGGCGAGGAAATCGGCCTCTTCCAACTCGGCGCCGGGCCACTCGAACAGCGTGGCGACGTTCTCCAGAGCCAACGGCACGGACAGAGCCTGCTTCGCCTCGCGGACGTTGGCGACGACCACTTCGAGGGACTCCCACGTTCGCGGCACGGGTTGCAGATGCCCGGTCTCGATTCCGCCGCCGCGAACAAACGCAAGATGCTCGCTCACGAGCGGGGCGTTGAGCTGCCGCGCCACCCGGTCGAGGCGCTGCAACCGCTTCGGGTCGGGGCTGTCAGCTGACCCGAGCGAGAGGCTGATCCCGTGCGGCACGATCTTGACTCCCCGCTCCCGCAAACGCTGCAGCGGAGCGGGCAAGGCGGCGTGCGGATTCAGGTCTTCCGCGATCATCTCGACGAAGCCGAGATCGCGCCGCCGATCGATCGCCAGCGCTAGCTCGCCGCGCCAGCCGATGCCCAGGCCAAGAGGAGATTGTTGTGCGTTCATGGTTATCCTCCTCCGCAACCGCCGCAACCGCCACCTCCTCCGCAACCACCACCCCCACCTCCGCCACAGCCACCGCCCCCACCGCAGGCGGCGCCGCCACAACTGCCGTCGGCACAGCTACCGCTGCTTCCGTTCGGGCCGATCGTTTTTCGCAGATCGGCCAGGCTATGGTGAGTCAGGACACTCACACCGAAGAGACTCAGAGCCAGCGATAGGTCCGAACCGGCCAGGCTTTCCGGTCGTCGCTGGGCCGCGAATTGCAGGGCAGTGTTCTCCTGGCGGAGTTGTGCCAGCATCCGGTCGCCGCGGCGACTGCGGAATGGCCGCCGGGCGAAGCAGCACAGCGTCACCACCAGCAACACCAGGCAGCCGAAGACGAGGAAGCCGACCGGCTTGTGCCGTTCGACCCCAACCGCAAGTTTGGCGACGCCGAGCGCCAGCATCCCCAGCGGGGCCAACAGGGACCAGAAGCGAATCGTCCGTGCCTGGCTCGCCGAGACGAGCAGTCCCAGATCCTGCAGGCGTGTGTCGATTTCCTTTACCGCCGTTGTGTCCAGGTGCTGTGAGAGCCGGTCGGGCTCTTCGGCCACCGCCTCGTAGACTGCCCGCTCAAAGGGCAGGGCCTTGGCGGGCAGCGCACCCCGGACGGTCAGCTTTCCGCTGGCCGCGTCCACTGCCAAGCATTTTTCCTGAACGAGGCGGGTGAGCACGGCGTTGACGGCCAGTTTCTTCCCACCCGCCAGGTAAGCGATCTCGCACCAGGACAGCCGCGTGCGCGTGTCGGGGTCATCCTTTGGCCCACGGAGAGTCCAGCGCAGAATAGCGGCCAGAACCACCGCCCCGCTGGCACCGAGGACGAAAAACTCCATGAACTGGGGACCGGGTAAATCCAGAAGGTTCATCGAGCAACTCCTTCCGTTGTGAGGTTTGAGCGAGGAAGCCGCCCTGTACCTGTCAGGAAGGATTGCCCGGAGAGAATGTTACACCAGGGTCTGGAATTGCGACGCTGGTCGAAGGAAAAAGGGGACAGGCACCATTATTTTGATATTAAGATACTCTTAAAAGATTCATTCATGGTTTTTCGGGGGCTGCCTGTGCTTGCGGGGTCGGCCGCGTGGGCGGAGGGTCGCCTGCAGGCCCAAGCGCGCCGCGGTCTGTTTGGCCCACCTGGCGGTCCCGAAGGGTGTCCCCCGCTGCACGCTCTGCCGCACCTGCGCCAACTCCGCGTCCGTGAGGGGTTCGTTGACCCACGCCACCCAGTTCGCCGGCCGCGGCACTGGCCCGGGGTGCAGGTAGGGCGGCAACGGACTCCCGAAGGCCCCGCTCCACCACGGCAGGCTCGACCACGGCCACGCCTCCGCGTGCGCGACCAAACCCGCCCGCAGCGGGTTGCGCTCGATATAGCGCAGCACGGTCAAGAGGTGCTCGTCCTGCTCCACGGGGAACGCCTTGAAGCGGCCTTGTCAGAGATGGCCGCTGGAATGGTAGTGTTGGTGGTAGCGGCGCACGTGGGTATTGCTGAGCCAGTGCATCCAGCGGCTCAGGTCGCCTGGCTGGTGGGGCCACAAGGCCAGGTGGAAATGGTTGGGCATCAGGCAGTAGGCCAGCACGCGCATGGGCAGTTCCTCGTGGGCCTGGCCCAGCGCCTTGAGGAAGGCGGCGTAGTCGCCGTCCTTGCAGAAGACGGTGGCGCGGGCGTTGCCGCGATTGAGGACGTGGTAGCAGACGTTGCCGGCAGCGGCGCGTGCGGTGCGTGGCATGCAGGGAGGTTACCACCCTCCCGTCCCGCTTGTCAACGAAAAAAGGTGCCTGTCCCCTTTTCGGGCCCAAGTATTCGTCTGGGGACGTTGATCGGTTCGCGGTCAAATTGACATCAACCAAGGTGGGGCATGACTATTTCATTCGATTTGTCGTGAAATGGCGCGACGCAGCTCTTCAGACCAATCATGAGACGAATTCGGAGATAATGGTCGCTAGGTTTCCATTACAGCCATCGCCTCATGACAAACTGACGCTCGACGAACGCGGCAAGCAAGCTGAAGAACAGTGGGAGAGAATTCAGAAGCACCTTGAGAAACTCCGGGGCCGACCGAAGAGTCGCTAGCCGCATACGCGAATGCGAAGAAGGCATCTTCACGCGGGCATGATCCGGCGGTGAGCAGAAGGAGTCCATCAATGGGAAAGCGCGACGAGTTTCTTGAATCCGTGAAACACGTAATTGCGGGGCGAGCCGGCTATCAATGCTCTCATCCTGACTGTGATCGATTTACCATCGGACCGACCATCGACCCCACAAAGATGTTTAACATAGGCGCCGCCTGCCATATCGCAGCGGCAGCCGAAGGTGGCCCACGGTATGACGATCAAATGACACCGGAGCAGCGGAAGCATCCGGACAATGGCATCTGGATGTGCCGGACGCATGCCGATCAGATCGATGATGACCCCGACCGATACCCGGTGGATTTGTTGCGAACATGGAAGAGAGACGCTGAAGCCAGGACACTAGCCAAACTGGGCAAAGCCCCTGCTGTGGATGGCGCCCCTTCACAAGTCGCAGAATTGTCTCCTGCTGAACGGTTTGGAATCAATGCCAAGGTGGAGCTAAAGGATGGGACGATCATCCCATATGCTAGGCCCTTCGATGTGAAAAACGAGATGAGTGAACTCCTTCTCCTTGGCCTCCCCACGTATGCGCTTCGATTCTTGATCGCAAAAAGCCCAAATGTGCCAAGTATTATGCTGTACGAGCTTCGGGCGGTGGTTTACGAATATTCCGGCCTTCCCGAAGGATACCGGCACTTAATGTATGCCTACCCGCTAACAGTGTTCCCGTACATCATCGACTTGGCGGAACCGGTAGAATCCAGGCCACGCCCATGCGTTTCCACGGTCTTTATCCCTCCGGGAGAAAAGACTCCCGTTCCGTTTGCTCCTCTCGTGATTGACGATGAGGTTCCCGCAGTGGTTGACGTCCGCTTTAATGTGTCGAAATCGGGAGTGTGGAACTTCGCCCTGGATGCAGTAATCATGGCAGGGATCAGCCGTTACACTTTCCGCGTCTTTGATCCTGGCACCGTCCTGTTTGAGTAATACGAATCCTGGTTCCGGTGGTCGATGCTACGACGGGTCAGGATTTGACGGAGGTAGACGGGCGTGGCGAAGATCGATCCGTTACCGAATGGCGCGTACCTCTCGCTCGTGGCATTCGTCGCCGAGGGCAGCGACTTCACGCTCAACAAGGCGGTGGCCCGCCTCCAGGCGGCGCTCCGCGGCCGCGTGGTGCGGGCCATCCCCACCCGCCGGGATCGTCGGGTGCTCGACTTCTGGGGCGGCAAGCAGATCGTCGCGTTCTTCGTCGAGGTGACAGCCGAGGCCGGCGGAGCCCGCCCGCCAGCCGCCGTCGAGGGGGCGGACGAGCTACTGCCGGGCGGGTGCCGTGCTATCGCGCTGCAGGCGTGCGAGGTTCTGTCCGGGTTCCACGGCGTGCGGGTGTCCGACGTGGGGCAAGGCAAAGCCCTCTTGCGACAATGGGAGGAAGAACCCGACGAAGCGCCTGAATAGCAACTACTGGCCTTGGCGGCCCTTGACGGCGGCCTGGCGGAAGGGAAAAGAAGGGAAAAGGGGACAGGCACCTTTTTCCAGCAAGCAGGTGCTGGGGGCGCTGGCGCGCTCTCACCTCAACCATTCCACTGCCCCGAAACTTGCTTGTCAAACAGAATCGGGCCGCAGCGGGCGATTTGGGCGTGGCAAGCACGCAGAACGCGCTGGTGGTTCTGGACCAGCAGGTGCGGGAGATGGAAATGGGCCGGCTCGATGCGGTCCGGGCACGACGGCCAAAGCGCCTGCCGGTGGTGCTGGCGCCGGAGGAGTCGGCGCGTCCTGGAAGGCGTCGCAGGAGGGGAAGGAGTCTTCCGGCTCATGGCCCGGCTGCTGTGTGGCTGCGTGGCGAGCGCGCACCACGAACGCCCGTGGAGGCCAGGGGTGTCAGCATGCAATGCAATGCAACGAATTAACTGCCTATGTCCCAATCCGTTGCGGCAACTCGTTTCGTTGCACACTCCGTGAACGCCCCCCACGCCGGTCAAGTGAGAAGGTTCATTGAGCAAGTCCTTTCCAGGCGAGGTCCGATCCAGGAGGCCCGCCCTCCACCTCGCAGCAAGGCTTGTTCTGGGAGGGTGACACGGATTCCGTATACAATCACGGCAGGGAAGTCGCTCCAACACCGCGAGAACTGGAACTGGTGCGAGCCCGAGCGCCAGCGAGGGCGTAGCAGACTCCCTCGCTGGCGCTTGGGCTCTCACCAGCGCTGGCGCGTGCCATGACACACAACCCCACACCTCTTGTCGTCCGTGACGCTGCCCAACTCGTCTGCGTGGCGAGTGCGGGCGAGACCGTACGCCGCGGCACCGCCATGCGTTCGCCGCTCATCCTCGACCGCGGCGCCCTGATCGCCACCAACGGGCAGATCGATTGGATCGGTCGCACCACCGACCTTCCCCCGATTCCCGCCGACGCCCTGGTGATCGACGCGACCGGCAAGACCGTCCTGCCTGGCCTGATCGACAGTCACACGCACCTGCTCTTTGCCGGCACCCGCGAGGACGAGTTCGAGCGGCGCATTGAGGGCGTGACCTACCAGGAGATCGCCGCCCGCGGGGGCGGCATCAACGCGACCGTGCGTCGCGTTCGCACGGCCAGCAAAGACGACTTGAAAGGGCTGGCTCGTCGCCGTCTCGGCCGGCTCCTGTCCTTCGGCGTGACCACCGTCGAGGTCAAGAGCGGTTACGGCCTGACCGTGGCCGATGAGATCAAGTGCCTCGAAGCGATCGCCGAACTGAACGCCGAGGGCCCGCTCGAACTGGTACCGACCTTCCTCGGCGCCCATGCCATCCCGCCGGAGTTCGCGAGCGACCGTGACGGCTACCTGCGCTTGCTGACCGACGAGATGCTGCCGGAGGTGGCGCGTCGCCGCCTCGCCGAGTTCTGCGACGTCTTCTGCGAAACCGGGGTGTTCAGTGTCACCGAGTCCGAACACCTGTTACGCTGCGCTGTTAGGTTTGGTTTGCGCCTCAAGGTCCACGCCGACGAACTGACGCCTTTGGGTGGGGCCGAACTGGCAGCGCGTCTCGGGGCGGCGTCGGCGGATCACTTGCTGTGTATCACCGATGCCGGCATCGACGCGCTGGCGGCCTCGGACACCGTGGCGACCCTGCTGCCGGGCACCGCGTTCTTCCTCGGCGTACCCTACGCTCCGGCGCGGCGACTCATCGAGCGCGGCCTGGCGGTCGCCCTCGCGAGCGACTGCAACCCGGGCACCTGTCCGACCGAGAACCTGCCACTTGTCGGTGCGATGGCCTGCACACAAATGAAAATGCTCCCCGGCGAGGCGCTCACCGCCCTGACCCTCAACGCGGCGGCGGCCCTGCGCCGCGCCGACCGGATCGGCTCGCTCGCGCCCGGTAAGCAGGCGGACCTGATCGTCTGCGAGATCCCGGACTATCGACAACTCTTCTACCATTATGGGGTAAGCCATGTCAGCCGGGTCATCAAACGCGGTCGCGTGGTCTACACGGCTGGAGCCGGTGCCGCGGCCTGAAGACGTCTTTCGCCGCTCCGACGATCCGCGCCTGGGCGAGGTCATCGAGTTCTGGCGTGGCGACGCCGCTGCCCTCGTCGCCGGCCGTCCGGTCCTGGTCGGCTTCCCACAAGATGAAGGGGTGCGCCGCAATCACGGACGCGTCGGCGCCGCCGCGGGACCGCGCGATATCCGCCATGCGCTCTGGCGCCTCACACCGTACGACGGCGCTCACGATGTCGATCTGGCTGCGCTGGCCCCGCTCGACGCGGGCAATGTGCGCATTCAGGGAAGTTTGGAGGAGACGCAAACGGCGCTGGGGGAGGTAGTTGGGGGCATTCTGGAGGCTGGGGCGATCCCGGTCGTTCTCGGCGGCGGCCATGAGACGGCGTATGGTCATTTCCTCGGCTACCTCGTCGCCGCCAGACCGGTCGGCATTATCAACATCGACGCCCACCTCGACGTTCGCCCCTTTCCCGAGGGCCACGGGCACAGCGGGTCGCCGTTCCGCCAGGCGCTGGAACATCCCGGACAACCGTTGCCGGGTGAGCGTTACGTGTGCCTGGGTGCGGAGCCATCTGCCGTCAGTCGCGCTCATGTGACGTATCTGCGCGAGCGCGGCGGCGTGGTGCGCTGGGCGGCGGAGGTCCGGAGCGACCTGTCGCGGCACTTTCGTGCCGAGTGCGAGCGGCTGGCGGGCGCGGGGTGTCAGGTGTATGTCACCATCGACGCCGACGTCGTCGCCGCCGCGGAGGTGCCGGGCGTCAGTGCCCCCAACGCGCTCGGCCTGTCGGGCGTCGCGGTCGCCGAGTGTGCTTACCTGGCCGGCCTATCCCCCGCGGTTTCCAGTCTCGACGTGGTCGAGGTCAATCCCCGCCATGATCAGGACGGCCGCAGTGTTCGCTGGGCGGCCCTCGTCGTGTGGCAGTTCCTCGCTGGGCTCGCCGCGCGCCGCGCCGGTGACAGGGGGGGGTCCAAAACCTGAGTGTCTGTTCACGAATCAAGTCCCACAGGGCGCGCGGCAAGACTGCACATAGACGCGGGAACTTGCCGATTTCCTGCCGAGGACCGCATTGCGCCCGCGGGGCCGAACTCTGCCTTGACACGGCATTTGCGTGAGGTCGCGACGGACCTTTCTTTCCCGGGCTTCCTTTGGTATCGAAGTTGCGGTGAACTATTCGACGTTAGGGGGAGAAAAACGGCGGCAAGTTTTCCTTGTCTTCGGGTTTCGTGGCGTAGAATTCGACAGCACACCAATTCGGCCTCGCTCGCAGGAGGGTAGCGACATGTTGGTTTTGAGCCGCAAACTCGGTGAGAAGATCTACATCAGCGAAAACATTTGCATCACTGTTGTGGATATTGACCGGGGCAAGATCCGTTTGGGGATCGAAGCCCCTCGCGAAGTCCCAATTTTCCGCCAGGAACTGTTGCAGGGCAAGCCAGGGCAACCGCCCGCCACGACCCCCGCACTGACCAATAAATGACGGAAGACCGTTTCACCGGGCGTTGGACCTTCCGACGCCCGGCGAATCGTTTCCCTATCCCCTCGGCCCTCTCCGCCTTCCCCCCTCTCACATGGGGTTCTCCGCCGTTCGCACACTGCTTGCATTCCCGGCAATGTCCCTTTAGAATGCGCTCAGGGTGGGCCGGCACAAACGCTTCCTTCCGCCGAACCATCCCAACGCCCTTGCCCGTGACGGTGGACCCTCGCGACGGGGACCGACTTCATGACGCACCTGCGCTGGCTGGCGCTGTTCCTGACGGGGGCGGTTTTGCTCCAGGACGCCTCAACCGGTCACGCACAGCGACGCGGCGCCAGCAGGTCCGCGCAGCAAGAATTCGTCGAATTCCCTTTCGACAACGACCTCGGCCAGATTCTGAGCCTGCTCAACAAACTCCCACCTGAGTTCGCCAAACGGTTCAAACTGACCGAGCAAGCCCCCGGCCAGTTGAGCCTTGACAACCTGCAACTTCGCGAGCTGTTCCGAGAGGCCATCGAGAACCCGGAAAAAACCAACTGGAACGCCGACGAGGTAGAAACCGCGCGCCGATTGCAGGAGGCTGCGAAAGCGGCCGACAATCTCAAGCAAGGTGGAGGCGACCACAAAGCTGACCCGCCTGGAGAACTTCCCAAACTCCCTCCGGCTCCCGTGATTGAGGGCAAGCAAGACCCGCAGTTTCTTCCGATCGAGGACGACCCGGGTTTGCAGGACCGACTGTTGCGCTGGGCTGAGGAGCTCTTGGAGGGAGTCGAGCATTCCCGGTTGGGGAAATTACTCCAGAATCTCGAAAACTCCGTTTTCGATCGGCTCGGTTCCAAATTGTCCTTTCCCGCCGGCCTGGAGAAACTCGGAGCCCGTCTGAAGTTGCCGCAGGGCTGGGATTTCTCCTTTCCCGAGGTAAATTGGCTCAAGGCGCCAAACCTCTCGCTGCCGTCGCCGCCGCGACTGAACCTCAACTTCAGTCTCCCTGACCTCAGCCTTGGCAGTCCGAACCTCGGTGGCGGACTACCCTCGCTGGGTGGCTCTGGCGGAGCCCAGACGATCGGTACTGCAGCCCTGTGGGGCGGACTGGTCGTGCTGCTCGCGCTGATTGTGTGGCGCCTGGGCGGCGGCTCCACCTGGTTGACGCGGCGTGCTGGCACCTCCGGCTGGGCACTCGGTCCCTGGCCGGTCAACCCGGCGAGTGTGACCACACGAGCGGAGTTGGTGCAGGCGTTTGAATACCTGGCCCTGTTGCTGCTCGGCCTGGAGGCACGTGCCTGGAATCACCGCGACATTGCCGAGCGCCTGTCCCCCAAAGAGGCGGATGCGCCGCAACGCGCTGCGGCGGAGGAACTGGCCGGCCTGTATGAGCAGGCCCGCTACGCCCCCGACGATGAACCACTGGCACCGCCGCACCTCAGCG
>WNGB01031050.1_pt1 | contig 16974 bp, 15 predicted proteins | sample 5400681 | NCBI WGS metagenome assembly WNGB01 (sample SAMN13153367, study PRJNA577476) | soil metagenome | isolation source: 115 cm soil or saprolite under grassland replicate 2 | place: USA:California | collected 2016-06-15 | reverse complement strand
CCCTGCTCGAGGCGCAGGGGCTCAACGTTCTGTACGAGGACTACCAGATCCTCTGGGACGCTCGCTTCAGCGCGGCGACGGGCGAGGTCGTGGCCATTCTCGGGCCTAACGGCGCCGGCAAGTCCACCCTGATGAACACCCTCTCGGGGCTCTCGCGGGCGCGGAGCGGACGGATCACATTCAAGGGCCGACGTATCGACGGCCTGCCGCCTCATCGCATTGTCGGCCTCGGGCTCTCCCACGTGCTCGAGCGGCGGCGGCTCTTCCCGTACCTCACGGTCGGCCAGAACCTGCGGCTGGGTGCCCATAACCCGGACGCCAAGCCCCATCGAAAGGAGAGCCTCGCCCGAGTGGAGGCGCTGTTTCCGTTCTTGAGCACCCGACGGGACCAGCTCGCCTACACCCTCTCCGGCGGCGAGCAGCAGATGGTGGCCATCGCCCGGGGGCTCATGGCGCGGCCGTCTCTGCTCATGATCGACGAGCCCTTCCTCGGGCTCGCCCCGCTTGTGGTCGAACGACGAGCCCTTCCTCGGGCTCGCCCCGCTTGTGGTCGAACAGATCTCCAAGGTCATCACCGCCATCAACCGCGAGCAGGGGGTGACGGTGATCTTCATCGAGCAGAACGTCGAGTTGGCCCTCAAGCTCGCTACCCGGGCCTACGTCCTCGAGTCCGGGCGGACCATCCTGGAAGGGTCCTCGGCCTCGCTGTTTCAGTCTGCAGAGGTGAAGCGGATCTTCCTTGGAGCCTGAAGACCAGCGAGCGCTCTCTTGGCATGATGCCTGCTAGAAGACTCGGGGGAATCTGCGCTCGGCATGATAGCATTGCCGCAACGCGTCGTCTGACCGGCGACGCCAGCTCGGGAGGGAGTGATGTCCGTGGACTTGGCTGCGCTGCTGGAGCGAACCTGGAGCCGCATCGCCGGCATGATACGCCCTGCGACGCCTGCCGCGCTCTTCCGCCGGGCTGACCGGTACCGGAACGAAGGTCGTTACGAGGAGGCCGTTCAACTGGTCGCACAGGGGCTCCGGCAGATTCCGGATAGCAGCGTCGGGCATCTCCTGTCCGGCTACCTCTGCGAGGCCGCTCGCGAGATGGACCGTGCCAAGACCGCGTTTCACCGCGTGCTAGCTCTCGATCCGTACCATCCCCGCGCTCTGCTGGGCCTCGCGCGGATCAGCATCGAAGAGCAGGACCTCGAGGGCTCGAAGGCACTGCTGGACCGCGCGCTTCAGTATTACGCCGACTTTCCCGAGGCGCACGCCCTCCGCGACATGGTGATGAGCTGGTCGAGCCCGCCCGCTCCGGTCGCCGAGGTCCCGCTGTCAGTGCCACCGGACGGCCTGAACTTGGCGGCGGCCACTCGCGATCTGGTCGTGACGCGCGCGGACGGGACCCTCGTCCTCGCCAGGACGGACGAGGAGCGGGGGAGGCACCTCGCTCAGCACCTGACGCAGGTGTATCGCATGGCGTCGGCCACGCTTTCACGGGCGGGGCTCGGTCCCGTCCGGCGCGGCGCCATCGAGGCGGGATCCCAGATGACCTTCCTCCTGAGCGATGCCGGCCTGGTCCTCTCCGCCACGCTGGACGGCCATGTCGAGGTCAGCGCCGGGCTCGCCCAGATCGGACGGCTCTGGACGGAACTGGGCGTCAAGGCGTAGCGCACACCATGGCGGAGCAGGGGAGATCCGTCGGGAAGGAGGCGGGGGGCGGCGAGCCCGCGGCCGCGGCCCCGCGGCCGTCACGAGCTCGCGTGTTCAGGGAGATTCTCGCCGGCCTGTCCAACGTCGCCAGCGTCCGGGGCGGGCTCCTCGTGACGCCGGATGGCCTGGTGATCACCGCTGATCTGCCGCCGCGGACTCAGGTGGAGGCGCTAGCCGCGCTGGGCGCGACGCTCGGACGTGAGCTCGAGTTGGGAGCGGGCCGCCTGGGGCGAGGCGCGTTTCGGATGGCTCTCTTCGTCGCGGACAACGGGACCCTGTTCATCGGCGGCAGTCGTCTCGGATTTCTGATCCTGCTCGGAGACCGGAACGCCGACGTGTCCTCCGTCCGGATGGCGCTCGCCAGAGCCCTCGATCGGCTCCAGCACTGATGCCCGAATTGGAAACCGTCTCCGTCGCCGGACGCGCGGGCCGCCGGGTCGCAGATGCCAGATCGACAGGCGCGCCAGCTCCCTCTTCCTGACGGATAGTGTCACCGCATCGACAGCCAACTGTCTCGTTCGTGGACGGCTGGCTCTTCCTGGAAATGAACCCCAGGTCAAAGAGATGGATAGGCCGCGTCCGCCCGACGCTCAGAGCGTCAGCCGCGGCGGCAGGCGTGTTCGGGCGCTGGCAAGGAGCTTGCTAGGAAGGACGCGTACAGCTGGATTGTCCTCTCGGGCCGACCCTTGGTCGGTCGTAGGCAGAGGGCGAGAACCGGGAGAACGAATAAGCGATGGCCAAGGTTCTGGTGGTGGATGACAGCCTCAGCGTGAGAAAGGTCATCGAACGGGCCCTCGGGTCGAAACGGATCGAAGTCCTGTCGGCGGCCTCGGGCAAGGAGGCCATCGAGCAGATCGGACGCGAGGAGCCGGATCTGGTGGTGTGCGACGTGATCATGCCCGACATGGACGGCTACCAGATCTGCGAGTTCGTGAGACGGCATTCGAATCTGGGAGGGACACGGGTCCTCCTGATCTCAGACATCGTCAACCCCGCGGTCCTGGAGCGGGCCGCGGCGGCCGGATCGAGCGATGTCATGCCCAAGCCGTTCACGGCCGATGAGCTGCTCAGCAGGATCGAGAGCCTTCTCCTGGGCGTGCAACCGCCGGCATCCGCCGAGCCGGCCGTGCCTTTCCCGATCGCCGCGACGGAGATCACGGCCGCCGCTGCGGCCGAACCCCACACCGTCTCGCCCGCGGTCGCCGACGCCGCCCTCGCCCAGGACCTCAAGACCCTCCTCGGCAAGCTCGCCGCCCTTCCGGGAGTGTCCTTGACCGTCCTGGTGGATCGGCAAGGCTTCCTGATCGAGTCGGCCGGGGAGATGCATCTGGAGGCCGAGGTTGCCGGCGCCCTGGCTTCCTGCCTCGCTGAGTCCTCGGAGGGCATCGGCCGGGAACTGGGGCGCGGAGCCCTTCAGAGCCTGATCCTGGAGTATGAGGGCGGGCTCGTGCTCCTGAACGGCGTGGACTCGACCTCCATGCTGGCCGTGGTCTTGGGTGACCCAGCCGTGTTGGGGAAGGTCCGCTACTACGTGAAGAGGACGCTGCCGGATCTGCGTCAAGCTCTGTGATCTCACGGTAGGCCATCCGGCGCGGCCCGTCCGTTCTCACCACGAGAAAGCGATCCGCCTCCTCGTTGACCCCGCTCCGAGGTCTGGCGGGGTACCTGCCAACGCGCGACCTCACGATCGCGCCGTTCGGCGCCGAGACTGCTGACGTTGGGTCAGGCCATGGTGACCCGCAGCACCTCGTCCACCGTCGTGACCCCCTCGAGGACCTTCCGCAAGCCGTTCTGGCGCAAGCCCCGCATTCCCTGGGACTGGGCCACCTCGCGGATCTCGGCGGTATGGGCGTTGCGCAGGATGAGGTCGCGAATCTCCTGGGTGACGGGCATCACCTCGTAGATGGCGACCCGGCCCTTCATCCCGGTGAAGCTGCAGGTCTGGCACCCCTTGCCCCGGTACAATGTGACCTTCCCGAGTCCCTCGGGCACGTAGCCGTAGGGCGTCAGGCTTTCCTCGTCGGCCTCATAGGGCTCCTTGCAATCACTGCAGACCCGCCGGCCAAGCCGCTGAGCCAGGATGAGCAGGAGCGCGGAGGAGACCAGGAAGGGCGGAATGCCCATATCCAGGAGCCGCGCCACGGTGGACGGGCAGTCGTTCGTGTGCACGGTGGTGAGGACCATGTGCCCCGTCAAGGCGGCCCGGATGCCGATCTGCGCCGTCTCCAGGTCTCGCGTCTCCCCCACGAGGATGACGTCGGGGTCCTGCCTGAGGAAGCTGCGCAGGGCGGCTGCAAAGGTGCGCCCGATGTCGTCGTTGACCTGGAGCTGATTGACACCCTTGAGGTTGTACTCCACGGGGTCCTCGGCCGTCATGATGTTGATGTCCGGGGAGTTGATGGCGTTGATCGCCGAGTAGAGGGTCGTGGTCTTGCCCGAGCCGGTGGGCCCCGTGATCATGATCATCCCGTACGGGCTGCGGATGGCTCGGTTGAACTGCTCCAGGCTCCACGGATCGAAGCCGAGCTTGGTCAGATCCAGCTGCAGCGACTCCTTGTCCAGGATGCGCATGACCGTCTTCTCGCCGAAGATGGTCGGCAGCGTGGAGATGCGAAAATCGATCTCGCGCCGGTGGTAGCGGAGCTTGAGGCGCCCGTCCTGGGGCAGCCGCCGCTCGGCGATGTCGAGGTTGGCCATGATCTTCACGCGCGAGGTGAGCGCCGCCTCGAGCCGCTTGGGCGGCCCCATGATCTCGTAGAGCACCCCGTCGATCCTGAACCGGACCCGGAACGTCTTCTCGTAGGGCTCCAGGTGGATGTCCGAGGCCCCCCGGCGGATGGCGTCCACGAGGATCATGTTCATCAGCCGGACCACTGGGGCCTCGTCGGCCGACTCCTGCAGCTCGAAGACGTCGGCCTTGGCCAGGGACTCTTCCTGCCCCTCCACCACCTCGACGTCGGCTTCCTCGAGCTCCGATATCATGTCCGCCACGCGGTTGCCCTGGTTGCCGTAGAGGCGGTCGATGGCCTGCCGGATGGACGCTTCCGAGGCGACCACAGGCTGGATCTGGAGGTTGGTGAAGAAGGCCACGTCGTCCACCGCGAGGACATTGCTGGGATCGGCCATGGCCAGGGTGAGCGCGTTGCCGTTCCGCTTCACGGGCAGCACCTGCAACCGCTCGGCGAGCTGGGCCGGGACCAGCTTGAGTACCTCGGGGTCGATGTCGAGCTGCGAGAGCGTGATGGACCTCGGTGAGATAGTTCATCCGGACGAGGACGCTGCCCAGCTTATCGCGCGTCCCCTTCTGCGCCACGAGCCCCCGCTGGAGCTGGTCCGGCGTGATGAGCCCCTCCGCCACCAGGCGGTCTCCCAGCCGCCACATCGTTCCTGGGCGCCGATCGTGTGGCGCGGTCCCGCGAGCGGTCGCTGCAGACGGGCCCTGGGGCGATTGCGGCAGGCCAGACGAGGCCGACGTGCCGCTGGCCAACGGGCGGTCTCCGGCCAGGCCGGCCAGGCACGCGACCACCTGCCCCAGCCGGTCCCGATCGCCGAGCTTGGTGTAGATCTCCTTGAGGGTCTCGAGGGCGCCCGTGTCGGACGGGTTCGCCTCGACGATCATCTCGCAGACCTGGGCCGACTCCGCGAGCGCCTGCCGCTCTTCGTCCGAAAGAGATGTCCTGCCGCTCGCATGTGCCATACGTCGGATACCGGCGCGTCCCGGTTAGGAGGACCGCTCACGGAACATCGGACGTCCCTCGTCGATGCTCAGCGGATCTGCCAACTCGCCCGCGCGATGGGGCCGCGCGCGCGTCTCAGCCAGGATGGCGCCGATGGCGGCGCCGGCTTCCTTGGCGAACAGGCGCACCATGCCGACGGTGGTGCGGCTGTCGAAGATCGCCAGCAGGATGGCGTGCTCGTCGACGGCCGTGACGTGGATGTTCTCCTTGATCCCCTGGTGGAAGAGCATGGTGAACTCCGGCTCCCCCAGGAGGCGCGCCATCGCCCCCGTAGAGCTGAAAGCCCCCGCCGCGAGGGCGCACAGCGAGACGGTATCAAGCGAGCGATCGGCGCCGGCCTGGACGAGGAGCTGCCCGCTCCGGTCGATGAGCAGCGCGTCTACGGCACCGGACTCCCCCAGGAAGTTCCGGAGAACCCCGTTGATCCGCTGCGCAGCGTCCTCGTGGATCGCGACATCATGCGTGCTCATTCCGCGCCCCCTTTTCTTGCGCGTTCTTGCGCGAACCCGCTGACCAGCACCATGCGGGACACGGTGTTCAGGGTCTCGAACACACCCGTGCCCCCGACCGCGACGGCCTCGAAGGATGGCACCCGCCGGGCTCGCCGATTCAACAGGAACTCGAGATACTCGATCGGCGCGATGTTCGGCAGGTCCCGCTTGTTGTACTGGATGACGTACGGGGTCTCGTCCAGCTTGTAGTCGTACTCCTTGAGGTTCTCCTGGAGGTTCCGGAAGCTCTCCACGTTTTCGCGGAGCCGGTCCCATTGCGAGTCGGCGACGAAAACGACGCCATCCACACCGCGCAGCACCAGCTTGCGCGTCATGTTGTAGTACACCTGCCCCGGCACCGTGTAGAGCTGGAACTTGGCCGTGAAGTTTCTAACCGACACGGCCGAGACGGGCAAGAAGTCGAAGAAGAGCGTCCGCTCGTCCCCGGTGGCGAGCGAGATCAGGTTGCCTCGGTTCGCGTCGGGCAGGCAGCGGTGGATGGACTGCAGGTTGGCCGTCTTGCCGACGACGCCCGCGCCGTAGTAGACGATCTTGAAGCTGATTTCCCGCTTCGCGTAGTTGATGATGGACATCGCGTGGCCTCAGCGCGCGCCCAGGGCGAGGGCGGCCGACTCCACTTGACGGTAGGCGAGCCCGGGGCGCTCCGTCTCGCCGCCGGCGACGATGATGTTCGAGCGCTCCCTCGCAGCGTCCTCCAGCCGGACGATCAGACGGCGCCTCCCGCAGCGCAGCACCGCGGTGTGAAATACGGGGCCCGAGCCGGCCGCCTTCCGCATGGCCCCGTCAAGGTCGCCGGCGAAGCTGCCCACCATCCGGACATCGCTCCCCGAGGGCAGGAACAAGTAGAGATCGCGCTCCGCCTCCGGGTCGCGGAGCGTCGCGGCCATCACCGGGCCGATCGCATCAAGGGTCGCTGCGATCTGGCGAACCCGCGTGGGCGGCTCTGTGTCGAGGAGATCGGGCTCCGGGCGCTCGTCGCCCGGGGCCTGGTGGCTCCCTTGCGATACCCTCGCGTAGCCGTCAGCAGCGCGGAGAGACAGAATCTCGAGCAGAGCGAGGGCCCCGCCAGGCGGGACCACGCACACGAGAACGGGCCCTCCCTCAGCCATCGGGCCCAGCGGGGTCAGCACGAGCGCGGCGTCCGGGCCCCGGAGCGTCATCTGGTTCACCGGCCACGGCGCGCGGCCTTCGGCCATGAACGGCAGCAGCGGCCTGGCGGCGGCCGGATTTCGAGACAGGCCGGGCGAGGACGCCGTGAAGAGCCTCACGCCGTCCATCGATTCCGCGCCGACGTCGAGAGCCATGAGCGGCGCCAGGAGGGCGGCGACCCTGCGGAGCGTCGAGATCTCGTCGCGGCTCTCGGCGGCGACCGGCGCCGCGACAGGCTCAGCCACCGCCTCGGTCTCGAAGGTGGCCATCGGGGCAGGCTCGACCTCGATCATTCCCGTCAAAGTCGGATCGGGCTCGATGTCCTCCAGCGCGAGGATCTCGGAGCGCTCGAGGCCCGCCTCCGGCTCCACTTCGAGAGACGACTGGGCGATCGGCGCAGGCGGCGCGTTTACGGTCTCAGCTTCGGCCGCCGGTGGGGCGCCGACCGCGGTCTTGCCCTCGGCCTCCGGTGGAGTGTCGACCGTGAGTGTATCCATCAACACTTCCACGCTCTCCTCAGCGGGAACCGCCTGGAACGGGGAGGGGAAGCTCTCAATTCCCTTGAGATCCACGATCGGCCCGGCCGGGACAAAGATCTCGGGCGGGAGTTGCGGCACCAGCTCGTCCAGCGGCAAGACGAGTTGCCCGTCAGGGATCTCCCGAGTGATCTCCCCGCCAGTCATGGCCAGCAGACGCCGCGGGAACTGCTCGCCTACGACCTCCCACCCCGCGCGGACGAGCCCTTCAGCCAGCTGGGCGAGGACCAGCCGCCGAGGGATCAGCAGATAGCCTGGCTCCGGCAGGCTCGCCGCCACCCGCTCAAGCGGCACATGAAACGCCCCGGCCGGTAGCTGCCCCGCGACCCGCTCGAAAGAGACACGCACGACGTCACCTGACGTGTCGCGCGCCAGCATCTCGTCGAGCAACCGCTGAGCCGGCGCTGGCTCGGCCACCGCTCTCGCTCCAACCGCGTCGGAGGTTTGCTCCTTGGGCGCGGCCCGTCCCCCCGGTGGTCCGCCGTGACCGAGGGGGGACTGGCGCACGCCGGTCTCGTGCGACTCCCGTGGGCGCGTCCCGGAGTCGGCCATCAGCCGCTCTCCGGTCATCACTCGCTCCGAGGATGGAGCGCCTGCCGGTCCCGCAGTCGCAACCGCATGCCCCGCGGCTCTGGCATCTGTCTGCTGAGGGCTGGCCGGAGCCGGCGCCCGACCTCCAGGCCCCGAGCCCCGCTCGCGACCTCTCGCCTGGTGTCTCCGACGCAGCCGCGAACCCCCGGCGATGACGTCACGAAGCGGGATCAGGAGCAGCGGCACCCATAAGATCTGCGGAAGCGGCGGGGGCGGAAATGCCCCGGTGACAGCGGGGGCGACGGTCGCCTCCCCGTAGCGCGCCACCACGGCGCCCGTGAGCACCCCCAGGAGAAGGTGGGCCGCCCAGAGGGAGAGCGTCGCCACGATCCAGCGCGAGCCGGACACACGGGGCACGCAGACGAGAACGAGGAAGCCGTAGAGGATGGGCGGCGCGGCCTGAGCGACCCACCAGGGCAGCGGCGGGCTGGGCCATATGCCAGCCGCGAGGAGGACGAGCACGAGTGCGCCATAGAGCGCCAGGCCTCCGGCCACGATCAGCCACGCCCTCGGCTGCCTGACACTCGAGATGGTCGGGCCGGGTCGCATCATGGAAACCGCATCACCGGATGGATCTCGGGAAGCCAGATCTTCGGCATCGCCTACCCGTCGGCGCGGCGAGCCGGCGACGCGTTCTCCAGAGGCCCAGTGGCTGGCTCGCCCTCGTCGATCCCGACAGCGATGCTGAGCAGCAACTGCTCCACGCTGCGGGAAACCGTTCTCGGTCCATCCGCCACCTCGGCGCGGTCCAGCAGGTTGAAGCGGAACCAGGCGTCCGTCTGCTGCTGGGACGCCGAGATGATGGCCGCGAATGCCTGCTCTCCCGTCCGCCCACGGAAACCGGCGTGCACAACCCGCCCGTTCTCGAAGACGATGGCACCCTCTCCCGCCCCCAGGGAGACGACCAGACGTCCCGTCTTTCCGCCGAGGGCGATGGCCTGGGTGACCTCCGCCAGGTCCATGACGTCCAGCGAGCCCTGGAAGGCGGCGCCCGTCCGCGTTGCCGGCAGGCTGGCGGCAGCCGTTTCGAGGGCGGCCCAGAGCGGCTCCACCGATTTCCTCGCGCCGCTTCCCTCGAGAGCGCTCGCTGGTCGAGTCGCCTCTAGGCCGCCCCCGGGCTTCAAGAGATCCCTCACTCGCGCGACAACCATCCCGAGCGTGAAGTCTCCTGTCACGGTCATATCGACTCCCGCTTCGGCGGCGGCCAGGGCGACGGGCCGGTCCCGGCCGGCGAGCAGGAGAAACGGGGTGTCCATGGTCGTTGGATCCTTGCGCACCCGGGTAAACAGCTCATAACCGTCCATGTCCCGGACCTGGGAATAGCTCACGACGAGATCCGGGCGCTCCCACTCCAGCGCGCCCACGGCAGATGAGCCGCTCGAGGCGCCCGCCACCTCATAGCCAGCGTCGGCGAGCGCCTTCGAGAGCACCGCCCTGCTATCCTGATCCGCATCCACGAGGAGCACTTTTGCCATTGGCATTGTTCGGACTCCTGGAGTCCCGTAGAAGGCGATGCAAGCCTCCTACCAGCCCAAGTGGGCGCGCCACCATGCTGGCTACACGTGCTCGCCAGGTCTTGGATGCGGTCTATCTCCTTGTTTGACCGAACGTCCTGCCTTTCGCCACACCGGCACAGGGGTGGAGGCCGTCGAGGGCTTGTCGGCCCGGTGACACCAGCCGTCAGGGCACGTGCCGTCTAGTGTCTGACCTGAATGCTGGGCAGTCAACCGGATCCGATTCGGAGAAAAGATCGGCCGAGGGGCCTGGGCTTGCTTGCAGGGACCCAGGGGGTATGTTAGCGTAGGTCTGCGTTTTGATGGAACTCTCACCCTTCGTCCTCGAGCCCGGCAGAGCCTTCATTTCCCGGGTCGCGGCTCCTTGTCTTTCGGCTCCTTCTGGCCGTCCGCTTCGACCTGGCTTCGGAAAAGGCGGGCATCGATGCGGTGCTCCTCCGGGCCGACATCCGACAAGGTCCGGCCGACCTGGTGGCGGTGCTTGTTCAATGGCTGGTGATGCTCATCGCGATCATGACCGCTGTGAACACCGTGGGACTGTCATCGGTCTCGGACCTGCTGAACCAGATCCTGCTCTACGTTCCCAAGGTGATCGCTGCCGTCGTCGTGCTCATCCTGGGGTTGTTCTTCGCGAGCTTTCTCTCCGGGCTGATCAAGGCTGCCGCCGCCAATGTCGGTCTCGGCGAGGCTGAGGCGCTGGCCTCGCTCGCCCGCTATGCGATCGTGGCCTTCACGGCGGCGGTGACGCTCGAGGAGTTGGGGATCGCGCCCGACCTCGTCCGCTCGGCGTTCGTCATCCTCTTCGGCGCCGTGGCGCTGGGCCTCGCGCTCGCCTTCGGCCTGGGCTGCCAGGGCAAGCACAAGGAGGTCATGATGGTGGACTTCTGGGCCGAGTGGTGCGCCCCGTGCCGCGCCATCGCCCCCACGTTGGAAGAGCTGGCGCGGGAGTCGGGCGGCAAAGTGAGCCTGGCCAAGGTGAACGTGGACGAGCATCCGAGCCTCGCCGCCCGCTACGGCGTCCGCTCCATCCCCACTATCTTGTTCATGCGGGACGGAACAGTGGTGGACCAGGTGATCGGTGCTGTTCCAAAGGCCCAGCTTAAGAAGAAGCTGGACGCCATCGCCTGAACAACGAGGCGTCCCCATGTCGACGGTGGGGCCCGGCTTGCCGCCGCTCTCGCCCGCGCGCGAGGAGTTCCGGTCCTTGGCCGGCCGAGGGAACCTCGTCCCGATCTACGCCGAGCTGGCCGCCGACCTCGACACGCCGCTGTCCGCATTCCTGAGGCTCCGCCCTGGGCCCTACGCCTTCCTGCTCGAATCGGTGGAGGGCGGTGAGAAATGGGCGCGGTATTCCTTTCTCGGCTCGGATCCACCGATGGTCTTCTCGGCCAAGGGCAACCGCGTGACCCTGCGCTACACGGACGGGCACAGCGAGATCCTGCCGAGCAGCAACCCGCTCGAGGCGCTCCGCGGGCTCCTCTCGCGATTCTCGCCCGTGCCCGTGCCCGGCCTCCCGCGCTTCCAGGGCGGCGCGGTGGGGTTCCTCTCGTACGACATGGTCCGCCACATGGAGCGTCTGCCCCATCGGGCCAAGGACGACCAGCGTCTCCCGGACACCGTCTTCATGTTCACCGACAGCCTGATCGTCTTCGATAACCTGCGCCACCGGCTACTGGTGATCGCCAACGCCCATGTCACGAAGACCGATCCTGCGTCCCTCGACCGCGCCTACGACCAGGCTGCGCTCAAGATCGGGATGCTGCTGGCGAAGCTGAGGAAACCAGCGCGGTTCCCGGTGCCGCTCACCTTCCCGCCGATGGAGCCGCTGACCGCGCTGGCCGAGGAGGGCTTCACCTCGACCATGGATCAGGCGACCTTCGTGGAGAGCGTGCGCCGCGCCAAGGACTTCATCGCCGCCGGCGACGCCTACCAGATCGTCGTCTCCCGACGCCTGGACACCGAGCTCCGGGCGGACCCCTTCACCGTGTACCGGGCCCTCCGGAGCATCAACCCGTCCCCCTACCTCTTCTTCCTGCGGCTCGGGAAGACCAGCATCGTGGGCTCCTCTCCCGAGGTGCTCGTGCGCCTGGAGGACGGGCGCGTCGAGGAGCGTCCCATCGCGGGGACCCATCCGCGCGGGGCCACGGAGGCCGAGGACGCGCGGCTGGCCGCCGAGATGAAGAACGACCGAAAGGAGCGTGCCGAGCACGTCATGCTGGTGGACCTCGGCCGCAACGATGTGGGGCGCGTGAGCCGCATCGGGTCGGTGGAGGTGTCCGAGTTCATGGTGGTGGAGCGCTATTCGCACGTCATGCACCTGGTGAGCCACGTCCGCGGGCAGCTCGAGGCCGGCAAGGACGCCTTCCATGTGCTGGAGGCCTGCTTCCCCGCCGGCACGCTCACCGGCGCGCCCAAGATCCGCGCCATGGAGATCATCGAGGAGCTCGAGCCCACCCGCCGCGGGCCCTACGGCGGCGCCGTGGGCTACATCTCTTACTCTGGTAATCTCGATTCCTGCATCACGATCCGCACCGTGGTCTGCCACGGCCGCCGCGCGTCGATCCAGGTCGGCGCCGGGATCGTGGCCGACTCCGATCCCAAGACCGAGTGGCTGGAGACCTGCTCCAAGGCGCGCGGGATGATCCTGGCGCTCCGCATCGCCGGGCAGGAGAGAGCATGATCCTCGTCCTGGACAATTACGACTCCTTCACCTACAACCTCGTTCAGTACCTGGGAGAGCTGGGGGCGGAAATGCGCGTCGCGCGCAACGACACCCTCGGCGTGGAGGACGTCGAGCGCCTACAGCCGGAGGGCATCGTCATCTCGCCGGGTCCCGGCACTCCCGATAGCGCGGGAATCTCGCTCGAGCTGATCAGGCGCTTCCACGAGACCACCCCGATCCTGGGCGTCTGCCTCGGCCATCAGGCCATCGGTCAGGCCTTCGGGGGCACCGTCGCGCGGGCGCGGAAGCAGATGCACGGCAAGACGTCGCGGATCACCCACGACGGGAAGGGCGTGTTCGCCGGGCTGGAGCCGGGCTTCGAGGCGACGCGCTACCACTCGCTCGTGGTGCTCGAGTCGAGCTTCCCTGCCGAGCTCGAGATCTCGGCGCGGGCCGAGGACGGCGAGATCATGGGGCTGCGCCATCGCCGTTTCCCCGTCGAGGGCGTCCAGTTCCATCCCGAGTCGATCCTCACGGCACACGGCAAAGCGCTCCTCAAGAACTTCCTCGCGCTGCCGCGTGCTCGCGTGGCATGAGCTCCGACCCTCCGAGTCCTCGGACAACCCCTACACCCGCTCCGCGGGCTGCGATTCCTTCTCCCCCGTGGGGAGAAGGCAGGGTGAGGGGCTTCCCCGATGACGCTCTCGTCCGGCCCGCCGCCGTCGTCCCTCCCTTCCTGGTGACCATCCAGCAATCACTGCGGTTCCGCTTCGACCGGGTGATCCGGTGACCGCGAGCCTTCGTCAGCTTGGGGAGCTGGGGATGGTCCGCCGGATCCGCGATGCCGTGGGCACGGGCACGCCCCCGGGAGTCAGGACCGGCATCGGCGACGATGCAGCCGTGCTCGCCGTCAGGCCGGGCGCCATGCTGCTGGCGACGACGGATCTCATCATCGAGGACGTCCACTTCCGCCGTGCCTCCGCCTCCCCGCGCGATATCGGCTGGAAGGCCATGGCGGTGAACCTGTCCGACATCGCGGCGATGGGGGGAGAGCCGCGCTGGGCGCTGGTAGGCCTGGCGCTTCCCGCGTCGACCGAAGTGGAGGAGGTGGACGAGTTCTATGCGGGGATGCGGGAGGCCGCGGCTCCCCACGGCGTCGTCATCGTGGGCGGCGACACCTCGGCGTCCCCGGACGGCTGGATGATCAACGTGACCCTGCTCGGCCTACACATGGGAACGCCCAGGCTGCGGTCGACGGCCAAGCCCGGTGACGCCGTGGCCGTCACCGGCACCCTGGGCCGCTCCGCAGCCGGGCTCGCCCTGCTGGAGATGGGCATGGCGACGGCTCATGCCCTCGGGGAGCGGGCGCGGGAGGAGCTGATTGGCGCGCACCTGAGGCCCACGGCGCGGCTGGCCGAAGGGCGCTGGCTCGGCGCGCAGGCGGGCGTCCACGCCATGATGGATCTCTCCGACGGGCTCACGACCGATCTGGGCCACGTCTGCCGGGAGAGCGGAGTCGGCGCGCGAGTCATGCTCGACCGGCTGCCGGTGGCGGGGGCGGCGCGCGAGGCGGCGCGGGCTCTCGGGAAGGAGGCCCTCGAGTGGGCCGCGGGCGGAGGCGAGGACTACGAACTGCTGCTCACCTGTGACCCCGGCGTGGTCGACGCTCTGGCCGAGGGACTGCGGGGCGCCACCGGCACCACCCTCACCGTGATCGGGCAGATCGAGTGCCCCGAGGCGGCCGTGACCTACCTGGACGCCCGCGGCGAGCCGGTCGCCCTCCGCGCGGGCTACGAGCACTTCCATGGATAGCGTGATCGTCCTCGATCTCATCGGGCTCGGCGTCCTCCTGCTCTGCTCGGCGCTCCTGACCGGGGCCGAGGCCGCCTTCTTTTCTCTCGGGCGGGCGCGGCTCAAGGAGCTGGCGCGGGCGGAGGGCAGCGAACCGGGCCCATTCACTCCCCTGCTCCAGCGGCCCAACGAGCTGCTTGTCACGCTGCTCGTCGGCATCACGCTGGTCAACATCGCCGCGTCGGCGCTGGCCGCGTCACTGGCCGGCAAGCTCTTCGGCTCCCTCGGCCTCGCCGTCGCCATCGGCGGGATGATCTTCCTCCTGACCGTGTTCGGCGAGGTCCTGCCGATGACCCTGGCCGTGGAGCATCCCCGGCGCTTCTCCGTTTGGGTCAGCCGGCCCGTCGCCTGGCTCTCCGTGCTACTGGCGCCGATCCGGGCCGGTCTGGGAGGCTTCACCGCGCTCACGCTTCGCCTCGTCGGCTCGGAGCGGCGACCCGGCGAGCCGGAGATCTCGGAGGAAGAGCTGCGCACCCTGGTCGACGTCGGCGCCCGCGAGGGCGTGGTGGACCGCACCGAGCGCGAGATGATCCACAAGGTCTTCGAGCTGGAGGACACGCTCGTCCGCACGGTGATGGTGCCGCGGCCCGACATGTTCTGCCTGGATGTCACGACCCCGCCCGCCGTGCTGCTCGATCGCCTCCGCGAGCAACTCCACTCCCGCGTGCCCGTGTTCGAGGAGAGCATCGATCAGATCATCGGCGTGCTCTACACCAAGGACCTGCTGCCCCATCTCCGGGGCCTGCCGCCAGGCTTCGACCTGCGCGCGCACCTTCACCCGCCGTACTTCGTGCCCGAGTCCAAGCGCGCCGATGCCCTGCTGAAGGAGTTCCAGGCCAAGAAGATCCACCTCGCCATCGTGGTGGACGAGTACGGCGGCACCGCTGGGCTCGTGACCCTGGAGGACCTGTTGGAAGAGTTGGTGGGCGAGATCCGCGATGAGTTCGACGAGGAGGAGCGGCTGATCCAGAAGATCGATCCGAAGAGCTTCCGCGTCTCCGGCAAGCTCCCCATCGATGAGCTGAACGCCGTGGCAGGCTTGAAGATCCCCAACGAGTCCTTCGACACCGTGGGCGGCTGGGTGCTCGACCTGTTCGGCCGCGTTCCGCACAAGGGCGAGAAGAAGGACGCGGGCGACGTCACGGTGGCGGTGGAGAAGGTCCAGCGCACCCGCGTGGTGGAGGTGCTGGTGACGGTTCATAACGGCGGCCGCGGCCGGAATCCGGCATGATCTACGTCTGGATCATCGCGCTGGCCCTGCTCGTGACCGCGCTCTTCTCCGCAGCGGAGATGTCGTTCATCGCCGCCAATCGGCTGCGCCTGCGCCACCTGGCCGAGGAGGGCAACCGGAACGCCGCCCGCTATCTCGAATCCTTCAAGGAGCCGGAGCGCCTCTTGTCCACCGCCATGATGGGGGTGACCATCGCCCATATCACGGCCTCGTCGGTGGCCACCTGGGCCTTGCTCCCGGAAGTGGGCGAGGCGGCGGCACTCGTCGTGACCCTGGCGCTCACCCCCATCATGTTGGTCTTCGGCGAGATCATCCCCAAGGCGGTGGCGCGCGAGTGGGCGACGGCGCTCATCCTGCGCCTGTTCGGCGTGATCGAGATCGCGAGCAAGATCCTGGCGCCGCTCAACTGGAGCGCCAACGCCCTGGTCGGCGGGGCCCTGGCCCTCGCCGGCCGTCGCCGGACCAGCACCCGCCAGTTCGTCTCGCGCGAGGAGCTGAAGCTGCTCCTGCAAATGGAGCCCGAGGAGGCGGACGTGACCAGCTCCGAGGCGGAGATGATCGACAAGATCTTCGACCTCGGGGAGACGGCGGTCCGCGAGGTGATGGTGCCGCTCGTGGATGTCGCGGCGCTGCCCGAGGCCGCCACCCCGGACGACTGCGTGCGTCTCATCGCCGAGCGCGGCTTCTCGCGCATTCCGGTCTATGCCGACCGAATCTTCAATGTCGTGGGGGTTGTCACGGCCATGGACCTGCTGCGCCACGGGGCGACGGCGCACGATGTGCGCTCGCTCATGCGCCCGGCCACCTACGTCCCGGAGACCAAGCGCATCGACGACCTCCTGCGCGAGATGCAGAAGGCCCGCGTGCAGCTCGCGGTGGTCGTCGACGAGTACGGCGCGGCGGTGGGTATCGTGACGGTGGAGGACATCGTCGAACAGGTGGTCGGGGAGATCCAGGACGAACACGACCGCACGCCGGACACCGTCGAGCGGCTGCCCGACGGCAGCTACCGCGTGGCCGGCCGGGCGGGCATCGACGAGCTGAACGAGGCGCTCGACTGGGAGCTGCCCAAGGGCGACTTCGAGACCGTCGCCGGCCTCGTGCTGGCGACCGTGCACCGCATCCCACTGGTGGGCGAGGTCCTCCGGGTCGGCCACTACACCATCACCGTGCTGGAGGCCGACAAACGGCGTGTGCTCACGGTGCGCATCACCCCTCCCACGATGGGCCAAGAGGGCAAGCGGGTCGCGGCGGCGCCTCCCAGATGAGGGCCGAAGGCCCGAAGAAGCCAGACCGCGAGCCGAAGCGAGTCACATCCAACCGAGACGGAAGGCAGAAAGGAGCCGCACATGGCGGGACGAATGGTGGAGTTTCCGAGCAACGGGCGCACGACCCACGGGTATCTCGCCACGCCGGCGCAGGGAAAGGGGCCCGGCGTCCTGGTGATCCAGGAGTGGTGGGGACTAGTCGGGCATATCAAGGCCGTATGC
>WNGB01006619.1_pt1 | contig 16978 bp, 17 predicted proteins | sample 5400681 | NCBI WGS metagenome assembly WNGB01 (sample SAMN13153367, study PRJNA577476) | soil metagenome | isolation source: 115 cm soil or saprolite under grassland replicate 2 | place: USA:California | collected 2016-06-15 | reverse complement strand
GTCCATCCGGCGCGAGTTCCTCGGCCGGCCCGACGAGGTCAAGCAGATCTTCCTGGAGTCGGCGACCTCCCTGGGCCGCGAGCGGTACTTCCAGGGCCACGGCCTGGTCGACCTCATGCGCGCCATCCAGGCGGTGTGAGTAACGATCCAGGATGTCCTCAGACCGACCACTCCGAGCTCAACAGCCCGAGGCTCATTCCGTGGACCTGCAGGTCATCTGCTGCTCATGTGTGGGTACAGCTGCGAGGAAGTGAGCTTCATGCGTCGCGCGCTTTGGGTGATATCGGCTGGTTCGATCGTGGGCGTACTGATGGCTTGGTGGTCGCGATCGCGAAGGATGGCGACGGACTGCGCGGAGGGGTCCGAACTGGGCACGCAGTCGGCGGCATATGCCGAGCGGCTGCTGATCTCCAGCCGAGAGGAACTGGGCCGTGCTGACACGAAGGCATCGATCCTGCTCGCGACGGCTGCCGCCGTGATCGCAGCGGTAGTCGCTGGCGTGGTCGCCGGCGGTTGGTCCCCGGCGATGCTCACCGGCTGGTATGAACTTCTGTGGTGGGTGAGTACTGGGCTTGCGGGCCTGGCAATGTTGCTGCTAGCAGGAGCGGTCTACCCGCGGACCGCTCCCCGAAGGGATGGCCAGCCGACCGTAGTTGCATACTACGGAGACGTGGTTCAGTTCAATGACCACAGTGCCCTTCGAGCCGCCCTGGAACGGTCAGCACCACGAGACATTGACCGATTGACGGACCAGATCTACCACGTGTCTCGAATCGTCAGGCGCAAGTATCGTCTGATCCGCGATGGGATGTGGACATTGCTCGCTGCAACGCTCGGGAGCTGCCTTGCAGTGGGGCTCCAGATGTGGAGGACCTGACGGCGCAGGCTCGACGACAGTCGATCCCGTCCCGTCATCAGCGAAGGCCGCGACGTCGAGCCCGGCGGTCTTGCCGCTCCCTGGCCGCCTTTGAGCGGATCGCCTTCGCCATCTCGGCCCGAAGAGCCTGTGTGCGCTCGTAGGTGACATCGTCGCGAGTCGTCTTCCCGGCGAGCACGCTGGCGCAGTAGTCCGCGCCGTGAATAGTGCACCAAAGTGCGTGCAGAAGCTTGCCCTCACGATCGGGCTCATCCTGGGGTAGCTTCTCGATCGTCACGTCAGACCAGATCGAGGGGCTCGGGGTGCTACACGCGCACGACACGGCGAGGTAGTCGTTCCCAGATGCCCAGTCCCACACCGAGCCGGTCATGATCAGCTGGTTCCTGTCTGCCTGCTGGGCGCACTTGGCCGCGAAGTTTACAGCCTTCCCGGCCCACACCGGCTCTTGGTAGTCGGTGCGCGGCACACCGACTCTCTTGACCAGGAGAGCGCTGTTAGCCATCCCGACTTTCAGGCCCGTTTCGGGCAGGGACTCCGGCCACTTCGCCTCCAGTCGCGGGACGAGGTGACGCTCGCTGAAGGTCTTGATCGTGATACCCGCGCAGATCGCCCGCTCCTTGCGGTTGTCGCCCCAGAACAGCGCGAATGCCCCATCACCCTGAATAGCCACGAAATCGGCGTCGAAGCTATCGAAGATGTCCACGACGTTGCCGGTCGCTGCCTCGTAGATGCTAGCCGTGGAGGCTGCGTGCTTGTTGAGGCCGAGCTGCGTCGAACTCTTGAGGTCGGCCACCACGGCAACGGCATCGGTCACCTTGTGCCACCGACGCGCCTGGATGGGCAGCGTCGAGACGTCCAGGTCGTCGCCCTTGTCCACGACTTCGGGCTTGCAGGACAGCTCAGTCCTCACGTCCTCGTCCAGGTTGTCGAGCAGCTGGTCCAGGTCGAAATCCTCCACGTCGAAGCCTGCCTCCTTGTCATCCGAGCGGTCGCTGGCGGGGGTTCGCAATGTACGCCGTGTAAGCGGACAAGACAACACCCCTGGTCGGGCAGGTTTGAGAATCGAGCAGGCCGGCGTATCTACCGCAGAGCGAGTTCGCTTGCGCCGGGAACAGCGATGAGACCAAGAGTCTCAAGCCGGATCGCAGCGGCTCTTCTGGAAACGGCGACCATCCGAGCCATCCGGCCAGCAAGTTGCTGCGCCCCCCGAGAGCCGGGCGCAAGGCCGGCGGGCCGGAGTCCGGCCCGGGCTGCTTGCTCCTGCGCCAGCCCAACAAAGACGGAACGAGGCATCAGCAACGCAGCCATCCCGCGGTTCGCCTGAACCTCCCGCCAGTCCGGCACCTCCGAGTGGAACGAGACCTCTCGCTTCAGGCAGCGCACCATCTGCTCGCCGCTCTCGGTGTCGCGGACCTCCTCGAAGAGCACGCCCTGATCGGCGTTCGGCTCAAAGAGGCTGCGGTGAAGCACGACATGGGTCGCCTCGTGGGCGAGCGTCGCCCTCCAACGACCTTCGATGCCCGGCGGCGCCCGGTCGGCATCCATCGCAGAGCCCGTGAGGTCCTGATTGATGAGGATCCTGGGTGGCTCGCCCCGCCTGAACTCTGTACAGCCCAGAACTTCAGGAGCCAGGTCCGCATGCTGGTCCAAGCACACTCTGAGATACGCCTCTATGAACCGCTCGACATCGACGATCGGGCTCTGCGGGTCCGGGAGGAGACCCGCCTTAAGGAGCTCCTCCTCGATGATGGCCTCAATCTCAGGGCGCTCCAACCAGAGCCGCTCACCTCCCACAGGACCTCGATATCGCCTCACCCGGTCGAGCCCTTGTGCTGGCGTAGCTGCTCAACTCGCTTGATGAGGTCGCTCAACTCCTTGTCACCCAGCCCTGACTCAGAGATACGCCGGAGGAGCGTTGTCGCCGCTGGCGACCGCTTTAGATACCGCTCCGCCTGCTCCCCAAACCGGCCGGCCAGTCCCATCAGTACTTCAAAGTCCAGCCCAAGCTCTCTGGACAACACCTTCAGCACTGCCTCTGAAGGCACACGCCGATCGTGCTCGATGTCACTCAGGTACGACGGCGTCTTAGCAAGTCGCCTAGCCAGCTCACGCAGGCTTAGCCCAGCATCGACGCGCGCAGCCCGTACGCGGTCACCTAGTGTCTGACCCGACACGCCCTCGCCCATGTTCGCACGATAGCGTACAGCGACCTGGAACTGTAGTTCTTGCCCTTCACGACATTGAGCTTGTCGACGGTCACGGGTGCCTACCGTGGAGCACGTTGTCCTCCGATGAGGTTGACACTGGCCCTTGGACGGCGACGAGAGTCGCTACACCATAGAGGGACCGGGTGAGGGACCGTTCTTCAAGGGTCATCCTCGCCTCGACATGCCTATTTGCCGTAAACTGTCTGACCGTCCCATGTCGCCTTGGGGGGAGGATTCGGTGTCGGACGCAGCGTTGCGTGAGGGCGCTGTGCGGCTATGGCCGTCGGGCACGCTCATGGCGCGGCTTGACCCGGATGCGCGTCGAGAGCTGCTCAGCCTAAGCCCCGCCCGGTCATGCGAGCCTGGCAGCGTTCTAGTCCATCAAGGAGATCTCGACCGCACCGACGTGTATCTCATTCGCTCGACACGACTGAACGCGCCTGCGTGCGCCAAGGTGACTGCGCGGCTTGACAACGGCAGTGAGACCCTGCTCGAGATCAGGGTGAGCGGCGATATCATCGGTGAGCTGGCCGTCCTGCGCCACGCACCACGGTCGGCCACCGTAACCACCTGCTCACGGGCGCTGGTTCACGCGATCCCGGCGGATGTCTTCATGGGCTTCCTGGACCGCCACCCGCGAGCGTGGGAGGCGGTTTCGCGCATGATCGCAGACCGGCTTGACTGGGCGAATCGCCGTCGCCAGGAGATCGCAGGTCACAGTGTCGCGGTCCGGCTCGCTCGTGTGCTCGCTGAACTGGTCGATTTCCACGGCTATCCGACCTCGGACGGACACGACATCGGTGTCAGCCTGTCACAAACCGAGCTGGGGAGGCTTATCAGCGCTCGGGAGGATGCTGTTGGCAAGGCCATGCGCACGCTGAAGAGCGCCGGGCTCGTTCGTGCTCGCCATCGGGGAGTAACCGTCCTCGATCGGGCAGGACTCCGAGCATACGAGCCTCCACCGGCGGAGAAGCGTGCCCACACCTGAGCTCGCTCCCTGAAGCTCGCCGGGCGGTCAGCTACTGCCTACGGAGACGTCGAACCATCGCGCCACCAATGAATCGCGGGAACGCCGTACTGATACGGGTTCGCCGTTCTTCCTGCATACGACACTTATCACGAGCAGATGTCCCGCTTACAGCAGGAAGGGCAGTGATCTTGGCCAGAGGTGATGGTTTCGGCCGTGGGCTCCTTGTGAAGACCGATGCCGCCGGCTACGGCCAAGGCGATGATCAGCAGCACACCGCTGTGCAGGCTGGACTCGTCAAGGTCATGAACGAGGCGGCGGAAGCCGCCCAACTCACCCGGAACGTTTGGTTTACCCAGCGCGCGGGAGACGGAGAACTCGCGCTCCTTCCGAGCACAGAGTCCGAGCCCCGCGTCGTGGACGATTTCGTCCGCGAGCTTGACGCAGCACTGGGCCGGCACAATCTAGGACTTGAGCCTGACCATCGGCTCCGGCTGAGGGTAGGGATCCACTTCGGCGTCGCCTACCCGGCCCCCAATGGGCTCGCGGGTCAGGCGGTCGTCGCCGTGAGCCGCCTCGTCGACTGCCGGCCGCTACGGGAGGCTCTCGCCGGCGCGGATCTGGTGAACCTGGCCTTGGTCCTCTCAGGTCGCGTCTTCGAGGAGACGGTCCAACAGGGGCATACCTCTCATCGACCGGAGACGTTTCGGAAAGTAACTGTGCGGCACAAGGAATACCGCGGGGATGCTTGGATCCGGGTGCCAGGCGCGGACGTTCACCGTCTGGAGTTGTCCGACGATCCTCCCGCGACTTCTCCGGAGGCTCGACCCCACGCCAGAGGTGAGGCGCGACACCCGGTTGTCGTCAATGAGTTCAATGAAAGAGTCGACGCTCGCCGTGCCGTCTTCGGCGTCATCCACAAGTAAGTCGGCGGATCCGCCATGTCGGAAGACTCCCAGCAGGATAACCCCCAGCCGGAAAGCTCAGAGGACGGACGGGAACAGAAGCCGGACGTTCCGCAGGACGAAAAGGAGGGGCAATCCTCCTCCGCGTCGGACGAGCAGCCCCGCCTGGAGGATCTCGACGACGATGTTGACGACGAGGATTGGCGCCGGGACGCCCAAGTCATCAACGAGTTCAATGCCCCCGTCCACGCTCCAGGCGCGCTGTTCGGCATCGCTCCGAGCACATCAAGCGGCCGAGCTACGGGACGCCTGAGTGCCGAGACGATCGCCCGCACGCTGCGCTGCTACATCGAGCCGAGTCCATTCGGCGACGCGGAACGCATTCTCCGAGACAAGCACCTGGTCGTGCTAGCCGGAAGGGACCAGATCGGGAAACGGGCAGGTGCGATCGCCCTGCTCAGGCGGGTGACGGCAAAGGAAGCCAAGATCATCATCCTGTCGCCAGCACTCTCTCTTACCGAGCTCACCTCGGACACCAATTTCCGGCCCGGAAATGGTTACCTTCTCCAGGACTGGGTCGAAGACATCAGCGCGGCAGCCATACAGCGTTTCGAGGTCGAGCGGCTGCTGCGGAGGCTGGGCAGGGCCGTCAAAGGCGGCTCATACCTTGTTATCACGATGGCTGCGCCGGCGAGGCGACGCCATTTCGAGAGTCTCCTCGTCGAGTGGGCGCCACCGGATCCCATCGAGCTGTTCGAGGCGTGCCTGGCCAGAATAGACAGTGTGCTGCCGGAGCAGAGCGAGATCGACAAGGTGCGGGTACGCGCCCGCGAACTCCTCTCACCTGCGGATGTGATCAGGCTCGCCGAGCGGGTGCCCAAGGGCGCGGAGGCCGCGCTTGGCGCTCTGGAAGACTCCGTGAACGCCGAGGTCACCGCCTGGTTCGACGAGAAGCCCAAACGACACGAGGTACTTGCGGTGGTGGCGCTCGCCTTCGTGCACGGGGTGCCAGAGCGAACCTTCGAAAGCCTGCTCTCGCATCTGATCGACATCAGTGACGAGATCAAATGGGGTGAGGGTCGGGAGGCCCGGCCGAGCTCCGCCGTCGAGGACCTTCCACAGGACCGGGCTGCCTGGAGCCACGGGCACGCTCTAGTCAGCGGCAGCTATGACGACCCCGCGGAGACCGGCCTGCTCAGCGGGGAAAGGCGGCTGGTCTTCCGTTTCGAGGGGCACCGTGAGCAGGTCATTGCCGAGCTCTTTGCCCGGTATGGCTACGAACTGTGGGAGCCGCTGCGAATCTGGGCCGGAGGCCTGGCCACCTCGACACCGGAGGTGAGGGTTCAGGTGGCCTGTGGTGCGGCGCTGCTCGCGAGAAGATCCCTCCACGAGGTCGAGGAATCCTTCCTTGGCCCTTGGTCCCATGGCGTGGCGCTGGAGCGGCTCGCTGCGGCGCATGTCCTGTCGTGGATGTGTGTCGGCAACGCCACGGCGCCGACCGCGTTGCGGATTGCGCTCCGCTGGGTGAAGAACTCAGGTCAGCGCCCCGCCATCACCGCAGCGGTGGCCCTAGGAGGCGAACTTGGTGTCCGTTACCCGACCGACTGTCTCAACTGGCTATGGTTCCTGTCGCTCCGTGCGGAGCGGATCAGCGAGGTAGCGCGCCGATCCCTGAGCCTGCTGTTCCGGATGGCCGTGGACCGAGGCGACCACGCGACCACGGTGCTGCGCCTGCTCCTCAAGCTGGCCGGCGACGAGGTCGGGAAAGGCCCAGGATCTGCGCGCACACGCACGGCACTAACCACTGTCGTGCGCATACTGGACGCCGATCGCCTGGACTCCACCGAGCCTCTGGTGGCTTCGCTCCTGCTGGCTAACCCTGAGAACGCGGAGCTCCTCGGGGGCCTGTGGGCATGCGCGCTGCGAAGCAGACCGCATCGCACCGCGGCGATCAACGCCCTGCGCCGTAGTCTCCGGGCATTAGAGGGAGAGGACGAAGCGCTGGACGCCGTGGCCCGGCTCGGGGCGGGAGTCTGGTCCAGCCTGCCACCTGAGTGGGTCACCCTCGTCAAGCGTGAAGTCAGCTATGCGTTGCTCGATCGTGCTGACCAGTCCAATGCCCAGCAGACACGAAAGCTCGCTGCAGTATTGCTGGCCGCAGTGGAAACCGTCCAGCGATGAGAATCTTGTCGATAATGCATGCCGATATCTGAAGGAGCATCAGCGAGATGAATGTACAGCCGTACCCGATCCTGAAGGAGCAGGCGCTCGGCCCAGCCCGACGGCGCTGGCTGCTGGGTGGTCGCCGGGATCCCGCGGAGCTGCCTGAGCAGATGCCCGGAACGATCCTGGTGTTCGAAGTGAACGGAGGATATCGCGCCTTTCACGAACGCCGTCACCTCACCGGGGCAGAAGAGCAGGTGGTCGACGCCGTGGCGGTCAGCGTGGTCGATGTCCGGAGACGCGAGGTCGTCGTGGATTTCGAGATTCCCTCTGCGAGCCCAGCCAACGATTTCCTGATCCGCACGTCGTTTCGCTGCACCGTCATGCGCCCGGAAGCGATCGTGGCCGCAGGGCTTACAGACCTTCCCAAAGTGCTCCGGGATTACCTCCGCGGGGATTCGGAGATGATGACGCTCGGCATGGGAAGGAGCGTCGAAGAAATCAACGAGGTCAGACGGCACGTATCGGCCCGGATCGAAAGCTACTTTGCGGTTATGCCTCCGGACATCGAGGGCATGAGAGTGGAACTTTCGTCCGTTCAGGTTCTTACCCCGCCACGCCTGCGCGATCATGCGACGGAGGTACAAGGAGAGAAGTGGCGAGAGGAGGTCGAGGAACTGAGGCGGGCCTTCGAGGGAATTGATGTCGATCGGCTCTCCAAGATCCTGCAAGACCAGATCGCAACTGTTGCCCTCGGAATCAGCCGCAATCAGATTGACATAGGTGATGCGGTCAACAGGCAGGACGCCTCCATCGAGCGGAGGATGGCGTATCTGCTCAAGATGATCGAAGCAATGCCCGAGGGAGCCCTCGACTTCCTTCCGGTCGACACCAAACTCCTTCTGGACACGCTGACCCAGCACGTGGTCGGTCCGAACCAGCCACTGAGCGCTGGGCTTGCCTCCTCCAACGGAGATGCCGATACACGCCCCAGCTTGCAGGAACGTGATCGCAGCCGAGACGACGAGCGACCTCGCGCGGTCGACGAGGAGAGTCTCGATGGCTGACGAGCAGCCGCGGAGCGTGCGGCACGGCGCGTCGCAGGCTCGCCCAGAGCCAACGGACGAAAGCCCTGGCGGCTTCGGGCTCGGACGGAGACTGCGCGTCCTTGCCGGTGTCGATGAGGAGCTGCTCGGCTGGGTGCCATGCGAATATGCTCGTTATACAGGTCTTGGCGGGGTCGTCCTGGGCACGGCGATCATCGCCGCCCTATCCATGTGGATGGCCCTGAGCCAGGTGCTGGACGGGACGTACATCCTGGCCGTCCTCCCCGTGCTCATCTGGGGACTATTCGTGCTCAACCTCGACCGGTGGCTTGTCTCGAGCGCGACGGGCACTATGTGGCGGCGCCGGGCCGCGTTCCTGTTTCCGAGGCTGCTCGTGGCCCTAGTGCTTGGCATCATTGTCGCCGAGCCACTCGTGCTTCGGGTGTTCCAGACCGCTATCGAGCAGCATGTGCGCCAAGAACGACAGCAGCAGGTAGCGGACCTGAGGAGCAGGATGGTTGACTGCAACCCCTCTCCGCGGCCGGCCACCGATCGGCCGGAGTGCGCCGGATACATCGTGTCACTCGGTTCCACTCCAGCAGCGATCGCTCAGGAGCTGGCAAGCCGGGAACGGGACGTGGCGGCGCTCGAACGAAGGATTGCGGCCGATTCCTCTCAGCACGAACGGTTGATAGAAATGGCTCGCCGGGAGTGCGCAGGGGTCGAGGGCAGCGGGCTGTCGGGCCTACAGGGCGTCGGAAATAGGTGCCGTCGATTGCGCAGGGACGCCGATAGCTTCGCAGCAGCCCATCGTCTTGCGGAGAACACGGCCGAACTCTCCCAGCTGAACACCCGTGTCTCCGAACTCCGGGCAAGCCTCCGCACGGCCGGAGCGGGCTATCAGGACGCAGTTAGCACTGAGATCGAGAAGCATGTTCGCGCGCTGCAGGCCACCCAAGGGCCCATCGGACTGCTGGAGCGTCTTCGTGCCCTACGAGAGCTGACAGAGCGCAACGGGTTTCTTCTCGTGGCCACTTGGTTCCTTCGCGCGTTCCTGATCTTGGTCGACTGCCTGCCCGTGCTAGTCAAGCTTATGAGCGGCACGACCGCGTACGACCGGCTGGTCGACAGGTGGACCAGCAGTAGCGAACGTGTGTTCGAGGCTACGGTGCATGATATAGAGGTCGGCCTCATCGGAGATGTGGACCTGAAGCAGCATGAGCACGCCAGCTACCTCCGCAAGCGCCGCCAAGAGATCGATGTCGAGAGGCGGCGGCATGAGGCGGGGATCCAGGCGAGTCTCGCAGAGGTCATCAATGCGAGGACAGCCGACCTGCTCAGGCGGGGCCGACGCGCGGAGCAGGCGAATGGGCAGGCCCGTTCACCTGGTGTCACAGAGCCGAGCCCTAACCCCTGATCCAGCCATCCGCTTGGTGATGTCGGCCATCAGACCTCCAGATCGATCCTCTCATCCCTCGGTAGGGCGAGCCGCGACATGGCATCGAGCCGTGCAAGGCGCCGCACTCCCTCGATCCAGGCAAATAACCTAATGTGCCCGGCTCCCACTCCTTCGTCCGTGCATCGAAATCTCACACAGGCCGGTCCTGTCAGCTCGGGTCGAGCCGTGGATGGCGATCAGGAGCATGGCTACGCCTTGCCGATCCCCGAGGCTTCGACTCGCAGCGCGACGCGGTGGGATGAAGATCGGTTGCGCTGGGTAGGCTCCGCCAGGCAATGCCCCCAGTTCCCCACGGGCTCGAACATGTGTGCGATCATGGGCACGCATGCGTGCTACGCGGATGTGATCGGTAAGGTGAGGCTCGGGTTGATCGACGCAAGGCGACCCGACAGCAGCGGGTAGGTGGCGTGAGGTGCCGAAGCAGCGGCGGCTGTCACCGGGTGCGTCGCCGTTGCGGCAGGCGCGGCGGCATCACAACTGGACGCTTGCGCAGCTCGTCGGCGAGATCGACGCTTGCTCCCGGGAGCCGACCGGCGTCACCGAGAGCCTCGTTAGTGCTTGGGAGACGGGTCGCATTCGCACCAGCGCTCGCTATCGGGCGATCCTCTGCGACATCTATCAGCAACCGCCCGAGGTGCTGTTCGCGCATCAGGATGAGCCGGCGCCGGTACTTGAGCTCGTCGGCGGCCGAGAGGGGCGGGTCTCTCACGAGCTGCGGTTGGTCACCTCTCCCGAGCAGCTGCTGGCGGAGATGAGCCAGGTGGTCCAGGGCGCTGAGGACTACCTGGTGGTGACCGGGTCGCGGTCGCGGGACCCGGCCTACCTCGCCGGCATCGAGCAGGCCCTCCAAGAGCGGCCACGACTGGTGCACTACCGGTTGCTGTTCGGGCTTCCCCACCATCAAGTGCTCAAGGAGCATCTGCTGCGGCTGCTGGCCCTGCGTGACCCAGAGAGCCGGGCAGAGGGAAAGAAGACCCTGTACATCGGCATCGTCGACGACCTCCAGGGGGAACCCGAGCGCTTCTTCTGCGCCAGCGAGGGTCGGGCGGTGGCGACCCTGCCCTCGCTGACCACGGCAGGCGACTTCGATTGCGGTGTGGTGCTGCTGGACCCGCAGGATGCCGTGGGGCTGGTGCAGCATGGCAAGCAGCTCTATCCCGCCACCCGGAAGCTGGAGACTCCCGAAGCGGTCCAGGCGCTGTCTGTGCTGCGATGACCATCACGGTGGCCGGCGGGCGGCTCGGCTACCATGACGCCCCGATGCCATCCTCTCTTGACCAGGCGATCCGCGCGGCGGCCGATGCCGATCATCAGTCGGTGATCGATCTCGTCCGGCGGCTGGTACAGATACCCAGCCGTGGTGGGATCGATCCGTATGAACCCGTGCTCGAGCTGGTCGAAGGTTGGCTCCAACAGCGCGGCCTTCGGCCATGGCGGCTACGTGACGACGCAGGCGAGCCGGTGGGGCTGGCTTGCGACGTCGAGGGGGCTCAGCCCGGCCCGTGCTACGTCCTGGACGCCTGCGTGGACACCGCGCCATTCGGGGAGGAGCAGGCCTGGCGCCATCCCCCAGCGTCCGGAGTGATTGTCGACGGCTGGCTGTTCGGTCGAGGCAGCGCCGACTGCAAGGCAGCGGTGGCCATCTTCGCCCACCTCGCCGTGCGGCTACGCCAGCAGACCGCGACCCTCGCCGGAAGCGCAACGCTGCTGTTCGATGCCGACGAGCACACTGGCGGGTTCGCCGGCGCACGACACATCTTCACCCAGCAGCCAGCGCGTGAGGTCGACGGGGTGATGATCGGCTACCCGGGCGGCGAGCAGGTGGTCGTCGGCGGCCGAGGGTTCCTCAGGGCCGAGCTGGTGGTGCGGGGCAACGCCGGCCACTCCGGTGGCAAGGCGACGACGGCGGGTAATGCTGTCGAGAAGGCTGCCCTGCTGGTGACGGCGCTCAGCCGCCAGCAGCTCCCGTCCGATCCCGACGAGGGGTTCCCGTTGCCACCCAAGCTGACGGTCGCGACGATCCAAGGCGGCGAGGGCTACACCATCGTCCCTGATACCTGCACGGTGGCGGTCGACGTACGGCTGACGCCGACCTTCGACCAGGCCGCCGCCGCCCGGCTGGTCGAGCGCGTGGCCCGTGTAGTTGATCGCCGGTGGCCGACCACCCATCCGACCGGCGTCCGGTTCGAAGAGAGCTGGCCGGCATACCGACTCGCACCGGACTCCCGCCTGGCGATGGCGCTGACCGGCGCGGCCTCGCACATCACCGGTCGAGCCGTGGGCACCAAGATCGCCGGACCGTCCAACATCGGCAACTATCTGGCGACGCTGGGGATCGAGGCAACCGCCGGGTTCGGAGTCAACTACCGCAACCTCCACGGCACCGACGAGTGCATCGAGCTGGCGAGTATCCCGCTGGTGCAAGCGACCTACCACAAGGCCATCACGGAGCTGCTCGCCGCACCAGCGGTCACCGCGTCGCCGCAGCGTTAGCAGGACGTCGGCAACCGCTTGGCAGCTTGCCAGCTGGTCACACACGCATGCGCTTCCGCGCGATCAGCCCACGCGCTTCCATCTCGTCCTGCACAACTCGGGCGAGCGAGGTGAAGCAGCATGATGATCCGACCCGGCCTGCTGATCCTGGACATTGACGGACTGACGCTCAGGTGTCGGTCGTGCGACTGGGCGAGCCCCACCTGCACGACGATGGAGGACGCAGCGGTGGCCTTCGCCACCCACGCCTGCCCTGGCCGTGAGATCGCATCCAACCCTGCCCCGTCCGGTCAGATCGACATGGGCGGTCGCGTCGGGGCGCCCGAGACGGCGTCGAGGTCCTTGCGATCCCTCTCTAAGTTTACGGGTTCGAACCAGCAGGTAGGAGCCGATGGTGAACGGGCGCAATCCCAATCGTTCTGACCCCGAGACCCGGCTGTCGCTGCGGGTGGAGGACACCGACACCTATCAGCTGGTGGCTGCCGTCCGTGAGCTGGAGGCCCACCTGCTCCACGAGCAGGCATGCCACCTCGCCGACGTGCGGGCGCTGCTGGTTGAGCTGTACCAGCGCGACGGTGTCTCCGTCCACCACGCCACCCTGGACGCCCAGGCCGACGATGTGGCCGCGCAGGAACGCGCCGAGCGATTCCTTGAGGAACTGGTGGCCCGCATTCACCCTGGCGCGGAGCTGCTGGAACTGGCCAGCCAACTCGACGATCACGGCCTTGGGGTGTGGCGGGAGGCAGTCGCTAGTCTCGTAGAGGCCTGCCCACCGTCACTGCTGCCGTGGCGATGGCGGGTGGAGGAAGAGCAGCGCGGCGAGCTGCGTGGCCACGCGCACCTGGTGAGAACCGAAGCCCACCTCGGCGGCGTGCTGCGCCGCTACAGCCTGGCGGGCCGGCTGCGGCACCGTCGCCGGGTCGCCGAGCTGCGCGCGGAGCTGGCGACCTGCCGCACCCTGCGGGAGCGATCGGAGACCCGGCTGGCGTTCATGGACGCCAAGCTGCTGGTGATCGACCGGACCGAGCAGGCCCGAGCCGCCTGGCTGCACGAGGTCCACCAGGTGCTGGCCCGCGGCGTCGCGGCTGCCCAGGTTCTTGCCGAGCGCCAGCAGCCGGCCAGCCAGAACAGACGGGGTTCCGGACCGGCGGAGCCGGCCGCCAGCGACGGCCAACTGCAGCCGCGGGTGGCCTCTTGACCAGGAGAAACGCGCCGGTGCGCCGCTGCACATGGCGCGACTGCACCCAGACCGCGGCCGCACGAGTCAGGTTCGAGCTGCCCAACCTGCTGGCCGGCAGCGAACGCGACTACTGCCAGGCCCACACCGCCCAGGTCTGCGCCGGCCCAGGCACCTGGGTGCAGCGTTGGCTCGGCCCTCGCCGGGCCGCCCAGCCGGTCCTACCCGGCCTGCCTGGCGCCGCACCGGCGGGCCGCTCGAGCGAGCGCGGCCGCAAGGGGGTGGGGCCCTGACACCTGACTGGGTCGGGACGGCTGCCCTACGTGGGTGACCAGCCCGAGGGCGAGGGCAAGAGCAACCGGCCCGCCGTCCCGACCACCCCCGAAACGACGGCCTGCATGGGGCTAGAGAACTTCCCTCGGAAGCCGCTGATCCGCGGCCCGCGCCCGCCGGGAGGGGAGAGCGGCCGGCCAAGACGGGCTCACCGACCGCAACGGCAACGACGACCGTGACGAGCACAGGGACAACAGCAATCAGGGCCGCAGCTGAGAAGACAGCGACGACGAGCATCAGGTGCCCTTGTGTCGTCGCGCTCATCGCGCGACGTGACATTCGGGGAAGCCGCAACGGCACCGGAAGGGCTGGGCCTCGACTCCGTTCGAGGCCCAGCCCGCTCGCCGCCGCTCCACCACCAGCAAGGAGCACGGCATGCCCACCACCCTCACCCCCAGGCCGCGAACCAGCCAGGAACCCCCGCTCTACCTCGGCGTCGACCGCCGCCGCGCCGCCCACGCCGCAGTCATCCAGATCGAGCGACGGTTCGGCCGCGGCGCCATCTGGCACCTGGACCCCGACCAGCCCATCGGACCGATCCCGGTGATCCCGACCGGCAGCCTCCCTCTCGACCTCGCGCTTGGGGTCGGTGGGTTACCTCGGGGCCGGCTCACGGAGATCTACGGCCCTGAGGGCAGCGGCAAGACGACCCTAGCCCTCAGCGTGATCGCCCAGGCGCAGCGGGCCGGTGGCTCCACGCTGTACGTCGACGCCGAACACGCCCTCGACGTGGGCTGGGCCCGCACGGTTGGCGTCGACGTCGACCGGCTGCTGCTCTGCCAGCCAGACTGCGGCGAGCACGCCCTGGAGGTCTGCGAGACCCTGATCCGCTCCGGCGCCCTGGATGTGGCCGTCGTCGACTCGGTGCCCGCACTGGTACCTCGGTACGAGCTGGACGGCGAGATGGGCGAACACTGCACCGGCGTCTACGGGCGGCTCATGGCCCAGGCGATGCGCAAGCTGGCCGGCGTCATCGGCAAGAGCGACACGGTCGTGGTCTTCTGCAACCAGCTCCGGGAGGACCCTGGCAAGCTGCTCGGCAACCCCGAGGTCGTGCCGGGTGGGCGGGCGCTCAAGCACCACGCCGCCATCCGCCTGGACCTCCGCTTGCGGGAACGCCTCCGAGACAGCGACCGAGTGGTCGGCAACCGCATCCGGGCCAGGGTGGTCAAGAGCAAGGTCGCGGTGCCCTTCCGGGCCGCCGAGCTGGACCTGCTCTTCGACTGCGGCATTGACCGCCAAGCCGGCCTGCTCGACCTCGCCCTCGACCACGGCCTTATCACCAAGGCAGGCGGGAGCTACACCTGGAACGACACCCGGCTTGGGGACGGCCGCCACCAGGCCGTCGCCTGTCTGCGCGACCATCCAGACCTCACCCACCAGCTCGACCGGCAGCTTCGAGTCCTGCTCGGCCTTTATGAGCACACCGCTGTGGCTGCGGCCAGCTGACCACCCATTGAGTCAATCCTGTTGATTGGCGGTATCGCGCCGTGAACCGTTTGCGCCCGATCGCCGAGCCATTTGTGGTCGCCCCGCCACGTGGGATACGCATCCGCACACGCCTGCGGGTCTCGCCGGATGACGCCTCTGTGCTCTGGCAGGTCGGCCTGTATCTCGGCCATTTGGCTGGTGAGAATCTTGCCTGGCGCTGCCGGGCAGGCCTGGGCGCCGACAAGACCAACCGCGCGTCCCAGAAGCGGCTATTGACCGCCAAATCGTCCAGTCGCTGGGCTGGGACGCTCATGCGGACCTCCGACGAGCAGTGGCGGCTGGCCATGATGAACCTGCGCGCCCACGCGCAGAAGCTGCAAGCTATGATTCGAGCGATCGAGGCCAGAGTGAATGCCCCGGTCGGGGGACAGCGTGGCCGCGTCCGTGGCTACGCTAACCGGGGGGAGCGGTGGCAGAAGCAACGACGCCTGCAAGTTCTCAGGGCCCGGCTTGCCGAGGTGGAGGGGCGACTGGCTCAGAGCCGGGTGTCGGTGGTACGTGGGGGACGCCGCCTCGCTGCAACTCGGCATCACCTCTCCGAAGCCCACTTCACGGAAGAGCAGTGGCGACGGCGTTGGCAGGCCGAGCGGCTATACCTCTCTGCCGATGGGGACGCCGAAGCGCGATGGGGCAATCGCTCTATTCGCGTCCACCCAGAACAAGGCTGGTGCGAAGTCGACCTGCCCCCACCGCTTGAACACCTGGCTAACCGTCCAGACGGCCGCTACAGGCTCACATGCCGAGCTTGGTTCTCCCACCGCCCCGAAGAGTGGGCCGCTCAGGTGGCCACCGGCGCCGTCCACTACGACATCACCCTGGACGCAACGCGCAACCGCTGGTATCTGCACGCTTCTTGGAGGCTCGCGCCTCGTGAGATCCCCACCGTCGCCGACCTCAGGCAGTCGAGGGTGCTGGCCGTCGACCTGAACGTGGGCCATCTCGCCGCCTGGGTTGTCGACCCATCTGGGAACCCAGTCGGCGGTCCCCGCAGCATCCCGCTCCTGCTCGAAGGTCAGAGAGCTTCGACTCGCGATGGGAGGCTGCGACTGGCCATCAGCCAACTCATCGACCTTGCTCTCAGCCAGAGTTGCCGAGCGGTCGCCATAGAGAACCTCGATTTTCCCGACGCTCGCTCCGTTGGACGCGAAACGCTGGGGCGTGGCGCCCGTGGCCGATGGCGGCGAAGGACGATCGCAGGCATTCCGTACCACCGGTTCCGCTCTCGCCTCGTGCAGATGTGCACCAACCGGAGACTGTGGGTATTGGCGGTTGACCCTGCCTACACCTCCAAGTGGGCCAGTCAGCACTGGCTCGCGCCATTGCAGCTGAAGACCTCGACCGCCGTCAGCGGACATCACGCCGCGGCGGTGGTTATCGGACGTCGCGCCGTCGGTCATCGGGCCAGGCGGCGACCACACGTGCCCGCAGGCGACCAGAGGATCGCTGGGCGGAGAGCTGTGGGTCAGGCCGGTCGCGGTGCCGGCGGCGCGCAGGGAGCTGGTCGTCCGCAACCCGCCCCCGCAGCGGTTAGGATGCCGCGCGAGACGGGCAGCGGTGAGCGGAGCCGACCGGCAACCAGGCTGTCCAACACCGTTCGGGATGGCCCGTCAGCTACCAGCGAAGGGGTTGGTGAGCGATGACGCAGGGACGGTTGGCGCACTGGGAGCTCGGCTTCGACGAGCGGGGGCGGCCCGACCAGGGCGAGCTGAACACGCTGCTGACGGAGGTGCCGGCGCGCGGCGTGACCGACCTGATGATGCTCTCGCACGGCTGGAACAGCGACCGCCGGCAGGCGCAACGGCTGTACCGGCTGTGGTTCGAGCAGGTGCCCGGGCTGCTCGGCCGGGCCGGCGCGTCGGC
>WNGB01014676.1_pt1 | contig 16982 bp, 17 predicted proteins | sample 5400681 | NCBI WGS metagenome assembly WNGB01 (sample SAMN13153367, study PRJNA577476) | soil metagenome | isolation source: 115 cm soil or saprolite under grassland replicate 2 | place: USA:California | collected 2016-06-15 | reverse complement strand
CGATGTCGTGCGACACCATGCCGGTGGTGTGGATGAGGATGCGCTCGTCGTCGCGCTCGCGCCCCGCCTTGAGCCCGGCGACCACCTGGCCGATGTCGGCGTGCAGCCGCGCGCGGTCGAACTGACCGGACTCGATCATGTCCTTGAAGTCGCGCACCGTCATGTTGCAGTCCCAGTCGTCGATTACGACCTTGTCGAACCTGGCCCAGCCGGCGGGGTCCATCTCGCGCCGCGCCAGCGACACGAACGTGGCGCCCGTCTTCACCCAGGGCTCGCGGCTGACGATGTCGGTGCGGGTGGTGCCGCCGATCGCCACGTCTGAGGCGCGCACCACGTCCTCGATGCTGGCAAGCGGGCGGACCGGGATGCCGAGCTTCTTCGACCATTTGGCGGCGAAGGCCTCGCGCGTCTCCGGCCGCCGCGATGTGCAGACGATCTCCTCAAAGCGATAGATGTGCGTGAGGCAGCGCAAACAATTCTCGCCCATGGTGCCGACGCCGACGAGGCCGAGCGTCTTCGGCTTCTTCGGGCCGAGCCATTTGAGCGCCAGCATGGCGGCGGCGGCGCTGCGGATCGCGTAGGTCCAGTGCTCGTCGAGGATGCAGAGCGGCTGCGCAGTCTTGGCGTCGGCGAGCACGATGTAGCGCGCGCAGTCGAGCCGGCCGACGGTGTTGCGCACGCCGTCGTCGTAATACGAGTAGAGCCGCACGCCGGCGATCGGCTCGTCCTCCAGGATCACGGTCTTGACGTGCCAGTGATTGTGGAACGGCGCGCCGACGTCGAGCTTCTGGCTCGGCGGCACCGACCATTTCACCGCGTTGCGGGCGTGCATGCGAAACACGTCCTCGCAGGCCGCCATGGCGTCGGGCACGGACAGAAGCTTGACGGTGGTGGCGTAGTCGATGAACAGGACGGTGTCGGCAGTCATTGGCAGAGATAATCCTCGATCAGCCCGAGATAGGCGTTGGCCCCGTCCATGAGATCGGTCACCGCGATGCGCTCGTCATCGGAGTGCCACTGGTCCATGGCGCCCGGACCCCACATGGTGGCCTCGCCGCCCTGGTGGCAGAAGTAGCCGGCGTCGAGCGCGCCGTGGCTGTGGAACGGCGGCGGCGGCGAAAGCCCCATGCGCTTGCAGCCTGCAGTGGCGGCGCGCACCAGCATGCCGTCGGACGAAATCTCGGCCGGATACATGAACGGGCCGAACTCGGTCTTCACCGTCCACGGCTCACCGATGTCGGCCGCCTTGGCGACGGCGGCGAAGGCGGCCTGCGGATCGTCGCCGGGCAGGAGCCGCCGGTCGAACACCAGCCGCACCTCGTCCTGCACCGTGTGGGTCGCCTCCGGCCAGGAGCGCATCGCGGTCGGCGTGAGCGTTGCCTGGCCGAGCCCGTTGTGACGGCCGGTGCCGAGATCGACTGCCATCACCCGTTCGAGCACGCGGCGTGCGCCCTCGATCGCGTTCACGCCGGCCCAGGGCGTGCTCGAATGCGCGGCCTTGCCGCGCACGGTGACGATCACGTCGACGCGGCCCTTGTTGGCGAGCGCGATGCGGCTGGTGGTGCCGATCACGATCACGGCGAGCTTCGGTGAGTAGCCGAGCGCCTCGCAGATGCTGATCGCCGCGTCGTGGCGGCCGGTTTCGCCCGCGGTCGAGACCGTGAACACGAGCCGGCCCTTGAGGGCCAGGTTCTGCGCGGCCTTGGTGGCCATGAGCGCGGAAGCAAGCGAGCCCTTCTGCTCCGACACGCCGCGGCCGCGCACGAACGCGCCGCCCGCGCCATCGATCAGCTCGCCCGCATAGGGATCCTGCATGCGGCTTGCCGGATGGGTCATGGCGTAGGCCATGAGCATGAGACTCTTGTCGGTGCGCTCGGGGCCGAGCTCGACGATCAGGTTGCCCATCTTGTCGCGGCGTGCGGGAAGCCCGAGCTTCGCCGTGAGCGGCACCACCTGCTCGGTGATGAAGCTCTGCACCTGCGGCTCGTATTCGAACTTCTCGGTCTGCGGCGAGGGATGGCGGACGAACGCGCGCGTCCACGCCACGATGTCGTCCTGCGGGATACCCAACTGCGCGCGCGCTGCCATGAGCCTTAGTCCATCCATCGGGGGATGTTTGCAACTGTGTGGCATTACTCTAGAACGGTCAACGGTCGTCAGTTGCGTAGGGTGGCGAACGGTGTTGATGGGTTTCGCTGCGCTCAACCCATCCTACAAAGGTGGTCTGGCCAGGGGTCCATAGCATGGCGGGTGGCGGTGGCGCGGAACGGGTTGCACGACAGATCGTCGATGCAACGGCCGAGTGTGGCATCTCGCTGGTCGCGAGCCTGCCGGACGGCTGGATCACGCAGCTCATCACGCAATATGCGGGCGATACGCGCTTCCGCCACGTCTCCGTCAACCGCGAGGAGTCGGCGATCGGGCTCTGCTCGGGCGCATTCATGAGCGGCGTCGGCGCGTTCGCGCTGATGGGCGCGTCGGGCTTCCTCACCTGCATCTACGCGCTGACCAAGATCAACTACACCTACCAGATCCCGATCCTGATCGGGATCACGCTGCGCGGGCGGCCCGGCGACGGCGCCAAGTTCCACCAGTCGAACGGGCTCTATCTCGAGCCGGTGATCGCGGCGATCGACATGCCGTTCATCCCGATCGAGCGCAACGCGGACATTTCCGCGATCATCACCGCCTACAAGCACAGCCGGGTGATGTCGCGCCCGGTCGTGGTCGGCTTCACGCGCGACGTGCTGCGGGGGGATGCCTGATGCGGATCGAGGATTGCTTTCGCCTGCTGGCCGACCGGCTCAAGGACGAGGTGATCGTCACCTCGGCCGGCAACTGCTCGGAGCTGTGGTGGGAGATCACCGGCGAGACCGAGCGCGTGTTCTATCTCGAAGCCTCGATGAGCCTGGCCTCGCTGTTCGGCGCCGGCATCGCGCTCGGCGCGCCGGAGCGCATCGTGGTGGCGTTCAGCGGCGACGGCGCGTTCTGCATGAACCCCGGCATGCTGCTGGTCGAACGCCAACTGGCGCTACCCAACCTCAAGCATTTCATGGTGTCGAACCGGGTCTACGGATCGACCAACGACCTCGCGCATCCGTTCGGCGACATCGTCGACTATGCCGGCATGGCGAAGGCCGCCGGCATCGAGCGGGTCTACGAGTTCTCGACCACCGAAGGCCTTGCGCAGGGCCTCGACGACATGATCCGCGTACCCGGCCACGCCTTCGCGGTGCTCAATGTCGAGCCGCTCGGGCGGCACGCGCCCTCCCCGCCGCTCGACGGCCCCGAGGTCAAGTTCCGGTTCGGCCGCTATCTCGAACGCACCGGCGGGCGCCCGGTGTTCGACACGCAGCTCAAGAGCAAGTGACGTCGCGATTGATCGAGGCTCGTGCCGCGGATTCGGTGCCCACCCTCCCCTGGAGGGGGAGGGTCGCGAGCGCAGCGAGCGGGGTGGGGTGAACGCGAAGCGTCGCTTTAGAGATTCACCCCACCCCGACCGCCTCGCTTCGCTGCGCTCCGCCCCGGCGGTCGACCCTCCCCCTCCAGGGGAGGGTGACTCGCGGCACGTCCAGCGATTCACTGCAAACGCCGCTTTCGTCGCACGCGTAGCGACAACTACGTCAAATAATCCAGCATCATGAAGGCATAGACGCGCGCGGCGTCGGTGGTGCGCTCGACCGAGGCCATGTCGTAGTCGGTGTGCGCCCACTGATGCTCGCCGGCGCCGAAATTGGCGGTCGGGATGCCGACGTGGTTGAGGTAGCCCTGATCGAACGCCGATGGCGAGTAGTAGGTCTCCGCCGCCTTGCCGAGCATGATCTCGCTGCCGCGCAGGAGCGCCTTCACGACGGCCGAGTCGACCGTGACCAGCGACGGATACATGAACGGCCCGAGCCGCAGTTCGACGCTGAAGCTCTTGCCGCTGACCGGGTCCTTGAACTGCTCCACCTCCTTGGCGATGCGAAGGAGCTCCGCGTAAGCCTCGTTCGGGTCCTCGCCCGGCAGGAGCCGGCGGTCGAGCGTGAACTCGACGCGCTCCTGCACGGTGTGCGTGGAGTCGGGGAAGCTGCGCAGATGATTGACCGTGAGCGTCTGCTTGCCGAGCTGGGGATGGCGCTGGTCGAGCCTGGTCTTGCTCAACAGCCGCTGGATCGTCTCGATCGCGCCGGTGATGGCGTTGGCGCCGTCCCACGGCCGCGCCGAATGGCAGGGCGAGCCCTTCACGGTCCCGAACACGTCGATGCGGCCGCGGTTGCCGAGGGTGATCTTGAGCCCGGTGCCGCCGAGCACCGCCATGTCGGCGCGCACGCCGGCGCCCTCGATCACGCTCTTGATGGCGTCGTGCTTGCCGGTCTCGCCCGACAGGCAGCAGATGAAGATGAGCTTGCCGGTAATCGGAACCTTGCTGGCGATCACCGTTTCCATCGCGTGCAGATAGGCCGCGAGGTTCGCCTTCTGCTCGCTCGCGCCCTTCCCCATCACGCATTCGCCGGGCAGGTCGTACTTGGCGCCGTCGACCACGTCGCCGTTGTAGGGATTGGGCATGGTCGAGGCCGGCTGGTTCATGGCGTTGCCGATGAACATCAGCGACTTGCCGCTCGCCCCTGAGCCATAAGACGCGATCAGGTTGCCCATCGCGTCGTACTTGACGTCGACAAAGCCCATGGCGCGCAGCCGCGGCTCGATCGCCGTCTTGATGAACTGCTTGAGCAGCGGTTCGTCCTCGAGCAGTTCGGTCTGCGGGCTCGGCACCTTGACCAGCTCGATCAGCAATTCCTTGCAGCGCTCGCGCGAGAGCCTGGCGTCGAGCAGTGTCTTGATCTCGGCTTCTTGCATGTCCCCTTCCCTCACGTCACTTCGGCGCCGCCGATGCCCAGACGCTTCTTCACGCCCGGCCACGCCACCAGCGCAATGCACACCGCGAAGATCGCCGCCGACAGCGGCCGCAGCACGAACACCGAATAGTCGTGATCGGAGATCTGCAGCGCCTGGTGGAACGATCCCTCCGCAAGCTTGCCCAGGATCAGCCCGATGACAAGGCTGATCAGCGGATAGCCGTGGCGTCTGGCGAAATAGCCGAACAGGCCGAAGCCGATGGCCACGAACACGTCCATCATGTTGCGCTCGTTGGCGTAGGCGCCGAACAGCGTGACGATCAGCAGCATCGGCGCCATCAGCTCGATCCGCACCAGCGTAATCATCGCGAACCACGGGATCATGATGAGATAGAGCACGGTCGCCATGATGGCGCCGATGAGAAGCCCCATGTAGAAGCCCCAGATCAGCTCCGGGTTCGAGGTGAACAGCATCGGTCCCGGCCGCAGCCCCTGCACCGTCACGGCGACCAGCAGGATCGCCGCGGTGGCGCCTCCCGGGATGCCGAGCGTGAGCGCCGGAATCAGGCTCGTCGGGATGCAGGAGTTGTTCGAGGCTTCGGGCGCGATCACGCCTTCGGGCGTGCCCTTGCCGAAGCGCTCGGGATGCTTGGAGGTGCGCATCGCCACGCTGTAGGCGAGGAAGTTCGCGGCCGTGGCGCCCAGGCCCGGAATGATGCCGATGAAGGCGCCGAACAACGTGCTCCCCGGGATGATGCCGATGAAGGCGCCGAACAACGTGCTCTGGGTCAGCACGAACGGATACTTGAACGTGCCCCAGAAGCCGTCCCAGAGCGAGCCTTCGAGCTTGCCGCCCTTCGCCACCGTGCCGCCCTCGATGATCATCGTGGTCAATTCGGTGATCGCGAACAGCCCGACCATGACCGGCACGAAGCTGATGCCGTCGAGCAGGTAGACGCTCCCGAAGGTGTAGCGCTCGGTGCCGAGGATCGAATCGACGCCGATCAGGCTGATGGCGAGCCCCAAAGCTCCCATCGCCAGGCCCTTCACGGTCGAGCCGAGCGCCGCGACCGAGACCACGGTCAGGCCGAGGACGGCGAGCGCGAAATACTCGGCCGGGCTAAACGCAAGTGCTGCCTTGGCGACCGGCGCGGACGCGAACATCAGGATCAGCACGCCGACGATGCCGGCCACCATGGAGGCGCCGGCCGACAGCCCCATCGCGACCTTGGCCTTGCCCTGCTGTGCCATCGGGTAGCCGTCATAGGCGGTGGCGGCCGAGGAGGCCTCGCCCGGGATGTTGAGCAGGATCGAGGTGATCGAGCCGCCGAACGCCGCGCCGACCGAGATCGAGGCCAGCATGAGGAGTGCCGACAGCGGGTCCATCGTGAAGGTGAACGGGATCAGGATCGCCATCGCGACCGGGCCGCCGAGGCCGGGCAGCACGCCGACCCAGAGCCCGATCACCGTGCCGAGGATCATGAACAGGAACTGCTTCCACTGCAGCGCAGCCCACAGACCGACGAGGAGGTTGTCAAACATGCTCTGGCGCTCAGTGCGGACGCAGCGCGTCGATGAGGACGTCACCGACGACGCCGTGGGGAAGGCTGACGCCGACGAGCGTGGGGAAGAACACCGCCAGCACCGCGACCGTCACCAGCCCCACGATCAGCGTCAGCCGCCGGTTGGTGTATCCCATCAGCGGCGGCATCACGCCGAGAGAAGCGCGGTCGCGAACCGCGGCCACGTTGCGTTGGCGGCCGGGTCATCGTCGCGCACGACCTCTTGCGGGGCCGCCGCGCCACGGCGGCGCAGCTCCTGAACCGCAATGACGACGCCGAGCAGAATGCCGGCGCCGCCGATCACCAGCGGGAACAGGCGCGCGTCGAACGGCAGCCGCAGCGAGAAGACGATGATGCCGGTGAAGAAAAGCAGGAGCACGGCGATCAGAACGTACTCTTCACGCCAGTAGTTCCTGACCCGAGTCTCCGTGGACATTTTCCGTATCAGTCCCGCGACGTCCGTGCGGCAAGCTCGGTGCACCCTCTCCCCTTGCGGGAGAGGGTGGCGAGCACGCAGACAAGCTTGCGCAGTCTGCGCAGGCTTGTCTGCGCTGCGAGCCGGGTGAGGGGTCCGCTTCGCATAGACTCAGAACCCCTCACCCGCCTCGTTCGCGCTTCGCGCTCACTTCGGCACCCTCTCCCGCAAGGGGAGAGGGTGAGTGCCCGCGGCCCGCACGGTGTACCCCAGCATAGAGCCGGACGCGAGGAGTCATCGCGTGCAGGCCTCCAAGCCGCAATCCGATCAAGTCAGCAGATCCTTGTACTTCTCGATCACCTCGGCCTGCTTGGCCACCATGGCCTCGATCTGCGGGCGCGTGAGAAGCTGGATGTGCTCGCCGGCCTTCTGCATCTGCTCGAGCAGCGCCTTGTCCTGGAACGCCTTCTCGAACGCCGCGCTGAGGACCGCGATGCGGTCGTTCGGCACCTTGGGCGTGGTCAGCGCGTACCAGAGCTGATCGATCGGCGTGACGTTGAAGCCCTGCTCCTTCAGCGTCGGCACGTCGGGCAGCGCCGGTTCGCGCCGCTCGCCGGTGACACCGAGGAAATGCAGGCTGTCGCTCATGCGCGAACCCGAGGCCGGCCCGCTGATGGCAACGTCGACGTGACCGCCCAGCACCGCCGGATAGGCCTTTCCCGACCCGTCGAAATGAACGATGCCGGCCGGCATGTTCAATTCCTTCTGCAGCGCCGCGAGCTGGATATGGCTCGACCCACCGCGGCCGATGGTGCCGATCACGACGCGGCGCTTCTTGGCCTCCTCCACCAGGTCCTTGAAGGTGCGCAGCGGCGAATCCTTCTTCACGCAGAACTGCCAACTGATCACGCTCCAGCCATAGATCGGGATAAACTCGCTCGCCTTGTAGCTGGCGCGCCCGATCACCTCGTCGATGGCGCCGCCCGGCGCCGACTCGGTCATCATCGTGTAGGCGTCGGGACGCGCAGTGAACACTTTCGTGCGCGCGACCCGGCCCCCGGCGCCGAGCACGTATTCGAGCGTGGTCTTGATGCCAGCCTTTTCGAGATAGGGCTGGATGATGCGCGCGGTGGTGTCGATCGAGCCACCCGGCGCCTGGTAGATGATCCAGTTGACCTCGCGCGCCGGGAACCTTTCCTGCGCCACCGCAGGTGACGCGATGGCGCCAGCGGCTGCGGCGCCCGCACCGGCCAGGAACCGGCGGCGGTCCATTCCAGAGTTGCTGCTCATCATCGATCTCCTGTTGTTCCCTGCTCAATGCGCCGAGGGCATCCAGACGCCGAGCCCTTTTTCCAGCGCACGTTCATACAAGAAGTGTGCCAGCGCAACATCCTGCGACACCAGGCCCGTGGTGTGGATCAGGATGCGCTCGTCGTCGCGCTCGCGGCCCGGCTTCTGCCCTACCACCAGCTCGTGAATCTCGGCATGCAGCTGCTCGCGCGAGAACAGGCCGGACTCGACCATGCGCTTGAACTCGCGCTGCAGCATGTTGAAGTCCCAGGTATCGATCACGACCTTGTCCATCTTCGACCAGCCGGCCGGATCGAGCTCGCGGCGCGCCAGCGAGATGAAGGTCGAGCCCGGCTTGAGCCACTCCTCGCGGCTGACGATGTCGCCCGAGGTGGTGCCGCCGACCGCGATGTCGGCACCGCGCACGACCTCCTCGATCGAGTCCTTCGGCACCACCGGGATGCCGAGCTTGTCCGACCAGGTGCGGGCGAAGGCCTCGCGCGTCTCGCGCCGCCGCGAGGTGCAGCGGATCTCCTCGAAGCGATACATGGTCGAAAGGCAGCGCAGCGAATTGGTGCCCATGGTGCCGATGCCGACCAAGCCGAGGATTTTCGGGTTCTTCGGCCCGACCCACTTGCAGGCGATGGCGGCGGCCGCGGTGCTGCGGACCGCATAGCTCCAATGCTCGTCGACGATCGCGATGGCCTTGCCCGTGTGCGGATCGGACAGGACGATAAAGCGCGTGCAGTCGAGCCCGCCGACGGTGTTGCGCACGCCGTCATCGTAGTAGTTGTAGACGCGCACCCCGGTGGTCGGGACGTCCTTGAGGAACGCCGCCTTGACATGCCAGTGGTTGTTGAACTCCTCGGCCACGTCGAGCTTGAAGCTGTGCGGGTTCGACCAGACCACGCTGCCGCGGGCGTGCATGCGGTAGACGTCCTCGCACACCCTCAATGCGTCCTCGACGCTCAACAAACCGAGCGTGTCGTTGTACGGTACGAACAGAACCCCTTTGTTGTCGGCCAACCCCGATCTCCCTTGCGCCCCACAACTCTAGTCCCATGCCGCCGAGCCAGTCTACCCGAGCCACCGCATGAATGACGCACGACCCATGCTGCCGACCGCTGCCGGCGAGCCGTTCGGCCTGGGCGCACGGGCGATGCGGCGCGAGGATTTTCCGCTGGTGACCGGGGTCGGGCAGTTCGTCGCCGATACGGTCCTGCCGGGCGAGGTCCATGCGGTGTTCGTGCGCTCGGTGCACCCGCACGCCAGGATCGTGGCGATCGATGCGACACAAGCGCGTGCGATGCCGGGCGTGCTGGCGGTCCTCACCGGCCGACCGCGACCAACCCGCTCGGCGTCAAGGGTGTGGGCGAAGCGGGCCCGACCGCCGCTCCGCCGGCGGTGATCAACGCCCTCGTGGATGCGCTCAGCCCTTACGGCGTGCTGCACGTGCCGATGCCCGCCACGCCGCCGGCGATCTGGCAGGCGATCCAGGCGGCAAAGAAGAAACCGGCGGGTTAGGACGTCGATTCCTGGCGGAACGTCATTGCTGCCGCGACGGCAAGCGTGACGAAGAACGCCAACACCGCGAGCTCCGTGAGAATGAACGGCAGTTCTGTCAGCGTCGGAGCCACGGCTTTCAGCACGGGCGTCCGCAGGAATGCCTCTCCGACGACAAAGAATACGAGCGACCAGACGCTCAGCACGGCGGCAACCGCATACGTCGGACGCCAGGACCCGGCAAGGCGCAAGCCGTAACGCGCGAGGATCGCCACCAAAAGGAAAACGAGCGCCACGATGCCAACGTAGTGCGGGACGCCGAAGCTTCCCGTAAAGCCGAAGCCGGTCACGGTCGTCGCCATCGCGCTCGCCAGATAGATCGCCGTCCACACGTCGAGCCTTCTGGCGGCGAGCAGCCCTGCCACCACAATGAGCCCTGAAACCACCGCCAGCAGACTCAATGCCGTGTGCACAAAACCGAGTGGCGACATGCCCAGGATCGTCACAGCGTATGCCCCCTTTGATGCGTTCGCCGTTCTCCGCCGTGGCGTCTAAACAGACCGGTATCGAGCTCATATCGGCCGGCATCGCCGCAGTGTAAGATCGTACGTTTACCGCTCCCGCTCTCACAATGGATTGCACGGCATGATCACCCAGCCCGCCCGTCTCTATACCCTCTTCATCGGCATCGTTCTGTCGCTGCAAGGGGCGAGCACCCTTGCGTTCATCCTCTACCCGCCGCTCGATCGTGCGTTCCCCCTGCTGCTCGAGCTGACCCGTATGATCCCGACGCATTCACTGTTGCACCTCGGAACCGGGCTGGTCGGGCTCTGGGTCTACTTCCGGGGCGGACCCCGCGCGCCGTTCTGGTTCGCTCTCGCGTTCGGCCTGTTCTATGTCGGCCTCGCGATCGCGGGCCACACCACGGGCCAGCAGCTCGGCCTTGGACTGCATCCGTTCGACCATCCCTTCCATGTCCTGCTCGGCGCTCCCGGGCTGCTTGCCGCGGCGATCGAATTTTATCGGGCGCGCAGGGTCCCTGCCTGACGGTGGCTGGTCGCGCCTGCGTCACGGCTGCTGCGCAGCCGGCGGCCGCAGCCAGAGTTTGACGCAGAGCGCGGCGATGAGACCCAGGTCGGCCAGGAAGACCCAAAGCGCGACATTGCTCCATTGCACGCCGTCCCCGAAGCGGACGAGTTGGAGCAGAATCACGAACGGCAACGGGATCAGCATGACGGTGGCAAGCTTGCCGCGCTGCCAATCGTTTTCGAATGCCATCGAAATCTGCAGGAGTGCGACAAGCGTCACATAGCCGGCGAAGGCGCGCGCGGTGAGCGGCGTGAAGGTGAACGGCGCGATCCCCTGCAAGATGGCGGGAGACAGCATCACGGCAACGGCAAAGATCGCGAGCGCGGCGCCGTTGGCGAAGAAGAAACCGCGCTCCAGGGTCGGGAGCGGCGCCGTGATACCAGATCCGACCCGCTGCGACCGCTGTTGTTGCCACACGTAGCAAGCGACAAAAACGGGCGGCGGCAGCACATAGCTTGCGAGCCAGATGGCGAAGGAGACGGTGCCGGTCGAGAACCTGTCGATGTGCAGAAACGTTGGCAGCAGCATCGCGGCGGTGAAGACGGCCGCAGGCAAGACGACGACGCGCACGTGTTCCCAGGTGCGGGTGAAGACTCCCACGACCATCAAGGGTAAGGCACAGAAATAGATGGCGCCGAACACCGCCGCAGTGACCACCGGCTGGATCGGCCAGGCGAAATTGGTGGCGGTCGCTTGGGGCGCCAACAGAACGGCCCAGCTCGAAGCAAGCGCGAAGAACACCTCGGCGATGAACCAGGCACGAAGCGGCCACGCGGCCGGCGTTTCCTTCGCGGCGGCAGGAGTTTCGGCGCGGGACGGCGTCTGACCAAGCGACATGGCCGATTCCTTCAAGTGGGCGCGGCGTTGCGCAGGCGCGGAATTGCGATGAATGCGGCAAGGGCGATGGCGGCCGACCCCAGACCGCCGAACCAGACCCAGGTCGAAGGATTGGCGACGTTGAACAGGCCGCTGTGCGCCAACGATCCGGCGACGGCGACGAGGGCCAGGACGAGCGTTGCGGCAACCGGAATTCGCACTTCGCTCCAGCCATGCTGGCGCGAGGCATAGATGCTGCCGACCCCATAGGCCAGGAATGGCGCACTGTAGATCTGCGCCAGCAACGCTGTGATGGCCCAAGGCCAAAGCCCGATCATGATGCCCGGCGCAAACAGGAGTACCAGCGCGAGCGCGACCGCGATGAAGCCGAGCACGGCAAGGAAACCGCGCAGGAGAAGCGACAGCGGCGGTTCGTCGGGGTGATCTGTCTCGCGCCTCTGGTTCCACGCGATGAAGGCGGCACCGATCGGAAACCAGATGTACGCAAACCACCAGAACCAAGTCGGGCGCCACGACCAATCGAACACACCGAGGTGAAGCAGAGAGACGATGCCGAGCAGCCCGGTCCAGATTCCGAGAATGGCGATCACGACCCTGACGTCGTGCCAAGCCCTAGCCGCCGCCCCGAGCAGCATCATGGTCGCGCCGGCCACGTACATGGCGCCGATGAAGCGCGCATGCAGCGGCGGCACCCTGAACGGCAGGAATTCGTCGATCCGGCCCGGAAGGAACAGCCCGCCCGCGGCAACCCATGCGGGGAACGCTACGATGATGGCAAAGAAAATCCGCTGCCGCTGATGCAACGATTTGGTTGGCGGCTCACCGACCTGAAAGGCAGCGACAATCAGAACCCCGGCAATGACCGCGCCGACAATTGACCAAGTGCGGTCGAGATGTGTCGCCAAGGCATAAAGAACGACAGTCAGTACGCCGCATGCGACAGCAAGCGCCGACCACGCGGCCCAGGATTTCCGACCCCAAACCGCGTACAGCGCGAGCAGCGCCAACGCAGCAAGGCCGATTGAAGACAGCCGCATTCCCCAGGCACTGGAGAGCGAGACGGCGTGCGCCACGAACAAGCCGATCGAGATGCAATTGAGAAGCAGCAGGACAAAGAGCGCGCGCCAAGCCATTGGCAGCGCTGAAAATTGGCCCGCATTCATGGCGTGTCCACCCCTCGTCCGAACGATCGCCAGCGTTGTGCCCCGCCTCTTTGGGCACACTCAGTATGGTATGGGGTTCCGTGCCCAGCAAGTATCGTACAGGCGCATCCGCACAAGCTAAAGAGCCAGGGGGAGCCAACTCGCTCGTGGAAAGACTGGGTCCCCCGCTTGCGGGGTACGAACGGAGGAGAGCGGACGGCTCACTCGTCCAGCACGAAATCCATGTGCTTGCCGGACGGGGCGTAGATCTCGAAAATCTCGAACACGTCGTTGCTGAGATTGCTCAGCGAGTGGCGGACGCCGGCCGGGACGTAGACCACGTCGTTCTCGCGCACGGTGTAGGTCTTGTCCTCGATCGTCAGCGTGCCCTCGCCGCGCTTCACGATATAGACGTTATCGGCATTGGTGTGATGATGGTGCTTGCCGCGCGGGCCGCCCGGGATGAGCCGGTTGAGGTGGACATCGACCTTCTCGGTGCCGAGCGCCGGATTGATGAGCTTGATCTGCTCGCCGCGCCCCGGCTCCATCGGGTTGGTCGGGCACTCGTTCAGGTGGAACAGCTTGAACAACGTCAACCTCCTTGCCGCTGATGCAGTCGAAATGCAATATCGGACCGTAGTCGGCCCGGCGCTTGGACTCAAGCATAACGGCGCAACCGCACAGGCATCATGCATGTCATCAATCGCATCGCGGCCTTCCACGACGACATGACCGCTTGGCGGCGCGACATCCATGCCCATCCGGAGACCGCGTTCGAGGAGCGCCGCACCGCCGCCCTGATCGCCGACAAGCTGCGCGGCTGGGGCCTCGACGTGCACGAAGGGCTGGCGAAGACCGGCGTGGTGGGCACGCTACGCTGCGGCAGCGGCACGCGCGCGATCGGCCTGCGCGCCGACATGGACGCGCTGCCGATGGAAGAGCACAATGTGTTCGAGCACCGATCCACGGTGGCGGGCAAGTTCCACGGCTGCGGCCACGATGGCCATACCGCGATGCTGCTCGGCGCCGCCCGCCATCTCGCCGAGGCGCGCAACTTCGACGGCACCGTGCATTTCATCTTCCAGCCGGCCGAGGAGAACGTCGCCGGCGCCGGCGTGATGGTGCGCGACGGGCTGTTCGAGAAATTTCCGATGGCGGCGGTCTACGGCATGCACAACCGGCCGAACCTCAATGCCGGCGAGTTTGCCATGCGGCCGGGACCGGCGCTCGCCTGCGCGGACAATTTCGGCATCATCATCCGCGGCCGCGGCACTCACGCGGCCTGGCCGCATCTCGGCATCGACATCGTGGTCGTGGCTTCGCAGATCGTGATGGCGCTGCAGACGATCGTGAGCCGCCAGACACCGCCGCTCGAGGCCGCGGTCGTCAGTGTCACTTCGATTCACGGTGGTTCAAGCGATAACGTGATCCCCGACGAGCTGCGTATGCGTGGCACCGCGCGAACGTTCTCGCCCGCGATCCAGGACAAGGTCGAGGCGAGCCTGCGCGAGATCGCGCGCGCGACCGCCGCCATGCACGGCGCCACCGCCGAGGTCGAATACGAACGGCGTTATCCATCGCTGCACAACGACCCCGACCGCATTGCGCTCTGCGCCGAGGTGGCGCGCGCGATCGTCGGCGACGAGCACGTCAACGTCGATCATGAGCCCGGCATGGGCTCCGACGATTTCTCGTTCTTCTCGAACCGGGTGCCGGGCGGCTATGTCTGGATCGGCTCCGGGCCGGCCGAGGCCGGGCGTTTTTTGCACAACCCGCGCTACGACTTTAACGATGCGATCCTGCCGCTCGGCGCGAGCTATTGGGCGCGGCTGGTCGAAGCCGAGCTGCCGCGCAAGGGATGAGCGTGATGACCCGCGCCACCGCCATCGCCCGCGCCCACGCCCATTTCGACGACGGCAGCTTCCTCGCCGACCTGCGCCGGCGAGTCGCGATCCCGAGCTCGAGCCAGGAGCCGGGTCGGGCCGAGGCGCTGCGCGCCTATCTCAACGATGAGATCGTACCGGTGCTCGCTCCAATGGGCTTCACCAGCCGCATCCTCGACAATCCCAGCAGCGGCGGCCCGCCGTTCCTGGTGGCGGAGCGCATCGAGGACCCGGCCCTGCTGACCGTCCTGATCTACGGCCACGGCGACACCGTCCGCGGCCTCGACGACCTGTGGCGCGCGGGCCTCTCGCCCTGGACGATCACGGTCGAGGGCGAACGCATCTACGGGCGCGGCACCGCCGACAACAAGGGACAGCACAGCGTCAATATCGCGGCGCTCGCCGCGGTTATCCGCGAGCGCGGCAAACTCGGCTTCAACGTCAAGCTGCTGATCGAGATGGGCGAGGAGGTCGGCTCCGCCGGACTGCGCGAACTGTGCGAGCAACACAAGGACGGCCTGCTCAAGGCCGACCTGCTGATCGCCTCCGACGGGCCGCGCATCGCGCCCGACCGGCCGACGCTCTTTCTCGGCGCGCGCGGCGGCCATCTGATCGACCTCGTTGTCGACTTCCGCGAAGGCGGGCATCACTCGGGCAACTGGGGCGGGCTCCTCGCCAATCCCGGCATCGTGCTTGCGCACGCGCTCGCCTGCATCACCGATGCGCGCGGCACGATCCAGGTGCCGGAGTGGCGGCCGCCGCTGCCGCAACCGGTGCGCCGCGTGCTGCAAGGCGTCGAAGTCGACGGCGGCGAGGACGGACCGACCATCGACCACGACTGGGGCGAGCCCGGTCTCACCTCGGCCGAGCGCGTGTTCGGCTGGAACTCGTTCGAGGTGCTCGCCTTCACCACCGGCACGCCGGAGCGGCCGGTCAATGCCATTCCCGGCAAGGCGCGCGCCCATTGCCAGCTGCGCTACGTGGTCGGCACCGACGTCGACGACATCATCCCGGCGCTGCGCCGGCATCTCGACCGCCACGGCTTCCAGAAGGTCGAGGTCCGCCGCGGCACCGGCGGCTTCTTCAATGCGAGCCGCCTCGATCCGGCCGATCCTTGGGTCGGCTTCGCCGCCGGCTCGCTCGAACGCACGAGCGGGCACGCGCCGGTGATCCTGCCGAACATCGGTGGCTCGCTGCCCAACGACATCTTCGTCGACGTGCTCAACCTCAAGACGATCTGGGTGCCGCATTCCTACGCCGGCTGTTCGCAGCACGCTCCCAACGAGCATCTGCTGGCGCCGATCGCGCGCGAAGGGCTTGGGTTGATGGCTGGATTGTTCTGGGATCTCGGCGAGCGCGGCATCCCGCCGCAACGATGACAACGCGCCGCCGCATTTGCTCTTGTCGGAGAATTGACGGCCCTCTACGGTGACAGCTGCGGCAGCAGGATTGCTTGGGGACTGGAACGTTGAGTGACAAAGCGAAGGATGCGGCAAAACGCATCGCCGACGAACTGGCCGCGGCCGAGATCAAGCTGGTCGCGAGCCTGCCGGATGACTGGATCGCGGAGCTGATCAAGACCCTCGACGCCGACGCGCGGTTTATCCACGTCCCGGTCAATCGCGAGGAATCCGCCGTCGGCCTGTGCTCCGGGACGTTCTTCAGCGGCACGTCCTCGCTCGCGCTCATGGGCGCGTCAGGTCTCATGACCTGCGTCTATGCGATCACCAAGATCAACTACACCTACGAAATTCCGATGCTGTTCATGATTTCGCTGCGCGGCGCCATGGGCGATTCCGCCAAGTATCAGGTCTCGAACGGCCTCTACCTCGATGCGCTGCTCAAATCGATCAACCTGCCCTATGAGGTGGTCGACAGCCGAGACAAGCTTCGCGTCATCCGCGGCGCCTATCGCCATACCCGGGTGATCAACCGGCCGGTCGTCGTCGCGCTCACACGCGACGTGCTGCGCGGGGAGGCCTGAAGCCATGGAGCTGCGCACCTGCTTCGAATTCATGGCGAGCGAATGGACCGATGACACGCTCCTGGTCACATCGGCGGGCCACAGTTCCGGCACGTGGTGGGACGTGACCCGTAACACCGACCGCGCGTTCTATTTGACCGCGTCGATGAGCCTGTCCTCGATGTTCGCCGCCGGCATTGCGGTCGGCTTCCCGGATCGCCCGGTCTGGGCATTCTCCGGCGACGGCGCCTTCGTGATGAATCCCGGCATGCTGTTCGTGGAGCGGCGGCTCAATCTGCCGAACCTCAAGCACTTCATGATCTCGAACCGCTGCTATGGTTCCACTGAAGAGGTCGACATTCCATTTGCGCGGCACGCCGACTATGCCGCGATCGCGCGCGGCGTTGGCATCGCGCGGGTCTTCACGTTCGACAATCTCGACGCCTTCAGGCAGCAGTTC
>WNGB01011556.1_pt1 | contig 16983 bp, 16 predicted proteins | sample 5400681 | NCBI WGS metagenome assembly WNGB01 (sample SAMN13153367, study PRJNA577476) | soil metagenome | isolation source: 115 cm soil or saprolite under grassland replicate 2 | place: USA:California | collected 2016-06-15 | reverse complement strand
AGTACATCCCGGGCTACCGCAAGGTCTCGGGGGTGATCTATGCGCGGCGCTTCCGCGTCGTGGAGGGGGAGACGCGCTACGCGACGGTCTACGAATTCGAGCACGAGAAGGTCTCCGAGACGGCTGAATGGAACAAGCAGCGGGAGGGCTCGTCGCCGCGCTCCGGCCGCATGCGCGAGGTCATGACCCATGCGCACGGATCGCCGGGAGTGTATCGGCGGATCTATCCGTAGGGAGGACCAGCCGATGACGTTCGCATGTTCAGGAGCTCGATCCCGCGGAGTGCGGGAAGGGGAAAGGCTCTGGTCGGAAGTACCCCCCGCCATCGTCAGGGCAGGAGATCGGCAACGGGGATCGAGGCGCCGGGCGGAGCGAGAGGCGTGACGGTCGCCGGCGGGCGCAGCGTCACCACGCTGCGGTAGTGCCAGCCGTAGGGGGCGTCCGGCGACGCCCCGGGGTCGCGGTGAACCTCTACCGTGTGGTGGACGAGGTCGATGATCCAGTAGTCCGCGATACCGGCGCGAGCGTAGAGGCTCGCCTTGTACTCGCGATCGATCCGGTAGGAAGCCTCCGCGATCTCGACGATGAGCACGGCGAGTGACGGATGCGCATCCAGGTAGGCCCCCGGATCGCGCGGCACCACGGCGACGTCGGGCTCCGGCTCCGAGTCCGCATCGAGCGCGATCGGAAGCTGCGAGTCGATCTGCCAGGCGTCACCGAGCGCGCGCCGGAGTGCCGCCAGCACGCGCCGGACCGTCCCCGCATGCCGGCTCCCCTGGGGCTCGCGGACGACCAGCAGGCCGTCGAGGAGCTCCAGGCGCTCGCCGGGCTGAAACACGCCCAGCTCGATCAGACGCTCGTACTCCACGCGCGTCCAGCGCCGGGTCCTGGGCGGAGGGATGACGGTGGAAGCCATCGCATTGAAGGTGAGGTAGACCACCGCGAGCACGGCAGGCAGACGCGCGGACAGCTCGGCCCCTTCGGGCACCTCGTAGGGGAAGCCACGGTCGCGGATCGTTCGCTTGGCGCGCACGAGCCGCTGGGCGATCGTGGGCTCGGGCACGAGGAAGGCCCGCGCGATCTGCGGCGTCGAGAGACCGCCCACCAGCCGGAGCGTGAGCGCGACGCGGCTGTCGGCGGGCAGGCCCGGATGACAGCAGGTGAAGATCAGCCGGAGCCGGTCGTCTCGGTGGAACTATCCGAGTCCGATACGGACGTGGGGGAGAACCTCGCGCGCCATCCGCGCCATGTAGCCACGCTCCGGATCGTCCGGTGTCGGCGGGTTCGGGATCGGATGAAGCACGACATAATCGAACCCTGCCGGCGCCGAGCGGAGCACGCCGATCAGCCGCTCGGCGAGCTCGCTCGGTCCTCCGCGAAGGCTGAAGGCATCCGCCGCGCTCACCGGGAGGAAATCGACCACCCGACCGCTCGCGAGCAGATCCGCCGCGTGATGGAAGTCCGGCCAGACTTGGTGCTGGCGCTTCAGCGTCTCGGGAACCGGACCGGTCCAGGCGAGTCGCGGTGGGTCGAAGAGCGCCGGTGAGTACTCGTAATAGCCGGCCGCCATGGACTTGGCCATCGTCATGGCGTGGTCCGGGTCGTCGACGAGCACGGTGTGAAAGATGGCGCCCAGGCGAACGCTCGCCGGGTCACGTCCGGCCTCGGCGGCGCCGGCGCGGATCGCCTCAACGGCGGTCGCGATGTTCGCCGGATGGGTACCGACGCGGATGAAGACTCCATCGGCGACCCCGCCCGCCATGTGCAGCGTGCGCGGCCCACCCGCCGCGATCCAGATCGGGACGGGCCGGTGGTGCGGCAGGTGCGCGGGTCGCGCCGCCCCGACATCGACCGATTCGCCATCCAGCAGCGCACGCATCAGGCGCGCGCTCGCTTCGAGCTCCTTGACACGCGCCGGCCTCAGGCCGGCCAGCCGGACCGCGGTGTCGCCGACGCCCCAGCCGAGGAGCGTGCGACCGGGCGCCAGCTCGTCGATCGTGGCGATCGAGGACGCGGTGACCGTGGGATGGCGGTTCACCGGATTCGCGAGCAGGGTTCCCAGCCCGATGCGTTCCGTCGCCCGGGCCGCCGCGGCGAGCAAGACATAGGTGTCGCGTCGCCGGAGCTGCGAATCCGGCTGGAACGCGACATCCCACCCAAGGGTCTCCGCGCGCCGCACGTCGGCCGCGAACGTCTCGACCGAGCGGGAGTCGAACCGGTTCAAGCCGAAGCGGGGAACGTTCATGACGGTTCCGGTCCCTCACCATCGTACATGAGCAGGCAAGCCATGGCGCAATGGCCGCCGCTCCTGCTATCATGCGGGCGCCGTGAGCCCGGCCCGGCAACGGGAACGTTCCGATGCCGGCGCGGTTCAGACCACGGGGGCCACGGTCGAGAGAGCGAGACAAGGAGGACGCCATGGCACGGGTGACAGGACTCGGTCACGTCGGGATCTACGTGAGTGACCTCGAGGAGATGGTCGCATTCTACCGGGATGTGATGGGCATGCAGATCACCAAGCAGAACTGGCGCGCCGGCGTCGTGTTCCTGAGCGCTGATCCAGGGGCTGTCGACCACGAGATCGCGCTCATGCGAGGACGACCCGACGCGAAGGACCCCCATCTGATCCAGCAGATCTCGATGCGGGTCGCGAGTCTCGACGACCTCCGCGCGTTCCACCGTCGGTTGATGGCCGACGGTTACCGCATCGAAGGTGTCGTCAACCACGCGAGCGCCATCGGCTGCTACTTCTTCGATCCCGAAGGCAATCGCACCGAGGTGTTCTGGATCACGGGCCGGCCCTGCTGGGTGCCCACCGCGAATCCCATCGACATCGACCAGCCGGACGAAGCCGTGCTCGCAGAGGTGGACCGCATCTGGAACCAGCTCCGCCACGTGCCGGTCGGGGGGCGGATGGCGGAGGAGAGCGCGACGCTCGAGGTAGCTCATCGCGGATAGCAGGGCTCCGGGAAGTCGCCACGCAAGGGTGGACTTCGCTGACCGCCGGGCGCGCACGGCGTCCCGGCGGAACATCAGAAGGAGGATCTCATGTCGGTCACATTCAGTCGTCGGACATTCCTGACTGGCACGGCTGGCGTGGCGCTGGTGGCGACGATGCCGACCCCGGCGCGGGCGCAGGGCAAGCCGATCAAGATCGGGCTCCTCACGGTGAAGACGGGGCCGCTCGCTCAGGGCGGCATCCAGATGGAGCAGGGCACGATCCGCTTCCTCAAGGACAGGAACTACACGCTGGCCGGCCGCAAGGTCGAGCTGGTCGTCGCCGACACGGGCGGCAATCCGGCGGGCACGAAGACGAAGACCCAGGAGCTCGTCGAGCGCGACAACGTCGATATGATCTTCGGTCCCCTCGCCGCGTTCGAGCTGCTCGCCATCACTGACTACACCGCGCAGGCGAAGATGCCGCTCCTGAGCCTGGCCGCTGCCGAGGACATGACGCAGCGCCGCCCCAACCCGTATTTCATCCGGGCCTCGGCGACCTCGTCGCAGAACATGCACCCCCTGGCCGACTACGCGGCCAAGGAGCTCCGGTTCAAGCGGGTGCTCACGATCGCCGATGACTTCGCGTTCGGTCACGAACAGATGGCCGGGTTCCAGCGCGTCTTCGAGGATGCGGGTGGCCGGGTCGTCAAGAAGCTCTGGCCCCCGCTCGTGACGCCCGACTACACTCCTTACATCGCACAGATCAGCGGCGTCGACGCCGTCGTCCAGGGCTTCGCCGGATCCAATCCGTTGAAGTTCATGAAGCAGTACAGGGACCAGGGACTCAAGCTGCCGGTGCTGGGCGGCGGCCCGGCGTGCGACGATGCGCTGCTGAAGTCCTACGGCGACGAGGCGATCGGCCTGATCTCCTGCTCAGCCTACACGGGCGATCTCGACACCCCGAGCAACAAGCGGCTCATCGACGGGATGGTGCGCGACTACGGCAACATCCCTGGCCTGTACGCCGCCGGCCTCTACATCAACGGCATCGTCGCGGAGGCGGCCCTCGAGAAGACCGGCGGGAAGGCCGATGACAAGGAGGCGTTCAACAAGGCGCTGCGCGCTGTCTCGGTCACCGATACGCCCCGCGGGCCGTTCCGCTTCGACCGCTTCGGTAACGTCGTCGGCAACTTCTACATCCGGCGGTGCGAGAAGAAGGGCGACAAGCTCGTCAACACGACGATCAAGACCTATCCGAACGTGAGCCAGTTCTGGACTTATGACGAGAAGTGGTTCCTCTCGCAACCGGTCTATTCGCGCGACTATCCGCCGTTGAAGAGCTAATCGCTCCGAGCCGCATGCGCCTCCTCCTGCCGCACCCCTTACCCTGCACCCCCTCACCCTACCCTCTCCCCCACCGCGGGGGAGAGGGAACCGAAACGACACCCCTCTCCTCCGGACGGAGAGGGCCGGAGCGAGCGTGAGGCAACGCTAGCCAGACATGAGCCTGTGGCTGGTGCTGGCCGTCAACAGCATCACGCTCGGCGGCCTCCTGTTTCTCTTGTCCGCCGGCTTCTCGCTGATCTTCGGGTTGATGAAGATCCCGAACCTGACGCACGGCTCGTTCTTCATGCTCGGCGCCTACTTCGCGACGAGCCTGATCGCGCGGGGGTTCGACTTCTGGACGGCCGCGGTCCTCAGCGGGCTCCTGGTCGCCGCGTTCGGCGGCATCGTCGAGCGCCTCATCCTGCGGCGGCTGCCCGGCGCCGAGCTCGCCCAGGTGCTGGTCACTCTCGGTCTCTCGTTCATGGTCGCCGACGTCTGCCTCATGGTGTGGACCGGCGATCCCATCAGAGTCGACACGCCCAGCGGACTCCGCGGCGCCACCGCGCTGGCGGGCGTCGCGTTTCCACGGTATCGGCTTGCGATCAGCGTCATCGCCGTGATCTGCGCCGCGGCGCTGTGGACGCTGCTCGACCGCACCCGACTCGGCGCGATGATCCGCGCCGGCGTCGACGACGCCCCGATGGCGCGGGTCGTCGGCATCCGCGTCCCGCAGCTCTTCACCATCGTCTTCTGCCTGGGCGCCTGGCTGGCCGGCTTTGCCGGCGTGATCGGCGGGCCGATCCTCTCGGTCTATCCCGGTCTCGACCAGGAGATGCTGCCGCTGGCGCTCGTCGTCGTCATCCTCGGCGGGAGCGGCAGCCTGCTCGGCTCGCTCGTCGGCAGCTTCATCGTCGGATTCCTCTACAACTTCGGACAGGCGATGTTTCCCGAACTCGCCTATGTCGTGCTGTTCCTGCCGATGCTCATCGTGCTGGTGGTGCGCCCGCAGGGCCTCTTCGCACGGCCGGCAGGATGAACCGGATCGCGCTCGCCGCCGCGCTCGTGATCCTCGCGGCGGTGCCGTGGTGGGTCAGCGGCACCTACTACGTCAACATCGCGAGCCAGATCCTGCTCTACGCGATCTTCGCGCTTGGCGTGAACGTGCTGGCCGGCTATGCCGGCCTCGTCTCGCTCGGACACGCCGGACTCTTCGGCATCGCCGCCTATGCGGCGGGGAAGATCTTGAGCACCGGCTCCGGGCACGGGCACGTCGTGGTCGCCATCGGCGCGATTGCCGTGGCGCTCCTCGCTTCCGCGGTGTTCGCGGTGCTCGCGCTGCGCGGCACCGGGCTCGGGTTCGTCATGATCACCGTGGCGCTCGGTCAGATCGTCTGGGGCGTCGCCTATCGCTGGATCAGCCTCACCAACGGCGACAACGGCATCACGATCACGGGCCGGCCGAGCCCGTTCGGATTCTCGCTCGCCTCACCGAGGAGCTTCTACTGGGCGACGTTCGTCGTGTTCCTCGCGGCCGTCGTCTCGATGGCCGTGTTCGTCGGCTCGCCGTTCGGCGCGAGCCTGCGCGGGACCCGGGATCAGCCGCGCCGCATGACCGCGCTCGGCTACCACGTCTGGATGATCCGCTTCCTCGCGTTCCTGTTTTCCGGATTCTGGAGCGGCGTCGCCGGGCTGCTGTATCTCTACTACAACCAGTTCGTGAGTCCGCAGGCGGTCGCGCTCACCGCCTCGGCCGAGGCGCTCCTGATGGTGATCTCGGGCGGCACGGCCACGTTGCTCGGCCCGATCGTCGGCGCCACCCTGGTCGTCGTCATCAAGAATGTGGCGAGCGCCTACATCGAGCGCTGGAACTTCGTGCTCGGCGCGATCTTCGTCGTCATCGTGGTCTTCATGCCCGAAGGGCTGGTGCCGGGCGTGGCGCGGCTCACACGACGCGCGGTGGCGGCCTTGCGTCCGCATGCGGCGATGCCGGTCCCCGCACCGGGTGTGGCCGCCGGAGGCGAGGCGGTTCGGGGGCCGAGCCCACCTCTCAATGGCTCGGAGCGCGGCCGATGAGCGCGCTCGCCGTCCAGAACCTCGAGAAGTCGTTCGGGGGCCTGCGGGTCACCGCCGCGGTGAACCTCGCCGTCGAGCCGGGCGAGCGCCGTCTGATCATCGGCCCGAACGGCGCCGGCAAGACGACGCTCTTCAACCTCATCACGGGCGAGCTCAGGCCCGACGGCGGGTCGATCACGCTCTTCGACCGCGACATCAGCCGCGTGCCGAGTCGCCGGCGCGCCCATCTCGGCATCTCGCGCACCTACCAGATCATCACGCTCTTCCAGGGCGAGACCCTGTTGCGCAACGTCATGCTCTCGTTGCTCGGCCTCTCGCATCTTCGCTGGAACCCCCTCGTCAGGATCGAGCGCCAGGAGGCACTCATCGTCCACGCGCGGGAGGTGCTGGCGCGGGTCGCGCTCGACCATCTCGCCGAGAGACCAGTTGGCGAGACCGCGTACGGCGAGCGCCGCCGCGTCGAGATCGCCATGGCGCTCGCCCAGAACCCCAGGGTCCTGCTGCTCGATGAGCCCTTCGCCGGGCTGTCGATCGAGGAGCGGCGTGACGTTCTCAGGCTGGTCACGAGCATCCCACGCGACGTGACCATCGTCATGATCGAGCACGACATGGACGTGGCGCTCGATTTCGCCGAGCGCATCACCGTGCTGCATTTCGGCGCGGTGGTCGTCGAAGGCACTCGGGGAGAGGTTGTCGCCCACCCGCGCACCAGGGAAATCTACCTTGGCGAATGACGCGCTCGTGCTGAGCGAGATCGACGCGTTCTACGGCGACAGCCACGTGCTCCACCGGGTGTCGCTGCGTCTCGGCGAGGGCCGCCTGCTCGGCCTGCTCGGCCGGAACGGCGCGGGCAAGTCGACCTCCATGCACGTGACGGTCGGCTTGCTCCCTCCGCGCCACGGCGCGGTGACCGTGTATGGCAGCGCGGTCACGGGCCGCGCCCCCGAGAGCATCGCCGCGCGTGGGGTCGCGCTGGTGCCTCAGGGCCGCCGCATCTTCAAGAGTTTGAGCGTACAGGAAAACCTCATGGTCGCTGGCCGCAAGCCGCGGGGCGGCCTCCCGATGCTGTGGACGCTCGGCACCGTCTACGATCTCTTCCCGCGTCTCCGGGAGCGCGGCAAGCAGATCGCCGGCTCCCTCTCCGGCGGCGAGCAGCAGATGCTCGCGATCGGCCGGGCGCTGATGTCGAACCCCCGCGTGCTCTTGATGGACGAACCGTCGGAGGGGCTGGCGCCGCAGATCGTCGCCGAGGTCATGTCCACCATCCGCCACCTCAAGGAGCAAGGGCTCTCGATCGTGCTCGTGGAGCAGAACCCCAAGCTGGTCTTCGACGTCGCCGACGACATCATCGTCCTCAACAGCGGCCGCGTGGCCATCGACAGCTCGGTGGTCGAATTGAAGCGCAGCGCCGTCGACCTGAGCCAGCACCTGGGCATCTACTGACGGCGCCGGCGCCGAGCGGAGAAGAGTCTGTCCAAACGCGATAATTCCTAGCCTCAGACGAGCAGCGCCAGCGGTTCCTCGATCAGCTCGGAGAGGGCGCCGAGGAACTGGGCGCCGCGGGCGCCGTCGAGGGCGCGGTGGTCGCACGACAGGGTCAGCATCATGGTCGGCTGGACTGCCGGCTGGCCGTTGACCGCGACCACGCGGTCGGTGATGCGGCCGACGGCGAGGATGGCGGCCTGCGGCGGATTGACGATCGCGTTGAAGGCGTCGACGCCGTACATGCCGAGGTTGCTGATCGTGAACCCGCCGCCCTGGATGTCGGCAGGCCGCAGCTTGCCGGCTTGGCCCCGGCTCACCACGTCCTCGCGGCGCGCGGCGATTTCCGGGAGGCTCAGCGTGTCGGCGCGGTGGACGACGGGGACGACGAGGCCGTCCTCGATGGCGACCGCCAGCCCGATGTTGATGTCGGCGTTTCGGGCGATCGCCCCGTCCTTCCACGACGCATTCACGCCCGGATGTCGCGACAGGGCCGCCGCGACGAGCTTCACCAAGAGGTCCGTGTAGGTGATCCGGGCGCCGGTCTGCTTGGTCGCCTGCTCTCGCCAGGAGACCAGGCGGCTCACGTTGACCTCACGGAAGAGGTAGAAGTGGGGCGCGGTGGTCCAACTCGCGGTCATGCGCTCCACCATGATGCGCCAGACGGTCCCGACGCCGCGGTCCTGGGTCGAGCGCGCGGTCGGCGCCGAGGGGACATCCACCGCGAGGACGGCGCCGCCCGGGCCCGAGCCGCGGAGGGCTCCGATGTCCAGGCCGCGTTCGACCGCCAGTCGCCGGGCCTTCGGCGAGGCGGCGGTGAGGCGTGCCGCCGCCCCGTCGATGGCGGACGAAGCCTTCTGACTCTCGACGTGGGCGAGGACGTCGGCCCTCTGAATCGTGCCGCTCGCTGCCTTCACCTGCGCGAGGTCGACACCGTGCTGCTCGGCGATCTTCCGGGCGAGGGGTGACGCCTTGACCGCCGGGGACGGCGAGGGGGCGGCGGTGGCTGCGAGCGTGCGCGGCCCCGACGTGACCGCAGGTCTCGGCTCGGCCGGCCCCGCTTCGCCGAGTCCGACGATCAGCGCGATCGTCTGCCCGACCGGGACCACGTCGCCGTCGCGCGCGGTCACGTCTCGCAGAATGCCCGAGGCCGCCGCCTCGATCTCGACGGTGACCTTGTCGGTCTCGATCTCGAGAAGCGGCTCGCCCTTCGTCACGGCGTCGCCGGGGGACTTGAGCCAGCGCACGACCTTGCCGGTGTCCTGCGCCATCTCGAGCGCCGGCATGATGATGGTGGTGGCCATCAGGCCTTCCCGCAGAGCTTCTTCGCCATCTCGAAGACGGTTTTCTCCGACGGCACCGTGAGGTCCTCGAGCACTGGCGAGAACGGCACCGGAACGTCCATGGCCCCGATCCGCTTGACCGGCGCGTCGAGGTGGTAGAAGGCCCCCTCGGCGATCACCGACACCATCTCGGCGGTGACGCCGTAGCGCTCGTAACCCTCGTCCACGACGATGACGCGGGAGGTCTTCTTCGCCGAGTCGATCAGCGTCTGCTTGTCCAGCGGGAAGGTCGTGCGCGGGTCGATCACCTCCGCGCTGATGCCGATCTCATCGAGCATCGTGGCCGCGCCGAGGGCGACCTGCACCATGCTGCTGGTGGCGACGATCGTGATGTCCGTGCCGGCGCGCTTGACGTCCGCCACGCCGAAGGGGACGAGGTACTCCTCGGCCGGCACCGGCCCCTTGACCCGGTACATCATCTTGTCCTCGAAGATGACGACCGGGCTGTCGTCGCGGATGGCCGTCTTCATCAGTCCCTTCGCCTCGTACGGAGTCGACGGCAGGGCGACCTTCAGGCCGGGGATATGGCTCACCCACGCGTGGAGCGACTGCGAGTGCTGGGCGGCCGACCGTCGCCCCGCCCCCAGCGTGGTGCGGAAGACGATGGGGACCTTGAGCTTGCCGCCCGACATGTAATGCACCTTGGCCGCCTGGTTCACGATCTGGTCCATGGCGAGCGTGATGAAGTCACCGAACATCACGTCGACGACCGGTCGCATGCCGGTCATCGCCGCCCCGACGCCGATGCCGGCATAGCCGGGCTCGGAGATCGGCGTGTCGATGACGCGATCCTTCCCGAACTCCTCGACCAGCCCGGTCAGCACCTTGAAGGGATGGCCGGCTTCCGCCACGTCCTCGCCGATGAGGAACACGCGAGGGTCGCGCCGCATCTCCTCAGCCAGCGCCTCGCGGACCGCTTCTCCGTACGTCAGCTCCCGGTCATTCATGACCACCCCCCGATGATCGGTGTGGGGCGCGACGGCCCCGCCCGGCCGCGCGCCGCTTCACGCATAGACGTCCTGGTCCACCTCGCTCAGGTCGGGATACGGCGCGGCCAGCGCGAACTGCACCCCGCTGTCGACCTCGGCCTTCACGTCCGCGTGGATTCGCTCGAAGACGCCCTCGTCGGCGAGGCCTTGCGCCGTGAGCCGCGCGGCCAGCGTCTGGAGCGGATCGTGCTTCGTCATCCACTCCTGCTCCTCCTCCTTCGTGCGATAGATCTGGCGGTTGACGTCGCCGACGTGATGCCCGTAGTACCGGTAGGTCTTGCACTCGAGGAACCCCGGGCCCTCACCGCGGCGCGCACGCTCGACGAGCCGGCGCATCGTCGCGTACGCGAGCTGAACGTCCTGACCGTCGACGGTCTCGGTGTGGATCCCGAAGGCCCTGGCGCGAGCGGGGATCTCACCGGCGGCGGCCTCGGCGCAGGGCGTGTACTCGCCGTAGAGATTGTTCTCGCAGACGTAGATCACCGGCAGCGTCCAGAGCGCGGCCATGTTCATCGCCTCGTACAGGAGGCCTTGGCCCAGCGCGCCGTCTCCGAAGAAGCACACCGCGACCTGACCGCTGCCCCGCATCTTCGCCGACAGCGCGGCGCCGGTCGCGATCCCGGCGGAGCCGCCCACGATGGCGTTCGCGCCGAGGTTGCCCGTCTCGGGATCGGCGATGTGCATCGAGCCGCCCTTGCCGCGACAGTAGCCCGGCTCCTTGCCGAGCAGCTCCGCGAACATCCGGCTGACGGATGCGCCCTTGGCGAGGCAATGCCCGTGGCCGCGATGAGTGCTCGTGATGAGGTCGTCGCGGCGCAGCGCCTCGCAGACGCCGACCGCCACGGCCTCCTGGCCGATGTAGAGGTGGGCGAGGCCCGGCATCTTCGCGCTCTGGTACAGTTCGTTCACCTGCTCCTCGAAGGCGCGAATCTTCGCCATCTGGCGATACATGTGGAGGTTCTGCTCGAGATCCATCCGCGGTTCGATCACCTGGGTTGTCATCGCCACATCCCCTTGTGTCATCGGGTCTTCACCGCCTCGCGACGCTCGATGAGCTGGCACGTCTCCCCCCTCGGCCCGGCCGGAGAAGGGCGGCCGGCTTGAGGCCACGGGGTCTCCGGATGGGGGGCGTACTTCTCCGGCACAGTCCCCCATCGCCGCGATACTCCGTCCGCTACCCCGGCGCTGTCAAGGATCGCGTGGCCCCTCGCTCATGGCGGAGCCCACCTTCACATCCTCGAAGCGAAGAACGGCACCCGAACGCCCTTCCACATCGAAGGCGGCAAAGGGACTACGAACAAGGTGGTAAAGTTCCAGCTTCGCCCCGATCCGCTCGCGAGGTGAACGGATCATGAAAAGCCTGTGATGGTCAAAGCCGGCTAGCTCCCGGCGGTGCACGCCACGGTTGGAAAGCGGCGGCGCTGGAGAATCGACGTCTCTTCAGTGGAGATGGGAGATCCACTCGCCGAGGGAGGCGCCGCTCCCGTTGACTTGATCGCCGACTCCGTGCTCACGCGCTGGCTCCCCGGGGCTCCGGGGCGCGCGTCCGCCGCGCTGATCGCTTGACGCCCTACCGCGGGCGTCCTAGACTTCCCGTAGACTCTTCAGCGTGCCGTCCGGCCCTCGGGGAGCGTGTGATGTCCCTGGATCGGGTTCCCTGGACAACCATCCGACGCGCGCCACACGCGGCCTTCAAGGGCGTGCGCGTGCCAGCTCTCGCTCGTTCTCCTTCCCCCGCCATGGCGCGGTGTTCTGACGCACCCGGTTCTCCGGCGGTCTTCGAGCCTGCGCTGATCCGTGAGTGATTCCCGTCGCAAGGGAGGTGATCATGTCGACGAAGGTGAGAGTGAGTGATCCGTGAGTGATTCCCGTCGCAAGGGAGGTGATCATGTCGACGAAGGTGAGAGTGAGTCTGGCGAGTCCCCTGGAGCTGCTGGAGCTCCGCGGCATCGGTCCGGAGCAGGCGAGGGCTATCATCAAGCTCCGCACCCTAACGGGTCGTACTGCCGTCGCGGCGCTCGTGGTGCCGCGTAGCAAGGCCGGTCAGAAGGCCGGCGGAGGTGAATCATGAGTATCGTGGCCATGTCTGAGACCCTCGGCAGCCTGGGCGATGAGATCGGGCGGGAGCTGGGGCGGGCCCTCGGCTATGAGTTCGCCGATCGGGAGATCATCGCGAAGGCCGCGGAGCGATTCGGAGAAAGCGTCATGGACCTCGCGCATGTGACCGAGGAGAAGCCAGGTCTCTGGGAGCGGTTCAGCGACAGCCAGCGCCACTACCTGACCTCCGTGGAGGCCATCCTCTTCGAGATGGCCGCCCGCGACAACGTGATCCTCTCAGGTCGCGGGTCGACGATCCTGCTGAGCAAAGTTCCCCACGTGCTTCGGGTGAGGATCACCGCCCCCGAGCGCGTGCGCGCCCAGCGGGTTGAGCACCAGCAGGGGCTCACCCGCGAGGCGGCGGCGGACATCGTGCGGCAGACCGACCGCGAGCGCGCCGCGCGCATCAAGTTCCTCTACCACGTGGACTGGGATGACTGAGCATCGTCGCCCAGGCGAGGGCCGCTCTGCTTGCGAATCCGGTGACCCGCGCGCTCCGGCTCTCCGCCACATGCAAGGACGGCCATGTCTTGATCACCGGCATGGTGGATCAGGAGGAGCAGCGGAAGGCCGCTCAGGACATTGTCGGCGCGCTGCCGGGCGTGACGGGCGTCCTGAACGAGATCGTGGTCAAGCCGACCCGCGGCACCATGCCACCCATCTGAGGGGAGCTCGGATCGGCCGGAGCAGGCCAACACCCCGCAGCCCGCGGAGGTGTGCGAGGTCGAGCAGCCGCTCGAGGTCGTGTCCATGATCGCCTAGACTTCCCGAAGCTCGCGCTCTGGATTCCCCGGACCGCCATGCGGTGAGGGGCCGTGGGCCTCTGGCACCGCCATGTCGATCCCGCCTTCAGGCACTGCGCGCCCCGCGGGTCGGCCCGGACCCCCATGGACGCGGGGATCACTGAACCATCGGCTGGCTCGCGGCGCTGTGAGCGGCGTGTCAGTCCACGCGGAAGATGAGGTCGGAGGTCAAGCCCTTGACGCCTGTCTGGCCGCAGAGCGCCATGGTCGTCTGGAGCTCCCGGCGCAGGATCCCGAGGGCGCAGGCGACGCCGGCCGCCCCGTCGGCAGCGAGCCCCCACAGCACTGTGCGGCCGACCGCGACGACATTGGCTCCCAAGGCCAGCCCCTTGAGCACGGCCGTGCCGCGGTTGAAGCCGCCGTCCACCACGATGGCGGCGGCGCCCGCCACCGCGTCCACGATGGGCGCCAGCGCGTCGATGGAGGCCTGGGCGTGGTCGAGCTGGCGGCCGCCGTGGTTCGACACCCAGATCAGCTCCACGCCTGCGTCGACGGCGCGCTTGGCGTCCCGCGTCGTCATGATGCCCTTGAGGCCGATCGGCAGGCGCGTCGTCTTCTTGAGCCAGGCCACGTCGTCCCACGTCAGACGCTCGGGGTAGTTGAGATCGGGGCCGCGCGGATTGGGCGCGTGCGACATCGCCTGCCGCGGGCTGTAGCGGTGGACGATGTCGCGCTCGCGGCGGCCGTAGACCTGCACGTCCACGGTCAGCACCACGGCGTGGTAGCCCGAGGCCTCGACGCGCCGGAGGAGGTCGGCGGCCCAGCCGCGGTCGCCGTGGTGGTAGAGCTGGAACATCTTGGGCCCGGGGCTGGCCTTGGCCACGTCCTCGAGCGGCCAGCCCGGCGCTCCGGACAAGAACTGGAGCGTGTCCCCCTGCGCGGCGCCGCGGGCCATCTCGAGATCACCCTGCGGGTGGAAGAGGATGAGGCCGCCCATCGGGGCGACGGCCACAGGCCAGGACAGCGGCACGCCCAGGAGCGAGGTCGAGAGGTCCATCTCGCGGATATCCACCAGGATGTCCTGGCGGATCGCGAGTCGGTCGAGCGACCGGCGGTTCCTTCTGAGCGTGGTCTCGGTCTCGGCCCCGCCGTCGCCGAAGTTCCACGCGTCGCGGGGCAGGATCTTCTTCGCGTGCTTCCGGATCTCGGGCAGGGTCACGAACTTGTCGCTCATGAGCCCGTACCATACTGCGGGCGCGATCCGGAAACAACCGCGGACTTGGCGGCCTATCGCCCCGGGAGATCGCGATCCAGCCGTCGGTGAGCACGGGGTCCCTCCGAGGCCAAGGTGCTTCCCAGCCACTCCCAGCTCGGATTTTGCAACAGGAGGCTTGTCGTGTCCGAGACTTAAGGCCCAAAGCCTCGGCAACCCTGGCGCGGGTGATCTGCCCGAGGGCCCTATTCAGTTTCCTGTCCTTTAGCGGCCAGTCTGACGATTAAGCGGGCCCGGGCCTCTTGTCTGGCCGGTCGTGGCTCAGGGCATTGAGCGTGGCCTTAGCCTGGGGCCCGTCGAGAGACGGGGCTGGCCCGTAGGTCGCTTCTCCCGTGATGCGCATTCCTCCTTCCCATTCCTGGGGAGCATCCTCGAGGACGTCCTCGACGGTGAGGACAAAAAGGCCGGAGTCCTGCAAGCCCATAACGGGGTAAGGCCCGTCGGTGGCGCGGGCCTTCACGTACACCGTTCGATCGGGTTCAATAATGAGCAAAGTCGCTACCTGCCGCTCCAGGAGATTGCGAGCGCTCCGGCTTCGAGCCCCGATCACGGTGCGGATCGTCCTGGGATCGACCGCACGCACCTCAAGGGAGGAGAGGAGCATCGGGTGGGGGAAGCCCCCGGAGTCCACCGTGATCAGAGGGAGCACCTTGCCGAGGTGGCGTGAGAGTTGCGCCTGGGAAAGGCGGGCCAGGAGATCGAGCGGAAGCCCGGGACCGATAGAGCGAGACAACTCTCATTCTCCCACGCGCATCAGACTGGGACCGGTGCATTATTGCCCGGAAGGCTCCTCCATGACCAGCTGTTCCTGCAGCCCCTGCGAGCGCTGAGGGAAAGTGAACGCCCAGTCGGCCTGGAATCGCGTCCGGCCTCAGCGGCGAAGCTTGTTGAGGCCAACACCGCCTGCCCGATATGAATCAGCTCCGTCGCGCCCGTGCCGATCGCATGCACGCCCAGGAGCCGGCGTGTCTCCCGATGAAAGAGCATCTTGAAGAGCCCACTGTCGTCGCCCAGGATCTGGCCCCGCGCGATCTCGCGATAACGGGCGATTCCCGTCTCGTAGGGCACCTTCCCCCGCGTCAGCTCGTCCTCCGACGCGCCCACCATCGAGATCTCGGGGATCGCGTAGATCCCGATGGGCAGGTGAGAGCCTATGACCGCCGTCTCGACGCCGAAGGCCTTGCAGGCGGCGAGCCGCCCCTGCTCCGACGAGGTGGCGGCCAGGCTCGGGTAGCCGATGACGTCGCCCGCCGCGTAGATGTGAGGGACCGCGGTACAGAACGTCGCGTCGACGGTGAGGCGGCCCCGCGCGTCCGCGCTGAGCCCGGCGGCGGCGAGGCCGAGGGCGCGGGTGGCGGCGACCCGGCCCGCCGCGAAGAGCGCCACGTCGGCAACGATCCGCTTGCCGGACTGGAGCATGATCACGGCGGCGCGTGGCGGTCCCACCGACAGCGCGACCGATTCCACCGCCTCGCCGAGGCGGAAGGTCACCTTGCGATCGCGCATCTGGTGGATCAGCTCCTCGATGATCTCGCGGTCGACGAACTCGAGTGGGCGCTCCCGGTGCTCGATGAGGGTGACCTGGACGCCGAGCGCGGCGAACATGGAGGCGTACTCGATGCCGATGACGCCGGCGCCGACGACGGCCATGGTGCGCGGGAACTGCTGGAGGCGGATCACGTGGTCACTGCTGAGCACGACCTCGCCGTCGACGGCCACCCCTGTCGGCAGCGCCGGCTCGGTGCCGACGGCGATCAGGATCTTCTCGGCGGAGAGCTTCCGCGTGCCCACCTCGGTCTGGACGGCCAGCGTGTGGGAATCCTGGAAGACCGCGGCGCCGCCCACGAGGGCCACGTCGTTGCGGCCGAGCTGATCCGCGATCACCTCCTGCTCGTGGGCGACGACCTGGCCGATCCGGGAGACGAGCTGCTCGGCCGTCGGCCGCGCCTCCGCGCGCGGCCGACGCGCCGCGAAGGGGAGGACCGCCTCGCGGAGCGTCTTGCTGGGAATGGTGCCGGTGGCGACGCACACGCCGCCCACGCGCCGCTGCTTCTCGATGACGACCACGCGCTTGCCGAGCTTCGCGGCCTGGATGGCGGCCCGCTGCCCGGCCGGCCCGCTCCCGACGCAGGCGAGGTCATAGTCGTACATCGCGTTCTCGACCTTACGGGCTCGGCCGCCCGCGCGCCACGACAGATCCGGAGGGTCGTTGAGCGGCCAGGCGAGTTGGAACTCCGCCAGCATTCTGAGAAACGGGGGCCGAGCCATCGTGGGGGACGCTACCGGTAGGGGCGTTCGGAGTCAACCGGATAAGCATCTGCCTGCATTCCAGGGCTATGGAGCGATTTGGCCAGCCCCCCCCAGGATGGCCAGGCGGGCACCCGCACGGCAGCTCGCAAGGTCCGATGGGGTGACCGACCTCGAGCGCGATGGGCCGCGCAGTCCGAGGATTCCTGTCATGACGCCGCTCAGGATCCGATGGCCGGGTCGGACGGCTGCAACGCGCCGGACGAGAGTCGCGCGGTCGAGAGCTCGGAGCGCGCCATCCTCGGATCCGCGACCAGCGCGCCTCCGCACGCCGCCGCGTAGATGACCAGCCCCGCGCTCACCAGCACCAGGTTCTTGATGATGTACTGGCCTTCCATGGTCGCGGCGTAGGGGAAATGAGCCCAGGTCTCGTGCGGGAAGAAGAACAGCGGCGTGATCGTGCCGGACAT
>WNGB01006613.1_pt1 | contig 16985 bp, 10 predicted proteins | sample 5400681 | NCBI WGS metagenome assembly WNGB01 (sample SAMN13153367, study PRJNA577476) | soil metagenome | isolation source: 115 cm soil or saprolite under grassland replicate 2 | place: USA:California | collected 2016-06-15 | reverse complement strand
ACGATCTGGGAGACCGTCGTCTCGTGGCTCTGGCCGTGCGGTGAGGTGCCGATCAGGACCTGCACCGTTCCCGTCGGCAGGAAGCGAATCGTGGCCGCGTCCCAGCCGCCCGCGCTGTAGCGGATGGCGCCGAGGATGCGCGACGGCGCGATCCCGCACATCTCGATGTAGGTCGAGAAGCCGACTCCCAGCTCCTTCGTATCCCCGCGCTCGCGGCGCTCGGCCTGCTGTCGGCGCACCTCGTCGTAGTCGAGCAGTTCGAGCGCCGCGTCGAGGTGGGCCACGTAGTCGCCGGAGTCGATCGTCAGGCCGGACGCGATCGTCGCCGGGAACGCGCGTATGAAGTTGAGCTTGCGAAGCTCGATCGGATCCTTGTCGAGCTTGCGAGCGAGCGCGTCGACAGCGCGCTCGATCGCGTAGGTCGCCTCCGGGCGACCGGCGCCGCGGTACGCGTCGGTCGGCGTCGTGTTCGTGAACACGCCCGTGCACTCGAAGTCGTAGGCGGCCACGTCGTACGAGCCGCCGTAGAGCCACGCTCCGAGCAGCGGCGTGCCGGCCGTAACCAGCTGGAGATACGCGCCCATGCCGACGACCAAGCGCACGCGCACCGCTCGGATCTTTCCTTCCGCGGTCGCCGCAAGCTCGATCTCCTGCACCTGGTCGCGGCCGTGGGTCGTCGCGAGATACCCCTCGCTCCGCGTCTCGATCCACTTGATCGGCCGCCCGATCCGCCGAGCGAGCGCAAGTGCGAGCGCCTCCTCGGCGTAGACGTTCAGCTTCGAGCCGAAGCCGCCGCCGACGTCGGGCGCGATCACGCGGAGCTTTGCCTCGGGGATCCCCGTCACCATCGAGAGCGTCACGCGCGCGATGTGCGGGATCTGCGTCGCCGACCACATCGTCAGCTCGCCCGTGGCGGGGAAGGGCTCGACGAGGACGCCGCGTGGCTCGATGGCATTCGGGATCAGCCGCTGCTGGCGATACCGCTCCCTCACGATGACCTCCGCTTGGTCGAACTCCTCGTCGACCGCGCCGGCCGAGAGCGTCCACGTGTAGCAGCGGTTCGTGCCGAACTCCTCGTGCACGAGCGGGGCGCCTTCCGCGAGTGCGCGCTCGGGATCGACGACGGTGGGCAGCGGCTCGTAGTCGACCTGCACGAGCTCGGCCGCGTCGCGCGCCGCCTCGCGGCTCTCCGCAATGACAACCGCAACGCCGTCGCCGACATGGCGCGCCTCGTCGACGGCGAGCGGCCGGTGGTTCGGCTGATTCGTGTCCTCGGTCGGGAGCCATGCGCACGGGAGCGAGGCGTGCCACTCGTCGGCGAGCTCCTCGCCGGAGAACGCGGCAATCGCTCCGCTGTGCGCAAGCGCGCCCGAGACGTCGACGCCGCCGATCCGCGCGTGCGCGTACGGGCTTCGCACCACGCTCATCCAGACCATGCCGGGCACGTTCATGTCGTCCACGTACTTGGCCTGCCCGGTGAGCAGGGCCATGTCCTCCTTGCGATCGACCGGAATGCCGACGATCTGGCCTAGCTGAATCTCGGTCGGACTCGCCATCGTCACACCTCCACGGCGCCGGCCGCCACCTGCACGGCGCGGACGATGTTGTGGTAGCCGGTGCAGCGGCAGAGGTTGCCCTCCAGCGCGTGGCGGATCTCCTCCTCGCTCGGGTTCGGAGTCTCGCGGAGCAGGCTCACCGTGGCCATGACGAAGCCCGGCGTGCAGTAGCCGCACTGCAATCCGTGCTGCTCGCGAAACGCCTCCTGCACCGGGTGGAGCGAACCGTTCGTCGCCAAGCCTTCGATGGTCGTGATCTCGTGCCCGTCCGCCTGAACGCCGAGCAACGTGCAGGACTTTACGGACTCCTCGTTCAGCAGGACGGTGCACGCGCCGCACGAGGACGTGTCGCAGCCGACGTTCGTACCGGTCAGTCCGAGCCGCTCGCGCAACACATACACGAGCAACTCACGCGGGTCGAGGTCGAGCGTGTGCTCTGCCCCGTTGACCGTGATCGAGACGCGCCTCACTCCGCCTCCTTTCGGCCGTTGGGAAATGCGCGGCGAGCATACGCCCTGACCAAGATTCTTGCGACGGCCCCGGGAGCCACGTACGGACCGCGACATCGCCGCGAGGGCGCCCCTCGGCTCGGGCAGCCGGGCGGTCGGCTTTCGCGCCTTGACTCGCGCGCATCGCAGTGCAACATTTTCATTAGCGCATTTTCATTAGCGCGCCCATAGTTACCGGGGTCAGGTCGCGGAAGGGGGACAGCCAGGTGAAGCGGCCTGCGGCAACTGACGACTCCGTCCGCGGAGTCGTGAGTGGTGATGTCGCCTTGACGGCCAGCGAATCCCTCGCGGACCGTCCCGAGCCCGACACTGCGCCGCTCGAAGGCGAAGGAGCTTTCGCAGAGGCAACTCGGGCCGCCCCCCGCCCACGTGTCAGCGGCAAGTTCGTCTTCGCCGGTGACGCGAAGTTGTACGTCCGCGGTGTGACGTACGGAACATTTGCGCCGGACGCAGACGGCAACGAGTTTCCGGACCTCGCCGTCGTTGAGCGCGATTTCAGTCGGATGGCGGCGAATGGACTCAACGCTGTCCGCGTTTTCACCACACCGCCTCGTCCACTGCTCGACGCTGCGCAGAGGCACGGGCTTCGCGTCATGGTCGGCCTCTCGGCCGAGCGATACGTCGGCTTTCTCGTCGACAAGAAGGGCGCCCCTGATCTCGAAGAGCAGGTGCGCGCACAGGTGCGGGCGTGTGCCGGTCACCCGGCTCTGCTCTGCTACGCCGTCGGCAACGAGATCCCGGCTTCCATGGTCCGCTGGCTCGGCCGCGACCGTGTGGAGCAGTATCTCGAGAGACTGTTCTGGGCTGCCAAGGCAGAGGATCCAGACGGCCTCATCACGTACGCGAACTACCCCTCCACGGAGTATCTCCAGTTGCCGTTTCTCGATCTCGTCTGCTTCAACGTCTATCTCGAGTCCCAGGAGCGGTTCGAGGCCTATCTCGCCCGTCTGCAGAACCTCGCAGGAGACCGCCCGCTGCTCATGGGCGAGATCGGACTGGACAGCCGGAGCCATGGCGAGGACACGCAGTCGCGCGTGCTCGACTGGCAGATCCGGACCGCCTTCGCGGCAGGTTGTGCCGGCACTTTCGTCTTCGGCTGGACCGACGAATGGCACACGGGCGGCGCCGATGTCGAAGATTGGGAGTTCGGACTCATGACGCGCGACCGGCGTCCGAAACCGGCCCTGGCGAGTGTTCGCGAAGCGTACGGCCAGGTTCCGTTCCCGGCCGATCTCGACTGGCCGCGGATCTCCGTCATCGTCTGCAGCTGCAACGGCGAACGCACCCTCCGAGACTGCTTCGAAGGGCTGTCGCGGCTCGAGTATCCGAACTTCGAGGTGATCGTCGTCGATGACGGATCGAGCGACGGAACGGCAGCCCTCGGTCACGAATACGGCTTCCGCGTGATCAGCACCGCCGGGCAAGGTCTCGGAAGCGCCCGCAATGTAGGCCTCGAGGCGGCGACGGGCGAGATCGTCGCGTACCTCGACGACGACGCCTACCCCGACCCGCACTGGCTTACCTACCTCGGAGCCGCCTTCCTGAAGAGGGATGTGCCGTGCGCCGGCGTGGGCGGCCCGAACATCGCCCCGCCCGGCGACGGTCCCATCGCTGCCTGTGTTGCCAACGCCCCCGGCGGACCGATCCATGTCCTCCTTTCCGACGACGAGGCCGAGCACGTTCCGGGCTGCAACGCGGCCTTCCGCAAGGACGCGCTCCTGGCGATCGGCGGCTTCGATCCCCGTTTCCGCATCGCGGGCGACGACGTCGACGTCTGCTGACAATTGCGGGAACGAGGCTCGAGGCTCGCTTTCAGCCCGTCCGCCGTGGTCTGGCACCACAGGCGCAACTCGGTCCGTGCCTACTGGAAGCAGCAATGCGGCTACGGCGAGGCCGAGGCACTACTCGAGCGCAAGTGGCCGGAGAAGTACAACGCCGCCGGCCATGTCCACTGGTCCGGGCGCGTCTACGGTCCGGACCGGTTGAGGCGGATCCAGGGCCGAGGCGAGCGGATCTATCACGGCATGTGGGGCAGTGCGCCGTTTCAGGCGCTCTACCAGCCGGCGCCGCGCGTCGTCTGGTCGCTTCCGGCCCTGCCTGACTGGTACCTGTTCGTCGCGGCCCTCGCTGCGCTCTCGGGAGTCGGCCTGCTCTGGGCGCCGCTCCTCTATCTCCTCCCTGCGTTCGGGCTGGGAGTCGCCCTCTCGCTCGTGCACGCCTGGCTCAACTCCGCCTCGGCCTCTTCCGACAACTTCCGCCTGCGTGCGCTCACGGCATTCCTGAGCTTCCTGCAGCCGCCGGCGCGCCTCTGGGGTCGCCTGCGGGGCGGCCTCCTGCCTTGGCGCCGCTACGGCTCGCGCGGCTCACTGCCCCGGCGGCGCTCGGCCGCCGTCTGGAGCGAGCGCTGGCGCTCGCAGGAAGACCGGTTACGAGCGGTCGAATCGTCGCTCCGCGGGGGCGGCATCCTCGTGCTTCGGGGCGGCGCACACGACCGCTGGGATCTCGACGTGCGGAGCGGGACGCTGGGGTCCGCACGTCTGATCATGGGCGTCGAAGACCACGCCCTGGGCAAACAGCTCGTCCGCTTTCGCTGGTGGCCCCGCTGCTCCTGGGCGGGGCTCGGGCCGGCCGTTGTGTTCGCCGCGATCGGCGCCGGGGCGGCGCTCGACGGCGCCTGGCCGGCGTTTGCGGTTCTTGCCGCCGTCCCGGTCGCGCTGGCGCTTCGCGCGTTGCAGGAGTGCAGCACCGCGACGGGCGCCGTTGCGCGGGCGATCGAGAGCGAGACGTAAGCCATGGGCGGCGAGCGCGCGCACTCTGGATTCCGGCTCTATCCCCGGCTGCTGCTCGAGGCGAAGTCCTACTGGCGCCACATCGGCGGGCTGTTCGCGCTCAGCCTGCTCTCGAGCGTCTTCGCGCTGCTGACGCCGCTCCCGCTCAAGATCGCCGTCGACAGCGTCGTCGGCTCGCACCCGTTGCCCGGCTTCGTCGCCTTCTTCGTTCCCGCCTCGGCGAGGCACTCGCAGACGGGTGTCCTGCTGGTCGCGGCGGGGCTCTTCGTGCTCATCTCTCTTCTCAAGCAGCTGCAGGAGTTCGGCAGGCTGCTCCTGTCCACCGTCGCCGGGGAGAAGCTGCTGCTCCAGTTCCGCAGCCGCCTGTTCCGTCACGCGGAGCGTCTTTCGCTCACGTATCACGACTCGAGAGGGACGGCCGACTCCACGTACCGGATCCAGTACGACGCGACCGCCATCCCGAGCGTCGCCGTCACCGGCCTGATCCCGTTCTTCACAGCCACTGTGACCGTCGCGGGGATGATCTACGTCACCGCGCGAATCGACTGGGAGCTCGCGCTCGTCTCGCTTGGCGTCGCCCCGGTTCTCTTCGTCTGCATGAGGCTCTACCGCAAGCGTCTGCGCGCCCAGTGGCACGACGCGAAGCGGCTCGAGAGCTCGGCGGTGTCGGTCCTCCAGGAGTCGCTCGAAGCGCCCCGGGTCGTGAAGGCGTTCGGGCGCGAGGACCATGCCCGCGTTTCGCGGACCGCTCGGCTGCGAGCGTGCGCGCCAAGATCAGCCTCTCGGTGGTCGAAGGGCGCTTCGGCATCGTCGTCGGCGCGACGATCGGCCTCGGCATGGGAACGGTGCTCTTCGTCGGGACGCGCCACGTGCTCGCAGGCACCATGACGCTCGGCGAGCTCGTCCTCGTTGTCGGCTACCTCCAGCAGCTCTACGATCCGCTGAAGACGGCCAGCAAGAAGGTGGGCAGCCTCCAGTCCTCGCTCGCGAGCGCGGAGCGCGTCTACTCGCTCCTCGACGAGGCGCCGGACTTCGTCGATCCACCGGGCGCGCGCCCGCTCGTGCGCGCGGCCGGCGCGGTCGCCTTCCGAAACGTCTCGTTCGCCTACGAGCCCGCGCATGGCGTCCTCGACGACGTCTCGTTCGAGGTCGCACCCGGGACGCGCCTCGGGATCGCCGGCACGACCGGAGCCGGAAAGACGACGCTCGTGAGCCTCCTGACGCGCTTCTACGACCCGACGAGCGGCCAGATCCTGCTCGACGGCGTCGATCTCCGCGAATACAGGCTCGCCGATCTCCGCAACCAGTTCGCGATCGTGCTCCAGGAGCCGGTGCTGTTCTCGACGACCATCGCCGAGAACATCGCCTACGCGCGTCCCGGCGCAGAGGACGCCGACGTGGTCGCCGCCGCGCAGGCGGCCGATGCGCACGACTTCATCTGCGCGCTGCCGGAGGGCTACGGCACCCCGGTGGGCGAGCACGGCGTACGCCTGTCAGGCGGCGAGCGCCAGCGGATCGCGCTCGCCCGAGCGTTCCTGAAGGATGCGCCGATCCTGATCCTGGACGAGCCGACGAGCTCGGTCGACGTGCGAACCGAGGCGCAGATCCTCCAAGCGATGGAGCGGCTCATGACCGGCCGCACGGCGTTCATGATCGCGCACCGCGCGAGCACGCTCGAGATCTGCGATGCGCGGCTCGACCTCGAGCACGGCCGCGTGGTCGCCACCACGGCCCGCGACGCCACGGGCGCTCGACGGCGCCGCAGGAAGCGCATCCCGTCATCGCGAAGCGCGCGCGCCGCGACGCGCTCCTCATCGAGCGAACGATCTACGAAAGCGTGCTCCCCCGGCTGCCGTCGTCCGCACTCCGCTACCTCGGGTTCGTCGGCCACGAGGACGACGAGTTCGCATGGCTCTTCATCGAGGACGCCGGCGACGATCCGTGCTCGTTTGCACGCCATGGACCACTGGCCGCGCGCTGGCTCGGCACGCTGCACGGCGCAGCCGCCGAGCTCGACCTCGGGCCGTCCCTGCCCGAGCGCGGCCCGGGCCACTACCTCGAGCACCTACGCGCCGGCCAAACGAGGATCCTCGACAACCTCGACAACCCTAGGCTCACTGTCAGCGACAAGAGCACCTTGCGAGCACTCGTCTCGACCTGCGAGCTGATCGAGTCGACCTGGGGCAGCGTCGAGGCGATCTGCAGGGACCTACCGCGCACGCTCGTCCACGGCGATCTCGCCGGAAGGAACGTGCGACTGCGGCGGGACGACACAGGCCCCGCGGTCGTTGCCTACGACTGGGAGTGCTCGGGCTTCGGGGTCCCTGCGTCGGACGTCTACACGTTCGCCGTCAAGGCAACGCGAAGCGACCTCTCCCGCTACAGGGAAACGATCTCCGAGTACGCGCGCGGCGTCGGCGAGGAAGAGCTGCGCGCGCTGGTGCTCGTGGGGAACGGCTTCCGACTCCTTGCCTCCGTGGACTGGGCGACCACGCATCTCCCGTCCCCTCGGCCGGAGAAAGGCGTCTCGTTCCTGCGCGTGTACGAGCGGCCGCTGCGGGACTGGAGGGCGGCGCTCGCGGCCGCGGCGTAGGTCGAGCGATGAACGGCGTCGACGTGACCGGCACCGACGAGGAGGAGGAGCTCCGGCAGAGTGTCGAGCTCGCCCTGACAAGGGCGGGCTGCAGCGGATCGCCCCTCGCCGCGATCCGTCGCCGCGTGTTTCCGGGTCGACGTCGTACCCGATCCAGATCGTGACCGCCGAGCTCGCAACCGGCGACGCGATCGAGATCTTCCTCAAGGATTACGGCAGGTCGCGGCTCCCGAAGGACGCCGCCGCCGCGAGGCGCGAGCGCGAGCGACGCGTCTACGAGGACCTCCTCGAGCACCGGGAGCTCGGAACCGCCCGGTTCTATGGGGCCCGCTGGGACGAAGCCGCTGCCCGCTACTGGCTCATGCTCGAGCTCGTCGAAGGCGAGTTGCTCCGCGACTGCACCTACGAGTACTGGCCGGCGGCCGCCGCGTGGCTCGGGCGTCTGCACGGACGCTTCATCGATCAACGCGAACGGCTGCAGGCGTGCGGATTCCTCGTCCGCCACGATGCCGACTTCTTCGTCCACGCGACCGAACGCGCTCTCCAGACGATGTCCGGGTTCTCGGCTGCCCTCGCTCGGCGCCTCGCCGCCGTCCTGGACGGCTACGACGCCGTCCTCGCGGTGCTGGCCCGCGAGCCCGAGACGCTCGTCCACGGCTCGTACCGGCCGCAGAACGTGCTCGTCGACCGGTCGTCGCAGCCGCCGCGCATCTGCCCGACGGACTGGGAGCGCGCCGCGTTCGGTCGCTCGACGTTCGACCTCGCCTTCGTCTGCGACGGGTTCCGCTCACCACGGCTCGACGAGCTGCTCGACGCCTACGAGCGTGAGGCGGCGAGCTGCGGCGTCCCGCTGCGCGACAGGGACGGGCTTCGCCACGAGGTGGATTGCGTTCGCCTTCACAAGACGATCAACTCCCTCGCAGACGTGCATCAGTGGCCGCGCCCCGCGGAGACGGCGGCGAAGGTCGTGGCCACCGCCGAAGAGATCGCCGCCATGCTTGCATGACGCCCGCCTCGAGCTCCCTGCGCGGTTCGGCGCTCCCGGCGCTGGAGGTGCTCGTGCGCCAGATCGTCGGAGCCACCGCAAGCGTCGACGTGCGCGAGCAGAGGGTCAATTCGCGCGTCTACCGCCTTCGCTGCACGATCGACGGGACAATCCGGTCGTTCGTCGGCAAGCGCCTCGACCCGGACATCGCGCGCCGGAACGAGCTCGTCGTTCGACGCTGGCTCCCCGCGATCGGCCTCGGCGACTCGGCCCCTTCGCTGCTCGCCGTCGCGGCCGAGCCGGACGCCTCGTCGGTATGGCACCTCTACCAGGACGTCGGCGAGCACGGCCTCGATGCCGACCGGCCCGACCTCGGCCGCATCACGGACGCGGTCGCCGCGATCGCGCGGATCCACACCCGCTTCGCGGGTCACGCGCTGATCCCGGAGTGCCGCCTCTGGGGAGGCGATCTGGGAATCTCCTTCTACGTCACGAGTGTCCGCGACGCGATCGCGTCGCTCGAGTCCCTACGAGTGCGCAGACCGCACCTCGGCGTCGAGCGCTCGTCGCTGTGCCGCCGGCTGCTCGCCCGTCTGGCGAAGCTGCTCGACGAGCGCGGCCCTCGCGCCGAGATGCTCGCACGGTCCGGCGGCCCGGAGACGCTGCTCCACGGCGACCTCTGGCCGATGAACGTGATGGTCGGCTCGAGCGGGGGCACGACGTGGGTCCGGCTGATCGACTGGGACCATGCCGCGGTCGGACCGGTGTCCTACGACCTGTCGACCTTCCTCTCTCGCTTCCCCGCGTCCGAGCGAGCGTCGATCCTCCGGGTCTACGAGTGCGAGGTCGCCCGCGCGGGCTGGCACCTGCCCTCCGTGGCGGAGCTGAACCACATGTTCGAAACGGCCGAGCTCGCGCGCATCGCGAATCGCGTCATCTGGCCTGCGCTGGCGGCGTGGGAAGACGACGCCGGTTGGGCATTCGACGCGCTGGAGGAGGTGGAGCGCTGGTTCGAGCAGCTGACGCCCATCCTGCCGCCGGCTCACACATGCGCGCCGTCGTAGCAACCCGCGGCGTGAGTGGCCTGCCCCAACTCGCGGGGAACACGTGGGCCTTCCTCCAGTACGTCGTCGGGCTCGGCCGGCTCGGCGTCGAAACCTACTGGGTCGACCACCAGCCAAAGCTCGATCCTCGCCAGTCGGCAGAAAACGGCCGCTCCCGGCCGCACGCCGATTGCCACAGCGTCGATTACGCGCGCGCCCGCTTCCACGATCTGGCACAGGCCTTCGGGTTCGAAGGACGCTACTGCATCCTCTACGACGGCAGGTCGACCGGATTCGGGATGAGTGCCGCCGACCTCGGCGAGCTCGCAGGCGAGGCGGATCTGCTCCTCAACTTCGCGGGGCCGCTGCCGCCGAGCTCGCCCTTGCTCGCGATCGACCGCCGCGCGTATCTCGACCTCGATCCAGGCTTCACGCAGATCTGGGCCCAACAACTGGACCTGGGCCTGGACCGCTACCAGTTCTTCTTCACGGTCGGTCAAAACGTCGGCCGAACGGAGTTCACGATCTCGACTCTCGGAATCGCGTGGGAGGCGATCTTCCCGCCGGTCGTCCTCGACCTCTGGCCGGCACGAATCGACATGTCGTGTGAGCGACTGTCAACGATCGGCGACTGGCACGGTTCGCAGTACGCGCAGTTCGAGGGGGAGCTGTATGCGGGCAAGCGGGAGGAGTTCATGAAATTTCTCGAGCTGCCGAAGCGGGCGCGGCGGCCCATCGAGCTCGCCCTCACCATGTTCCAGGACGACTACGACGACCTCGGCCTGCTCCTACGAAACGACTGGATCGTTCGCGATCCCTTCCTCTACGCAGGCGACCTCGAGAGCTACCGCGAGTTCATCCAGTTCTCACGCGCCGAGGTCAGCGTCGCCAAAGCCGGGTACGTCAGGTCGCGGAGCGGCTGGTTCAGCGATCGCACGGCCTGCTACCTCGCTTCCGGCAAGCCGGCCGTTGTGCAGTCAACTCGACTCGAATGGCGCCTCCCAACCGGAACGGGGTTGCTGACGTTTGAGACGATCGACGAGGCGTGTGCCGCCCTCGATGCGCTCGACGAGGCCTATCTCGACCACTGCGAGGCGGCGCGGCGGCTCGCCGAGACGCACTTCGACGCGCGAATCGTCCTCGGGTCGATTCTCGATCGTGTCGGGCTGTGACGTCTGAGGGAATTCGCAACGGCGGCCAAGGAAACGGTCTGATAGGGCACAGACTGGCGCCGGCCTCTCGAGCGCTGGCTCGAAGACGCCGCGCATACGATCCCCGCTGGAACCCCAGCGGGAAAAGGCGCAACAGGCACCAGGAGACATGGCCACACACGAGCCGCGCGACTCGGATTTCAAGGAACGTGTGCAGCTCAGTTTCGGGCGGCAGCGTTCATGCGGACGCTTGGCGCCCACTTGACTGCGGTCGCCGCCGGAGTGGTCGAGATCGAGCTGCCCCACCGCGAGGAGCTCACGCAGCAACACGGCTACTTACACGCGGGCGCGGTCGCAGCCGTGTTGGACAGTGCCTGTGGCTATGCGGCGTACTCACTCGCCGACGCAACCACCGCCGTGCTGACCGTTGAGTACAAGATCAACTTGGTCGCGCCGGCGATCACGACCGTGAAAGCACGCGGCTACGTGCTGAAAAGAGGCAACACGCTGACGGTTTGCCGCGCCGAAGCTGTCTCCACAGGCGAGGAGCGCGAACGGCTGTTTGCGGCAATGACGGCGACGATCATGGAGATCAGGAACAGCGACGTCACTGCTTGAAGCGTCGTGGGCAGACGGCGCGGTAGCGGCGGTCGGGGAGGAACTGCTGCCACTCTTCGCGGGTGAGGTTGCGCCCGGCGACCGAGCAGGCGTGGCGCTTCCACGCGCCCGGCTCGACGTTCCAGACGAACGCGCGGCCGTCGACGTAGCCCACGACGACGCGCTTCCCGTCCTTGGAGAAGACGGCGTTCATGCGCCCGCCTTCGTCCGGCGCCTGCAGCGGCGTGCCGATCTCCGTTCCGGAAGCGACGTCGTACAGGCGGGCGCCGCCATCTGCGCCGCCGACGAGGAGCGTCTTCCCGTCGGCGCTGAACTGGAGCGAGTCGATGGCCCCCCGATTCGCCTGCAGGATCGGCCGGCCGGCCGGTCGCCCGCTCGCGGTGTCCCAGAACTTGACGTTCTCGGCGCTAGAGGTCGCGAGCAGCCGGCCGTCGGGAGAGTAGGCGAGCGGACCGCCGTGGTCCATCGTCAGCCGGTGCAGGACGTGACGGTCGGAAACGCGGTAGATCCTCACGACCTGGATCGGGGGGCCTCCGAAGCTGACGGCGAGCGAGCTGCCGTCGGGGCTGAACGCGAGGCCAGCCCCGTACGTGCCCGGCGGGCCCACCAGCGGCGAGCCGACGGCTCGGCGCGTTGCGGCGTTCCAGAGGAAGATCGCATTGGTGTCGTAGCCGCCCGCGATCAGCTCGCCGTCCGGGCTGAAGGCGAGCGTCTCGACGTCCGCGCAAGGCCCGCCCCGCTTCGACGCCTGAGGCGGGATCGGCAGTCGGCCGAGCAGGCTGCCGGAGCGGGCATTCCACACGAGCGTTCGCGCACCGCCGCAGTTCGGTCCCGCTCCGAGGTGGGTCTCGGTGGCGAGGAGGCGGGAGTCGGGGCCGAACGCGAACGTGTTGACGCCGCCGTTGCCGGTGTCGAGCGTCCTCAGCCTGCGCATCGAGGCAGCGTCGCGGATCACCACCTTGCCGTCGGCCTGGCTGAACGCGAGCAGCCGGCCGTCCCGCGACCCGACCATCGGCCGTTGCGCGACCTCGACGCCGCCGGCGTCGGCCAGGTAAGCGCGCATGAGCGTTCGCTCGCCCGACAAATCCCACACGATCACGCTGCCGTCGACGCCGTCGCTGTAGAGCGTCTTGCCGTCGGGACTGAAGGCGGAGGAATAGACCCGCCCCTGGTGGCCAGTCAGCACCGCGCCCACGCCGCCGCTGCCGACGTCCCACACGAGCACCTGCCCGTCGTCACCCGTCGAGACGACGGTGCGATCGTCGGGGCTGAAGGCGACGCTGTCGACGAAGCCGTCGTGGCGCCCGTTGAAGGCGCGGCGCACGCCCGTCCGCAAATCGTAGACGGCGACGGAGCCTTCAGAGCCGCCGACCGCAAATAGCCCGCCGTCGTGGCTCAGCGCAGCGGTCGAGATGTCGCCGCGGAAGACGCGCACCGGCGTGCGGAACTGGCCCAAGCGCCAGACGGAGACGACGCCGCGAGCGACGGGCGTGGTCGGCGGCTCGCCGGCGATCAGGTAGTGCGAGTCGGAACTGAAGTACACCCAGATGTACGGCTGAGTTGCCTCGACCAGCGGCAGCCGTGCGATCAGGCGCACGGGCGACGTCGAGAAGAGGAGCATTCCTCCGACCTTCTGGCCGGGGCTGCTGCCGACCGGAAGCGCAAGCGTCTTCAGGTCCGGGCTGAACGACACCCACGCGGTGAGGGCCGCGTCATGGAGTGTCTGGAGAGCCGGCGCGGACAGGCGTCCGGGTGCTCGAACCGTCTTGCCCGTGCCGACGTCCAGGAATTGGAGCGTCCCGTCGGGCCCGCAGGTGTTGAAGCGGGTGCATGTTCCCCGCTGCTGCGCAAGAAGGACGACACGCCTGCCATCGGGGCTGAGTGCCGCGCGCGCCGCGGTGAACGTGCGGATCACCCGCCGGGTGGTCGAGTCGATCACCGCGTACCGGCCCCTGTCGTCACTGACGAGGAGCCGCCCGCCGTCGCGCGAGATGCCGACAGCCCCGACGAGCCGCTCGCGAAGCGGCCGGATGATTCCGATTGCATTCGGGCTCTTCAGCAGCGCCGCGAGCAGATTGCTGCGCGTGGCGACGGAGTCGTCGAGGTCGACGCCCTCGCGGGCGAGCAGCAGCGAGCGGTCGAGGTCGTTCTGAACGAGCGCCTGCGCCCCGAGCCGCTGCGCCTCCGCGCGCGTCGCCGATCGCTGCGCATGTGACCGCAGCACGAGAGCGAGCGCGCCCGCGACGACGGCGGCAAGGAGGAGCACGGCGACGCCGGCGAGCAGGATGCGCAGGCGGCGGTTCACACGCCGCTGCCGCTCGACCTCGAGCTCGGATTGGCGCCGGCTCTCGTCGAGGTACTCCCGCTCGAGCTCGTTCAGCTCCTGCGCTCGGGTCGAGGCCCAGTCGAGGGTCGCGGACAGCCGTGCGCCGCGATAGAGCTCCGAGTCGTCCCTCCCCGACTCCTGCCAGCGCTGCGCGCTCTCGGTCAGATGCTCGCGCAGCTCGCGGCCGTGCGCATCTTCCGCAAGCCACTCTTGCACGCGCGGCCATTCCCGCAACAGCGCCTCGTGCGCGACTTCCACGCTTGCCCCCTGCGCCGTCAACAGGCGGTCCTCCGTCAGCCGATCGACCACCGACGCGAGCAGCGGATCCCGTTCGAGATCCAGCTCCGACCGAGCCACCCGCCGCCGCGCAACAACCCCGTCCTCGCCGCTCGTGACGAGTCGCAGGAACAGACGATGAACCGCGGCGCGTTCCGGCTCGGCGAGATTCTCGTATGAGCCCTCCGCCAAGCGTGCGACTGCGCCGCGGACGCCCCCGAGCCGTTCGTGCGTGTCGAGCCGGAGCCAGCCGTCGCTCCGCGCCACCCATAACTCGACCAGCGCGGTCGAAAGCAACGGCAGCCCGCCCGGCTCGTACGCAACCTCCTCGACGAGCGTTTCCGCGAGCGCGGACTCGACGCGGACGCCCGCGCGGCGCGCCGGCAGCTCGATCGCGCGGCGAAGCTCGTCTGCGCTCATCGGTCCGACGAGCACCTGGTTCGCAGCCACGAGCGTCGCCAGCTCCGGATACATGCCGCAGTGGCCGTAGTAGTCGCCGCGCACGCCGATCACGACGACTGCGCTTTCCGCGTCGCCGGCGATCGACACGAGCCTCTCGACGAAGCGCGCCCGCTCCTCCTCGTCGCGGCACGCGGTGAAGACCTCCTCGAACTGGTCGACGACGAGAACGAGGCGGCCGTCGCCGTCGGCAGCCGAGCGAAGCGCCTCCAACTCGCTGAGCGGGTGCTGCCCCGGCCGCATGACGGCCGAGCGCCAGCGTTCGCTTCCCGGAAGCAATCCCGCCCGCAACGAGGGAAGCAGGCCGGCTGCGATCGCCGAGGACTTGCCGCTGCCGGACGCTCCGACGACCGCGAGAAGACCCGCGCTCACCGTTCGCGCGGCAAGCTCGCCGACAAGACGCTCGCGCCCGAAGAAGAGCGCGGCGTCGTCCTCTTGGAAGGGTGAGAGGCCCTTGTACGGGCTCTTGCCGAAGCCGCGCTCTGCCGCCGGGCCGTCGCCACCGTAGATGCGGCCGAGCTTCAAGCCGATCACGTTGTTCGCGAACTCGAGGTCGGCGCTCCGCTCACGGCGCCGGGCCGCGAGCCACTCCGCGGCGGCGCTCAGTCTTCTCGTCGCCTCCTGTTCCGCCCATTCGCTCATCAGCTCATGCACGCGGCCGGGAACACCGGCCGACGCACGAGCGATCGACTCGAGCGGCACTTCGAGCACGTCTTCGCCGACATAGAAGCGTGCGATCTCGCGCAGGCTTTCCGGCTCGAGCGGACGGAGCCTGCCGTGCCCGTCGCCGGCGCCGTCTGCGCGTGCGAGCAAAGCGGCGAGCTCGGGCCTCGTGTCGGGATCGCGGACGAGTCCGACGACCATCGTCGCGCCGGACTCGATCGCGTCGAACAGCTCGTTCAACACGGGCGCAACGGCCTCCGCGGTCAAGTCCAAGTCGTCCAGGACGAGAAGCGTCGGTTCCGGTTCGGCGGCGACCTCGCGGACGGCCGCAACCGCGAGCGCCGCGGCGGCTCCCCCTGCGCCCGCATAGACGACCTTCGCTTCCAGCTCGCGCGCGAAGGCAGCGAGCTCCGCCGCCAGGCGCGACTTGCCGATCCCGCTCTGCCCCGAGACGAAGACGATCCGCCCGTAACCGCGGCGAACCTGCCGCCACGTTCCGCGCAGCCACGACAGCTCACGCGCCCGGCCGACGAGCGGCGCTTCGGCCTCCAGCTCGATCGGCAACGGCTCGGCAGGCGGGCGCGGCAATGCCGGCGGCGCGCGACGGGCCGGCTCGGCAACGACTTCGATCAGCTCTACCGGCGTCTCGAACCCCTTCAACTCAGCCATGCCGACGGACTCGAAGCGCATGCCGGCGACCTCGCCGGCGCGCTCGGCCAATCTCGAGCTCACGAGCACCTGCCCACCCGTCGCCTGCGAGCAGAGCCGGGCTGCCGTGTTCAGCGCAGCGCCCCGGAAGCCGTCCTCGACCGGCACCGCCTCGCCGACATCGCCGCCGATCCCGATGAGGAGCGGCAGCTGCGGATCGGCAGCAGTCTCCTCCCCGCACGCCGCGACGAGCTCGCTCGCCGCGCGAACGGCGTTCGCGGGCGACTCGAAGACCGCGAGCGCCTCGTCGCCGCGCAACTCGATCACTTGTCCGCCACGCGCGTCGACGATGTCGCGTGCGAGCCCGGCGAACCGTGCCGCTAGACGGGCGGCCTCGGCGTCGCCCCGCTCGCGGGTGAAGCTCGTGTAGCCACGTACGTCCGCGATCAGGAAGACCAGCTCGCCGGACAGACGGGACCGCGAGGAACGAAAAGCCGCGCTACTCGCGGCAGCGGGCTCGAGGTCGGTCACGACACGGATTGTCCGTCCGGCCGCATCATCTTTCAAGACACGAGGTCGCGGTTCTTTCTTCCTTACGCCTCCATCCCCGACGGCGGCGAGCTGTGAAGCCCGCCGCCGCAAAGCGTGACGCGTGAAGGCGCGAGGACTAGGGTTGCGCGCCGACCCAACTGACCGAGCACAGGTCGCTGCTCGACACGGCGCTGCAGACAATCCTGTCGAATTCGATCGGTCGGGCAAGGGCGAGGACGATGCTGTCGTTGCCGCCTGCCTCTGGCCCAAAGAACTCAGCCACGTCGTTTCCCTGGTAGGCGAAAACCACCTCGGCAACTCCGCTCGTGAGCTTGATCGAGAGGGCGCTTGCCGTACGCCCCTGCGACATGCTGAGGATTTGGCCTCCGTCGATCGCAGCTGCGGATCCGCCATTAGTGATCGGCGCAGCGGGAGCAATCGCGAGGCTGCCGTTCGTCACGTTGACATTCGCCGTCCCCTCCTCGTGCACCCTGACGTTGCCGTTGTCGAGCGGGCCGATGATGTTCACGTCAAGGGATTGCGCCGCCCTGGCGATCGGCTCTCTGAACACGGTTGCGCCGAGCACGACGCTCAGCGTCAGTCCGGCCGCGACGATTGCGTACTTGCGCATCGTTCCCCCCTCCTATCTCGGTCGTGAGGGGCTGACCTCGCCTCCGCACAGCCTCGCGCCGAAGCGCTACCAGCCGCTCGTACGGACGAGGCGATCATCGGACAACGTGACAACGAGTTCAAGAGCCGGAGGGCGACGACCCGGCTAGAGCGCCAGGTACGCGTCGAGCAGGCTGTGCCCGGCGAAGAGCGCGACGACTGCGCCGAG
>WNGB01006610.1_pt1 | contig 16986 bp, 13 predicted proteins | sample 5400681 | NCBI WGS metagenome assembly WNGB01 (sample SAMN13153367, study PRJNA577476) | soil metagenome | isolation source: 115 cm soil or saprolite under grassland replicate 2 | place: USA:California | collected 2016-06-15 | reverse complement strand
AGGAGAACCAGCGCCTGGCCGGCCTGGAAGTCCGCCAGCAGATGATCGGCCAAGGCTTCTACGCGATCGTGCAGTCGTTCCTGTCGATCACCCCGGCTGCGGTCTACCTGATCGCCGGCCTGCTGCTGGCGCACGGCACAGCTATCTCCGCGGGCACCATCGTCGCGTTCACCACGCTGCAGACCCGCCTGTACTTCCCGATCGGGCAGCTGCTGCAGGTATCGGTGGAGCTGCGATCTTCTCTGGCCTTGTTCGACCGGGTCTTCGAGTACCTGGACGTAGTGCCCGACATCGTCGATGCCCCCGACGCCGTCGATTTGCCGATGATCAGCAGTGGCGGCCGGGTGGCGCTCCGGGAAGTCTACTTCCACTACGCCGGCGCGCCGGTGGACGCGCTAGCAGGCGTCACCCTCAAAGCCGACCCCGGCCAGCTCGTGGCCCTAGTCGGGCCGAGCGGGGCCGGCAAGACAACCATCAGCTACCTGATCCCGCGGCTGTACGACGTCACGAGCGGTTCGGTCCAGATCGACGGCGTCGACGTGCGGCACGTCCGCCAGGCATCGCTGGCCGCCGCCATCGGCTTCGTGACCCAGGAGAGCTACCTCTTCCACGACAGCATCCTGGCTAACATCGGTTACGGCCGTCCTGCCGCCTCGATGGCAGAGGTCGAGGAAGCCGCCCGGGCGGCGTACATCCACGACCGGATCATGGAGTTCCCCGACGGCTACGACACGATCGTGGGCGAGCGGGGGTACCGCCTGTCCGGCGGCGAGAAACAGCGCCTGGCCATCGCACGGGTCCTGCTGCACGACCCGCGCATCCTGATCCTGGACGAGGCGACCTCCGCGCTCGACACGGCCAGCGAACGGGAGGTCCAGAAGGCCCTCGATGCCCTCATGGGGTCACGGACCACCATCGCCATCGCCCATCGCCTGTCCACCATCGTCAACGCCGACGTCATCAACGTCATCGACGCCGGGCGCGTGGTGGAATCCGGTACCCACCGCTCCCTGCTGCGCCAAGGCGGCGTGTACGCGTCGCTGTACCAGGAGCAGTTCGAGGGAGGCAAGGTCCAATGGCGGTGCCCCGACGGCGACATCATGGCCGACGGCACCATCCGGCACCTGCAAACACAGCCGGCGTAGCCATCGCTTGCACCGGTCACGATGGCCTGGTTCAGGGAGTCGCCTTCGGACCTATAGGTGCGCAGAACCTCCAGATCGGCGCGCCGTGGCTGATGGACACAGGGCAGCCACAGATGGCCCAGAACGGCGGCTCGTGCGATTTACGCCGCTTACGCTTGGTTACTTCACGCGGTGGCCTCATCGGTGCCGGTGAGCGTCAGCGCCCGCCTGGCCGGTTCTGGATCGGCCAGGCGGAACACTTGCGGCTTTCCAGGGGACTATCGCGCCGCGCCAGCGACGTACGCGGCGACGATGTAAGTGGCGTGCCGGTCCAGGGATGCGCGAGCACGGTCATAGCGCATGGTGGTTCTCGGATCAGCGTGGGAAGCCGCTTCCTGCACATCCCGCAACGGCACACCTGCGTCCAGAGCCGCGGTGATGAACGCGTGCCGTAGCGTATGCGGCCCGACGCGCTTGGTGATCCCGGCGCGGCGGGCTGCCTGGCGGACGATCCGGGCAGCACCATGGCGGTCCAGCCGGCGGCCATCAGCAGCCAGGAAGACCGGCCCCTCGCACCGTTCGCCGATGGCCAGGTCGATCGCCCGGGCGGTGCGTGGCGCGAGCGGGATGGTGACGACCTTGCCGCCCTTGCGGGTGACCACCAGGGTTCGGTGCCGCGTTCCACGCCCAGGGCCTCGATGTCGGCGCCGGTGGCTTCGGAGACGCGCAGCCCGTTCAGGGCGAGCAGGGAGATCAGAGCGTGCTCGGCGGGCGGGCCCAGCCCGGCGGCGACCAGCAGCGCGCCGAGCTCGTTACGGTCCAGCCCGGTGGCGTGGGACTCGTAGTCCAGCCGGGGCCGCCGGACGTGGGCGGCGGGCGAGTGATCGAGGAGTTCTTCTTCGACGGCGTAGCGGTAGAACCCCGCGATGGTGCAGAGCCGGCGTGTCACCGTGGCTCTGGCGCGGCCGCGGGCTTCCAGGTCACGGGCGAAGCACTCGATGTCGGCGCGGCGGGCCTGGAACAACCGCAGGTGATGTTGCTGGCGCACCAACTGGCGAACTGGCGCAGATCCAGCTGATACGCCTGACGGGTCAGGCCGCTGTATCCGGCGAGGAATCCAGCTAAGGCCAGCCGCTCGGTACTGGTGAATACCGGTGCGGGCGGGACGAGGGCAGCGGACACGGGTGTGGTGGTCATCGGGCACCTCCGGGGTTCGGGCTGAGACCCGGAGGCTGGGCCAGCCGAGGCCCAGCAAATGACGAGAACCTCACGGTAAGGCGACTGCGACGATCACACCATGTCACGGCCCGGGACTCGCACGACAGCACCACTGACCGGGCATGTGCTCGCTAACGCCGACTCTGGGCGGCTGACAGTTGTGCCAGGCTGTGCGGGCCGCTGCACGCAGATCTTCCAATTCGGGGCGTTGCAAATGGAGCCAGGCAATGACCTCACTCGGCGTCGGCCACATGCTGGCTGCGGGGGTGCCCGGCGCATAAGCGAGCGCCCTTCTCGCACATGCGTCCGGCGGGCCAGCGACCGGGCGGCTGTCAGTCCCCGGTTCCCCGGCCGACAGCCGACAAGTGTCATCCACCGCTCTCTTGACCGGTGAAACGCCAGGTACGTGCCGGTGTATCAAAGGCGCGGCGGGCGTCTCCTGTTGAGAAAGCGGACCTTCACGGTAACGCGAGGTAACGCGAGGGGGCAGGACCACGCAGCGCCACGGGATCATCTCTCAATCCTGGAGGCGCGGGCCAGTTAGGGGGGCCCAATGTCTCATCCCGGTGAGCACCTCAACAGCCAGCCGGAGCACTCACAACCGGAGCAGGCATCCCGCCGTCGGGATGCGATAGCCAGGAGCTTTGCCGAGTGGCGAGCGAGAATCTCGTCGGCACGCCAGCTGGGCCGACCGCATGGCCGGATGGCAGCTCGGGGTAGGAAAGCGGCGTCACGGCTTATCACGCTCGCCGTTACGGCGGCCATGGTCTTGAGCGCGGTCGTGGTGAGCGCCGCATCCGCTCCTGCAGCGGTCGGCGGGCACGGGAACTCCGGGCCGGGGAAGCTGAAGCCGCACCGGGCCCTCGCCCGGCTGATGCTGAGCCCGGCATCGGCGTCCACCCGGCCTGGCGCCAGTGTGAGCTACACCGCTGAAGGCTACGACGCCGCGGGTCACGATCTCGGCGATGTCACCGCCTATACCTTTTTTTCAATCAGTCCCGACGGCTCTTGCGCCGACGCCACCTGCACCACCAGCAAGCGCGGCCAGCACACCGTCACCGGCACGATTGATCGAGGTAACCGCGCCATCAGTGGGAGGGCAACCCTGCAGGTGGTGATTCCGCCTGCCCCGGCCAAGCCCTCACCCGGCCCAGCCAAGCCGTCACATGGCCCTGTCCAGCCCTCGCACGGCGCGGCCCAGCCTTCGGGCGGCCTCCACCCCCGCGGGAGGCCGGTCGAGCCCCGGCGGAGCGCTCAGCGTGGGCCCGGTCCGGTGCAATCCACGCGCCAGAGCAGCGGCCTCTCGCAGCCGGTCGCCCGGCTGGTGCTCAGTCCGGCCCGGGCGTTCATCTCTGCTGGCGAACGCATCACCTACACCGCCGAGGCGTACGACGCCGCCGGTCACGATCTCGGCGATGTCACCGCAAGGACCACATTTTCGATCACTTTTAGCGCTGAAGGCGGCTTCAAGGCCCGGCCGGACGGCTCCTGTATTGGCGCCGCCTGCACCGCCACCAAGTTCGGTCGGCATACCGTCACTGGTACCGCCGACCTTGGGAACGGCACCGTCAGCGGTACCGCGGCGTTGCAGGTCGTGCCCCGGCACCGCCGGGCGGGAACGGTGCACCGGCTTGCCAGCCTCGAGCTGTACCCGAAGTCGGCGGCGATCGAGTCCGGTGCCGGCATCAGCTACATCGCCTACGGCTACGACGCCGACCACCATTTTCTGGGCGACGTCACCACTTTCACCGTGTTCTCGATCAGTCCCGATGGCTCCTGTACCGGCGCCACCTGCACCGCCACCGCGCCGCGGCCGCTCGTGCACACCGTCACCGGAACGATCCGCCTCAAGAATCGCCAGGTCACCGGGACGGCAACCCTGCTCGTGGTGCCGAGGCTCGCCGGCCTGGACGTGGAACCGCGGAAGGCGGCATTAGAGATCAGGCACAGCGTTCGCTACACCGCTTACGGCGTGGGCGCCAACGGCCATCGCGTCGCTGACCTCACGCCCTACGCCCAGTTCTTCATGAGCCAGCCCGGCTCGTGCACGGGCGCCGTCTGCACTCCCACCGAAGCGGGGACCTACATCGTCACCGGAAACGTCAACCTTGGGGACCGCACCCTCAGCGGCAGGGCCCGGCTGCGGGTGGTGCCGACGATCACCAGCCTGGCGCTGTACCCCGGGTCAGCGACGATGTCGGCCGGTGGCAAAATCGCCTACCACGCCAAGGGCCTGGACGAGGGCGGCCAGCCAGTCGTTGACCTCACCGCCGACACCGTCTTCTCGATCGACGCGCCCGGCTCCTGCGCCGGCAACACTTGCACCGCGACCAAGGCGCAGAAATATAACGTCATTGGCACCGTCCAGTTTATGGACCGCACTATCACCCGGACCGCGACCCTGGATGTGGTGGCGGGGCCGCCGGCTAATCTGGTCCTCGACCCGCCGCAGGCGACGATCATCGCCGGTGGCGCGCAGGTCTACCACGCCTACGCTTCCGACGCCTATGGCAACCCGCTGGGCGAGGTCACCGCCAAAACCGTCTTCACGATCAGCCCGGACGGCTCCTGCACCGGTAACACCTGCACCGCCACCTCCGCCCAGCCCCGCCAGCACACCGTCACCGGCACTCTTGCCGCCCCGAACGGCCAGATCACCGCGACCGCGACCCTGCGTGTCATTGCCTCGCACGGCCTGGTGAGGCCGCCCATTATCAGCCTGCAGCTCAGCCCGCAGTCCGCGGTGATCGAGGCCGGCGGCAGCGTCACCTACACTGCCACGGGCTCAGACAACATCGGCACGCGTCACGTCGAGCTCGCCGCCCGCACTCACTTGTCCATCAGCCCGGACGGCTCCTGCACCGCGGCCACCTGCACTGCGACCCGGCTAGGGCCGCACACCGTCACCGGCACCGTCAACATCGGAAACCGCACCATCACGGGCACGGCCAACCTGCTCGTGGTGTCGAGAACGCTCGTCAGCCTGAGGCTGAACCCGCGATCGGCGGTGATCCACGCCCACGGCAAGGTCACCTACACCGCTACCGGGCTCGACAGCGCCCACCGTGCTGTCGTCGACCTCACTGCCTACACCGGCTTGTCCAGCGGCCCGGACGGTACCTGCACCCACGCCACCTGCACCGCCGGCAAGCCCGGAGCACACACCGTCACCGGCACCGTCAACTTCCTGAGCCACACCATCACCGGAAAGGCGGCTCTACAGGTTATCCCCCGGCGCCACCACGTGCTGCCCCCACAACGGCTCGCCGGCCTGGAGCTGAACCCGAAGTCGGCAGTGGCCGACGCCGGCGCCCCCATCACCTACATCGCCACCGGCATCGACGCGAACGGCACCCGCCTTGGTGACCTCACCGCCGACACCCGCTTCTCCATCAGCCCAGACGGCTCCTGCACGCACGCCACCTGCACCGCAGCCAAGCCCGGACCGCACACCATCACCGGCAGCCTCAACCTCGGCACCCGCCTTGGTACCCTCACCACCGGTACCCATTTGCACATCGGCCGGGACGGTCCCTGCGCTCACGCCATCTGCACCGCAGCCAAGCCCGGACCACACACCACCACCGGCAGCGGCAACCGCGGTAGCCGCCGCGTGACCGGAACGGCCAAGTTGCAGGCGACGGCGACCTCGCCGAACTGCATGCCCTCGGCGAACGATATCCGCGGCCTGCAAGTGACGCCGCACAAGGCAACACCAGGAACATCTGTGCGGATCGAAGGCAAGCTCGACCGGAGATTCGCGGCCTGCCCGCTGGTGCTCCTGCTCGGCGGCGCCCGCCTTGGTGGCGACACCACAGTCGGGCCGGACGGGAGCGTCTCCGGGCGCGGGACTGTCGCCAGCCACGCCAGCCCGGGAACGAGCACGGCCAGGCTGACCACCATCGACGGCCGGACTCTCGCCACGACTTCGTTTGAAATCCTCACCAAGCCCAGCCGGTCGCCGCTGCTGTGGCTGCTGCTTGCCATCGCGGCACTGCTGCTGACTGCAGCGGCGGTGGCTGCCATCGGCCGCGAGCGCGCCCGGCGGCAGCGCCGATGGGTGCGCCAGCACGTCCGGGCAGAGCCGCACTCACATCCCGGCCAGGTGAGCGCCGATCCGGACCGCGAGGCTCGGCCAACCCTCACGGTACGGCTGCGGCCGCACGCCGACACCGGCACCACCGAGATCACAAAGGAGGGAAACTGATGACCACGGCCATCACCACCCAATCGATCAGCGCCTCCGCATTCCTGTTCGGCGACAACCAAGATAGCGTCGATGCGCTGGCCCGCGCCCTGGACGAAAACGGCGTCGTGGGCTCCCTCGGCGCGGCGCTGAACAACCTGTCGCGGGCCGGGCGTGCAGCGGTCGGCAACCAGATCGCCACCGTGGCCCACGGGCTGCTCGACCTCGACCTTGGCGACCTCGTCGTAGGAGGGTGGTTTAAGTTCGCGGACCTGACCGCCGCGGCAAAACGCAGCGTCGCCGCGCCAGGCAGCAGCCAGATTGTCGACCTTGTGACACACTGCATCACCTCGACGCACAGTCCCCATGTGGAGGTGTTGGTCAACGACACCCGGGTGGCGACCGTGCGGTTCGAGCTGTGCATCACGTTCACAGTGAAGGGAGTTGCCGCCACGGTTCGCGACGGCCACCTCGTCGCGCTCCAAACCGGGACCTGTGACGTGGCCGGCACGCTCGCAGCGGAGGGCCGGCAGCTGGCCAAGCGCGAGGCGCATCTCGAGTTGCCGTTGCTCTTGCACCTCGGTGACGGCATCCCACTGCTCCGCGGCGGCGGGCTGATCCAGCCTACGGCGCCACCGCCGTCCCCCGAACCGGAGGCCTGACGCCGCTGCACAGTTCGGCAGGCAGGCCGCCACGCTTGCCAGCTGATAAGCCACCGCCGCTTAACCACTCGCGCTGAAATTCGCGTCGCTGTGCATGATCACCGGGCCCAGGTCATGGCTGGCCATCGGAATGTGCCCGATGACAGCCTGGAGTTGAGACAGCCGCCGTCACGGTAGACGAGCACTCGCCAGGTGAGCGCGCTGCGCGTTTAGCACCGACCGAATCGGCGCGGCAGATGACGCCAGCGGCAACGTCGATGACCGCGCAGAACATGCCCTCATGAGCGTGTACGGCCCAAGATACGCAGCAAGCGCTTGCGATACAGATCGGCGGGTACGTGCGCGCAGAGATGGGAGTCATGGTGTTGGCGGCGGTCCCTGGTCTCAACCCAACAGCCGTGGCCTCTGGTTTGCATACCTAGCCGTCGCCCGCAAGCCGTTCGCTTCGGAAGGCCAGCGCGTACTGGCGGTGGAGGCAAAGAGCGGGGCGTGGGGCGGGCGCGATGTGCTCCTCGTGGTAAGACGGAGGGCGCCCGAGAGGATGGCCGCGGCGAGGGTCGTCGACTATGCGCTTTTGGACGGTAGCCGCATCCCAGGCCCTGTATCTAGGGCAATAAATTGATTGTCGCATGTTAGGGCTCCTAGCCTTGGCCCGTCCACCCACACGGCGAATGGAGCCCGGGATGACCGCGCGCATCGACCAGGACGGTCCCCTGGTCACGATCACTATCGACCGGGAGCGCAAGCTCAACGCCCTCGATTACCCGACGATCGATGCGCTGCTGGCCGCGCTGGACCATGTTGAGGCCGACGACTCCATCCGCGCAGTCGTCCTGACTGGTGCTGGGAGCAAGGCGTTCAGCGCGGGCGCGAACATCCCCTCGCTCGCGGCGAGCATCGCGGGCGGGCCCGAGCGCGCCATCCGCGAGATCGTCCGCCGCGGCCACGCGCTGACGCGGCGGATCGAGGAGTTCGCCAAGCCGGTAATCGTCGCGGTCAACGACCTGGCCTACGGAGGCGGCTGCGAGATCACCCAGGCCGCTTCCCTGGCCATTGCTGCCGAGCACGCAACGTTCGCCAAACCCGAGATCACCCTCGGTTTCCCGCCACCTTTTGGCGGCTCCCAGCGGCTGCCCCGGCATGTCGGCCGCAAGCGCGCCCTGGAGATGATCCTATGCGGCGACCCCATCACGGCCGGCCACCCGGGCTGCCGAGATAGGCCTCGTCAACGCCGTCGTACCCGCGGACGAACTCCCGCCGCCGCCCGGGACCTGGCCGCCCGGATCATCCGGCACGCGCCGACCGCCGTGGCGGCCTGCCTGCGCGCAGTCACCCGGGGCGTCAACCTGCCCATTGACGAGGGACTCGCGGTCGAGGCGTCCTGCTTTGCCGCCGTCGTCCCCACCGACGGCGTGCGGCACGGACTGCGCCGATTCCTCGACCGCGAACCTCACACGGCTCATACCCGGCGCCACGCCGACCCTCATTCTCAGTGAAATGCCGGTTCCTGCGGTCGCTTTGGTGGGCCGCGATGAGGGTGTAGCGGCTGGGAGCCGTCCGCTTGGCGGCTCCCCGGTGAACGGACCCCCACAGTCGCCGTCCACGTCGGCCAGGACGTGGCTGGAGTGCTTCGGAACCGATAGCTGATCTGGCCGGGTGTCTGTCTTGGTGGCGCCCCCTTCCGCGGTGAGGGCTATGAGTGGCGACGTGATTACGCAACGATGTGAGAGTGGATGGGCGTGCGGGATGGCGGGGATGGTCGTGGCGGGCCCTGCTGGGCTGGGTCTTGCTGGGGTCGGCGCTGATCGCCGCGTCTGTGGCGTTGCCGGCGTTTGCGCTCGTGGCGGGGGATCTCGACACGGTGGCCGGCTGGGCGAACGTCCTGGCGTTGCCAATCTCCGCGTTGGGTTTGGTGTTCGTGCTAGCCGATCGAGCCGTTGCTCGTGATCATGTGTCCCGGGGTGGTGTCCGGCGGGCGTGGATGGACGCGGGGGTGAAGTTCGCCATCGCGACCCCGCCGCCCACCGCCAGGTTCGAGAATCTAGCGCTGACCTCGACCCAGTCACCGGCCGGTCGGCCGGGTACGCCAGCACTGCCCCTGGTTCGTATAGGGCTGCTACGCCCGCCGCGTCGCCAGCGTTGAGCCGCTCGGCCACCAGGCGGGTCACATCCTCGGGCTGGATCGCTTTTGCGTCACCACTCATGCCAGGCCTGCTTCGGGTGCACCAGAGCAGCTTTCGCATCCTGTGTCCGGTTGCAAGCGGCGCAGCAACACGAACATAACTGTGTGCCGGTGCTGGATGCGGGAGCGGTGCCAGCTCAGCGGGCCACCTCCGCCCGGTGCCGGTCGAGGAAGGGCCGGATCGCGGCCAGCAGCCCAGCCGGATTGTCGCCCTGCACGTTGTGGCCCGAGTCCGGGACGGTGACAACCGTGCCGTCGCGGACCAGGGCCGCGAACGCGGCGGCCTGGTCGGCGGAGAACAGGTCGCTGTCGGCGCCGCGGAGGATCAGGGTGGGGCAGGCTATGGCCCGGGCCTGGGGGGCCAGCGCCCGGATCTGGGCAACCAGCGCGGCCAGGCGCTGGCGGGAGAGGTACCGCTGGTCGCGTTTCCAGGTCCAGCGCCCGTTGGGCAGTCGGCGCATGTTGTGTTGCAGGCTGTAGCGCAGCAGCCGGGGATCGCGCCGCGGGTTGAAGGCCAGGGCCCGCGTCACGGCCTCATCGAGCGAGGCGAACTCGCGCGAGTCCAGGGTGAACGCTGCGAGGCGGTCGATCCCGGCCTGGCTCCCGGCGAAGGGCCCGCTGTCGACCGCCACCAGGCCGGCGAGGCTGCGCGGATGGCGGCTGGCGTAGCCAATCCCGATTATTCCGCCTAGCGACTGGCCGACCAGGAAGAACGGTGCAGTGCCCAGGTGGTCAGCGAATGCTTCGAGGTCCCGCAGGTGGGCGCCCAGGCTGTAGTCCAAGGCGGGGGACCATTCGCTGTCGCCGTGGCCGCGCAGGTCCAGAGCGTAGCAGTGGTGTTCCTCCCGCAACGCCAGGCAGACGATGTCCCAAGTATGGGCGTTGAGCCCGCCGCCGTGCAGGAACACCACCGGCAACCCCGCCGGGGTTCCCCGGTCGCCACCCGGGAAACCCCAGTCGAGATAGTGCAGCCGCATCCCGCCCAGCACGACGTGCTCATGCTTGGGCAGGACAACGTGCGTAACACCGACACCGGCGACCGCGGCGACCGCGGCGAGGTGCCGGGCTTCCTCGGCAGGCGTTGGCGCCGGGCTCGGTGCCTCTTGAAACGCGTTCATGACCTGGTTCCGGCTCGGCGCTCCCGGCCACCGCTGCCGGCGAACATGCGTCCGCTCTTGCTGGATTCGATCACTGAACAAGTGTATATAATATTGTCCGTGTGTTCAATCGAACTTGAGCAGGACGACCTGACCACCAAGGCCCGGCTCCGCGAGACGGCTCTGGCACTGTTCGCCGATCACGGGATCGCGGCCACCAGCCTGCGGTCGATCGCCGCGGCCGCTGGGGTCTCCCCGGGCCTGGTCAGCCACCACTTCGGGTCCAAGGACGGCTTGCGCCGGGCGGTCGACGCCGTCGTGGTCAAGCGGATCACCGCCGCTCTGAGCGAGGTACCGGTCGGGAGCAGCGGCGTCAGCCTGATCGACCAGCGGGCTGAGGTCCTCGCCCGGGTGCTGCGACCCCAGCCAGCGCTGCTGCAGTACATCGCCCAGGCGCTGAGCGAGAGCGGCGCAGCAGCCGGCGAACTGTCCGCCCTGCTGTACGCCACAGCCAGCGCCGACCAGGCACTGGCCGGCGCCGGGGTGATCCGCACGGACAGCGATCCCCTCTGGCGTGCCCTCCAGCAGCTTGTCCTGGTCGTCGGGCCATTGCTGCTGCGCCCGCTGGTCGAACAACAGCTCGGAGGGTCGCTGTTCGAACCCGGTAACTTCGAACGCTGGATGCGCGCCAATGCCGACCTGCTCAAGCACGGCCTCTACACACCACCGACGCCCAGCACGCCGGTGCGGACCGCGTCACCACCCGAGCCCAGCCACACAGGGTACCCAGAACGTGGATCCCGCGAGCGCTGACCGCCATACGGCAGCGGGTTCAGCCCTGCTCGGCGCGCTGGGCGGGTGGCTGACCCGGGGGGTTGCCGAAGAGTGCCCGGGTGATCAGCTCTGTGTCGAGGTAGTCGGTCAGCTCGCGGATCTGGCCGTCCACGATGCGGGCGACGACGCAGTAGACGTTGTTGCAGGTCAGCCCGGTGACCGCCGTGGACTGGCCGCGGGTCTGCATCGCCACCTACTCCCCGTCGGCGATGAGCCGGTCTATGGTGAAGCTAATCGGGGTGACGAGCCGGGCGAATGTCGTCGGCCTCGTCGCCGACGAGCACTGATGTCGCGGAGCGGGCAGCTTCGCGGGACCGGGCAGCGGCGGCGCCGTCGAGTCCGGTTTGCTCGATGCACCACTGCGTCCACTCCGGCAGCAGCCGGAGCGCCGCGTTGGCGTCGTCGGGGTAGTAGCCCTTGCGAATCAGGTGCGCCGCCATCTCGATACGGTGCGGCGAGCAGGCGTAGAACGAGCGCTCATCCGGAGTCTCATGTGGTCCCCACTCGCTAAGGATGGTGCCCACGGCCTCGGCCGCTGCGGCGGGACCTTCGCCGTGCCGTGTGGCGTGCCAGTCCAGGAACGCGTCCTGCACGTGGCCGGGGCTGAACGGAGACGAGCCTGCCTGGGCGTCCGCAGATCCGGCGAGGTCGCGGGCACGGCGCTGGAGCCGGTAGTGCTCGTGGATGAGCTCGCGCGGCTCTGCGCCCTCGAGCATGTCGGCCAGGATCCCGGTCTGCGTGCAGGGGGCCAGCAACCGGGCGGTCATCCCCGCCGTGCATGGCGACAGCGCCGCACCGGAGGCTGCGGGGCCGACGGCGTCGCGCCAGTCACGCAGCGCGTCCTCGGCCGACGCGAACACGCCGGCGCCGACGACGACGGTGATCCAGCACAAATCGGCGTCCCACACATACCAGTGATCCGATCCGCCCCCGCTGTAGCTGAACGGTGCCGCCAGCAGGAAGCGACTGCCGTAGATGTCCCTGGCAACCAGGGGTTCCCCGGCCGGCTCGAACCCACCGGCCGGTCGGCCGACACCTGGCTCCAGCCCGCGGTTCGCCAGCAGCTTGGCGGCCTTGCCCACTTCGGTCAGCGCGGTCTCGTAGGGATCCTTGATGTCGGGAAACACCTTGCGGATGCCCAGGACAGCCTCGCTCACCGTGTCGGCGGACGTCCGGGGCGTCATCATAGCCAGCCCGCACAGCAGCGCCCAGAGCCCCTGCCAGTCATCAGCGCCCTGGGCCAGCGCCATGCGCAGCGCCGCCCCGGTTTCCTCGGCGAGGGCGCGCAGCCACTGGACTGGATGAAGACCGGTACCCGGTGACTGGAGGCGGTCGTAGAACTCGTCGCCCACGATCCGGCAGGCTTGCGTCTCAAGATCGACCAGGCAAGACGGCCAGGTGAGGGTGCGCGCCCGGGCGAGAATGCATTTGTACGAGTCCCGCCACCATGGCGCGGCCGGCGCGCCGCCGACCAGGCGATAGGCCAGCTCTCGCAACGCCGGCTTTCCCTGGTCCATCCGCCGCTCCTGCAACTGCTGGGCGCGACGCTGCGGGTTGCCGCTGACGCCCTGACGATGAGTCTTGCGCTTGCGAGAGTCCCGCTTCCTGGGCGACACCCGCGTCAGCGTACCGGCTCCAGGTGCTTCCGCGTGGGCTGCGCCCCACTGCTTCAGGAGCAGTTTGAAGGGAATGCCGAGAAGCTTGGCCGGCACGCCGCACAGCCCGGGCAGTTTCACCGGAAGGTTGAGCGCCGCAAGCTTGCCTGCCACGGGCCGATGTCGGTCGGCCCGGGGCACACCTTGATCGGGCCACTGGTGGATGCGTTCCGGCGGGCGCCCGGTTGCACGACATGCCAGATTTTTCCTGGCGTGCCTCGCCCGGGCCGGGCCGTGATCGCTGCGACTAGCCGCGAACGGGTTGCTGTCAAGCAGATACCGAACGGCTGACGCGGGGCGGACCAGCACACGACGTGCGGCGGCGTGGCTGCCGGACCAGCGCGGGGCGCGCTGACTGCGGCGCCGGGCAGCGGCGAGCACGGCGGTCCCGGCCGGCGTCGGCGCGAGCGCGTGCCAGGCGGCGCCCGGCCCGCTGATCGTCTCGGCGCGCCCGCCGGGCTGCAGGAGCCACACCGAGCCGCCGGGGCCGAACCCGGATGACCCCACCTGTGCGCCGCCCATGGGCTGCGGCGGTGACAGCGCCCAGTGCGTGCCGCCGTCCCTTGCCCATGCCGCGAGCAGGGGGGCGGCCCGGCCGGTTCCGGCCGCGAGTAGGGCCGTGGTCTGCCGGCCGCTGGTGGACAGCCGCAGTACGGTGACCGGCCGTCCAGCCAGCGACTGCGGAACGGTGGCCCGGCCGCCCGCCAGGTCCCGCCGGCAAGGCCGAAGATCCCCGCCGTGCCGGGGTGGCCGCACGCCCCGGCGAGCAGCGGCGCGCCGGACGGGCCGTACGCGGCGGCGGTGAGCGCCCGCAGAGCCGCTCACCACCACCCCCTGCACACCACGATCAACCAGGCTCTTGTACCAGGCTGGCTATCGGCTTGGGAGCGTTCGCGGTAGCCCGAACGATGGGAGCACGCTGTTGTCGAAGCGGGTCATGGCGCAGATCCGGTCGCCGGTGAGGGTGAGGACGAACAGGCCCGTCCCGTGGCGGATGCCGGCCGGGGCGCGCAGGTAGGCCCCGAACGCCGGCTGGCCATTGGCCCGCGTCAGCACGAGGTCGAACCTGCGGCCCGCGTGCAACAGGCTGGCGCAGAAGCGGGCCACGACCTCTCGGCCCTGGTACTCGAAGGGCATCGGCGGCATGGAGATGAAGACGTCGTCGGTCAGCAGGGCCACCAGCGCGTCGAGATCGGCGGACTCCCATGCGCGGGCGAACTTCGCCACGAGCGCATCCTCCGACGGTGAGCCGCAGCTGGGAGCCGACTCGCGGCCGACGGCCGGCGCCTGCCGGCGCTGGAGGCTAGCGCGGGCCCGTTTGAGGGCGCTGTTGACCGATTCGACGGTCGAGTCGAGCATGCCGGCCACCTCGCTGGCGTGGAATCCCAGGACGTCGCGCAAGATCAGGACGGCGAGCTGGCGAGGCGGCAGGACCTGAAGGGCGGTCACAAAGGCCAGGGAGATGGATTCGGCCTGTTCGTAGCGGGCCTCGGGGCCGGGCGGCACGGCGATCGCGCCCTCGAGGAGGGCGTCGGGATAGGGCTCGAGCCACACGACCTCGCCGAGCCGGGTCGGCTCGGGCGGTTCAACATTGGGCACGTCCCACTCCTTGGCCGGGCGCCGGCTGGCCGAGCGGCGCGCGTTGAGGCAGCGGTTGGTGGCGATCCGGTAGAGCCAGGTGCGGATCGAGGCGCGTCCCTCGAACCCGCCGAGGCCCTGCCAGGCGGCCAGCAGCGCGTCCTGCAGGGCGTCCTCGGCGTCCTGCAAGGATCCGAGCATCCGGTAGCAGTGCACCTGCAGCTCCCGGCGGTACGGCTCGGTCAGCTCCCGGAACGCCTCGCCATCCCCGGCCCGCGCCCGGCACATCAGGTCGCCTGTCACCACCCTCGGGTCACCTTCCCCCCGTAGCTCGCCGCACTTCTCTTCGTACAGACACCGGCGATGGGCGAACTGGGCGGTTGGCCGGCGCCCACTTTCCCGATGTCGCGGTGACTACATCAGTGGTAGCTAACAACGCCAGCGAAGGAGAACCGAAATGGCAAAGATCATCATCAGCGAGAACGTCTCGCTCGACGGAGTCATCCAGGACCCGGCCGGTGGCGAAGGCTTCAGGCATGGCGGCTGGGTCGGCCTGATCAAGGACCGCCCGGAGCTCGGCAAGCTCGCGCTCGACGAGGCGCTGGGCGCCGAGGCCCTGCTGCTGGGCCGGCGCAGCTACGAGTGGTTCGCCGCGCGGTGGCCATCCCGGACTGGCGCCCTGGCGGACAGGCTGAACAGCCTGCCCAAGTACGTCGTGTCCTCGACCCTCCAAGATCCCGCCTGGAATAACTCGACGGTACTCAAGGGCGACGTGGTGAACGAGGTCTCGAAGCTGAAGCACGAGCTCAACGGGGAAATCGTCGTCCCCGCCAGCTTCCAGCTCGTGCGCACGCTGATGGAGCACGACCTCGTCGACGAGCTGCGGCTGAAGATCTTCCCCATCGTGCTCGGCGCCGGCGAGCGCCTCTTCGGCCAGACCAGCGACAAGAAACCCCTGCGCCTCATCAACACCCAGACCGTTGGTGACGGCATCGCCTTCCTCACCTACAAGCCCGTCCGAGACGCCTAGCGGCGAAGCAACCGAAAGATCACCGAGCATGGTGACGCTGGACGCGCTGGTCATCGCGGCGGCCACATGCTGCTGATCTTGTCTTCCCACAGAGTCTGATCATCCAGGTGGCCGCCCCGCCGCTCACCGCGACCCCCTGCACCACGATCAACCAGGCTCTAGATCACAAACCGGGACTGTAGTACCGGGGCAGCCGCCGCGACATAACGGCCAGATCCGCGCGTCACCACCGGCCCATGACCCAAACGGTGCCGACGTGCAGATCGGCGGCTTAGCTGGCCTGCGGCGGCGGGCCATGACCGCCACGGTGATACGCGGGATATCCCGGTTCGCTGATGCGCGGGGGATCCCCGCCCGCGCGGAGTTCCTGCTGGACTATGACGTGATCGAGGTGTTTTGGGTGGCGGGCCTGGCAGGCCGGGCGCCGGCGGCGCGGGGCACATACCGGTCAGTTCTGTACTGGCTGCCATGGCGGCACAGGGCCCACCGGGACGGCGGGCGGCGCCGTTCGCGGGCGCGAAGCCACCGCCGCCGTACTCCGATGCCGAACGTGCTGAGCTTGCCGCTGTCGCGGCCGCCCAGCGCAGCCCGGTGAAACGGGCCTCGGCGCTGGCCATGGTGGTGTTCGGCATCGGGGCGGGGCTGCGGCCCGGTGAGCTGGTGGCGCTGCGCGGCAGCGACCTCGCCCGCCGCGGCCACCAGGTGATGGTTGAGGCCGGCGGGCCCGCCGCGCGGCTGGTGCCGGCCGACTCGCGCTATGCCGGGCGGGCAGCAGAACTGGCCCGCCGTTCGGGCCGCGGGTGGGTGTTCCGGCCCGGCCCGGCCGACCGCGGTTACAAGAACTTCGTCACCAACTTCGCCCGCACCCTGGTGGCTGACCCGGCCGCGCCCCGGCTGAGCATGAGCCGGGCACGGTCCAGTTTCATCTGCGATCATCTGGCTGCGGGCACCCCGCTGGCCGAGTTGCTGGCCATCACCGGGATCCGCCAGGCCGAGTCGCTGGCCCGCTACGCCCGCCATGTCGAAGCCGCCCCGGCCAAGGCCGTTTTACGGGCCTGGGACAAGAACCAGCAGGCGCGCTGAGCATGGATATCCCTGGGCCCGCCGCGCTGCCCGGGGATGAGACCGTGGCGTTCGCCGCCGAGCTGACCGGCCGCTCCGGCACGGCCCCGGTGATCGAGGCCGCGCTGGCCCACCGGACCGGGCGGCCCCGGCCGCTGCCGGTCCGCGCCGTGCTCACCGCGCTGTTGTGCCTGGCCCTCGACGACCGGCCACTGTTTTTGACCGAGGCCACCCGGCTGCTCCAGCCACCGCCGGAACCCCCCAAACTCTGCCAGCAGACCGCGATCACCATCGCCCCCGGCCTGGGCGCCCGCTACCGCCAGGACCTGCCCTACGGCTCCCCCGCCTGGCAGGCCCG
>WNGB01007304.1_pt1 | contig 16990 bp, 21 predicted proteins | sample 5400681 | NCBI WGS metagenome assembly WNGB01 (sample SAMN13153367, study PRJNA577476) | soil metagenome | isolation source: 115 cm soil or saprolite under grassland replicate 2 | place: USA:California | collected 2016-06-15 | reverse complement strand
GGTGGATTCGACCCGTGAGCGCAACGCATCGATGATGCGAGCGCGAAACGGGAGGGATCGACGTGGCGCAATTGGGCAGACCGGGCCTGTCGGTGGAACAGAAGCGGGAACTGTGGCGGCGGTGGCAGGCCGGTCAGTCGCTCAGTGAGATCGGGCGTGCGCTCGAGAAGCAGACCGGATCGATCCACGGCGTGGTCAGCGCCAACGGCGGCTTCGTCCCGCGCACGCGCACACGACGCCGCTCGGCGCTGACGCTCTTCGAACGCGAGGAGATCTCGCGCGGCCTCGCGCAAGGACGCTCGCTGCGCACCATCGCCGCCTCTCTCGGGCGGGCTCCCTCGACGATCAGCCGCGAGATCGCGCGCGGCGGTGGGCTGCGTCGTTATCGCGCCGTGCAGGCCGATGAACGGGCCTGGGACAGCGCTCGACGCCCGCAGCGCTGCCGGCTCGCGCGCAACCCGCGGCTGCGGCTGGTCGTGGCCCGAAAGCTGGCCCTCGAGTGGTCGCCGGAGCAAATCTCCGGCTGGCTTGTCCAGACGTATCCGGCGAACGAGGCTATGCGCGTGTCCGCCGAGACGATCTATACGAGCCTGTTCATCCAAGCCCGCGGGGTGCTGCGAAAGGAGCTCCGGGCGCACCTGCGCACCAAGCGCACGATGCGCCGCGCGAAGCAGGCCACCCGGCACGGCCAGGGCCGCGGCGCGATCGTTGATGCCGTCTCGATCCGCGAGCGGCCCGCCGAGGCGGCGGACCGCGCGGTCCCCGGTCACTGGGAAGGCGACCTGCTGGCCGGCGGGAAGAACACCCACGTCGCGACGCTCGTCGAGCGCCGCTCGCGCTTCACGATGCTGCTGAAGGTCACTGGCAAGGACGCCACGACCGTCGAGCGCGCGCTGCGCCGACGGGTCAGGACCCTCCCGAAGGAGCTGCGCGCCACGCTCACTTGGGACCGCGGGATGGAACTCGCCGAGCACAAGCGCTTCACCATCGCGACCGACGTTGGCAGCGCGGGACGAACGAGAACACGAACGGACTTCTCCGGCAGTACCTGCCGAAGGACAGCGACCTCTCACGTCACAGCCAGCGACAACTGAATGCGATCGCGCGGCGCCTCAACACTCGACCCCGCAAGACCCTCGCCTACCAGACGCCGGCGGCTATCCTCGAACACGACGTTGCGCTGACGGGTTGAACTCAAGAGGGCAAAGTACAGGAAGTACCGATGGAGGTTCTGCACGATGAAGGGAAACCTCGTCTCACCGGCATATCGCTGCGTACGTCCGGCACCATGCAGGCGGTGGGTTCCCAGAATAACGCCCGGTAGTAGCTCCGCCGGTAGTAGTAGCAGGTCACGCGGAAGGCCACGGGGAAGGCGACCACCAGGATCGCCGGCGACAGGTTCCACCAGGATCCCACGAGCGGGAGGGTTGGATGGACGCAGTTCGCCGTCACGCAGCGCGAATACAGCGGCGACAGGTACGGCTCCGTGTAGTAGTCCGCATTGGCGATGCCGCAATGAACGAATACATAACGAACGCCGTGAACCCCATGAACGTCAGCGCTGGCTCTATCCACCAACGATCGACTCGCTCGGGTACTCGAGTTCGCGGCTGACCTTCAGCGCTCATCGTCGGCACTCAGAGCTGTGAGCGATCGCGCCACCGGCGAGGCGCTCTCGAGGTCTTGCCCTGGCTGAAACGCGTGGTGCGTGACCGACCGATGGCGATTGTTGCGCCGGCCTGACGGTTGCGTCGAGTCCCGCTCGATCGCCCGGCGGACATCACTCCTCCTCCGGCAGAAGCTCGACCAGAGCACAGCCGAGTTGACCTGCGACGCGCCGAAGGGTGGCCAGCCCCGACTTTGGTCGCCTCGTGATGAACTCGCCCGCAGGCTCAAGGGCATCCGGGATAGTGGTGATCCGCATCCGCGCGCCCGCAGCAGCCGCATGTCACCGGCTAGGCCCGTTCCGAGGTCCGGACCCGTTGACCAGCCCTGCCGCGTCGCAAGAGAAGTTGCGACGAGCCCCGCGCGCGGCGTGTGCGTTCGGCCCGGACGCCGGGTCGCGGGCAGTCTAGTCCGGAAGGGCGTCGATCACCGACAGCGGCCGCAGGTCCCCGAAGGCCCGCACCTGCCGACACACGCACGGGTTCGCAATGGGCGCCCGTCCACGGCGCATCGTGCCGGTAAGCGCGTCGTAGTTGATGCGTGCCACGTCTCCGCCGGCACCCATGAAGTCGGTGAGCAACTGCAGGAAGAGGGTCGCGGCCTGTCCTGAGACCGTCGTGGTGATCGTGATGACGGAAGGGGCCTTCTCGTCGAGGCCCTCGACGTAGCCCTCCTCAGCGAGTCCCGCTCGGTAAGCGATGGGCGTGCTCTCAGCAGCGATGCGACGAGCGTCCAGCGAGCCGGTGCACCACAAGCATGGGTTATCCGGGCGTAGCACGTCGATGACGCCGACGGCGGCCGTGATCTGGCCAGAACGCGACGCGATGCGCATGCCCATGTTGATCACCGGGATCAGGTACTGGTGGCAGATCTCGTTCACGACGGCTCGGCCCCAGTGATCATCCGTGCAGAGGAAGATCACGTCCCGGTCCAACAGTTCGCGCGCAGCCGACTCGACGACGACGCTCTGCGGCAGTGCCCGCGGTACCGAGCCGAAGATCTCGCCGAGCCCGTCGGCGACGCGGTGAACCTTCCTTCTCCCGTCGTTCTGGTGCCCTCGCCGCGTGCGGTACACCCGGGTCACGCTCGTCGGATCCCACACGTCCGGATCGATCAACAGCGGGTCGCGCGCGCCCATCCGCACGACCTGCTCCGCGGTCGGGGATCCGGTGCCGCCCGTGCCAACCACCACGACGCGCGCGTCGGCGATCAGGCGCTGTCCGGTCTCGCCGAACGCCAGCACCTGACGGTCGAACGTCGCGTCGATCGGGCTCGCGAGGGCCGTCGTGCCGATGCGCCTGATCGATCGGCCGAGGACGACGACCTCGTCAACGTTCACCGGCCGTCGTGCCCATGGGAGCCAGACACGACCGCGGACACCGTCCGTGTTGAAGAGCAGGCTCGCAGTCGGCGCTTCCGCCGGTGCGAACTGCCGGAGGGCGTCGAAGACACGCGCCTCTCCGAAGTCATCCGACGGCGAGTAGCCGGAGTCGTCACCGTGCGCGTGACACAGCACCGCCCCGAGCCCATTCACCTCACACAACGCCACCAGGCCGTTGATCGCCCGCGTCGAGACCTCGAGGTGGTACGTGAGCTGCTCGACGTAGTCCTCGATCGGCAGCTCCAAGATGCGCCGGACCAGAACATCGACTCCCGACGCCGTGCGCGCGACGCCGGCCAGCGCGAACACCGCCGCCTCCTTCGGCAGGTGGGCGCGCGCCGCCGTCTCCAGCGCGCGGAAGTCGGACTCAGCGATCTTGATGCGGTACCGCGCGCTCATCGATGCTTCGCCAGTCGGTTATCGACGAACTCCAGGTACGTGCGGAGATCGTCCACCGCGGGGTTCCAGTTCTGCGGGTGCCACGAGAAGCGGCGCCACTGGCGTCCGAGGTAGGTCTCGATCACGTCCGCCGACGCGGGAACGTCTCCGCCCTCGAGAACGAGGTCCACATCCGTCCAGAACATGTCCGGCCGGCCGTTGCGGTACGACAGCGGCGCACGGACGAGCACCGTGCTGCTGGTCTTCGAGTACCCGGGTGTGATGGCGTATTCCGAAAAGACCACGTTACCGAAGGAGTCGGCCTCGACAACGGTCACGTGATAGCCGAGGCGCTTCACGACCGACACGTCGTCGAGGAGTGCGCGAGGCAGCACTAGCAGCGGCCGAACGTGCCCGGCGGCACGACCCGGTAGCGCTCGCCGCTCTCGATCGGCGTGCGCGCGGTGATCTGGATGTCGTCGATGGGCAACTGCCCCTCGGGGTCCGGGTCCTTGACGATCCGCCAGACCTCGTAGTCCGCGGGCGCGCGCACCTCCTCGCGGAAGTCGGATGGCTCCAGCTCGTCGGTCTCGAAGTGGAACGGCTGCTTGTTGATGATGATGGTGACCTTCGTCTTGGCATCCGTGGCTTCCATGGAACGTCCTCCTGCTTTTTCGCTCTAGTGCTCGCGGTCGCGAGGTGGCAGCGGATCCGCGCGGGCAATCGTGTCCTTCGAGCGGATCCGCCCGTCCTCGCCCTTGGTGATGAGCTCGCCGCCGCCGCGGTTCTCCAGGATCTGGCGCCCTCGGTCCTCGGCCTGCCGCTGCGTCGGGTAGATCTTCGCGACGCGCTCGGCACCTGGCGTGTGCGGCGCCCACCCCTCTGGCCGCTTCGTCACGACAATCGGCGGGTGCGACTTCTTGCTCATACGACCTCCGGCGATAAATCTTGTCCTAAAACTGAGTGAAGCCTAGAGACCTCCCCGCGGCCGTGTCAAGTGGGTCCCGAAGCGTGGTGGGATAACCCTGTCCTAATATCGGACGGCCCGAAAGGGAACGGAGGTGCACGGTGAAGCAGGGTCTACCCTTGTTCCGCTATGTCGGAGCCCGCATCCGCGAACTACGCGAGGCGTATCCGCCACGGGGACTATCCCAGGAAGCACTCGCGAAGAAGCTGAGCACACGAGCGAACACCGTCTCGCGCTGGGAGACAGCGACGTACAAACCAACGCTCGAAGATCTTGACGCGTTAGCGCGGTTCTTTGGCGTTTCGGTCCTCACCTTCTTTCCGAAGGAGGAGCACAGCGACAAGATCCAGAGGCTCCTTCGCGCAGCCAAGTCGCTCCCCGAGCCAGAGCTCGACGAGCTCCACCGTTACGCGGAGTTCCGGCGAGCGCGTCACTACCTCCGACCTCGCGCCGGACGGCCCGCGAAGAGGAAGGCCTCATAGCGCCTCATGCATCCCTACGAGTTGGCCAAGACGACGGCGCGTGCGCTTCGAGTGGAGTACGGATTCACTACTCCACGCGTGGGGCGTTCGGATCTCCGTCGCATCTACCAGGCCGAGGGGATCGTGATCGACTTCAGATCGGGCCTGCGAGTATTACGGGGGGCTTACTTCTACGACGATGAGATCGGCCCTTCGGTGATGATCGCCAGAGGCCTCCCGCCCGAGCCGACGATCTTCACCATGGGCCACGAGCTCAAGCACCACTTCATCGACCGACCTGCCGGACTTCTGGAGTCGTTCTGCGCGACCACCAACCAGACCGACCTCATGGAGAAGTCCGCTGAGATCTTCGCGGCGGAGCTTGTATATCCGGACGAGGACTTCATCGCTGATCTCGAACACCGGGGGATCGTGCGCGGCGAGTGCGACGCCGCCGCGATCGTCCGGCTGAAGCACGAGACCGAAACGACCCTGAGCTACGCCAGCCTCTCGAAGCGCGCCATGTTCTTCCATTTCGCACTCGCGGGCTCGCTCGACCACGTGGCCTGGCGCAAGCTCGAGGAGTCGATCTACGGCGAGCCGGTCTATAAACGCATCCTTCGCCGGCGCCGCTCCGCGTAGGAGTTACGCCGCCAGCCACGGGCCCCAGGCGTCCTCGCGCTGTGCCTGGGGTCTCGTTGCTCAAACGTGCCGACGACGAGCGTTCCCCGGTCTTGCCCACGAGTTCTCGGTCTCGTCGAATGCGCTGCTGCTGCCCACGTGAGCTGCGCTCGCGCATGCAGCCGGATACGCACCGAGCCGCTTGATCGCCTCTGCGATATGAAAACGCACGGTCCGCTCGCTGACCCCGACACGCAACGCGATGATCTTGTCCGGGCAGCCGATGGCGTGCAGGCGCAAGGCCCATCGTTGCTGGGGTGTCAGTACCTTCTGCTGGGACCGAAGCGGCGCCCGGCTCTCTCCGCTCGCCCCATCGTCATCTTAGTATTGCTTGACACACCTCGAGCACGGCTACTGGCTAGCGTGATTGCCCTGATTGACAAAAACGACAACTTAGGAAAGCTGCGACTGCGGGCCCGCAAGTGCTGGCTGATCGCTTCACATTGGATCCCAGGCTGGCGAGGGCATGTGAACTTGCCCAAAGGTGCTCCCGGACAGTCTGACATTTATCGTGGTGGCCGGCTTCGTGACCGTCGCGGATAGGCTCCACTGGTTCTGACCGAAATGCCAGGCCTCACCCCGCAAACGAACTCCTCGCATGGCATAAGCACGATGAATTGTGGTCGGGCGCGTTCCGTCATGTCAGCATGCGCCGCTCACACTGTCATCTCGCTGTACGTCCACCGCGGCAGCGCTCTGTGATCAACACCGCTGCGAGTCTCGCGGCGAGCCGTGCGACGCTTGTTTACCGTCCCGTTCGGCGTCTCTATTCGATTCCGCATGATCTCGATCTCTGCCGAGAAGTGGTTCGTCATTCCAGCCAACGCTGGGGCGGCCTGCTCGATCTGATTGCCGTCGAGGAGACCCGGGGCGAATGGACGCCCTTCGACCGGCAATGCGCCGAGGCAGCCGCACCCGACCGTCTCCTTGTTGTGGGCCATACACCCGAGGATGAACTCGAACGCTTGAAGCTCTTCACGCAGCGGGGCCCGTTCGACATGGTCACCTTTCGTTCTCACCGTTACGAACTCGACGCGCCTGCGCCAATCGCGCACGCCGAATTAGTCTCGCCGGTCAGCTGCAATCCGGAGGGGAGCCTGTTTGACGCCATGTCATGGGGAGATCCATCGCCCTCTCTTCTGGATCTCGATCATGACATGGCGCACAGCGCAAGAGCGTCTCCATGCCCTACCGGAGAGAAATGGGCAATGCCAGCGCATCGCATCTTCCGGCAGGCCTTGCTCGGGACCACCATCCTCGATGAGACGGCCGCGCGTCTCAGCGTGCGCACCGGCAGCATGGTCTTCGAAGTTGCCAACGTGTTGGTCGCTGTAGCGCATTCGGCTGATATCGATGCACTCACCTACTTCTGGAATCTGCGCGCGCTCTTTTGCCCCTATGGGATACGAGTCGTCCCTCTACCTCTCTGGGCCGAGGGCGAGGAACTTCGCGAGATCGGCGCGGAATTCCGCGGGTCCTTGGGATCTCGGGTGAAGTCGCAGCCCGAGGTTGTCGTGCACGTGGCTCGCAGTGATGACCGTGCGCCCACCGAGCGCCTCATTACGGAGATCCTTGGCCTGACGCTCTATACGGGTCGGCCGAGCTTTTCTATCGGCGGCGCCCACGAGCGCTCAGGGAACGTTACGGCGGCGATCTACCGGCCGGCGTTGCCGGACCAGGAGCTCATCCAAGCAGAGGCGACCTCCGAGTACCCGGTTGTGGTTGGCAGCGAAATGCGACTGCACATCGTCCATCCGAGCTCAGTGCCCACCACGGGCGCAAGCGTCGTCGAGGTGATCGACGTACCTGACTTTGCAGTTCCGCCACGACGAACGCTTGCAGAGCTGATCGCCCCCGGCGCGCGCATAACGCGATTCGGTCTGGCAGCGACTGGACTCAGCAATGGTGAGTTCCGTGTGCACATCCCTTCCGACAACGAGGTCGTGCATGCATTGCTTGCGGCACACGGACTCATGGGCGCGACCTCAGCCTGGGGCAGTGCCGCCGAGCGCACGCTCGCGCTGCTCGGGGGTCCGTCCGCGCTCGACGCGCTCGCATCAGACGGTGCGTTGAACGTTTTGAATCTGCTCGCATCTCGCGGACCCTACGAGAGGCCGAGCACAGGTCGCCCTCACCCAGAGCCGCTCGAGGCCTGGGTGCTCGGCGACATCGCGGGTCAGGTCGGCACACACAGCTCGGTCACCCGCGCCGCGGTAATTCCCGCACTCGACAGACTGGTTCGTTCGGGGCTGGTCCTGCTTGGCGCGCGGGTCGAATGCGAGCGGTGCGGCTCGGACTACTGGCGTGCGGTTGACGACCTTCGTTCAGAGATGACCTGCACCGGATGTCGGGCGCCCGTCTACTTCGGCGCGATGTCAGGGCGCGCCGGAGGACTCGAACATCGCTGGGAGTACCGCCTGAACGAAGTCATGGCGTGGATCCTCGACCAGGGTGTTATTCCGGGGCTCCTGGCTCGGCGATGCATCTCCCGTGATGCGAGGGCCCGGGCATCATTGCTCCTCGGTCAGCAACTTTCCGGCGCCGAGGTTCTCGGCGAAATCGATATCGTCGGCGCCCTCGACCGCAGGCCGATGGTCGCCGAGGTGAAAGAAGGCGCGAACCTCGGTGAGGCAGAAGTGCTGCGCACGCTCGCTATCGCCGACCGCCTCAGGGCTACTGCCTACTTCGCCACTACGGCTCATGAGTGGGACGAGGCGAGCGCGGACCTGCTGAGCAGAATGACCAAAGATCGAGACAAAGGCTCAATCCGCACCGTCGTGCGCTCAGAGCTGCTGAGCTAGCTGGGACCCTGCTGCTTAATGCGTTGGCAATCAGCACGCGAGCTTTCTAGTGCGCTGGTAGCGCGGCACACCGTTGACATTCGTCCCTGAGGGGACGAATAGAGCACGGAGTTCGTGACCCACTTGCAAAGGAGACGAACCCCGTGCCGATCTCTGAGAGTAGCCGTCTTGTCCGCCTGCACCTAGGCTCGCGCGGTCGATCGCTCGTCGGCTGGGAGGCCGCGCTCGTCGGCGTGCGGGATGCCACCACGCCAGCGCTCTTCGCCGCGGCGCTCGCCGCGCACCAGGAGACCTTCGTCCGGTCGGTCTGCGGTGGCCGGTACCGTCCAGCGCCACAGCGCGGGATGCTCCGCTGCCCGCGCTGCGATGCCCGAGCGGGCTTCCGCCGACGCGGCCAGCGCCGCTGTCACCTCTTCACCCGCGTCGGGCGGATCGAGCTGCAGCTCGCCGTACTTGGCTGCCCGTGCGGTCATCGCTTCACGCCGTTCCTCGCGCTGCTTGGCGTCGTGCGCGCACGACGCTGCGCACCGGGGTTCGAGCGACGCGGGCTGGAGCTGTGCACCGAGCTGCCGTACCGGCGCGCGGCCGCGGCACTGCGCCGCGAGAGCGGCGCCGCGCCCTCGGAGCGGACGCTGCGCCGGCTCGTGCGTGCCGCCGCGGCAGGCTGCGACCTGCGCTGTCCACGCGGCGATCTCGGCACGCTTGAGGCGGTGCTCGTCGACGGGACGCGCGTGCGGGCCGGGGCGAAGAAGCGTGCCCGCGACGACCGCGGCCTCGAGCTCGACATCGCCCTTGCGCTCGGTGGCCGGGACCGGACTGGTCGCGCGCAGCTCGAGCTCCTCGGTGCGGCGCTGGACCGTGGCTGGCCATCGCTCATCCGGCCGCTGCGCGCGGCCCACATGGCGAGGATCGCCGTCCACGATGGCGACACCGGGATCGCGCACATCCTCGAGCGCGCGCTGCCGGGCGTGCCGCAGCAGATCTGCACCTTCCACGTGCGCGACTCGTTCGACCACCGGCTCTGGCAGGACGGTCTGGCGTTCGGCGCACGCCGGGCGCTCGCGCGTGCCTGGGGCAACGCGCTCGAGTACGCGCGCGACAGCGCCACGGCGCGCGAGGCGCTCGCGGCGATGCAGACGATGGCGGAGCGTAACCGTTGGCGGCGGACGGCGATCCACCTGCACGGCATCTCCGCGCATGCGACGACCTGGCTCGAGCTCGGCACGGCGACCCACACCACGTCGCTCCTTGAGCGGGTCATGCGTGAGGTGAACCGGCGCGTCGATCCGGTCGGCGTGCGCTGGTCGCGCGCGGGCGCGACCGCGATCATCGAGCTGCTGCTCGCCCGTCGCTTCCGCCATCCGGATTGGCGACGGCTGTGCGAGGATGCAGGATCAGTTCAGGCTTGGGCCGAGCTCCAATGAGTCAGCGAACTGCCGCGCTATCAGCGCGCTAGCAGTACGCCGGGCTAGGACGAAACTCCTGAGCCTGCGGGCGCTAGACCCGCCGCCTAAACTCGCCACCGGTGTCCGATCAGGGCATTGGCCTCACCGTCGTAGAGACGACCGAGACCGCTTGGGACGAGGCGGAGCCAGACGTTCGCGAATTCGAGCGCGGCCTCCGCCAACTCGGCCTACCCGACGATGTCGTCCGCGCCGATACCGAGCTCGCGTACCGCAGCGCGCAAGCGCCCTCAGGCCGACGCTACTGGGACTACTCCGATGAACAGGTTCTCGCCGCGAGCCGGCGGATTCGAAGCACGATGCTTGAACTCCTCGGGCGCCGCAAGACCAGCGTCATTCGAACCGAGCGCGTCCCAGTCCGAGTCCCGCTTCTCTACCTGTCTGCGCCGTCCATCGGCAAGTGCCGCGTGACGTACAAGTACACGGAGAGTTTCGAGCTTGACCACACGTGGACGGTCAAGGTCGTCGGTCTCGGCTTTGGCCAAACGCGCAGCGTCAAACTCGAAGTCAAGCGCGGCTTCGAGGTCCACGCAGGCGACGAGAAGGTGATCTTTGTTCCCGCCACCCTCTTGGTGTCCGAGGTGGCAACGCGCGAAGCCGACGGTACCGAGCATCAGGGGGTACGAACCGAGCTTGCGCCGCTCGAACCCGGCGAGGTGCCGGCGCAATCGATCGCCTTGGTGCCACAGGACCAGCGCAGCGACACATCCGGGAGCGAGTTCTTGCGGCAACCCTACGACCTGAGCGATGACAAACCTGGGGACATCGAGACAGAAGACTGGCAACTCACCGCGACCGGCTCGCGCGCTTTCAGCGCTGAGGTTGGTGCCGACTTGCTGAAGACCTCGGTGAAATTCGAATCGGCAGTAAAGCGCGAGCGCGCTGTGACTTTGGACTTGGAGCTGGAGGGTGGGCAACGCTACGAGATGCGGCGCCTCCGCGATCGCGACGGCATCTGCTGGATCTAGGGCAAGAACGCGTGCGTCATCGTGCTCTCCCAAGAAGACGCAGCTGCCTGGACGACGCTCGTGACAGCCGCCCGCGAACGCCCGACGTTCTTCAGCGTCGTTCTCCTCGTGCTCGCGAGCGGCGCGCAGCGCGCGATCGTGCCCGCATCGGGTGTTGAGGATGCAGCACCGCGTATCGCGGCAAAGCGCAGCCCGTGGGGTGGTCTGCTATGTGAGCATGTGGCGACTCTCGTGGCGCGACGCGGGCGTGAAGGGGATCCTTCGGCTCGCCGGCGCGCATATCGACTTCTGCCGGTGGCGGAGCGATTGGGTCATGAAGAAACTCGATGGAGCTACGTTCGATCTCTGGCACCGAAATCACGACGGCGAAGAACGCCGCGCGGCCCTGCGCTAACGCTCGAGCGTCAGGTCGGTCCCGTTCACGAGACGTACCTGGAATGAGCAATCGATCCCGCCGCCGCGCAGATGGACGCGAAGGCTGTGTCGGCCTGGCGAGACGTGGTGGGCGGGGTCTCGGTAGTCTGGGTGCGCCTGGCGGTTGTCGAGCGAGGCGAGGTACGCGTCGGTCTCTCTCGGGTAGCGCACGGCCAGGTTCAGCTTGTGCGGCAGGTCATTCGCCTCGATGTCGGTCGTCGCATCGATCATCTGCCACTGCGCGACCTGCCCGGGCGGCGTCCCGATCGCCCAGAGACAGGACGCTCTCGCGCCGCTGGGTTCCTCGACGACCTGTGCGCTGACGGCCGGGAAGCGCTCGCGCGAGCGGTTCACGAACCAGATCTGCACCAGCTCGTACTGGAGCTCCGTGCCCGAGTAGATCGGGCTCGCACGCAGCGCGTGCACGATCACCGGCGAGCGAAAGCGCGCCCAGACGCGTGCGGCGACCCATACGACGACGTTCCAGGCGATGACGGCGAGCCCGGCGATCGCCGCGGCGCGCTCGATCGGAACCCCGAGGATGTCGGTAGGCACCTAGGCCGCGGTGGAGATCACGAGCAGCCGTGGTTCGCCTTCACGGTGTTCCAGATGGACAGGCCCTGGCTCATGAGGTTCTGTGCCGCTGTGTAGGTCGACGCGTCGGTGGTGCGTAGGCTCGCAAGCTGCGTTGCGACAGAGGCGGCGGTCGCGCGATAGGTGTCGATCGTGGCCTGCTCGTCGCCAGGCCGGAGCACTCCGGTGACGACGAGGGGTGATGCGGCTATGGCGGCGGCGAGCGCCCGGGCGGCCTGCTGGGTCTCGGCGACGCGCTGGTCGACCGCGCTGAGGTTGGTGTCGATGGTCTGCGCGACCTTGGTGAAGGCGTTGCGGTCGTACGCGAGCGCCGTGTTGAAGTCGTAGCCCATCGAGGTGTTGTAGTCGTAGCGGACCGCCACGCATGCGGAGTACTGGTCGAGCGGCTCGCGTGAGTCCTTCTGGAGCGTGGCGAGGTCCGATTGCAGGGCCGCGAGGTCGCTCTGTTCGCCCTTGATGTCGGATGCGGCGTCGGCGATCTGGCCCTTGCGGTTCGAAGTGCCGTTGGAGAGCAGCGTGATCAGCGACTGCAGGTCCGCCGAGCGGTCCCGCACCGCCTGGGCGAGCGCCGCGTTGCGGTCGTCCCGGGCCTTCTTGTCCGCGGCGGCCTTGTCCGAGGCGGCCTTCGCAATGGTCAGCTCGAGCTGCCATGCGGAGAGCGCGTCGTTGAAGGCTGCCTGGGAGGCGGCGCGGTAGGTCGCGGTCTGCAGCTGGCCGGTCCCGTCGGCGTAGGTGAGCGCGATCTGATCACCGGTGCGCCGGCCGCTGAACGAGACGCTGGTCGTACCGAGGAACGAGCCCGTCGTGAGACTGAGAGCGGAGCCGCCATCGGTGGTCCCCGTGACCGCGTTCGCCGTCGCCTTGGTGGTTCCCTTGCCATCCGGCACGACGTTGATCATCGAGCCTGAGACGGTGACGCCGGACTGAGTGAGGCTGAGCCAGCCCATCCAGTTCGGTCGCTGGTCAGTCATGAAGTTGCCAGTGAAGTCGCTCGGCCCGCGCTCGACGGCGGTCGAGACACCGGTCGTAGCGGATGGAGCGGCGAGCGGCGTGACCGTGCCGCACCCGGCGACGAGCGCGCCGATGAGCGCGAGTCGGATGGTGACCCGGGCAATCACGCGGCCCTCCTCGCCGTCATACTAGCCCGCTGTCCTAGCCTCTTGACGTGGACGATCGAGGCGTGAGCCTCTTGACGCTGGACGTTCCGGCCCGACTCGGCACCCTCGACCGCCGAGGGTATCCACGGATCACGCCGATCTGGTTCCTCTACGAGGACGGCACCTTCTACATGACTTCGATCGTCGGTAAGCGCCACGTCGAAGACCTGCGCCGCGACCCGCGAGCCTCCATTCGCGTGGACATCGAAGACAACGCCGCCGTCGACGGCGTCCGGGCGAACCGGCAGATCGGCGGGAGCGGCATCGCGGAGTTGCGACCCGACGCGGACGGGGCCTGGACGAGGCGCATCACGCTGAAGTACGTGACCGGCGCGGATGCCGAGACACGCGCCGCGATGCGGGCCGCCCAGCAGCGCATCGTCATCCTCCTCGCGCCAGAGCGGCTGGAGCTGCTGCACACGTAGCGGCTCGCAGACCCTGGCTGTGCCTGCGCGCATCATGCGTGCATGGGTCATCTCGTTCGAGAGCGCACAGCGGTGCGGTCCTGCCTGGTCGAGGCCGACTGATGGCGCCCGGCCCGATCCTCATCTTCGACAAGTCCGCCCTACAGTCGCTCACCGTCGACGAGTCCGTGTGGCTCGACCACTTCTTCCTGACGAATATCACCCCGATCTTCTACGTCGAGACCCTCGCCGATCTCGAGAAGGTCGACCCCAAGGGTCGCGCGCCGGAGGACGTGGTCGCGAACATGGCGGATAAGACGCCGGTCTTTCATCCGTATCCGAACGTTTTCCACCGGACCCTCTTGATCCAGGATCTACGCGGGCATCCCGTCGCGATGACGGGCCAGATCATGCACGCGCGTGGCACACCCAAAACGCGATCCAGATGGCGGCAGGAGCGTCCTCTTCGAGGAGCCGCCGGAGGCCGACACGATGCGGCGGTGGCAGGCGCACGACTTCAAGGAGATCGAGCGGCTTCATGCTCGCTACTGGCGCACGACGCTGTCGGGTATCGATTTAACAGCAAGATCGCGTGGGCCCAGCGGCTCGTTCCGCCGGGCCAGAAGATCGCAAGTCTCGCCGATGCGAAGGCGTTCGCCGATGCGTTCGTCGCGACTGCGGGGCGCGAGGTGCTCACGTTCGCCGGGCAGTTTCTCGAGATCCCCGACGAACAGTGGGGCGTGATCGAGCGGCGTTTCGCGGACGCCGGACGACCCGCGCTCAAGGACTTCGCTCCGTACGCCGCCTTCGTGTTGACGATCGACCTCGTCTTCTACCTCGGCATGGGTATCCGCCAGATCGGTACCGAGCGGCCAAGCAACAGGATCGACGTGGCCTACCTCTACTACCTGCCGTTCTGCATGGTGTTCGTCTCGGGCGACAACCTGCACGCGCGCCTGGCGCCGCTGTTCCTGCGACCGAATCAGGAATTCGTGAAGTCCGCGGATCTCAAAGCGGGACTCAAGCAGCTCAATGAGCACTACGCGCAGCACCGTGCGGACATCGAGCGCATGGGCGTGATGACCTACGCGTCCGAACCACCCGCCGACGTGCCGACGATCGTGACCACACTCTGGGACCGACTCCTGCTGAAGCGGGATCGGCCAGCCGGGGAGCGAGAGCCGGGCACGACCCCGCCTTCCAACGACGAACTCCTTAGGCGCATCAAGCACATCACCGAAAGCGAGCCGAACGAGGCGGACGCGGCCTGGCAGGGCGAACCGGATTCCGTCGTCTTGCGGCACGACCCCCTCCGCCGTGGCAGTTGGCGTCTTGTCCCTGAGGGCGCTGAGACCCGGGGTCGGCCAACCCACGATTGAATCCTCGCCTGAGGGTCAGCGCATGCTGCGGGTATGGCAACACCGCGATGTCGCGGCGCCTTTTCGGCGGTACGTCACCCTCATGCCCGACCGCTTCGCGCCCATCCCCCACACCGCTCCGTATGCGTCGGGGAACCTGTAAATTACTTCTCGTTAGCTGCGCCGGCACCGGGTTCGTATTCGCCGAATTTGTTCGTGGAGGCACGCAATGTCGTGCCATCCACGGCCATCTCCGGCTGCCGGTGTCCCACGCTCTCTACCTAGCGCAGTAATTCCGCCGGCGGAACCGTCGAAATTGCGCGGCAATCCCCCGGACCGCACGCTCGCGCGTCAGCGCCAGGCTCTGCTGGACGTGTCCAAGTCGCGATGTCGCTGCAGCCGGCAGTGCGGCGAGAGGTGGCGTACGCGTATCGTCCCGTATCGTCCGCTCGTGGTGAAGAGGAAAACCCCGGAGCAGCTCGCGGCTGAGAAAGAGGCCCGCTGGCGCGAGACGGTGCGGAAGATGGACGAGCGCGCACGTCAAGAACGCAACCAGCCTTGTCCAGGCTGGAAGCCGGAGCGGCTCCCCGGTGGTCAGCGCGACCGCGTCGTCGACTGTGCGAACTGCGGTCGGCCGCAGTCAGCGCACTAGGTCAGGAGTCGCTCGGCTCGGTCGGGGCGGCCTTGTCGCGCCGATCGCGCGCAATCGGTCGCATGCCCCAGCGCGCGCGGACAACATCGTGCACGGCGCGATGGTTCTCGATCACGTGATCTGAAAGCAAGCCCCATGCGGCGACCCACCAGATGCACCACTCCGTGTCGTACTGGCACCACGGACAGCGGACGCGGTACTGCATCTGACCCGTGTACGCGTCTTCGAGCGCCTCGGTGGGAGGCGGTCCAGGTAGCCGATTCGTGAGATCCATCGCTCTGGTCTTGACATCGAAATGACGTGGCGGAAGGCGTTCACGAGGTTCGGATCGCGGAGGAGAAGGCGTCCGAGGTGCGCTCGATTGCCGCAGCGATGCCAAGTTGCAGCAGGGCGTCGTACGCCTCGAGCGAGAGCACGATGTACTTCGCGGCCATCGTGAGAGGGCCGCGGCTGAAGTCGCGCTCGTCGTTGATGTCGATGCGCCCGTCGTTGACCTGGGACATGAGCTCTCCGATGCCGACGACGTTGGAGTGCACCTCGTTCGAGAACCACGCGTAGTAGCGATACGCGTCGAGATCGTCGATCGCTGTGAAGAGCTCATGCTCCGAGAGGCCTGACCAGCTGTGTTCGAGCGGCTTGGGGCGCCTGCCACTCGCGTCGATCGGCCGCTCGGGAACGAACTCGACGATGCCGTCGTCGAGCACGTACTGATCGATGCGCTTCCACTGCTTGGCGAGCTCCTTCTCGTCGTCGGTCCAGTCCTCGGCCGTCCGAACGGGGAAGCCCTCACCCTCGACATCCGTCCGGACGAGATGAGGCTCAAGCTGATCGCGGACGTGGTGGATGTGGCGCATGAAGCGCAGCGCCGCGCCCTCGGGGTTGGCGTGAGTGGTGATGAACTTCAGGTTCGCGTACGCGAGGAGGAGCGTCCGTAGGACGATTCCGGTGTCCGTGCCGTGACGACCGACACAAAGCGCGTGAACGGCGTCGCCGAGACGCAGGACCTTCGAGATGAGCGCGCCAGCGACGATCTCCAGAAGCCGCTCCGGCGGCATCTGGACCGGGGCCGTGCGGAGCGCCGTCAACATCCCGTCGACGAACGCCTCGAACGCGCGGATGACCTCGTCGTCCGGGCCGGCGGTCACGTCAAGCGCCTGCCGATCTCTTCAGCGGACGCAAGAACCGCCGCGGTCGCTCCCCGGCGAGATGCCCGGCCTCGGTCCGTGGCGCTCGCGTCCGAGCGGGCGCTGTGGACCGGTGACAGAGGACCAGATGGGAGCGGCTCATTGTCGCGTCGCCCGTAAGGACATGAGCGCGGTGACCATCTCGACGACGTGGTCGAGGCGGCGGAACCCCCATTCGTCGATGTCGTCTAGGAGATTGGCCCGCACATCCGGATCGCTCGTGTGTTCGAGACGAAGGACCCGCGCTGCCATGTCCTCCAGGGCCCGCCGCATGACGTAGAAGGTGAGCCGGGCTTCGGCGATGTCGCCGGTGCCGCCGGCATCTAGTGCCGTTCCAACTTGAATTCCGCGGCGCCTGCGCGCACCCTCTGCACATCAGGGGAGCAGAGGAGGAAGAGCATGGCCGCGAGCTTCCTGCGGCCCCTGACCCGCGCCGAGCGGAAAGTGCTGACGGCGAAGCTA
>WNGB01006608.1_pt1 | contig 16990 bp, 4 predicted proteins | sample 5400681 | NCBI WGS metagenome assembly WNGB01 (sample SAMN13153367, study PRJNA577476) | soil metagenome | isolation source: 115 cm soil or saprolite under grassland replicate 2 | place: USA:California | collected 2016-06-15 | reverse complement strand
CATGCTCACCCTGCGCCTTCACGAAGCCGGCGTTGTCACCCAAGTCCTTCCACAACGTCACCGTGAAGGTATGCGGATCACCAACCCGGTTCGTCGCCGACTGCGCAATCGTGATCTTCGCGTCGACCCACGTCTTCGATGCCGGGCCGGAGTTCGCACCCGCGCCGTTCGTGCTGCGCGTCAGCGAGAGGCCACCCACCTGCAACGTGGTCGAGGCCGACACGACAGTCACCCCCGTCGCGTTCGAGGACAGGGTGATCGTGCAGCTCCCGGTGCCGCCCGAGGTGATGCAGGGGTTTGCGGAAGTGAATGTGCCCGGGCCCGACGCGATCAGGAAGTTGATCGACGTCCCGTCAGGAGCGTTCGCGGAGCCAGTGCCGTCGTTGACGTTCACGTGCGCCGTGAAGGTGTGGGTCTGGCCGATCCGGTTCGTGGCCGCCGGCGGCGTGATCTGGATGTTCGCGTCCACGACCTGCAGCGGCTCGCACGGTCCGGTCGCCGACGTGTAAACGGTGTTGCCGAGATAGTTCCCCCTGAAGGCGTACAGCCCCGCCGCCAGCGGCCCCTTCGCGAAGCCCGTGGCGTCAACCTGGCCGCTCGCGTTCAGCGCGATGTTCCCCGACGTCGATGTGGGAGCGCCGGCACACGTGCCGTTCGTGAACCAGTCGAGCGTCACGTTCCCGACCGGCGTGCCCGCCGCGCCTGTGACGGTCACGAAGTCGTGAACGGTCGACCCCGCTTCGACCACCGTGACGATCGCGTGCGCCGCGTTGTGGATTTCCGTCGCGACGGTAGGCGTCGCCTGCCGGACCTCGAAGCACTCGTTGAGGCTCGAGTCCGCGGAGCCGTCGGCGTAGTTCGCGTCGCCGCTGTAGACGGCGCGGAAGCAGTACCAGCCGGGTACCGTCGGCGTAACCGCCGGCGAAGTGACCGTCTTGGGATTCGCCGCTCCGGCGGGGAGGCTCATCGGGCCGCCCACCGGGGTGCCGCCGGTCGTGCACTTCGCGAGGGCCTGCGTCGTCTGCGGACCACAGAGGAAGAACGAGACAGTTCCCGTCGGCGCCTGCGGGGTACCCGCGACCGCCGTTCCCGTCACGACGGCCTGATCCGTGACAGAGGTACCCGGGATCACCGTGCCACCGGAGACAGAAACCCCACCTGCCATCGGCGTCGTGACCGTCGTGCTGGCGCAGGTGTTGAACTGTCCGGCGGCGTAGTCCTTCAGCGTCGCGGTCAGTTCCTGCGACGAACGTGTCTCGGCCTGGAAGCGCGCGAAGCAGGGAAGCGTATTCCCCGGGAGGGCCAGGACGGTGGTCAGGTCGACGCCGACCTCGAGAAACTCGTTGCTGTCGAGCGGATCGGCCGCCGTGTTGTGCGGAGCCCACGACGTCTGGAACGACGTGCCGTTGACCTCGCCGCAGACGCGGTCGCCGGCAGCCGCCGCATCGCAGAACGTGCCCGAGCTGATGAGCGAGAGCGCACCGTTATTCCATTGGTAGACCTCGACGAGCGGATGGGCGCCGCCGCCGGTGAAGTTGCTGAGGATCAGGATGTCGCCGTTGTTGTGCGAACCGCTGAACGTCCCCGGCGGGTTGCAGCCCACGGCGCCCTTAAAGATCCAGAAGCCCATGAAGGAGTTGCCGTTGTTCTCGTCGCGCTCCCCGCCCGCGTAGAGGATCAGGTGGTCGTTCGCCGTGTTCCGGAACAGCGCGGCGTACGCGTTCGAGATCTCGTCCTTCGGCGTCGGGTTGTTGATCGACCCGCACTGCCAGGTGCTGACATCGTCGATGTCCTTGTTGCTCGACGCGAAATAGCTCGTGTCCGGCGTCGCGTGATCCGCGCTGAAGTCGGCGAGCAGCAGCCGCGGCTCTACAGCAGAAGTAAGCGTCTGTACCCCACTGGAGTTGAAGATCGACTCCCAGTCGTAGGGAGCATTGCTCCCGGCGGCGATGGGCGTGTTGTCGGCGGTGTTGGCGTACTGCGGCGCCGTCGTGTCGAGCTCGAACAGCCCGAGATCGTGAACGGCGAAGCCGCTCGAGGGGATGAGGAGCGTCACAGCCGCGGCCGCCAAGGCCGCGACGACCAGAACACCCTTCCACCGGAACACCTTCGTCGCGCCGCGGCGGCAGCGCCCGACCGTATTAAGCGATCCCCTCATGCCTCATTTCCCCCATTCCCGGAAGTTGACTGGAACGACGAACCAGGCCCCGGGCGGTCGCCCGGGGCCTGAACCAACTAGCCGGTCGCCTTCGGCTTCTTGTGCGAGACGACCTTCGGCTTCTTCTTCTTCTTCACAACCTTTTTCTTGGCAGGCGTCAGCGCCTTGACCTTGACGGGCGCCGTGTCGCTTGCGGTCACGTTCGGGCCTGACGGCGGCGTTCCGGTAGCGGTCGCCACGTTGTCGAAGCCGGCCTTCACGTTCGCGCGCGTGCAGGTGTACGTCACCGATGAGCCCGGGGCCATCGAAGCGAGCGCCGGGATGGTCGCCTTCGTCCGGTTGCAGTTGGGCGAGAGCGGGTCGACCACGTGGACGTCGGTGAGAACGGTGTTCCCGACGTTCGTGACGGAGATCGTGAACGTCGCCGTGCCGCCGGCCGCGACGGTCTGCGACTTCGGGTTCTTGACGATCGCGATCGCGGGTGCACCGACCGGCGTCACCGTGAGCGGTTCGCATGCTCCCGTGCGGGCCCCGTAGTTGGCATCTCCCAGGTACTCGGCCTGGTAGGACATGTTCCCGGCCGGCGCGAAGTCGTCCGAGAGCGCCGTCGACGGCGAGCCCGGAATCAGCGCAACCGTCTGGTTCAACGCCGTGCCGGTGCAGTCGATCGTCGCGAAGCGGTGGAAGACAACGCTCCCGGTCGGAGCGGGGACACCCGCGGGCGTTCCGGCCGCCTTGGCCACGAACACCTTGTCGTGCACGATCGTGCCCGCGGCGACCGTGGTGACCACCGCGCCGGAGGCGTTGAGAATGTCCGTCCGGACGGCGTCGTCCGCCCAGAGCTTCGACGCGTCGACGCTGTCGCCCGCCTTGGCGTCACCGCTCTCGCGGTGCAACGTCACTCCGCCGACCGCCACATCCGTCTTCGCCTTGATCGTCGACGAGCCGGTTGTGTTGGACGTGATCACGACCGTGCACGAGCCGGACCCGGCCGAAGTCGTGCAGCCGCTCGGGCCGACGAAGCTCGCGGGGCCGGCCAGCGTGAAGCTGATCGTCGTCCCGTTCGGCGCGTTGGCGTAGCCACCCGATCCGGTCGCGACGTTGACGTGCCCGGTCAGCGTGTGGTTCGTCGAGATCGGGTTGATCGCCGTCGCCGGCGTGATCTGGATGTTCGCGTCCACGAAGGTCGCGATGGCATCGTTCGAACTGCCTGCGATGCCGTTCGTGGCAACGGTGATCGCGGCGCCGCCGACCGCGAGCGTCGCGGACGCATGTCCCGTGACCGTTCCCGCGGTGCTCGACGTGAACGTGATCGTGCACTGCCCGTTGGCGTCGGTGTTCGCGCCGGCGCTGGTGCAGGTGCCGGTCGGAGCCGTGTGGGCCGCGCCACTCGCGTCGGTCAGCGTCACCGCCACGTGCTCACCGGATGCCGGGACGAACGTCCCGTTCGTGTCCTTGAGCAGCGTCACGGTGAACGTGTGCGACGTCCCTACTTCGTGCGTTTCGTTCGGGACGATCGTGATCTTCGCGCTCGCCCACAGCTTCGTCGCATCGATGCTGTCGCCCGCCTTGCCGTCGTTTGACTCGCGATGCAGCGCGACTCCGCCGACGCTCACGTCCGTCGCTGCGCGGATCTTCGTCGTCCCCGTGGTCGCCGAGCTGATCGTCACGGTGCAGGAGCCCGTGCCGCCCGACGTGTTGCAGGTGGCCGGGCCGATGAAGCCTCCCGGGCCGGAGACGATCGAGAAGTTGATCGTCGTGCCGTTCGGTGCGTTCACGAAGCCGCCGCCCGTGCCGGCGTTGACGTTGACGTGACCCGTCAGGACGTGGTTCGTCCCGAGCGGGTTGGTCGCGTTCGCGGGCGTGATCTGGACGTTCGCGTCCACGAAGGTGGCGACCGCATTGCCGGAGTTCGGCGCCACGCCGTTCGTCGCGACCGTCACCAGCAGCCCGGCGATTGTCAGCGACGACGAAGCGTGCGCGGTTACCTGACCCGTCGTGTTCGACGTGGTCGTGATCGTGCACTCGCCGCTGGCGTTCGTATTGGCGCCGGCATTGGTGCAGCTGCCGGTCGCGGCGGTGTGAACCGCTCCGTTCGAGTCTGTCAGGGTGAAGTCGACGTCTTCGGCCCCGGCCTGAACGAATCCGGCGCCGTTTCCGGTGTCCTTCCACAGCGTGACCGTGAAGGTGTGGGACTGGCCGATCTCGTGGGTCCCGTCGGGAGCGATCGTGATCTTCGCGTCCACGAATGTCTTCACTCCGTTGCCCGAGTTGAGGCCGATGCCGTCGGTCTCCACCGTCACCGGCAACCCGGCCAGCGTCAGCGTCGAGGCCGCGTGCGCAGTCACCTTGCCCGTGTCGTTCGAGGTGAACGTGATCGTGCACTGACCAATCGCCGAAGTGTTCGCACCCGCATTCGTGCAGCTCCCCGCCGGCACCGAATGCGTCGCGCCCAACGAATCGGTCAACGTCACCGACACGTGCTCGCCGGCGGCAGCCACAAAGCCGGCCCCGTCACCGACGTCCTTCAGCAACGTCACCGTGAACGTATGCGGGTCACGGACCCGGTTCGTCGCCGTGGACGGCGTGATCGAGATCTTCGCGTCCACGAATGTCTTCACGCCGTTGCCCGAGTTGAGGCCGACGCCGTCCGTCTGCACCGTCACCGGCAACGCGGCCAGCGTCAGCGTCGAGGACGCGTGCGCAGTCACCTTGCCAGTGTCGTTCGAGGTGAACGTGATCGCGCATTGACCGCTCGCATTCGTATTCCCACCGGCGTTCGTGCACGTCCCCGCCGGCGCCGTGTGCGTCGCGCCCAGCGAATCGGTCAACGTCACCGTCACGTGCTCGCCCTGAGCTGCAACGAAGCCGGCCCCGTCACCGACGTCCTTCAGCAACGTCACCGTGAACGTATGCGGGTCACGGACCCGATTCGTCGCCGTGGACGGCGTGATCGAGATCTTCGCGTTGACAAACGTCTTCACCGCGTCGCCCGAGTTGAGGCCCGCGCCGTCGGTCTCCACCGTCACCGGCAGCCCGGCCAGCGTCAGCGTCGAGGAGGCGTGTCCCGTCACTTTGCCCGTCGAGTTCGACGTGAAGACGATCGTGCACTTGCCGTTGGCGTCAGTGTTCTGACCGGCGTCGTCGCAGGTGCTGGCCAGCGCGTTCAGAGTCGAGGTGGCACCGAGCGAGTCGGTCAGCGTGAAGTCGACGTGCTCGTTCGCCGCTGCCACGAAGCCGCCGCCGTTACCGATGTCCTTCAGCAGCGTCACCGTGAAGGTGTGCGGAGCGCCCACCCGGTTTGTCGCCGTCGGCGGCGTGATCGAGATCTTCGCGTTCACGTACGTCTTCACGGCGTTGCCCGAATTGAGCCCGGTCCCGTCCGTCTCGACCGTGAACGTGGCCGCCCCGATCGTCAACGTCGAGGCCGCATGCCCGGTCACCTTGCCCGTCGAGTTCGACGCGAAGACGATCGTGCACTGACCACCGGCGTCCGTGTTCGCGCCCGCGTCGTCACAGGTACTGGCAGCCGCATTCAGAACGGATGCCGCGCCGCTCGAGTCGGTCAACGAGAAGCTGACGTGCTCACCCTGCGCCGCAACAAAGCCTGCACCGTTCCCCGTGTCCTTCAGCAGGGTCACCGTGAAGGTGTGCGGAGCGCCCACGCGGTTCGTCGCCGACGGAGCAATCGAGATCTTGGCGTTCACCCAGGTCTTCGTCGCCGGCCCCGAGTTCAAGCCGGTGCCGTCCGTGCTGCGGGTCAGCGAGAAGCCCGAGACGAGCACCGACGTCGAAGCCGTTACTGTCGAGACGCCCGTCGTGCTCGACGTAAGCGTGACCGTGCAGCTGCCGGTCGCCGCGACCGTGGTGCATTGATTGACCGTCCACGAAGCCCCGAGGGGGCCCGTGTTCGAGAAGTTGATCGCGGTCCCGGTCGGGGCATTGCTCCACCCCGTCCCGTCGTTGATCTCGACGTGCGCCGTGAACACGTGGGGATCGCCCACGCGGTTCGTCGCCGTGCTCGGGGAGATCGAGATCTTCGCGTCTACCACCCGCAACGGCTCACACGGGCCGTCCGAGGGCAGCATGAAGTTGTTGTCGCCGAGGTAATGCGCCTTGAAGCCGTACAGGCCCGCGGCAAGGGGGCCCTTCACGAATGCGGTCTCGCCAACTCCCGGCGTCGCCGTGTCGGCCTGCCCGTTCGTCAGCGCGAAGGCGGCCGAGGTGTCCTGCGGATTTCCCGTGCAGGTGCCGTTCGTGAACCAGTCGAACTTGACGGTACCGCTCGGAATGCCCGCTGCGGAGGTAACCGACGCGGAATCGTGCACCGTCGTACCCGCTTCCACCGTGGTGACGATGGCGTGCGACCCGTTGTGGATGTCGGTCGACGTCGTCGTGTTGGAGACCTGGATGCAGTTCGCGCCGTTGTTGACGTTGAACGAGTTCGTGTCGATCGAGTTGTCGCCGTTCGCGTCGACCGTGATCTCCTTGGCCTCCTTTGGCGCCTGCAAGCCGGCGTTGCTCCCGTGCACGTCGTAGAAGTTGACGCACACCTTGTCCGGCAGGGCCGACTTCAAGTACGTATGCGAATAGCCTTTGCCGCCGTTCTTCTCGTAGCCCCACGAGCCCCACGGACGGCCTGAGCAACTCCCGCCGCCGGCACACACCAGCCCGGTCCGCTCGGGGTGGGTGCCCTTGGAAGCGGTCGCCGTCAGCGGCAGACGGCCGCAGCCGCCGCGCCACGCGGCCAGCGAGGCAGCGGACGGCGGCGCACCCGGCGCCGGGTCGACAAACGCCTGACCGGCGGGATAGTCGGTTCCGGCGACGGTGTAGCCCTCGACCACGTTGCCCCGGTCGGAGGGATGCACCATCTGATCGACCTGGTTCACGGCGTCGCCGGCGCGAAGGCTCGCGATGCCGACCCGGGCGGAGATTGCCCCGTTCGCGACCAGGTAGCCGGGCTCGGTCGTGTCGTTCCAGATGATCCCCACGCCCGCGCCGTTACGGTCGTCGTTGCAGTCGTTGTTGTGCGACAGCCAGTTCCACTGACCACGCACGAAGATCGTCACCGTTCCGTCGTTGTTGTCGACAGCGGTGGCCTTGATCGTGCCCAGAATCGGGTTCCCGGCGTCGGCAAACGCCCCCGTCACCATGAACGTCATGGCCCCTACCACCGCGAGAACAGCCGCGATCGCAGCGCGACGCCGCCCAGACATACCGATCAAAGCCCTCATCTCCCGTCCTTCCCCATTGCTTCCCCATTACTGACTGCTCGGGCCGTTCCCCCCGGCCCGATACAGCGGATCCCTTACAGCAGAAATACCCCAAGAAGTGGGGACGCGCAAGGTCCTGCAGTGTCGGGCGACCTAACCGAAAGTCGAGTCAGCGGATCGTCAACGGCGTGCCGACGGGCATCAGCCGCGTCAGCTTGAGGAGGTCCTCGTTGCGAATCTGGACGCAGCCGTGCGACACGCGACCCGGCAGGAGATCCGGCCGGTTCGTGCCGTGGATGCCTACGAAGCCCCCGTCCGGCCAGTCGGTGAGGACGGCGGAGCGAGCGTTTGTGCCGAACGCAACCGGGCCGTAGAACGGGTCGCCGAACCTCGTCAGCTTGTTCCGGACGTAGAACTCGCCGCGCGGCGTGGGCGAGACTCGGCGCCCGATGCCTACCCGCGTCGTGAAGGCCGTTGCGCCGTCGCGCTTCAGCGTCGCCCTCATGTTCGAGAGGGTGACGTACAGGTGCGTGTGAACCGGGAAGAGACGGCCGAGATTCTCCGCCCGCACCCAGCCCGTCGAATTGTTCGGCAGGATCGCGAGGCGTATCCGATACCAGGTCTCGGTCGCACTGACGTCCACGCCGTCCAGGACGAGGACGATGTTCTGCGTGTCGTCGGTCGTCCGGGTGTCGAGCGTGGTGAGCGCCGGCGCCGAGGCGCTCGGCTGCGCCCGGACGACCGCGCGCTTCCACACGGTCGCCCAGCGCGCGAGCCGCTCGCCGCTCAGGTCGTACGCGCGCGGGTACTGCACCGGCCGCTTGACGTGGATGACGAACGTGCGGAGCGGCGCGGGGGTTCCGAGCTCCGTCGACGCGACGAACTGGATCGGGTAGTCGCCCGGCACCGAAGGCGTCCACTCGAAGCTCGCCCGGGCGGCGCCGCCGTCGGAAGAGTTGAAGATCGCGTCGGGCGGGAGGCGAACCGCGTCGATGTGCACGGTCGCGTCGCCGATCGGCGTGGACGCGGTCAGCGTCAGAGCGACGCGCTCGCCCGCGGTGATGATGATCCGCGCCTGGTCGGCCGGCGTCGGCGGCGTCCAGATCACTTCCGTTGAGTCGCTGAGCGCAGCGGGCACGAGCAGCAGGCTCGCAGCGGCCGCGGCGATGCCGAGGACCAGCTTCATCCGAAAGGACACTGCACGACCCTGGAGCACCGCGCGCACAGAGTAGCCCGGGCCAGGTCCCGGACAATGCCCGGGACCTGAGCCCAGCAGAGGTCAGCCGGTGACCCTCGGCTTCTTCTTCGAGGTGAGTATCGGCTTCTTCTTCTTCTTCGCGATCTTCTTCTTCGTCGCCGGCTTCAGCGGTGCGATCTTGACCGGCGCCGTGTCCGTAGCCGTCACGTTCGGCCCGACGGGCGGCTTCCCGGTCGCGACGGCGACGTTGTTGAAGCTCTTCGTCACGTTCGGACGTGTGCACATGTAGCTGACGTGTGCGCCCGGCGCCATCGAAGCGAGCGCTGGGATGTCCGCCTTCGTCCGGTTGCACTTCGGAGAAAGCGCGTCGGTGACGGTGACGTTCGTCAGCGTCACGTTGCCGGTGTTCGTCACCGTGATCGTGAACGTCGCGGTTCCGCCGGACGCGACCGTCTGGGATTTGGGAGCCTTGACGATCGCGATCGACGGCCCCGCCCACAGCTTCGTCGCATTCGCGCTGTCACCGGCCTTGCCGTCACCGGTCGCACGATTCAGCACCAACCCTCCGACCGTCACGGCGGTCAACGCCCTGATGGTCGTCGTGCCCGGCGTGGACGAGGCGAGCACGACGGTGCACGAGCCCGTGCCGCCCGTCGTCGTACAGCTGCTCACAATGCTTCCCGGCCCGGAGACAATTCCGAAGTTGATCGTCGTCCCGTTCGGCGCGTTGACCGTGCCTGATCCGTCATTGACGCTGACGTGCCCTGTCAACACATGATTCGTGTTCAGCGGATTCGTCGCGGCCGGCGGCGTGATCTGGATGTTCGCATCGACGACCCGCAGGGGTTCGCAGGGCCCGGTCGAGGCGGGATACGAGCCGCCGCCGAGATACCGTGCGCGGAAGCCGAACAGTCCTGCGCCGGGGGTCTTCGCGAACGCCGTCACGTCCACGCTCCCCGTCGCGCCGAGCGCCGAATTACTCGAACTCGACTCCGGATTCCCCGAGCACGTGTTGTTCGTGAACCAGTCGACGACGACGTTGCCGCTCGGCGTCGCGCCGTTCCCAGTGACGGTCACGAAGTCGTGAACCGTCTGGCCGGTCTCGGTCACCGTGACGCCCTGATGCGACGCGTTGTGGATCGTTGTCGACACCGTCGCGTGCGGCACCGTCGGCACCGTGACGCAGTTTGCGCCGTCCGTTACGTCGAACGAGTTCGTCTCGATCGAGTTGTCACCGTTCGCGTCGACCGTGATCTCCTTCGTCCCGTTCGGCGGGTCGATCCCGGCGTTCTTGCCGTGTACGTCGTAGAAGTTCACGCAGATCTTGCTCGGCAGAGCCGTGAACAGATACGTATGCGCGTAACCGAGCGCGCCGTTCTTCTCGTACCCCCACGACCCCCACGGGTGGCCGGAGCAGGCGAGCGTTCCGTCGGCGCAGGTCTTGCCCGTACGCTCGGGATGGTTGCCCTTCGAAGCGGTGGCCCCGAGCGGCTGGCGGCCGCAGCCTCCACGCCAGGCGGCAACCTGCGCGGCACTGGGCGCCGCCGACGGCGCCGGATCCACGAAGACCTGGGCGGCGGGAAAGTCGACGCCCGAGGCGGTGTAGCCCTCTGGAACGTTGCCCCTGTCGACGGGATGGACCATCTGGTCGACCTGGTTCGCCGTGTCGCCGGGGCGCAGGCTCGCGATGCCGACCTGCGCAGAGATTGCGCCCTTCGAGACCGTGTAGCCCGGCTCGGTCGGGTCGTTCCAGATGATCCCGACGCCGGTTCCGGCGCGGTCGACATTGCAGTCGTTGTTGTGCGAAAGCCAGTTCCACTGGCCGCGGACGTACACGGTGACCGTTCCGTTCCCGTTGTCGGTCGCGCTGGCCCGGATCGTGCCGGTGATCGGATTGCCGGAGTCAGCAAATGCGTTCGTCACCGAGAAGACGGCGGCACCGGCAAATGCCAAGAGAATTGCCGCAAGGTTGCGGCACCGCCACCCGAGAGTCATCGAGCGTCCCATGTCCCCATCCCCTTTTCTGTTCGCGATCCGACCTGCGCCGACGAGCCCGCAGGTGCGGCCGAAATACATGAAGCAAGGGATGCTTATCGCACTGCGGGGGCCGACGCAAGCCCAAAAGCGCATGCAATGCAGCGGAAAAAGCGAGCCGGGGCGCTACCGGCGCGGCCGGAAAGCGCCTAGGTGACGGTCAGCGGCGTGCCGACCGGCATCAGCCGCGCGAGCTTCAGGATCGACGCGTTCGGCATGCGGATGCAGCCGTGCGATACCCGGCCGGGCAGGATTCCGGGCTCATTCGTTCCGTGGACGCCGACGAAACCGCCGCCGGGCCAGTCCGTCAGCACCGGTGAACGGGCGCTCGTCCCGAACGCGACCGGCCCGTAGACAGGACTGCCGAAGCCGGTCATCTTGTCGCGAATATAGAACTCGCCGCGCGGCGTCGGATAGACCGAACGCCCGACACCGACGATGGAGGTGAAGACGGTCACGCCGTCGCGTTTCAACGTCGCCCGCATCCGCGCGCGGTCGACGTACAGATGCGTGTGCACGGTGTAGACGTCGCCGAGATAGCGCGCCTGCACCCAGCCCGTGGAGTTGTTCGGCAGGATCGGCAGCCGCACCCGGTACCACGTCTGACCGGCGGTGACGTCGACGCCGCTCAGGACGAGGACGATGTTCTGCGTGTCGTCCGTCGTCCACGTATCCAGCCTCGTGACGGCGCGCGCAGACGATCGCGGCTGCGCACGGACGACGGCGCGCCGCAGAACCGGTGCCCAGTGCGCGACCTTCTCGTTCGCCAGAGCGTATGCGCGCGGATAGTGCGTCTTCACGACCCGCACGACCTTCGCAGCAACGTGGATCTTGACGGTAAGCGTCATGGGGACGGCCGCGCCGCCCACGGTCGAAGCGGAGAACTGCACGGCGTAGTCGCCTGCCTGCTGCGGCCGCCACGTAAAGCTTCCGTGCGCGAGGCTGCCGTCGACCGAGGTGAAGACGGCTCCCTTCGGCAACGTCCGCACGGGCGCGATGTGGACGATTGTCTCGGGAACGGACGACGCGGCCGACAACGCGAAGTTGACACGCGAGCCCGGCTTGACGCTAAAGCGGCTCTGGTCTGCAGGCGTCGGCGCCGCCCAACTCACAGGCGCGGTGTCGCTCATCGCTGCCGGAACGAAAAGGAGCAGCGCGAGCGCCGCGGCAGAAAGCGCCGCCGGAACGATTGAAAATGCACGCTTGAGTGACATCAAAAGGTGGAAGGTAAAGCTGTTATCGGACAACCAAGGGGCGGCCTTGAGGGCCGCCCCTTTGCAGTCGACTAACTTAGCCGGTCGCCTTCGGCTTCTTGTGCGAGACGACCCTCGGCTTCTTCTTCTTCTTCTTGATGACCTTCTTCTTCGCCGGCGGCGCGAGTTGCTTTGCCTTCACCGGCGCGGTGTCGGTCGCCGTCACGTTCGGGCCGGACGGCGGAGTGCCCGTCGCCGTCGCGACGTTGTCGAAGCTCGCCCGCACATTCGTCTTCGTGCAGCTGTAGGTGACGCTGGCGCCGGGAACCATCGACGCGAGCGCCGGGATATCCGCCTTCGTCCGGTTGCAACTCGGGGTCAGCGGATCGACGACGTTGACGTCGGTCAGAACGCTGTTGCCCGCGTTGGTCACCGTGATCGTGAAGGTCGCCGTGCCGCCGACCGCAACGGTCTGCGCCTTCGGGTTCTTCACGATCGCGATCGCCGGATTCGGCACCGGAGTGACGGTCAGCGGCTCACAGTCGGCGAGACGCGCCGGATAGTTCGCGTCACCGAGGTATTCCGCACGGTACGACATGTTCGCGGTCGGCGCGAAGTCGTCCGTGATCGCCGTGGAGGGCGACCCCGGGATGAGCGCGACCGTCTGGTTCGTCGCGGTGCCCGTGCAGTCGATTGTCGCGTAGCGGTGGAAGATGACGTTGCCGGTGGGATTCGGCACCGAGGCGTCCGTGCCGGCCGCCTTCGCCACGAACACCTTGTCGTGGACGATCGTGCCCGAGACGACGCTTGTGACGATGCCGCCGGCCGCGTTCAGGATGTCCGTGCGGGCCGTGTCGTCCGCCCAGAGCTTCGAGGCGTCGGCGCTGTCGCCCGCCTTCGCGTCACCGCTCTCGCGGTGCAGCGTGACTCCACCCACCGTCACGTCCGTCTTCGCCTTGATCGTCGAGTTCCCGACGGTCGAAGAGCTGATGACGACGGTGCACGAGCCGGTCGCGCCCGAGGTCGTGCAGCTGCTCGGGCCGACGAAGCTCGCCGGGCCGGCCAGCGTGAAGTTGATCGCGGTGCCGTTCGGAGCATTGACGAAGGCGCCGGAGCCGGAGTTGACGTTCACATGTCCCGTCAGCGTGTGGTTCGTCGAGATCGGGTTGATCGCCGTCGCGGGAGTGATCTGCACGTTGGCATCGACGAACGTCGCCACCGCATTGCCTGAGTTCGGTGCGATGCCGTTCGACCGCACCGTGATCGACGTGCCGCTGACGGTCAGCGTCGAGGCGGCGTGAGCCGTAACCGTCCCAGCGGTGTTCGACGTGAGGGTGATCGTGCACTGCCCGTTGGCATCGGTGTTGGCGCCCGCCGCGGTGCAGCTCCCCGTGGGCGCTGTGTGGTTGGCACCGTTCGCGTCGGTCAGCGTGACGGCGACGTGCTCTCCGGCCGCCGGCACGAACGTTCCGATGCTCGTGTCTCTCATCAGCGTGACGCTGAACGTGTGCGCCTGACCGACCTCGTGCGTCGCCGTCGGGGCGATCGCGATCTTGGCGGACGCCCAGAGCTTCGTCGCATCGATGCTGTCGCCGGCCTTGCCGTCGCCGCTCGCGCGGTGGAGTACAACGCCGCCGACCGTTACGTCGGTTGCCGCCCGGATCTTGCTCGTGCCGGTCGTCGACGACGTGATCGTCACCGTGCAGGAGCCGGTCGCCGCAACCGTGGTGCAGCTGCTCGGGCCGACGAAGCTCGCCGGGCCCGAAAGGAGCGAGAAGTTGATCGTCGTTCCAGCCGGTGCGTTCGCGAAGGTGCCGGACCCGTCATTGACGTTCACGTGCCCCGTCAGAACGTGGTCGGTGTTCAGCGGGTTCGTCGCCTCTGCCGGCGCGATCTGGATGTTCGCGTCCACGTACGTGGCCACCGCGTTGCCGGAGTTCGGCGCGATCCCGTCGGTCTCGACCGGAACCGTCGCTCCGCCGATGATCAGCGTCGAAAGCGCGTGCGCGGTCACCTTGCCCGCGGTGTTGGACGTGAGTGCGATCGTGCACTGACCGCCCGCATCCGTGTTCGCGCCGGCGTCGTCACACGTGCTGGCTGCCGTGTCCAGGATGTACGCGGCGCCGTTCGCGTTCGCCAGCGTGAAGTCGACATGCTCGTTGCCCGCCGCCACGAAGGTGCCCGTGCCCGTGTCCTTCGACAGTGTGACCGTGAAGGTGTGCGTCTGGCCGACCTCGTGCGTCAGATTGGGAGCGATCACGATCTTCGCCGTCGCCCACTTCTTCGTGCCGTCGATGCTGTCGCCGACCTTCGCGTCGCCGGTCGCCCGATGCAGCGTCTTTCCGCCGACGACGACGTCGGTGGCCGCCCTGATCGTCGTGGTACCGCTCGTGGAGGAGTTGATGACGACGTCGCAGGAACCGGTGCCACCCGAGGTCGTGCAGCTGTTCGGGCCGACGAAGCCGGCCGTCGCTCCGCCGGAGTTCGTCAGCGAAAAGCTGATCGTCGTCCCGTTCGGCGCGTTCGCGAAGGCACCGTTGCCGGTGTTCACGTTCACGTGCCCGGTCAGCGTGTGGTTCGTCGAGAGCGGGTTCGTCGCGTTGGCAGGTGTGATCTGGATGTTCGCGTCCACGAACGTCTTCACGGCGTTCCCGCTGTTCGGGGCCGTGCCGTCCGTCTCGACGGTGAAGTTGGCCGAGCCGGCAACCGACAGCGTGGAGCTCGCGTGCGCCGTCACCTTGCCGGGCGTCTGCGACGTGAACGTGATCGTGCACTGACCGTTCGCATCCGTGTTGGCGCCGGCGTCGTCGCACGTGCTGCTCGCCGCGTTCAGGACGAAGCCCGCACCGCTCGAGTCGGTCAGCGTGTAAGCGACGTGCTCGTTCGGAGCCGCCACGAAGGTGCCGGTGCCCGGATCTTTCTCGAGCGTGACCGTGAAGGTGTGCGGATCGCCGATCTCGTTCGTCGCGTTCGGAGCGATCGAGATACGCGCGTCGACCCACTTCTTCGTCGCCGGGCTCGAGTTGGCGCCCGTGCCGTCGGTGTCGCGGATCAGCGAGACACCGCCGACCACGATCGTCGTGTGCGCGCTGACGGTCGTCACACCGGTCGTCGTCGAAATGAGGTCGACCGTGCAGTTGCCGTTCGCGTTCGTGGTGCAGGACGAGGCCGAGAGGCTTCCCGGGCCCAAATCGATCGAGAAGGTGACGAGCGCACCCGCGGCATCGGCGAACGCCCCGCTCCCGGCATTCACGTTCACGTGCGCAGTGAAGGTGTGCGTGTCGCCGACGTGGTTCGTTGCCGACGGCGGGTTGATCTGGATGTTCGCGTCGACGAAGGTCTTGACAGCGTCGCCGGAGCTTCCACCAAGTCCGTTCGTCTCGGTCGTCACGGTCGCTCCACCGATGTTCAGCGACGCGGAGGCATGGCCCGTCACCTTGCCCGCCGTGGGCGAGGTGAAGGTGATCGTGCACCGGCCGTTCGCATCTGTGTTGTTGCCGGCGTTGTCACACGTGCTGTTCGCCGCATCGAGTACTGCGCCGGCGCCGTTCGAGTCGGTCAGGGTGACGTCGACGTGCTCGCCCGCCGCCGGCACGAACGTGCCCGTGCCCGGATCCTTCTCCAGCGTCACGGTGAAGGTGTGCGGGTCGCCGATCTCGTTCGTCGCATCCGGGGCGATCGAGATCCGGGCTGTCGCCCAGCTCTTCGTCGCGTTGCCGCTGTCGCCGGCCTTGGTGTCGCCGGTCTCGCGATGAAGCAAGAGTCCGCCCACGGTGACGTCGGTGCTCGCCTTGATCGTCGTCATCCCGGCCGTGGTGGAGCTGATCACGACGTCGCAGGAGCCCGTACCTCCCGAGGTGGTGCAGCTGTTCGGGCCGACGAAGCCGGCCGTCGCGCCGCCGGAGTTCGTCAGCGAGAAGCTGATCGTCGTCCCGTTCGGCGCGTTCGCGAAGGCACCGTTGCCGGTGTTCACGTTCACGTGCCCGGTCAGCGTGTGGTTCGTCGAGAGCGGATTCGTCGCCGTCTGCGGCGTGATCTGGATGTTCGCGTCCACGTAGGTCTTGACAGCGTTGGCGCTACTGCCGCCGGTTCCGTCGGTCGCGACCGACACCGAGAGGCCGGCGAGCGTGAGCGTCGAGGACGCGTGCCCGGTGACTTTTCCGGCGGTGTTCGAGTTGAAGACGATGGTGCACTTGCCGTTCGCGTCGGTGTTCAGACCGGCGTCGTCGCAGGTGCTCGCGAGGGCGTTCAAGGTCGAGCTCGCCCCGAGCGCGTCGGTCAGCGTGAAGTCGACGTGCTCGTTCGCGGCGGCCACGAAGCCGGCGCCGTTGCCCGTGTCCTTCAGCAGCGTCACGGTGAACGTGTGCGGATCGCCGACCTCATTCGTAGCGGTCGGAGCGATCGAGATCTTTGCGTCGACGAACGTCTTCACCGCGTTGCCGGAGTTCAAGCCGTTGCCGTCCGTCTCCACCGTGACCGGCAGGCCCGCGAGCGTCAGCGTCGAGGACGCGTGACCGGTCACCTTGCCCGTGTCGTTCGACGTGAAGACGAGCGTGCACTTGCCGTTCGCATCGGTGTTCTGACCGGCGTCGTCGCAGGTGCTGTTCGCAGCGTCCAGAGTCGAGTTCGCGCCCAGCGAATCGGTGAGCGTGAAGTCGACGTCCTCGTTCGCCGCTGCCACGAAGCCGGCGCCGTTGCCCGTGTCCTTCAGCAACGTCACGGTGAACGTGTGCGCCTGGCCGATCCGGTTCGTCGCCGACGGGGCGATCGCGATCCTCGCATTGACCCACGTCTTCGTCGCGGGCGTGGAGTTCGCACCGGTCCCGTTCGTGCTGCGGGTCAGCGAGACGCCGCCCACCAGCAGCGTCATCGACGCCGACACCGTCGTCACACCGGTGTCGTTCGAGTCCAGGTCGATCGTGCAGCTTCCGGTACCGCCTGAGGTGGTGCAGAAGCCGGGCGCGGCGAGCGCGCCGGGGCCGGTCAGGATCAAGAAGTTGATCGTCGTCCCGTCCGGCGCGTTCGCGAAGGCGCCGGAGCCGTCGTTCACGTTGACGTGTGCGGTGAACGTGTGCGTCTGACCGATGCGGTTCGTCGCGGTCGCCGGCGTGATCTGGATGTTCGCGTCGACGTAGGTCTTGACCGCGTCGCCGGAGTTGAGGCCGGTGCCGTCGGTCGCCACCGTGAACGGCGC
>WNGB01006607.1_pt1 | contig 16990 bp, 15 predicted proteins | sample 5400681 | NCBI WGS metagenome assembly WNGB01 (sample SAMN13153367, study PRJNA577476) | soil metagenome | isolation source: 115 cm soil or saprolite under grassland replicate 2 | place: USA:California | collected 2016-06-15 | reverse complement strand
GGGTGCCGTCATCGCCGTCGGCATCCTGCTGCCGCTGGCGCTGGCCGATCACGGCATCGACCGGCTGAGCCGCGCCGTGCTCGGCTTGCCGAGCGGACTACTGCTGAGCGGCACGGCGTTCGCGCTCCTGCTCGCCTACACGGTGCGCTTCCTGGCCGTCGGCCTCGCCAACATCGCGCCCGGCCTGGCGGCCATTGATCCGGCAATGGACGCGAGCGCGCGCGTCCTGGGCGCCAGGCCGCGCGAGGTGCTGCGGCGTATCCACCTGCCGTTGCTGCGCGGGCCGATGTTGACGGCGGCCGTCGTGGCCTTCGTCGAGGTGATGAAGGAACTGCCGGCGACGCTTCTGATTCGGCCGTTCAATCTCGACACGCTGGCGATCGGCGTCTACCGCTTCGCCTCCGACGAGCGGCTGGCCCAGGCCGCGGTGGGCTCGATCGTGATCGTGATGGTGTCGCTTGCGCCTGTGATCGTGCTCAGCCGCGCGATTGCGGCGCGACGGCGCTGAAGCACGTCATGTTCTTCCGGACCGCCGGCTTCCAGCCGGCTCATGCTTCATGAGGCCGGCTGGAAGCCGGCGGTCCGGAAGAAGACTACGGCGCGATCATCTTGTAAACGCGCGCCGAGGTGCCGCTGTAGAGCGCCGTCTTCTCGGCGGCCGAGGCGCCCTTGGTGATGATCTTGAAGGCGTTCCACAGCTCGGTGTAGCCGCACGACTGCTTGTCGGGCGGGAAGTTGCTCTCGAACATGCAGCGATCCGCGCCGAACAGTTCTATGCAGGTCTCGATGTAGGGTTTCCACGCTGCGGCCAACTCCTGCGAGGAGGGCGGCGCGTCGCGCAGATGAAAGCCGAAGCCGAACGAGGTCATGCCCAGTCCACCCAGCTTGACGTTCACGTTGGAGCACCCGGCAAGCTCCTGCATGTTCTTCTTCCAGACCGGAATCGTCTCCGCCTGCTTGCCGGCATACTGGCCGACGCCGAGATGGCCGCCGACATGGTCGACGATGATGGCCTGGCCGGGGAAGGCGCGCGCGATGTCCAGCAGGTCGGGAAGCTGCGGAAAGAAGTGCCAGGAATCGAAGGTGAGTCCGAGCTTGCCGAGCTCGGCGAAGCCTTCGCGGAACTTCGCATCGAGCAGACGGTGGCGGGGGATCGGCCGCGAGACATGCTTGCCCGCCGCGCCCTCGTCCCACGACGTGCCGTAGCGCACGCCGCGGAAGCGGCCGCCGGCGACGGCGATCTCGGCTTCAAGCACCTCGCGCACGCGGGCACCCAGCATCAGGTCGGCCCAGCCGACGATCGCCTCGCAGGCGCGTGTCTTGCCGTACTGCCCGGAAGCGCTCATGGCCGCGACCCCGTTCACGAACTCGACCTCGCCCACGGGCTTCATCGCCTCGGGCCCCGTGGCGCGGAACATCGCTTGGCATTCCAGGAACACCGTCGAGACGATGTTGTGCCCGCCGCCGGTGTCGGCCAGCAGCTCGGGCAGGAAGTAGCGGCCGCGATCGCGGTGCGGGGCGTCCCACAGGTGGTGATGCGGATCGATGATCGGCAGATCCGGCTCCAGCGCCGCCTCGGCCGGCCGCTTGGCCAGCCAGGCCGCAAGATCGGCACTGTTCCGATGGATCAGTCCGCGATATTCACCGTCGGCCATGCTTGTTTCCTCCTGGTTGGAGGCAAGCCTAGAGCACATCCCGTCCGGCTGGAATCAGCCGGACGGGATGTGCCCTTTGAAACCACCATCGCCAGTGCGCGCGTTCCCGATAAGATGGAACCGCGAGCGGTTCCATCTTATCGGGAACCGCTCTACGGCAGGAGCGGAGAGCAGAGCATGCGGATTTGCGTATACGGGGCAGGCGCCATCGGCGGCAATTTCGCGGCGCGACTGGCTGACGCCGGCAACGAGGTCTCGATCGTGGCGCGCGGCGCGCATCTCGAGGCGATCCGGGCGCGCGGGCTGACGCTGCTGGCTGGCGACAGGAAGATCGTGGCCAAGGTGAAGGCGTCCGACCGGCCAGCCGATCTCGGCCCGCAGGATGCCGTGCTGGTGACGCTGAAGGCGTCGGGCCAGCACGCGCTCGCTGGCAACATCGGGCCCTTGCTCGGCCCCGACACCGCCGTCGCCTTCGTGCAGAACGGCATTCCCTGGTGGTACGGCCACGGGCTTTCCCCGTCGCGCCCGCCGGCGCCCGATCTCAGCCGCCTCGATCCGGGCGGCGCACTCGCCAAGGCGGTCGGCATGCACCGCGTGGTAGGCGCGGTCGTGAGCTCGCCCAACCACGTGATCGAGCCGGGCGTGGTCGAGAACGAAGTGCCTGACCGCAACATCCTCTGGGTCGGCGAGCCGGACGATCGGGCCAGCCCGCGCATCGAAGCACTGCGCACGGCGCTGAAAGCGGCCGGCATCGGCTCGCCCGCGACCACCGACATCCGCTACGAGATCTGGCACAAGCTGATGGCCAACCTCACCGGCTCGACGGTCTGCCTGGTCACGGGGCAGCCCGTCCACGTCCAGAAGACGCCGCTGGTCAACCGCCTGTCGCGGCGCGCCCATGCCGAGGCGCTGGCGGTTGCGGCGGCCCACGGCGTGGTGCTCGACGACCATCCGGACCAGCGTTACGGGCCCAAGCGCATCTACACCAGCCACCGGCCGTCGATCCTGCAGGACTACGACCTCGGCCGGCCGATGGAGATCGAATCGATCGTGCGCGCACCGGTCGCCTTCGCGCGTAGCGCCGGCATCGACACGCCGACGCTGGATGCCATCGAATCGATCTGCGTGGCCCTGGCCCATGCCAAAGGACTCTACGCGCCCTGATCGCGCTCGATTCTCCTCCCCCGTCTTACGGGGGAGGGCAGGGAGGGGGAAAGCCCCACAGATGATCTACGAAATTTGTTGATCTGAAATTTGCCTGCGCCGCGACTGGGGCTCGCCCCCTCCCATACCCTCCCCCGTAAGACGGGGGAGGGATTCTGAAGCGAATCCGCGCTAGGATCGACCGAACGCCATAACAATCGAGGAAACGCCATGAAGCCCAGGATCATGCGCGCCGCGTCCCGTCCGACAGCCAAGGCGGAGCCGGCCAACTTCGTCGGCACGGTCCTTTCCGATCCGGTGTTCGCGCCCGAGGGGCCGTCACGTCTGCGCGCGTCGCGCGTGTCGTTCATGCCCGGCGGCCGCACCAACTGGCACAAGCACGCCGTCGGCCAGGTCCTTTACGTGCTGTCGGGCGTCGGCCGTTACCAGCTCGAAGGCGAGCCGGTGCAGGAGATCAAGCCGGGCGACACCGTGGTCATCCCGCCCAACGCGCGCCATTGGCACGGTTCGGCGCCCGAGACCATGATGGTCCATCTCGCCATGTCGGAGACCAACGAGAAGGGCGAAGCGACGACCTGGTTCGAGCCGGTGAGCGACGCCGACTACAAGGCATCGGCGAAGGCGACGGCTTAGCCGTCGTCCCGACCGGAGCGAAGCGGAGTGGAGGGACCTTCTCTCAACGACTAGCGGCTTGTCGTGGAGAGAAGGTCCCTCCACTACGCGCTGCGCGCTGCGGTCGGGACGACGAGAGTTTTAGCCGGTCGCCGTACCGCCCACAGTCAACGCATCGATGCGGAGCGTCGGCTGGCCAACGCCCACGGGCACGCCCTGGCCGTCCTTGCCGCAGGTGCCGATGCCGGGATCGAGCGACATGTCGTTGCCGACCATGCCGACCTTGGTCAGCGCCTCGGAGCCCGCGCCAATCAGTGTCGCGCCCTTGACCGGCGCGCCGAGCTTGCCGTCCTCGATCAGGTAGCCCTCGGTGACGGTGAACACGAACTTGCCCGACACGATGTCGACCTGGCCGCCGCCGAAATTGGCGCAGTACAGGCCTTTCTTCACCGAGGCGATGATCTCCTTGGGATCTTTGTCGCCCGCGAGCATGAAGGTGTTGGTCATGCGCGGCATCGGCGCATAGGCGTGGCTCTGCCGCCGGCCGTTGCCGGTGGGCTTCACGCCCATCAGGCGCGCGTTCTGGCGGTCCTGCATCAGGCCGACCAGGCGGCCGTTCTCGATCAGCACGTTGCGCTGGGTCGGCGTGCCCTCGTCGTCGATGGTGAGCGAGCCGCGACGGTCGGCGAGCGTGCCGTCATCGACCACGGTGACGCCGGGCGAGGCGATCATGTCGCCCATCATGCTGGTGAACATCGACGTCTTCTTGCGATGGAAGTCGCCTTCCAGCCCGTGGCCCACGGCCTCGTGCCACAGCACGCCCGACCAGCCCGAGCCCAGCACCACCGGCATCTCGCCGGCCGGCGCCGGCACCGACTGCAGATTGACCAGCGACTGGCGGATCGCCTCGTCGGCCTCGCGCTGCCAGTATTCCGGCTTGAAGATGTCGCCGTAGGCGGCGCGCCGGCCCGAGCCGGTGCTGCCGGCTTCCATGCGGCTGCCGTCGGCGCAGACCACGCTGACGTTCAGCCGCACCAGTGGCCGCACATCGGCGGCGCGCCAGCCGCCCGCCCTGATGATCTCGACGACCTGCCAGGAGCCCGCCAGCGAGATCGAGACCTGGCGCGCCTTGGGCTCCTTGCCGCGCACATAGGCGTCGATCTCCTGCAGGAGCGCCACCTTCCTGGCGAAGGCCTCGCCGTCGATCGGATTGTCGTCGGCATAGAGGAGCTGGTTGGTGCCGCGCGGCGCTTCGCCCTTCTCGCCGCTGTGGCCCGCACGCACCGCCTTGACGGTGGCAACGGCGCGCTTCAGCGCCTGCTCGTCAAGCGCCGAGGCATGGGCGAAGCCCGTTGCCTCGCCCGCGACGCTGCGCAGGCCGAAGCCCTGGGTGGTGTCGAACGAGGCGCTCTTCAGCTTGCCGTCGTCGAACGACAGGCTCTCGCTCTGCTCGTATTCGAGGAACAGCTCGCCGTCGTCGCAGCCGGCGAGCGCGTCGTCGACCATCTTCTCCGTCTTGCGGCGGTCGAGAGCACCCTTGCCGAAGAACAGGTTGTCGGCGGCGGCGAGATGGTTGATCGACTTGGGCATGAATGTGTCTCCTCAGACAACGAGGACGATCTTGCCAAAATGGGCATTGGCCTTCATGTGCGCAAGCGCCTCGGCGGCCTGCGACAGCGGGAAGGTGCGGTCGATTGGCAGGCTGAGCTTGCCCGCCTCGATGGCCGGCCACAGGTCGGCGCGGGCCGCCTTGACGATGGCACGCACCTCATCCGGTGTGCGCGTACGGAAGGTGACGCCGATATAATCGATGCGTTTCAGCGCATGCAGGTCGAAGTTGAACTCGCCCTTCATGCCGCCGAGGCGACCGACATTGACGATGCGCCCCAGGATGGCGGCGGCTTCCATGTTCTGGTTGGCGACGCTCGCCGACACCTGGTCGACGATCAGGTCGACGCCCTTGCCGCCGGTCGCTTCCTTGACCTTGTCGGGCCATTTCGGATCGCGCGTGTCGAGTGCGAGATCGCAGCCGAACTCTTTTAGCCGGGCGCGGCGGCCGTCGTGGGTCGAGGTGCCCATGACGATCGTGGCACCCATATGCTTGGCGATCTGCATGCCTAAAAGGCCGACGCCTGAGCTGGCGCCCTGGATCAGCACCGATTCGCCCTTCTTCAGCCGGCCGGCGCCGACCAGGGCGTTGTGCATGGTCTGCACCGCGACCGGCATGCAGGCGGCCTGCTCGTAGGTCATGTTGTTGGCCGGGATCTTGTGGGCGCGGCCGGCATCGGTAACCGTGTACTCGGCAAAGCCGCCGGCGGCCGAACTCATGACGCGATCGCCGGGCTTGAAGTCCTTGACGTCGGCGCCGACTGCCTCGATCTCGCCGGCGCATTCCAGGCCGACGATGGTCCCGGGGCCGCCGACTGTGCCGTGCCGGTTGCCGGCTGCCACCGCAAGGTCGGCACGGTTCAGCGAGGCCGCGCGGACCTTGATCAGGATCTCGTGGGCCTTGGGCGCGGGCTTGGGCGCGTCCTTGTATTGGACGCCATTCTCGGTGACGACGGCAGCCTTCATGGGAACCTCCCTGGATCGAAGGTCCCCATAGCACGGCGCGCTAGGGCTGGGCTTTGCCCTTCACGAATTTGCGCACGATCGTTTCGTCGGGCGGATAGTTGGCGGGCTGGACCGACGTGATCTGCGCCTGCACGCATTTCCACGCGCCGCCCTCGCGCAGGTAGATGTCGGTGTACATGGTCATGCCGACCGTCTCGACGCCGTCCTTCAGGCCGACGCGCTTGTTGGTCGAGCGCACCAGGGCGGTGTCGCCGAACACGTCGATCTTCTCATCGCGATAGTCGTAGTAGGGAATGTGCTCGGCGTCGAAGCCGGTGGCCCAGGCCTTGAGATAGTCGGTGCGGCTCACCCGCGCGCCCATGGGACTGATGCAGATGAAGTCCTTGTGAAGGATGGCGTCGTGCCCCGGCACATCATTGGTGATGAAGTTGTTGATGAACCGGGCATTCAGCGCGCGCAGCTCGGCCGTCATGGTTAGTCCTCCTTTTGGAGGATTAACCATATAACCGGTTAATAGGATAGTCCAGCCGGTTCCCGGCTCAGTTAGCCGCCCCGACCTGCCGGGCGGCGTTCTCGATCACGGCGGCGACCTCGGCGGCATGCGACTGGTAGACCGAGTGGCTCGCCCCCTCGATGACGGTCATATGGCTGCTGGCCCGCTGGTAGTAGAATCGCTCGAGGTCCGGATTGATGATCTGGTCACTGCCGGCGACGATTCCCCAGCTCGGCTTGGTGCGCCACGCAGCGGCGCTGAGCGGCGTGGTGAAGACCTCGGCGGCGGCCGGCACCTGTGAACTCGCTTCGAACTCGGCCTGCTGGCGAGGCAGGTCGGGCGCGAACAGCGTCGGGAAGGCGGAGGGCGTGAGGTAGGTGTAACCGTCCGGTGTCCTGGCGATGGCCCCCGGGGTCCTGGCGAGGACGCTTGGGGTGCGTTTGCCGAGCGCAGCTTCGTCCTCGCCGACATCGGGCGCGTGCGCCGCGACATAGACCAGTCCGACGACCTTCGAATGGACGCCCGCCTCGGTAATGATCGACCCGCCGTAGCTGTGGCCAACGAGAAGCGTGGGACCTTCCTGCAAGTCGAGGATGCGCCGGGTCGCGGCCACGTCGGCCGCGAACGAAGTCTCGGGCTCCTGAACCTCCGTCACATGGAAGCCCTTGCTGACCAGGATGTCGTGCACGGCACGCCATCCCGAGCCGTCGACCCAGGCGCCGTGCACCAGAACGACGTTGTGGATGGGCTCGGCCATTGCCGCCAACGGCGCGGTGGAAATCAGCAGGGCGGCAAGGGCGGGGGCGACTACGCGGCGTTGGATCGACATGGTGGCACCTCAGCGTTGGGTGGCCAATTCAATCGCATGCGGCGCGCACGCAGGGCAGTTGCCGATAGGGTTGCGCTCCACATACCTTCGTATGAGTGGCAAGTAATCCGGGCGGCACGTTCCGTGCTTGCCAATATCCAACGTGAGGTGTGATGGCCGAGCCTTTTCCTCTTGAACCTTCACTGTGGGCGGCGACGGCGCCGCCTGCACCGGCCACGCCCGCTCTCGCGGAATCGGTCATGGCCGATGTCTGTATCGTCGGCGGCGGCTATTGCGGCCTGTCGACGGCGTTGCATCTGGCGGAACGCGGCATCAGGGCCGTCGTGCTCGAGGCGAAGGAGCCGGGCTTCGGGGGCTCCGGCCGCAACGGCGGCCAGGTGATCCCCGGCCTGAAGTTCGATCCCGACGAGCTCGAGACCATGTTCGGGCCCGAGCGCGGCCCGCGCCTCGTCGATTTCGCCAGCCGCACGGCGGACGTCGTATGGGAGCTGATCGACAAGCACCGCATGGACGTGCCCAACACGCGCAACGGCTGGATCCAGAGCGCGCATGCGGCCGACATGGTCGGCCCGCTCAGGGCGCGCGTCGCGCAGTGGGAGCGGCGCGGCGCCTCCGTGGCCCTGCTCGACAAGGCCGAGACCGAGCAGCACATCGGCACTGACCAGTATCTCTGCTCGTGGATCGATCGTCGTGGCGGCGTGGTCCAGCCGCTGGCCTATGCCCGCGGCCTGGCGCGGGCGGCACTTGCGGCCGGCGCTGCGATCCACGGCCGGACGCCCGCGACCGGGCTCGCCCGCGACAACGGCAAATGGGTCGTGAGCACGGCCAGCGGCCCCACGGTGACGGCCGATCGCGTGGTGCTGGCGACCAACGGCTATACCGGCGACCTGTGGCCCAGGCTGCGCCAGACCATCATCGCCGCCAACTCCTTCCAGATCGCGACCAAGCCCTTGTCGGACAATGTCCGCAAGTCGATCCTGCCAGGCGGCCAGGCGACGTCCGATTCGCGCCGCGTCGTGCTCTACTACCGCCTCGACCATACCGGCCGATTTTTGCTCGGCGGACGCGGGCCGATGCGCGAGCCCGACGGCCCGCAGGATTGGCAGCATCTGGAGACGATGATGGGCCGGGTCTTCCCGCAGCTGAAGGGCGTCGCCATCGACTATCGCTGGGGCGGTCGGGTCGCCGCCACGCGCGATCACCTGCCTCATCTGCACGAACCGGCGCCGGGGCTGTTGATCGACATCGGCTGCATGGGCCGCGGCGTGGCGCTGCAGTCGGCGATGGGGCGGGCGATGGCGGCCTACATTGCCTCGGGTGATCCGGCGGCGCTGCCCTTGCCGCCGACGGCATTGAAGCCGTTGCCCTTCCATGGGCTGAACAAGCTCTATCTCGCCGCTTTCATCACCTGGTACCGCTTCCTCGACCAGCGCGGCATCGGCGTCGCGGCCTAAGCCGCTACACGATCTTGCTCTCCCGGCCCTTCCAATAGCGGTCGCGCAACAGGCGCTTGTAGAGCTTGCCCGTGGGATGGCGCGGCAGCTCGGCCTCGAAGTCGATGCTGCGCGGGCATTTGATGGCGAAGAGATGCTGGCGGCAGAACGCCAGGAGCTCCTCGGCTAGAGCCGGCCCGGCATCGGCCATGTTGCGCGGCTGCACGACGGCCTTCACTTCCTCGCCAAAGTCGGGATTGGGCACGCCGAACACGGCGCAGTCCATGACCTTGGGATGGGTGATCAGAAGGTTCTCGGCCTCCTGCGGGTAGATGTTCACCCCGCCGGAGATGATCATGAAAGCCTTGCGGTCGGTGAGGTGCAGGAAGCCGTCGGCGTCGACGTAGCCCACGTCGCCCAGCGTCGTCCAACCCTTGGCGTTGCGCGATTCGGCGGTCTTCCTGGGATCATTGTGGTACTGGAATGGCCGACCGTCGGCGAAGTAGACGGCGCCGGCCTCGCCCTGGGGCAGCTCGTTGCCGTCGTCGTCACAGATCTTGAGCGTGCCGACCACGGCGCGGCCGACCGTGCCCTTGTGGGCCATCCATTCGCTGGCGTTGCACATGGTGAGGCCGTTGCCCTCGGTGCCGCCGTAGTACTCCCACACGATCGGCCCCCACCACTCGATCATCTTCTCCTTGGTCGGGATGGGGCAGGGTGCGGCGGCGTGGATGGCGCATTTGAGCGACGACACGTCGTACTTCAGGCGCACCTCGTCGGGCAGTTTTAGGAAACGCACGAACATGGTCGGCACGAGCTGGGTGTGCGTGATCCTGTGCTTGCCGACCAGCTTCAGGAACTCCTCGGCGTCGAAATGCTCCATGATCACCGAGGTGCCGCCCAGCCGCATGACGCTCATGTTGAAGCGCAAGGGAGCCGCGTGATAGAGCGGCGCCGGCGACAGGTAGACCGTGTTTTCGTCCATGCCGTAGAGCTTGCGCGTGATGGCAAGCAGCGGGTTGTCGTAGTCGATCGCCTGCGGCTCCTGCACCGGCAGTACGCCCTTCGGCCGGCCCGTGGTGCCCGACGAGTAGAGCATGTCGTGGCCGGCGGTCTGGTCGGCGATCGGCGTCACGGGGAAGCGCGCGATCGTTTCCTCCCAGGAGGCGTAGCCCGGGATGGTGCCGTCGATCATGTAACGATGCGGCGCGCCCTTCATCAGAGGGGCCAGCTCAGCGGCCTTGTCCGCCAGATACTTCGACGTGATGAAGAGCTTCGCGCCGCAGTCGCCGACGATGTAGTCGACCTCCGCGGCGGTCAGCCGTGAGCTGATGGCGGTGTAGATCAGGCCCGAGCGTTGGGCACCCCAGCAGATCTCGAAGAACCGGGCGTTGTTCTCCAGGAACAGCGCTACATGGTCGCCGGCCTCGAGGCCCAGCGACCGGAATAGTTGCGCGATGCGGTTGGATTGCTGGTCGAGCTGGCGGTAAGTGACCGTCTCGCCGCTGCCGGCCATGATGTAGGCGGGCTTGTCGGGGTGCTTTTGGGCGTGAACGTATGGATGCATGGGAGGGCGCATAAAACCGGACGGATAACGCCCTCGCAAGCGTTGACCCGGTTCCGCCCATCGGCTTTATTCGCGCCGCACCTGAGCGTGCCCCCGTGGCGGAATTGGTAGACGCGCCTGACTCAAAATCAGGTTTCCTCACGGAAGTGTTGGTTCGAGTCCGACCGGGGGCACCATCGCTAAATGCAACCAGGTCGCGTGGGCACACGCCGTTGCCAGCTACTCGAAACCGCAGTCCTTCGCTGTGCTGCCGACGTTTGCCCGACGGTCGCCCTGTCGAAAGCAGCCATTCGTCCACATTCCCGAGAAGGTTTGTCCGTTGGCTGCCTTGTAAGTTCCTTGCCCGTTGGCCTTGTTGTCCCGCCACTGACCCTCGAACCTGGCCCCGCTATCGTATGTGACCACGCCAAAGCCATTCCGCTGGTCGTTCCGGTATGCTCCTTCGTAGCGATAACCGTTGCGAGAGGAATAGATGCCCTGGCCGTTTCGTTTGCCGTCGAGGAACTCGCCCTCGAAACGGTCGATCTTCTTGCCGTTCTTGGACCATTGCAAACTGCCGCGACCTTGTGCCAAGCCGTTCCGACAACCTCCCGACCATGTGACTGATTCACCTGGGTCCGGATAAGGATTCCAGATGCGACACCCTGTCCCCTCGGCCGCGATCCATTCCGTCGTTTGCTGCGCCGAGACCTGCAGCGCAAACAAGGTCAGCGCCAACGCCAAGAACATAGCCCGCATATCGCACCCATCCCCCGATACGTTCGATGATCTCAAAGTGCCGGTTTGGCGGCAAGCGACAACGGAGATGGCGGATGATGTAGAGCTTGCCGTAGCCGCCTCGACCGTAGAGAGCTTACTACGCGGCTTGGAGCAGTCGGCGATGAAGCGCTCGAATAGTTCCTTCACTCTGGGCCCGGCGCGCGGCGCTCTTCTCTGCTCTGCACTCGGATCCTTGCTTTTGCGGGGCGTCGGCCGGCAGACTGCAGTGCTTGACGTATGTATACTACAGTTATATCATCGGTCCGTAGCGTTGCTTCACGTATTGCCGCTCTATGCATCGTTGATCCGAGACCAAAGGGCGCGGCCGACACCGCGCACCCCGTCCGGCCGCCTGCATGCGGACGGGGTCGTGGCTCCGGCTCTTCGATGCGGGCGATGCCGGGCGTGATACTGGCGAAACTGTCCGGAGTTTATTGTCTCACTTTTGGGGTGCACTCCAGTCCACAATCCAACGGCGAGGGGGGTAGCGGAAACTGCGGAAATTGCGCAAACCCCGCACCGCTGACGGCAGTGCATGCACAGCCCGCCGCCTTCTCGGCCAGCCGACTGACAGCTGGTCAAGAATCACCGTACCGCGGAACCAGGCCCGATCCGTCTAAGGCGCAGCGGCAGGCGGCGGCACCCAGTCGTTATCCCAGTACGTGATCAACTGCGGCCCGACCACCCGCGGCGTGAAGCGCACCGGCGCTTCGGCGCGCGCCGGTACCAGATGGTGGCGCAACTGCGATATCCAGGGCTGCGCCAATCTCGCCGTCGCATGGTCGCCCATGCCCATGAGTTCGTTGCGTTGGTCCAGCGAAATCCCGTAGTTCGAGTCCGCGTTGCCCCTGCCGCCGACGTGTTGCAGCCCGAGCGTATGGCCGAACTCGTGCAGGATCGTGGTCTGGAGAAAGCTGACGCTGTGCCGGACACGCCCCAGGCGCGTCCGTCGGGTGTTCCAGTCAAGGGCGAGGTCGCGATGGGTGAACATGCCAAGTCGGTGCTCCGCCCAGGCAAAGGAGCGGAAGTTGGTCTCCCGGGGCTTGATGATGAAGTACCGCTGGTTCGCCTGTCCGGCCGCATCGACCAGCCCGATGGACAGGCTGCAGCTGATCCTGGACGCCGACGGCGCCCCGATCGCGTGGCGCGCCTGGTACCATGCCCGATTCGGCGTGAGCTCGAACTTGCCGTCCCAATAGCGTGTGATGACCCTGACGAAATTGTCGCGGAAGGCGACCCACTCGGCGTCCGTCCACGCGTCGAGATTGAACCGGTCGGAGCCATCGCGCACGATGCCATTGCCGGAGGCGTGCGTGTCGACCGATCGGAACTCGGTGATGCGCGTGGTCGGCTCGCACCGGATGAGCTGGATGCTGTACTGGAGCATGAGGTCGACGGTTCGATTGTCCATCGGCATCAGGAGCGAATCGCGATCCCTGCCATTATGAATCATTCGGATTTCCATGGCCGCGCCCCTGCTCGACTGACGTGCCATCTCTGCCGCGACGGATCCTCGCGACTAAGCGTGGCGATTCCATACGCTCCTTGATTACAAGGCAATCGAGATCGCCTGTCCAGCTGGCGAGCGGCTTTGTGTGTGTCATTGCTCACAGACACGCCCGAATGGAAGCGGCAATGCCTGGCACTCCCCGAGGGAGAGGAGAAGCCAGTGCGCGCCATCATCGACAAAAGCGTACCGTCTGCCTTGACCTACTACTCGACCTACCTGACGGAGCCGTCTCCCGCCGGCGACATGAGCTTCAAGAAAGACGACATCGTCGCCTACGATCATCTCGACCTGAAGAAGCTCCTTACGGAAATGAAAGCGGCCGGGTCGGGCGGCGAGATCTTCGTGGCCACCCATTCCTCGCCGACCGGCTTCCTCATGAAGCTCTGGCCGGATGCCGGCTCCTCATTGCTGTTCGCCGGCATGGACAAGATACTGGAGACCGCCGAGGGCGAGCGCCGCCGCGACGCCATCAAGTCGCTCACCGGGACGCGCGTGCCGGAGGCGTGGCGGCAGTGGTTCAAGGACTTCGATCCGGGAATCAAGCTCGACGCGGACTTCGCGACCAACGCCGACTGGCAGAGCTACGTCGAGCGCCAGTACGACCGCTGGTTCGAGGAGCGGGGCAGGGTGGTGCTGAAGCTCCACAATGGCGGACGGGACCTCAGGGAGTTGCTCGACCTGCTCGACAGCGTGCGAAAGCTGCAACTCAAGCGGATCGAATTCCGCGCCTGCCAGATCGGAGCCGAACCGGACCAGATCAAGAAAGTCGCCGAGTTCCTGCAGGTCAAGACCGTGGTCGGACCGCACAACGTCGAGACGTTCTACGGGGCGATTGCCTTTGCACACATAAAATTCATCCCCGACGCGAAAAAGCGCGCAGTGGCGCTGAAGACATTGGGAGGCCGGAAACTGAACGAGTCGCTCGGAATCCTCATGCTGCCTCACGGTGTCCAGATCGTGGCCGAGGATCGCGATGCGCTTCAGGCGTTCGTCAAGAAGTACATCAGTGCGGCGTTCAGCGATCCGCGCGCCACATCCCTGGTGCTGGGCGGCGTGAACTCCGTCGGGTCCGGTCCCGTCTCGTTCACCTTTCCCCTCGAGGCCGACTACAAGAAGCTGCTCGTCCAGTTCGACGCTCCCTAGCTTCGCCTTGGTGACAATTCCCACAGATCGGCGGTGCCGCCGTGCGTAGGAGGAGAGGGTTCGAGTTGGGGTCGATTGTGATCTACGATTGCGGAGCATATCGTCGTCGGCCAGATCGGCGTCCGCCAGACTGTGGCTTGCCGGTCTGCCGGACTTGGACAGGGTCCCGTGAAACGCGTTCTCATTGCACTTGCGATCATGGCGTTGACACCGCTCGCTCAGGCGCAAAGCGATGGCAAGGCCTACTGCGCCCAGCTCAGCGACCTCTATCGACGCTATGTCCAGAATGCGACCGGCCGGCGGGTCGACGTTGAGGCTCTCCAGGCGCTCGACAACTGCTCGAAAGGGAACGCCGAGGCGGCCATTCCGGTGCTGGAGAAGAGGCTGCGCGACGCCAAGATCACGCCGCCCGGCGGCGGCGAATTCAAACCGTAGGTCAATCGTATTGTTTCAGGCGATAGTTATCCATCACCCACTTGAGCGTCGTGCCATATTGCGGATCGGTGGCATAGACGCCGGTCAGCGCGTCGGCGAACTGGTCGGGATCCTTGATGACCTCCCTGGCCGCCCGATAGGGCGAGCCCGTCGACAGCAGCTTGCCGTGCAACTCGAAGGCTTCGGACACGCTCGCGAAACGCCGGAAGCGCGCGGTCACCGTCAGCACCTTGCCGTCGATGACTTCGCGGGTCTCGCTTTCGACCGCGGGCTGACCCTCCAGCGCCTTGATGCCGAACGGATTGTTGCTGTCGGGCGGCATGGCCGCGCCCCAGGCGCTCTCGACGATCCATTGTGCGATCGTGATCGAGGTCGGGATGCCCCAACGCTTGAACGACGCCTTGGCGGCCTCGATCACGTCCGGCGGCACGATCCCGACATGGCCAAATCTCGTCGGTGGAGCCTGCTCCTTGGTGACCAGCGGCCGCGCCGCCAAGGCATAGTAGGTCGGGCTGCCGGGGGCGACGTGTCCGGTCGGCGGATTCATGTTCATCACGACCGCCTGGAACGCCTTGATGGCGAGGATCGTCCCGGGGTCCATGGTGCCCGTAACGGGAACATCGGTGTGGGGCTTGGGCAACCGCCTGTTCAACAGCGACTGGATGACGAACACGTCGCCCGGGCCGTTCACCGCGTCCTGTCCGACCGAGGTGAAGATGGGCGGGGCGACCGCGCCGGCTTCGTCGGTGCTCAGGATCGTCTGCGAAGGGGCAAGGCACATGGCGACAGATTCGTTCGAATGTCGAATGGCACAGCCATAGGATGGCTGCGGTCGCCCCGGCCCGTCAACCATGTCCCTTTGATGCACAAATTAATGGTAGATTTATGGCGTCATGCAACTTTCGATATAGGTGTTTCCGACTTGCAGTGAGTTCGTAGGACGACGTTCCAACCGGTACGAATCCCAAATGCGATTGCTCTGTCGTGGGTTCCCCTACTAGTATTTTAGGCGATCGGACCTGCCGTTCGCCTCCCGTATAGGAGTGCGCTGTCTCGTGACCCTGAAGCTTGTCATGATCCGCTGTCCCGACAACGTGGCGCCTGAGCGGCGCGAGGTTCGTGGCGGTGAGTTCTCCATAGGCCGGGGGAAGGACAATCAATGGGTCGTCGCCGATCCTGACCGTCACCTGTCGAAGAAGCACTGCCAGTTCGTCTATGGCGTCGGCGAATGGGAGCTGCAGGATCTCAGCACCAACGGGACGTTCCTCAACCAGGCCGGCGATCCCATCGGCAAGGGCGCCAGCCAGAAGCTGCGCAATGGCGACAGGGTCAAGTTCGGCCTCTACGAGATCGAAGTGATCATCGACGAGGAAGAGCCGGCGCGTGAGCGCGACAGCTTCCTGGCATACGACGAGCGCAGCGGCGGGGCTGCCGTCCACGATCCCTCGCCGTCGCGGTCCGAGGTTCGTCCCTACCAGGACGCCAGGCTGCCCACCTCCGCGTCCATGCTGGACTCGCCGAATTCGCCGATCCTGCCGGCGGACTTCGATCCGCTCGCGCCCAGTCCGGAGCCGTTCTCGGGGCCGACGGACTCGGATCACGCGCCAGCCCTTCAAAGCGCTTTCCGGCCGCCCGGGCCGGTCGCGATCATTCCGGACGATTGGGACGTCGACCTGCCTGCCGCTGCCCCGCGGCCTCAGCCGGCGCGGCCGCAGCAGGCCGAGCACCCGCCGGAAGACGCTGCACCGGCGCCGGCAAAGACCGAGCGGCGGCCGCCAGCGTCGACGGCAGCGCCACCGGCCGAGGCGCCCAGCGACTCCGCCGTGGTCGAGGCCTTCCTGCGTGGCGTGGCGCTCAGCGACGCAACGCTGCCGGATCCGGAGAAGACGCTGGAGCGGATCGGTGCGGCGCTGCGCGCGAGCGTCAACGGCCTTCGGCAGACCTTGATGGCGCGTGCCAGCATCAAGGACGAGTTCCGCATCGAGCAGACGATGATTCGGCCCAGCGGAAACAACCCCTTGAAGTTTTCACTCGATGACGACGACGCCCTGGCAACCCTGCTCGGCATCGGCCGGCGCGGCGGGATGCCGGCGGCGGAGGCCATTGCCGAGGCCTTCGACGACCTCAGGATGCACGAGCTGGCGACGATCTCTGCGATGCAGGAGGCCGTGCGGGTCCTGCTCGCCCAGTTCGCCCCCGAGATCATCGAACAGAAGGCGGGCGGCGGCGGGTTGCAGATCCATCCCGCGCAGAAGAAAGCCAAGGCGTGGGAAGCCTTCGGGCAGCTGCACAAGAGCGTCACCCAGGCGCTTTCGGACGATTTCGACAGCGTGTTCGGCAAGGCCTTCGCGCGCGCCTACGAGCAGGCGATTGAAAAGCTGACCGCCGATCGGGCGTCGTCATGATCGGCCGCCGGTTGCTGATCGGGGCGGTGCCGGCCGCCCTTGTGATCGAGGGTTGCGCTGGTCCGCCGGCGCCGCCGGTGGTCGATCTGACCATCAGGGCCAACCCCGACATCAATCCCAATCCGATGGGCACGCCGGTGTCCGTTGCGGTGCGTTTCTATTCGCTCAATGCCAGGGGCAGGTTCGAGTCGGCCGATGTCTACTCCCTGATGCAACGCGAGGCTCAGACGCTCGGAACGGAAAGCGCCGGCTCCGAGGAGGTGGTGGTCCGTCCGGGCGAGACCCGGAAGGTCACGCTGATGCCGAAGCCCGGGGTGCGCTTTGTCGGTATTGCGGTGCTGTTCCGCGACATCGATCGCGCGCAATGGCGTATGGTCGCTCCAATCGCCGAGAGCGGGCTGACGAGGCTCG
>WNGB01006606.1_pt1 | contig 16990 bp, 12 predicted proteins | sample 5400681 | NCBI WGS metagenome assembly WNGB01 (sample SAMN13153367, study PRJNA577476) | soil metagenome | isolation source: 115 cm soil or saprolite under grassland replicate 2 | place: USA:California | collected 2016-06-15 | reverse complement strand
GACTTCGAGCTGCGAAGCGCCGCGGAGCCCCACGGCCCGATCTACGGCGAGTACATCAGCGCGTCGAACCCGCAGATCATGATCTACATGCTGCACAACAAGACCGCCACGCCCCAGGAGGTCTACATCACGCTGAAGGTGCACTTCATCCACGGCACGATGCAGGAGCTCAATGCTCTGCCGGGCCGTCCGTACCACGACGTGCGCGGCACCCTGTTCGGCCGTACCTACGACGTCAAGCGCAAGGCGCACGGCCGGGGCGTCTACGAGTCGGCGAAGGACGACAAGCGAGGGCCGATCCAGTGGACCTCTACGGTCAACGGGACGATCATCGGGACCGGTGGGCACCTGCACCCCGGCGGTGAGCGCGTCGTGGTGGAGAACTACGGCTCCAAGGAGAACCCGTGTCCCGACGATGGGCGCGGCTACGGCGGTACCACCCTGCTTGCCTCGGACGCCGTCTTCCGCAACGCCCCCTTGAGCGAGGACTTTCAGATGGAGGTCACGGATCCGCGCTGGCGCGCGCCGATCCACAAGGGGGACCGCATCCGGATCAGCGGGACCTACGAGAACAAAAAGCACGCCTGGTACGAGGTGATGACCCACGAGGGCACCTACATCGATCCCAAGCAGCCGCCGGGGCCGGGCTGCGCACCGCACATTCTCGGCGAATCGCGTCACCCGCCGCCAGGGGTGAATCTGGACAAGGTGACTGGCCCGCCGTCGTTCCACTTCAGCGGCGACAGCGCGCCGCCGACCGGACGGGCCCTGCCCCGGGACGGGGGAACGTGGATCGACCCGGTCGAAGGCGTCGTCAACCGCAATTGGGCGGAGGAGCACGATCAGTTCTGCGGCACGGAATGGGGCGGGGACCCGTGCGAGCGGCCGCTGCCCAAGCGCCAGGAGAGCGGCGGCATGTCGAGCCCGCAGGTCCAAATCGCCGACTTCCTGTACTGGCCGGGCGACCGGACCCTCAGCGGAGCGAACGGGGCGCCGGTGCAGGTCAAGCACGGCACCTCGCTCACCTTCGTCAACGAGGACGCGGCCCTTGGTATCCGCCACACGGTCACCACCTGCCCCTGGCCCTGCAACGGTCCCTACGTTGCGAACTATCCCCTGGCCGACGGGGTCTGGGACTCGGGGATCCTCAGCCTCGGCCTCGATCCCGTGGACGAGCAGATCGGCGCAGCGAAGCTAAGCGCCTCGACCCCGACCAACCTGCCAGTCGGCAAGTACGCCTACTTCTGCCGCATCCATCCGTGGATGCGGGGGAGCTTCCAGGTCACCAGGTAGCGGCGGCGCGTTCGAGTGTCGAATCAGCCGGCCCTACCCCGGGAAAGTCGACACCCCATGGAGCGGAGGGGGAGGGATTCGAACCCTCGTCGGACCGAAATGGCCCGAAACGGTTTTCGAGACCGCCGCATTCAACCACTCTGCCACCCCTCCGAGATGGCGTTCCTAGGCTAGCGGGCGATCTCTCGGCGAGGCTCTGGGAATGGGACCTAGAAGCGCATGTCGACGCCGAGCAGGACCAGCGGCCAGAGGAGTACTGCGAGGACGGCCTCCGCGACCTCCTTGATGTGGTCGACGTTGCGGAAGTAGTCGTGGTCGGCGGCGATGATCACGCCGACCGCGACGTAGATGATGGTCAGGACGCTTGGCCCACGTCTGTACATGACGCCCCGAACCTACCCGGGCCCCGTGCCCGGCAAACCATGGATTCGCTACCCGCTGATCGCGTAGCGGAGGATCTCGACGACCTGCTCCGGCGTCTCGGCGACGGCCATCGCGGCTCGGTCGACCTCCTTGAGCGCGTGGGTCAGCTCGCCATCGTGAACGGTGACGATCGGCTTGCCGAGGGCAGCGGCGTATCCGGCCTCGAACGCGGCGTTCCACTGCCGGTACTTGTCGCCAAACCGCACCACGACCACGTCCGCGCTGCGGAGGAGCGTCTGCGTGCGCACGGCGTTCACGCCGGCTCCCTTGTGGTCACGCCAGAACTGGTCCTCCTCTTCGCCGAGGATGCTGGCCCCCACGTCGTCCGAGGCGGCATGGTCCGTGACCGGCGCCAGGAGCTCCACCGGCAGGTCTGAATCGCGAATCCCGGCGGCGATCCGCTCGCGCCAGTCCGAGTGGATCTCTCCCGACAGATAGACCCGCCAGGTGCCATCTCCAGCCATCGCTTCCTTCGGCGCTTGATTCGGCCGCGGCCAGCTGCGACCCTCGACCGGAGCCTATCGGCCGCGCGTTGCCCTCGACTAACCGGAAACCGATACGTGCTCGGGCGTATTGCGGTCTTGCCGTTCTGCGGGCCGAGGCCGCCGCCGCGGCATAGAATCGCCGCGCGATGGGCGAGCCCGTCAAGTACCTCTTACCTGAGTCGCAGCTGCCTACGCACTGGGTGAACCTCCTCCCCGACCTGCCGGGCGCGCCGGCCCCGCCCCTTCACCCGAGCACCCAGGAGCCGCTGGGGCCGGAGGACCTCGCCCCGATCTTCCCGATGGGCCTGATCGAGCAGGAGGTCTCCGCAGAGCCGGAGATCGAGATCCCCGAGGAGGTCCGCGAGATCTACAGGCTGTGGCGGCCCACGCCTCTGCATCGGGCCCGGCGACTGGAGCGCGAGCTCGACACCCCCGCCCGCATCTTCTACAAGTACGAGGGAGGGTCTCCCGCCGGCTCGCACAAGCCGAACACCGCGGTGGCTCAGGCCTACTTCAACAAGCGCGAGGGAGTGCGCAAGCTCGCCACCGAAACGGGAGCGGGGCAATGGGGCTCCGCGCTGGCCCTCGCCTGCCGCCTGTTCGACATGGAGTGCGAGGTGTTCATGGTCGGAGTGAGCTATGACCAGAAGCCGTACCGGCGCGCGATGATGGAAACCTGGGGCGCGACCGTGCACCGCAGCCCGTCCGATCTCACGGAGGCGGGGCGAGCCCAGTCCGAGCACTCGACCGGCAGCCTCGGGATCGCGATCTCCGAGGCGGTCGAGGTGGCCGCGTCGAGCGATGACACGAACTACTCGCTCGGCTCGGTGCTGAACCACGTGCTGCTGCACCAGACGGTGATCGGGCAGGAGGCGTTGAAGCAGCTCGAGATGGCCGAGACGTATCCGGATGTCGTCGTCGGCTGCGTCGGCGGCGGCTCGAACTTCGCGGGGATCGCCTATCCGCTGATCCGCAAGCGGCTCCGCGAGGGCGGCGAGACGCGCTTCGTGGCCGCCGAGCCGGCCGCATGCCCGACGTTGACCCGCGGCGCATACTGCTACGACTTCGGCGACACGGTGGGGCTGACGCCGCTGATCCCGATGTACACGCTGGGTCACGACTTCGTTCCGCCGCCGGTGCACGCCGGCGGACTGCGCTACCACGGCGACGCGCCCAGCCTCAGCGGCCTCGTCAAGGAGGGCGTCGTCGAGGCTCGGGCCATCGCGCAGACGGCCGCCTTCGAGGCCGCGGTCAGGTTCGCGCAGGCCGAGGGGATCCTGCCCGCGCCGGAGCCGGCACACGCGCTCCGCGTCGTCTTCGACGAGGCCGACGCTGCCCGCGAGGCGGGCGAGGAGCGGGTCATCCTGGTCAACCTCTGCGGCCACGGCCATTTCGACATGGCCGCCTACGACGCCTACCACGCCGGCGAGCTCACCGACCTCGAGTTCTCGGAGGAGGACATGCAGGCGGCGCTCGAGCGCCTACCCGAGGCCCCTGCGCTCGCCTGAGGCCCCGATCGACGGCAGGCGTCCTCGCCCGCCTGAGGCTGCGTTGCGGGCGCTATCGTCACCGTCGCTTGGAGAGGTGACCGAGCGGCTTAAGGTGCGCGACTGGAAATCGCGTGGGCGGGTCAAACCGCCTCGTGGGTTCGAATCCCACCCTCTCCGTAGGCGCGCGGTTAAGCTCGGCCTACAACCGCTGGGTCCCAGCAGCTTTCACCGCCGGACGGCGGTTCCTGCTCGGGTGTAAACGACCAACCGCAAGGCGGCGAGGCTTCCGGCGCGACCACGACCACCTGCGGCGCGACCATCGCTAGTGCGCCTTTTTTGGCTGCGGCGACGACGCGCGTCCCCTGCGTCTATTAGGGTGCCGCGCCAAGACAACCTGCCGAATCCCTCCCGGCGGAGGGAGCGGGGGAACCACTCGGGTCCAGGGACCAGGATTCCGGGGCGAATCGGAAGCGAATCCGTAGCGCACTCTTTCGGCGCGAGCCCGTCAGCTAACCCCGCAGGCACTGAGAAAGAGAGGTGTCTCGATGACGGATCGGCTGCTGAACCTGATCGAGCCGCAGGGCCTCGATCGCACCGCGCGCCTCCTCGGCTGGATCGCAGGAGGACTGCTCGGCGCGATCGTGGCCGCCGCGGCGCTCATGCTCCTGGCCTTCCAGGCGCACATCGGCTAGCCGACCATCAACCGCGCGGCGCGGACACGCCGATGCGGCCGGCGTGCCCGCGCACCGCGCGGTAGGAATAGGGGTCGTGAGCGGCCCCGATGCGAACGATCCCGGGCTTCTCGGCCCCGCCGAGACCGCCCTTCTGATCGACCTCTATGAGCTGACGATGTCGGCCAGCTACCTGCGGGCCGGCTTGAACGAGCCCGCGGTGTTCGAGCTTTTCGCCCGTCGCCTGCCGCCGAAGCGGCAGTGGCTTATGGCGGCAGGACTGGGACCGACGCTCGCCCTGATTCGTGAGCTTCGCTTCGCCGAGCGTGAGCTCGCCTATCTGCGCTCGCTGGACCTGTTCACGGACGAGTTCCTCGACTACCTTGCCGAGTTCACCTTCTCGGGAGACATCGACGCGATTCCCGAGGGCACCGTCTGCTTCGCCAACGAGCCGCTCCTTCGCGTCACCGCGCCGCTGATCGAGGCGCAGCTGCTCGAGACCGTGCTGCTCAACCAGATCAACTTCCAGACGATGATCGCGACGAAGGCGTCGCGCATAGTGCTCGCCGCAGGCGCCGGCGAGCGCGTGATCGATTTCTCACCGCGCCGCGACCACGGCACCGACGCGGCGATGAAGGTCGCTCGCTCAGCCGCGGTGGCCGGGTGTGGCGGCACTTCCAACGTCGCGGCGGCGATGCGCTACGGGCTGCAGCCGGTGGGCACGATGGCGCATTCCTACGTGCTGTCGTTCGACACGGAGGTCGAGGCCTTTCGGTGCTTCGTCGAGTCCTTTCCCGAGAACACCGTGATGCTCGTCGACACCTACGACACGCTCGAAGGTGTGCGGAACGCGATCGTCGCCGCTCGCGATGCGGGGGTCTCGCTGGCCGGCGTCCGGCTCGACTCGGGCAACCTGCTCCAGCACTCGCGAGACGCCCGCAGGCTGCTTGACGAGGCCGGGTTCAGGGAGACGCGCATCGCGGCATCCGGCGATCTCGAGGAAAGCAGGATTGCCGCGCTGGTCGCCGCCGGCGCGCCGATCGACCTCTGGGGTGTGGGGACCGATCTCGGCACAAGCCGCGACTCGCCCGTCGTCAACGGCGTCTACAAGCTCGTTGCACATCGCCGCGGCGGCGAGTGGCGGGGGGTCTGGAAGCGCTCGGCCGACAAGGCGACAATGCCCGCCCCGAAGCAGGTCTTCCGCCGTCACCAGGGCGCGACCATGAGTGCCGACGTGATCGGCGCCGCCGACGAGGACCTCGAGGGCGAGCCCCTGGTCGCCCCGGCGATGCGCAGCGGCGACGCCGTGGCGCTCGAATCGCTCGACGAGATACGGAATCGCGCCTCAGCACAGCTCGGCGCGCTTCCCGAACGGCTGCGTGCCGGAGCGGCCGACGGCGACGTGGCGCCCTATCCCGTGAGCTACTCGGACCGCCTGCGAGCCGCTATCGACGCGCCGTGAAGAACGACTCCAGGAGCGCCGCCGACTCGCTCGCCAGGAGGCCCGCATCGACCTGCGGACGGTGGTTGAGGCGGCGCTCGCCGAGTACGTCCAGAACGCTCCCGGCGGCGCCGGCCTTGGGATCGGCCGCGCCGTAGACCACGCGCGGCACCCGGGCGAGCACGATCGCCCCGGCGCACATCGCGCACGGCTCCAGCGTCACGTAGAGGACCGAGTCCGGAATTCGCCAGCTCCCGAGCTGCCTCGCCGCCTCCCGCATCGCAAGCACCTCGGCGTGCGCGGTGGGGTCGCCTCGCAGCTCCCGCTCGTTCCCGGCGACCCCGAGCGCCTCGCCCTCGCGCACCAGGACGGCGCCGATCGGTACGTCGTCGTGCTTCGCGGCGCGCTCGGCCTCGCGAAGCGCCAGTCGCATGAAGTGCTCGTCACGGCCAAAGAACCGGTGTTCGGGGTCCATCGCCCACGAAGTATCAGGCAACTTCCCGTGCCCGAGCGTGTTACAGCTTCATCATGCACCGGCCCCCGACGAGGGCGCGCAGGGGCCTGGCGCCGATCCTGATCCTGGGAGGCCTCGTCGCGGCCACACAGATCTCCGGCGGACCGGGTCCAGCCGCGGCGTCCGGCTCCCGCCTCGGTCACGAGGTCGCGCCGGCCGCCTATGCTCGCGGCGAGGTTCTCGTCCGCTACGCCGGCCGCCCCGGCGAACGCGTCGTCAAGCTCCCGGACGGGGTCCGCGTGCCCGAGGCGGTGCGAAGCCTTCGCAAAACGCCCGGCGTCGCCTACGCGAACCCCAACTACCTCGTGCACGCAGCGGCCACCTGCCGGGGCCCGAACGACCCGGGGAGGAGCGGAGGCTGCGGCGACTGGCGCGAGGACCAGTGGAACTTCCTGGCCGCCACGAAGGGCGGCGTGGAGGCCCACGGCGCATGGGCCAAAGTGCACGAGGCGAACCACGCAGGTGCCCGCGGTGTCACCGTCGCCGTGCTGGACACGGGGGTCGCGTATCGGCGAAAGGGGCATCGCTTCAGCCGCGACCCCGACCTGCCCGGGGCGAGGCGGTTCGTGGACCCGAAGGACTACATCGACGACGATCCTCTGCCACTCGACCTGGACGGCCACGGGACCCATGTGACGGGCACGATCGCACAGCGGACCGGCAACAACCTGGGGCTCACGGGGCTCGCATACGGGGTCAAGCTGATGCCGCTCCGGGTTCTCAACCGCAACGAGAAGGGCGAGGGCTCCAACGTCGCCCGCGGGATCAGCTTTGCCACCCGCCACGGCGCGGACGTGATCAACCTCAGCCTCGAGTTCGGCCCTCAGATCACGAGTTGCAGGGAGATCCAGGGCGTGTGCGAGGCGCTGAAGCACGCGATCGGCCAGGGTGTGACGGTGGTCGCGGCGGCCGGGAACGGGGACGGCTCTCAGGTGGCCTATCCGGCCGCCGCCCGCGACGTGATCGCAGCCGGAGCGACGACCATCCGCGGCTGCCTCGCCGACTACTCCGACTACGGGAGGAAGCTCAACCTCGTGGCGCCCGGCGGCGGACGCGACGCCGCCATGGACACAGGCGAGCCGGATTGCGCCGGCAGGCCAGGGCCTCCTATCCGCCAGTACGGCCTCAGGCCGGATGCGGCCGCGAGCGGCGACTTTGGCAAATTCGGCATCGTCAGGCTCAAGGGCACCTCGATGTCAGCCGCGCACGTGAGCGCTGCGGCGGCGCTCGTGATCGCAAGCGGAGTCGCGGGCACGGACCCGGACGCGGTCGCCGAGCGACTTGCCTGCACCGCGACGGACCGCGGCGCCGCGGGAAGGGACCGCTTCTACGGCGCCGGCCTGCTGAACGCGGCGCGCGCCACCGACCCGACGATCAGCTGCCCGGCCTAGCGTCGCGGAGCGCCTACGTCGTCCGGACGATGAAGACGCCGCAGGGCGCGTGGTGGGAGATCTTGTTCGGCACACTGCCGAGCAGGAACCGCTTTGCTCCGGTCATTCCCTTGTTACCCACCACGATCAGGTCGGCGCCCTTCTCCTCGGCGACGTCAAGAATCGCGTCTGCGGGATCGCCCTCACGGGGGTAGGGCTGGGCCTCCACCCCGCCCTGCTTGGCCATCCCGACGGCGTTCTCGAGCGTGACGTTTACGTCCTCGCGAGGGCCCACCGCGTATGAGACGTCGCCCGGAACCTCCCCCTGCTCCTCGCGCACGCGGCTCTGGGGAATCGGCTCGAACGCGGAGACGATGTCCAGCTTCGCGCCGGAAGCCTTGGCCAGCTCGATGGCCTTACGAACCGCCTCGGTTGCGGTATCGGAGCCGTCTGTGCCAACCACTATGCGCTCGAACACCCCGTCCCCCTTCGTCTCGCGGCCAGGAACTCGCGGGCATCCTAAACCTTCCTCACGAGCCGGAACCCCGCTTCCTCACAGCAGCTTGATCAGCGCAATCACCATGGACGCCATCAAGCACGAGACGAGCACGGTCATCGCGATCACCCAGCTGCGCTCCATTCGCCGGAGCCTACCCCCGCAGCGGCGGGTTCATAGACTTACGCGCTGTCCATGGGCACCGTCGACACCGTCACCGGGCCGGTCGACACCGAAGCGCTCGGCACGACGCTCATCCACGAGCACCTGATCTTCCGCGACGAGGCGGTGCTTGCTCAATGGCCCCACGTGTCGACCGTATCCGAGACCGACCCCCCCGAGGAGGTAGTGCCCGGAGACGAGCTGGGAGTGGCCGTCGATGCTGCCCGAGCCGCCGTGGATCGCGGTGTGCGGACGATCTGCGAGCCGACGGCGATGTTCGGCGGCCGCGATGTTGAGTTCTCGCGCCGGGTATCCGAGGAAACCGGCCTCGTGGTGGTGCCGTGCACGGGCATTTACACCTACGACTATCTGCCGACGTACTTCGTCACCCGTGACGAGGATGCGATGGCGGGCCTCTTCGTGCACGACATCGAGGAAGGCATCCAGGGAACCGGGATCAAGGCGGCCTTTCTGAAGTGCGCCGCCGACGAGCCGGGGGTGACGCCCAACGTGGAGAAGGTGCACCGGGCGGTGGCGCGCGCGAGCGTGCGAACCGGGGCGCCGATCATGGCCCACTCGCGGCCGGCGAGCGAGACGGGACCGCGACAGGTCGAGATCTTCGAGGAGGAGGGGGTCGACCCATCCAAGGTCCAGATCGCCCACACTGGCGATACCGACGACCTGGACTACATCGAGCGACTGCTCGAGAAGGGCGTCTACGTCGGGATGGACCGCTACGGCCTCGAGATCTTCCTGCCCATCGAGCAGCGAAACGCCACGGTCGGCGCGCTGCTCGAGCGCGGGTATGCCGACCGCATGTTCCTCTCCCAGGACTACTGCGCGACCCTTGACTGGTACCCGCCGGAGATCGGGAAGCAGATGATCGCCGCGGGAGCTGCGAAGGGCTGGAGCATGACGCTCGTCTTCGACGAGGTGATCCCCGCGCTGCGCGAGGCGGGAATGACCGACGAGCAGCTCGAGACGATGATGGTCGAGAACCCGAAGCGGTGGCTCAGCCGCTGAGCCTAGCGGCGCCTGATCGTCTCGCAGTTGTCGGCGACCCGGTCGCCCCGGTTCGCGAAGACGACGTCCCGGCCTGGGCCGCAGTCCACCCGGTCCACGGCACCGCCCGCCACCTTGACCCTGTCGGCACCCCGCCCCGCCGCGACCCGGTCGCGGCCACGTCCGCCGTTGATCCGGTCGCTACCGGTGCCGCCTCCCAGCCGGTCGTTGCCGGGCCCGCCCATCAGCAGATCGTTGCCGGCGTCGCCGTGGATGCCGTCCTTGCCGCGACCGCCTGACAGGCAGTCTCCGCCCTTGCGGCCATTGATGTGGTCGTTGCCGCCGCGGCCACGGATTCGATCCGACGCCGGGGTGCCGTTCAGGGTCTCCCCGGGACGCCCGCCGTTGATCGCGTGGGAGCACGGCCCCGGACCTGGCCCCGGTCCCGGCCCGGGACCGGTGCCTGGGGGAGCGTCGCGGAAGTCGACGATGAGCGGCCGGCCCACGTTGCCCTGATCGTCCACGGCGCGAATCGCGAGATACCGCTTGGCCGCATCGGGCACCTTGTAGGTCTGCGTCTTGCCGGGAGCGGCGGGGTCGGGCGCCCCCGAGAGCGGATCCGCGGCGCTGAAGTTCGACGGAGTGATCGGACTGCCCGAGGTCACGACCTGGTAGCGGTCGGCCTTCCCGCACAAGAGATCGTCGCCGGGAGCCTGGAAGGAGACCTCGGTCTTCGTGATGTCGGCGCTGAACGGTTTGCCAGGCAGCGTCGCATCCCGGCGTGTGTCGCCGGAGTTCGCGTTGTCGTGGTGGAACCGTGGCCACGAGGAGGGCGAACATGCGGACGACACGGTCGTGTATGCGTTGATGTAGCCGGAGCGCGTTTCGGAGACGATGACCTTGTCGGTCCCGGGGTCGGTGTCCCGCGTGCCGAAGGTGCCGATCAACGGGTTGGCGACGGTCCAATCGGTGGAGAGCTTGGGGAAGCCCTGTGCCGGGGTGCCTGTCGCGGTATAGGCGGCGAGGTCCATGCTCGCGGTTCCCTCGACGACCTCCTGGCCGGGGTTGCCGTCGATCTCGCCGACCGAGGGGCCGGTCAGGAACTGGAGGTCGTTGACGGTGGCGGGGTATGTCGGAAGGAACTGCGCCGAGGAAGTGTCCCAGGCGCCGACGAAGTCCTGCCCTCCCTGGTACTCGCTTGCCGCCACGTCGAGGGCGCGCACGAGCCCCGCCACCGGCGCCAGGAAGGATGGCTGGCCCGCACCGAGATTGCCGAAGGCGGGGAGACCGACCGCGGGGATCACGGGATGGTCGTACTGCGTCGTGCCCGCCGAGAAGTCGGACTCCAGCGCGTTCGGCTTCCCGGAGGTCGGATCGTTCCCGTAGCAAGAGGTGCCATCCGAGTTGAGCACATAGGCCGGGCCGTTGTTAGCGAGTACGCCGATCTTCGGGCCCGACCCTCCCGAGGGACAAGTGAGCGGCGCCACCACCGGGTAGCCGGTGATTCCCTCGCCGACGATAGGCAAGAGCTCGGAGTTGACGATCCCAGCCGCGAACGGCCAGCCGGAAAGGATCGCGTTGCTCGGGTTGGGGTCGCCGTCGCCGTCGCCCTCCGGCTTCAGCGCATAGAGGCGCGAGTTGCCCGGACTCAATACCCCGCTCCCCGAGAGCGGTGCGAATGACGCCGTCGTGAAGTTTCCGGCGTTCAGGGGCTCGTCGTATTCCTCGTTGGTTCCGACGACGATCTCGGGCCGTGAGTCGCCGGCGATGTTCGCCAGGACGGGGGTATCGACGATCGCGCCCTGCATAAGCGAGTCGGCATCCGCCTTGAAGGTCACCGCGTGAGTCTGGGGATCGATCGCTTGGACCTTCGACGGGTCCACGACGAGGATCGGGAAGCCCGAGACCTGCGAAGCGCCGCCGGGGTGAGCGGCGTCGCTGTCGGCCGTGTGCCACGCGTAGACGTGGCGATCCATGCCGGCGGCGATCAGCTCCTGGCTGCCGTCGCCGTCGAGGTCCGCCAGCACGGGCGAGGCGATGAATCCGTGCTGGGTGCGGCGGAACTCCGATTGGCCGGGCGAGTAGCGCACATTGACGAACGGCTGCAGCGGCTTGCCCGAGTAGGCGGGATTCGACTCCTCGGTGAAGATCCGCTCGCCGTCAGGATTCCAGCCGTAGACCTTGCCCTCCATGTCGGCCGCGTAGACCTCCGGCACGCCGTCGCCGTTCGTGTCCCCAACGGCGACCGAGCCGAGGATCGCGCCGCCGAGGTTGTCGCTCGGGACCTCGCCGCTCGTGTACGCACGGGCCCCGGTGTGGGCCGAGACGATGTCGGGCACGTCGCCCTTCACGGGCCATCCCGCCAGCTCCGTTCCGTCGCGCTCGAGCGCGTGCACGTAGCCGTCGCTGGATCCGAAGATGAGCTCGTTCCGGTTGTCGCCGTCCAGGTCTGCGAAGGCAGGCGAGGATTCGCCGTCGCCGCTCGCCGGCCCGCCCTGCGTGACCGTGCGCGGGAAGCCGTCGAGCATCCACTGGTCGCGGTGCAGGTAGGCAGCGCGGCGGTCCTCGCCGGTCATCGCCACTCCGTTTTGGGTCGAGTGGACGAACACCTCGACGGTGAACGAATGCGGCGCGGGATTCGGGCGGCCGTTGCCGTTCGCGGCTGTGGGTTGGGGCTCGGGCCCGTTGAAGTCGGTGCCGGGTGGGAAGCGCTGCTTGAGCGCGTTCACGTTGATGGTCGCGAGGGGACCGGAATGGTCCTCCGTGTGCGATGTGCCGTCGCACCAGCCGCTGCCCCCGACTTTCGCGAAGTCGCCGGGCGCCGAGGCACCGACTCGGGCGTTGTTCGGGTACTGGCCGGGGGCCACTAACACCTCGCACGTGTACTGCGAACCGCGGGCAAAGACCTGACCGTCGACCGGCAGGTTCTCCCGCGACGGGTTGATCTGCGCGTACCACTCGGGCGAGGCGATCTCCGCCTCGGGCGGGATCTCCGAAGCCCTGCTGCCGACGCGATCGAACACGGCGCTGACCGCGTTCTGCATGTTGACCCGGCCCCAGCCGTAGAACTGGTCCGGTCCCTTGCGGGCCGGATAGCTCCTGCTCGCCGGGAATCCCGGCGGCTGCCGGTTCGCGTTCACCTGCGTCTGGAGGGCGCCGTTGGGATCGGTGCAGTTCGGGACGGGTGGCGTGCACGAGGGCTCGGCGCCGGAGCCGGGCGGCGTCCCTGCGAAGTTGACGTCGTCGGCCTGCCCGGTTCCGTCGATCGTCCCCGACGCCATCACCTGGCGGACCTCGTTGGGGGTGATCACGCAGGGGTTGCTGTTGGTGCGCTGGCACTGCGACGTGTCCGGGTAGTCGGAAAGCTCGCCCTTGGCCTTGGCATCGAGAGCCGCGGAGTAGATGAGTCCGGCCATCCCTGCCCCGAGACCTGTGGCGTTGGAGGAGCAGCTCGTCGAGGGGATCGCGAGCGTGATCTTGGCGTTGAAGTTGGTGCAGCCGTTCAACGCGAGATAGGAGTCGTAGCCAGGGGGCGCCACGTCCTCGTCGCGCACCGAGTTGACGAGAATCACATGCGGCAAGCTGGAGGGCCAGTTGTTGTGCTGGGCTGCCTCGTCGGCGGCGGAGGCGATGACGGTGACACCGTGCCGATACGCGTAGTCGACCGCCTCCCGGGCGAACCGTGAGTTGTTCAGCGTCCCGAGCGCCTCCTGCACGACGTCGATGCCGTTGTCCGTCGCGTAGAGCACGGCGGCCGCAAAGCGGTTGACGTCGGCGATGAAGCTGTCGCCGACCCGTAGGGGGAGCACCATGCAGTTGGGACAGGCGCCGAGTTGCTTGCCCACGTCCAGGTCGCTCTGTGGATCGGGCCTGTCGAGGAAGACGCGGTTGTTGGCCTCGGAGCTGGAGTCCTCGGCCTCGCCTGTGCCGTGGCCGTACTGGACGTCGTCGAAGGGGTCGTTGTCGTTGTCGAGGAAGTCCCAGCCGGCGATGTCGTCGACGTAGCCGTTGAAGTCGGCGTCCGTGCCGTCGGAGAACGCGATGATCGCGTCCTGCGGATCCAGAAGCGGCGCATTCTGGAGTGGCGCAACGGGATAGTCGGACGGATAGCTGGGACCCACTCCGTTTGCCGGACTCGCGGAGACACGCGGATCGCACGCGTAGTCCATGACGTTGAAGACGCCGTCGCCGTTCGCGTCGTATGAGGCCGTGTAGCCGGAGCAGTCGATGCCGGGCTCTCGTGCCGGGCCGGCCACCTCAGGCGTCGGGAGCTCACCTCGATTCAGGCGGACTTTCTTCCGCAGGTCGAGCATCGCGTTGAGGTCGTTCCACTTGATCCCCGAGTCGAGGACGGCGATCGCCACGTCTGGGCGCCCGGTGGTGAGCTTGAACGCCGTCGGCAAGGGCGAGACGGCCGCTGGAGGCGTGCCACAGCTCGTCGGCGGGGTGCCGTCGAAGATGTGCGCGCCGCGGACGCCGCCGAGCTCGACCGGGTCGGCATTCACGAGAAAGTTCGCGGGATCCGGGCTGGCGGCGAACTTGAATTGGTTGCCGTCCCCGCAGATGTCATTGGGGACGGTGGTCGCGTCGTAGAGGTCCGTGTAGTCCTTCGGATTGCCGTCCGTGAACGGGAAGTCGGCGAAGGCCGGCGGCGCCGCCAGCGCAAGTGCGGCAACGGCTATCGCGATTGCGAACAGGCGGTACCCCTTGCCCACGATCGCCCCGGTCATCGGTGGATCACTGTCTCACAACCGTGTACGACGTCGCGCCGGTCGACGTAGGCGGTATGGATCCGATCGAAGGCGCTAGCCGCCGCAGTGCGCGCGGTTGAGGATGTCGCGCCAGAACGGGCGCAGGCCCTGCTGGCCGGCGTAGCCCAGGTAGGGCAGGTGGAAGTTTCGCTCGATCGAGCGCAGCAGCGAGTAGTGGTTGTACTCCTGCTTCGAGCGCGTGCCGGGCTTGATGCAGGGGGAGACCATGACGGCGCCGACCCGGCCGCCCCCCGGGCCAGGCGTTGGGCCACCGGGGCTCGGCGTGTTCGGTCCCGGCTGCTCGTTGCAGCACGCGCTCGAATCGGCCTCGCCGCCGACGGCCTCCGCCTCGTCGAAGGTGACGATCAACAGACCGCGATGCTTGAAGGCCGGCGAGTGGAGGATCAATGGCATCTTGCGACGCAGCCACCGGTTCGCGCTCACGAGGCCACCGGGCTGCCCGTTCACGCACGGCTCGTCGTGCCCGTCGTGGCAAAGGTTCGGGGTGATGAACGCGTAGTTCGGCGTGGTGGCGCGGCGCCGCAGGTCCGGGCGCAGGTGCTTGAAGTCGACGTCGTTCTTCTTGCAGGTCGGAAAGTCGATGATCGAATGGAAGTAGACGAACGGGTTGTGGCGAGCGGCGTACTCGTCCCCGACCTCCGCGCTCTGCGTGTTGTCCTGGGAGTTGATCTGCGGATGCCGGCACGGCTCCTGCTTGCCCGGCGGGGCGGCGGCGTTCATGTCCTCCATGTAGCCCTTCCACGTGTAGCCGGAGTCCTCGAGCTGATTGGCGATGGTCTCCACCTGCGGCGGGTACACGCAGCCGCTGCCGATGTACTGCCCGTCGCTCGTGGGCGACCCGGGCGCAAAGTCGTTGTAGAACATGCAGTCGGCCTGCGTCTGGGGATTGGGCGCCTGTCCGCTGACCATCGAGATGTAGTTGTCGAGGCTGAGGTGGCCGGTCCCGTAGTAGTTCGGCACGAAGGCTCCCTTTGCCGTTAGCCGTTTGGCGAGATAGGGCGCCGGGCTCTGGTGGCCGAACGAGGCGTCGGCGTCCTCGTTCTCCAGCACGACGATGAACACGTGCTTGAAGTGCGGCACGGTCGGCGGGCCCGACGAGCCCGACGAGCCGCCGGGAGCAAGCGCCGGCGGGACGCCGGCGGCGACCACGGCGAACGCGACGGCGGCGGCCAGCCGACGGATCACCTCGTCCCCACCTGCCTTGCCTTCCGGTTCCAGAGCTCACGGAACGCCGGGTCCAGGCGGCCGGGGTCGCGGAAGATCCGCTCGGCAGTCGGCGCCTGGACCTCGTAGCCGAGACGCTCGAGGTACCGGTACCACTCCGGGGAGCCGAGGTGGGAGCCCTCCCTCTTCTCCGCTGCGCTGGACCGCGCCCCCGCGCCCCCAGCGGGCGACTGGGCCGAGCAGGCCGTCGTCACCGGCGGGGGCGGGCTCGGCAGGTCGGGGACGTTCAGATTCGGGTTCTGCCAGTCGAACGTGCGGCCGATGTTCGACGCGTAGCGGTGGCGCTTGTTCAGGTAGCCGAGGCCGAACCGGTAGGCGATCAGCTTCAGGATCGACTCGTGGGTGGTCATGGCATGGCTCACGTACCCGCGCCTCACGTAGGGGGAGACCGTCACCCCGGGAATCCGAAAGCCGGTGATCCCGAAATAGGGCGGCACGGCCTTCTTGTCCTCGTCCGTGGCGTCGATCGGCAGCCGGTGCTGTCGGTCGTCGGGGACCACGCGCGGTGCGACGTGGTCGAAGAAGCCGCCCCACTCGTCGTAGTTGATGAACAGGGCCCCGCGCTCGAACTGTGGCGACTCCAGGAAGGCGTGCGTGACGTCGGACATGAACGACTGGCCGATCCTAATGTCACCGTGCGGGTGCTCGTCGCCCGACAGCCCGTCCCCTCCGCCGCCGTCCAGGAACGGCGGATCCACGAAGGCGATATTCGGCAGGGTTCCGGCGGTGGAATCCGCGTAGAAGTCGGAGATGTTCCGCAGCCAGGGGACCGCCCTTGACCCGAACAGGAGCCCGAACGGCTGATCGGACGCGTAGTAGCGCGCGGTCAGCCCCTTGGCGATCGCCCGGTCGAAGATCGTCTCGAACTCCGCCCCGGTCGGGTTGGGCTTCGGCGGGATGTTGTTGTGGACCTGGCCGCCGGACTGGGCCGCCCACTGGTAGTAGCGGTTCGCGAACGTCGGGCCGAGGAGCGAGCAGAAGTAGCGGTCATACAGCGTGAACGCTTTCGCGACCTCCTGGAGGAACGCGGGCCCCTTGGCCTTGCTCGGATCGCTCGCATCCGCCGCCGGCGTGTGCTCGTAGTAGCCCAGCGCGTAGTCGTCGTTGTCCCCGCGACGAAAGCCATCGAGCTTCCCATCGTGGTACTGGGTGCGACCGCCCACCCAGGAGTGGTCGGGGTCGGTGAACGCGCACCCCTGGAAGTCGGGGGGAAGCAGGTGGGTTGGATGGAGCTTTCCCTGCTTGTCCGGGTACTTCAGGCCGCGGGCCTTGCCGTCCGCTCCGGGGAACCAGCTGAGGTAGTGGTCGAAGGAGCGGTTCTCCATCATCAGAACGACGAAGGTGTCGATGGGGACGTTGCGGGGGCTCGGAAGATGAGGCCGTGTCTGGACCTTGGCCGCCTCGGAGATCAGCGTCTCCGCAGGCAGCACGGTGGCCAGGCCGGCGAGACCCGCGAGACCCGCGGTGCGGGTGAGGAACTCCCGGCGGCGCATCTGCGCCTCGGGCTGCTCCTCGCGGAACCGCTCCTCGGCCTCGTGGCGCTCTCGGTCCGTCATCCGCCCCTCCCCTTCTGGAAGGACTTCGGGGTCACGAGTCGCTCGCAGTCGTAGACCCCGTCCTCGGCGCGGTCCACGACGGCACGGTCGC
>WNGB01006605.1_pt1 | contig 16991 bp, 10 predicted proteins | sample 5400681 | NCBI WGS metagenome assembly WNGB01 (sample SAMN13153367, study PRJNA577476) | soil metagenome | isolation source: 115 cm soil or saprolite under grassland replicate 2 | place: USA:California | collected 2016-06-15 | reverse complement strand
TGGTGAAGAACAAGGCCGAGCTGGCCAAGGGTGGCCGGGTGGACGGGAACATCACCTGCAAGGTCCTGGCCATCGCCGAGGGAGCCATCTTCTCCGGACAATCGATCATGGACCAACAGGGAAGCCAGGTACGATCTTCGGGCCGAGGCCAGGTGGCGGTTGGCGTGGAGTCGTCCGCCGACGGTGAGGGCGCGTTTTCCCGAGACGCCGCCCGAACCCGTTAGTCGCCTTGCTGGATCTGAAGGCCATCAGGGAGGACCCCGAGCCCTATCGAAAGGCCATGGCCAGGCGAGGGGCCATCGAGGAGCTCGATCGCGCCCTCGGTCTGGACGAGGAACGCCGGAAGCTGACGGCACAGGTCGACGACATCCGGGCCGAGCAGAACCGAGGGTCCAAGGAAGTCGCGAGCGCTGCGACCACACAGGAACGTCAGGCCATCATCCAGCGCCTCCGCTCGGTCTCCGAGGCGCTGACCTCGCTCGAACCGGAACTGGCTCGGATCGAGGACGAGCTGAACGTCGTTCTGACCCGCCTGCCCAACGTCCCCGACGAAGGCGTTCCGGAGGGGGAGACCGAGGACGACAACGTCGAGATCAAGCGATGGGGGGAACTGCCCTCCTTCGGACCGGGGTTTGAGCCGAAGGATCACGTCGAGCTCGGAGACTCGCTCGGCATGATCGACATGGACCGGGGAGTCCGAACCTCGGGCGCGCGATTCGCCTATCTGACTGGCGCCGCCGTGCGGATCCAGTTCGCCCTGGTCCAGTTGGCCCTGGAATTCGCGGAGGCTCGCGGGTTCGCCCCAATCCTCCCGCCGGTGTTGGTTCGGGAGGAAGCGATGTACGGGACCGGGTTCTTCCCCACGGACGTGGTGAACATCTACGCCACCCGCGAAGATGATCTGTATCTGGTGGGAACGGCCGAGGTCCCCCTGGCCGCCTTCCACGCCCACGAGATCCTGGAAGAGGAGACTCTCCCCCGTCGCTACCTGGGGTACTCCACCTGCTTCCGAAGAGAGGCCGGGACGTACGGAAAGGACGCCAGGGGGATCTTTCGCGTCCACCAGTTCGACAAGCTGGAGATGTTCAGCTTCGTCCTTCCCGATTCCTCCCGTGCCGAGCACGAGCAGTTCCTCGCCTTCGAGGAGGAGTGGGTCCAGGCACTGGGCATCCCGTACCGGGTGGTGGACACGTGCATCGGCGACCTTGGAGCGGCCGCAGCCAGGAAGTTCGACATCGAAGCGTGGATGCCCGGCCAGGGGCGGTACCGAGAGATCACCTCCACGTCCAACACCACCGACTTTCAGTCTCGGCGCCTGGAGGTCCGGGTTCGCTTCTCGGGGGGAAACAGGGCAGTCCATACGGTCAACGGAACGCTCTGCGCCATCGGCCGCACTCTCATCGCCCTTCTGGAGAACGGACAGCGAGAGGACGGCTCGGTCGCCCTGCCAGACGTTCTCCGGGCGTACCTTCCTGAGTCCCTCTGGATCCTCCAGCCTTCGGCCTGAGGTGCGAAGTGCCTTCCGGGAAACCGCTCACACGCTCTTCTTCATCGCATCGTCGATCGGCCGCCCCTCCCGCACGACCACTACCGCGGTGCCCCGGATGACCCGGCGGATCGGCCGCCACTTGTAGCTCAGGTCAGGAGAGCAACACGATGGAGGAGGCCGAGGGTGCCGACCGCCAGTATGGCTCCGGTCAACGACTGGTCCTCCTGGGTCACCCCCTGCTGCACGAGGTCGCCCATCGTGACCAGCAGGATCAGCTCGAAGGCCGTGAGCTCGGAGAGCTCCTTGATCGAGACGTCGTCCGAGGTCGTGGACTTGGATGGCATCGGATCCAGGTTGTTGAAGTCGAACAGGTTGAAGTACGTGCTGGTTGTAGCCACCTGGATCGGGCCTCTGAATCCCCCCGCTCGATGGACGTATCTATAGACCGGCCGCGATCGCCATTCAATCACGCGAGTGGTCAGAGTGATTCCTGCCAGGAGTGGTCTAGCGCCCGGGCTTGCACTTCGGCTTGGGTTTGCAGGGCGGGCTCGGCGTGGGCGAGGGCTCCGGAGGCGGCGGGAGCGGGAGGACCCGCTCCGGCTGCTCGTTGAACCCGGTGAAGCTCGGAACGGCAAAGTCGGCCACTGGCATGCCCTTGATCGCCTTGGCCATGAAGTCGCGCCAGATCATCGCGGGAAGGGAGCCGCCGAACACGTGGAAGAAGCCCTCCACGTTCTCCATAGGGCGGTCCTCCGTCTTCGGGTACCCCATCCAGACGCACGCGACAAGCTGAGGGACGTAGCCGCAGAACCAGGCATCCTGGAAGTTCTGGGCCGTCCCTGTCTTGCCCGCGGCGGGTCGCCCGATGTTGGCGGCCGTCCCCGTCCCTTCCCGGATGACTCCCTGAAGTGCCAACGTGGTCAGGTCGGCCACGTTGCGGTCGAGCACCCGCTTGCCCTTCGTGCTGGGCTGCCCGATCACTTTGCCGGTGGGATCCTTCACTTCGACGAGCGCCTGCGGAGCATGCCGAACGCCCCGGGCGGCCAGTGTCGCGTATGCGGTGGTCATGTCCAGCGGTGTGACCGGCTGCGACCCCAGAGTGATGGAACAGACGCCGGCCAACCGAGAGGCGATCCCCATCTTGCGAGCAGTGGCGGCGACGTTGTCCGGGCCGACACCTACGACGAGCTGGGCGAAGATCGTGTTCACCGAGTGGGCGATGGCCGAGAGCAGCGTCATGGTTCCCGCGGACTCGTCAGCGTAGTTGCTGACCTGCCATTCCCCCTTCTTCGGATCCCGGCATCGAGGATCGGGGATGGTGATATGCGACGGGCCGGTCATCACGGAGTGGGGGTCGATGTGCTGTTGGAACGCCGTGACCAACGTGAAGGGTTTGAACGCGCTCCCTGTCTGGCGGTGAGCCTGAGTGGCCAGATTGAACTTGGCCCGATTGAAGTTCCTTCCTCCGACCAGTGCCCGGATCTCCCCGGTCCTCGGGTCCATGGCGACAAGCGCGGCGGCCGGGTCGTGGGAACTTCGGAGGTTCGCGGTGATGGCATGCTCCGCTGCTTGTTGCATCGTCCGGTCGAGGGTGGTGGTGACCTGGAGCCCACCCGTGAACGTGCCCGAGTACCCGTATTTGTTCTGGAGCGCTCGGCGAACGTAGTCCATGAAGTACGCGGCCGGCGTCGTGCCGGACTTGGCTTTCTTCAGACGGAGCGGCTTGGACATGGCGATCTGTGCTTCGTCCCACGTGATGTAGCCTTGCTGGGCCATCGCGTCGAGGGCCATGTCCCGGCGCGCCTTGGCCCCCGCCGGGTCCCGGGAGGGGTCATAGCGGGCCGGAGCCCGGATGAGCCCGGCCAGGAAGGCCGACTGCCGAACCGTGAGCTTGCTGGCGTGAACCCCGAAATAGGTCAGCGCTGCAGCCTCGGCCCCGTAGGCGGCCCGGCCGAAGTACACCGAGTTCAGGTACTTCAAGAGGATCTGGTCCTTCGTGTACAGGTGTGAGAGCTTCTGAGCCAGGATCGCTTCCTTGATCTTCCGCGAGATCGTCCGCTGCCCCCCGGTGTACACGTTCTTGACGTATTGCTGCGTGATGGTTGAGCCACCCTGTTCGACTCTGCCATTTCGCAGATTGACCAGGGCCGCCCGGGCGATCGAGGAGAAGTTCACCCCGCTCTCCCGGTAGAAGTCCTTGTCTTCCAGGGCGATTACCGCGTCCTTCAGGTTGCCGGAAATCTTGGACAGCGGAACCTCGGTGCGGTTGACCCCGGCGTGAAGGGTCGTGATCAGGCGTCCGTCACGGTCGTAGACGTAGGTCGTCTGGGGCATCGGAGCGGCTTTCGGCAGGGGAATGTCCGTGTACGTATGGACGAAGCGGGACAGCGGCATGCCGATGGTGCCCTGGAAGGTCAGGCCGAACAGGAGCAATGCAAGGGCCAGCGCCAGGGGCAACAGACTGAACTGGACCAACTCGGTAAGGGGCGCGTGCGGTCCACTACCTGGTATCAGCCATATACGAGGAGGATCGCGAAAGCCTCGATCCTCCTCTGCGCGTCGGATGTGAAGCGCCACTCGAGCTTTTGTTACCCGGGTCCGACGGCCCCCAAGCATGGGGGAATCGCGCAGGTCCCGCTTGGACTGGATGCCCAACCAGGGAATATGGCAGATGACTTGCCGCCCGAGCAGCGTCTGGTTCAAGGTCGGGCCCGTGGAATGCCGATACCTTCTTTGGGAGATCGGGGCTTCAGGGGAGGCTGTAATGGCACATTCGCACGGGCCGCGAGATGGCCCGGATCGCCTGCCCCAGAATGGGAGCAAGGGCAAGCACGTGGCCATCGCGCTCTTCGTCGCGACCACTTTTGGCATCATGGCCATCCTCTCCTTCCCCCTGTCCCGGATCGGCCGGCTGCCGCTCAGGCTCCGCAACCCCCTCGAGGCTGTCCTCAACCCCATCGAGCGCTTGATCCGTCCCGTCATCCCCAGGCTCGGGAGGCCGTCCGGATCCACGCCTCCCAGGGTGTCCGTGGCCCTTGCGCCCCGGGGGCCCCGCGGCACCGCTCCTTCAGGTCGATCCGGCCCGGGAGGACGTCAGGCGTCCCCGCTCCCTGCACCCCGGGGAGGAGGCGCGCTTCCCACGCTGACCAGTCCTGGGTTGGCCAGACCTGAGCCCCAGGCTGCTCTGACGCTGGCCGCCACCCTCGTGAGACAGCTCAGGACCATCCTCTCCAACCGGACGACGACACTCTCCCCGGAGCAAGCCAAGCTCATCCAGGCCGAGATCTCCACCCTTCGGTCGATGAGCGCGGCCTGCCTGGCCGACCGGACCTGTGCGAGGCAGCTGAGGCTGGCGGAGAGGCTCCTTCTCAAGGTGGACTCGCATCTGCGCGGTCGCCACGATCACAAGCACGGCAAGTGGGCGCACGAGCACGGCGCCGCCGAAGGCACGTCCCAAGCCCCTGGGAAGAGCTCGCATGGTCGCGGGCACGCTCGCGGAAACCGCCACGGCCGCAAATCGAACGGGGTGGAGGCGAGCGGCCACTCCCACAAGCGGCATGGGTCGCACGGGATGCACAAGAAACTCCACTAGAGCGATTGCGCAGACGCCCGTTCGCACCGGGGCGAGCGCAATGGAAGCGCTATTGAGAGGCTGGTACCCGCAGGCCCTCCTCGCGGACCCTGCGCGTGAGTTCGTCGGCAGGAACCGGCGGGCTGAAGTGGAATCCCTGCCCCAGGGCACAGCCGTGATCGATCAGATAGCGAAGCTGCTCCTCGTTCTCGATGCCCTCGGCGAGCGGCTTCATGGCCAGGCTCTGCGCCAGACCGATGACGGCTCTGACCATGCTTGTCGCGTCGGGTTCTCCCGGAATGTCCCGAACGAAGCGTCCATCGATCTTCAGGAGGTCCACGGGGAGGTTCTTCAGGCGCGCGACCGACGAGTAGCCGGTCCCGAAGTCGTCGATGGCCAGGCGAAATCCTTGCTCGTGCAGGTCCTGCAGGACCCGTTCGGTGCGCTCCGGATCCCGCATGGCGGTCGACTCCGTGATCTCGATCACTAGGTGGGACGGCTCGACGCCCATGGCCGAGACCTGGGCGAGGAGCCGGGTGACCAAGTCCTGCTGCCATAGCTGCCGCGCGGACAGATTGAAGCTCACGTCCACCGGTACCCGCTCCTCGCGCCAGGCCAGGGACTGTCGGCACAGCTCCTCGATCACCCAATCGCCGATCGCAGCCATCAAGCCCATTTCCTCTGCCAGAGGGATGAAGTCGGCAGGGCCGACCAGCCGCCCGCTCGGCTGCCGCCACCTGAGCAGTGCTTCCGCGGCCACCATATGTTCGTTGTGCAGGTCGACGATGGGCTGATAGTGCAGAACCCAATCGCGTGAGTCGGTTGCCTTCCGCAGGCGAGTTGTGAGCGAGAGCTTGGAGAACGAATCGGCCCTTTCCGAGGCGTAGACCATGGATCCGCCCGGAGATCCCTGTTTGGACCGGTACATCGCGGCGTCGGCCTGCTTGAGCAACGCCCGGGCGTCGCCGGCGCTCTCGGGGAAGAGGCTGATGCCGATGCTCGTCGTGATGTAGAACTCGGCGCCGGACAAGGCGAATGGCTTCTTCAAGGCCTCGTGGACCCGCGACGCCACCGACTGGGCCAGCGTGACTCCGCTCAACCCACCCTCTCTGGAGTCCTTGTCCATGTCGGCCAGAAGGACGAGGAACTCGTCTCCGCCCTGCCTGGCCACCACGTCGGTGGCTCTCACGGCTCCGGAGAGGCGCGTTCCCATCTCGCGCAGCAGCTCGTCGCCGGCGGCGTGGCCGAGGCTGTCGTTCACGAGCTTGAAGTTGTCGAGGTCGAGGTACAGGACGGCAACGGCCTGGTCGTTTCGCCTGGCCCGAGCCAGGGCGAGATCGAGCACTCGTTCGAACATCACCCGGTTCGGCAGCCCAGTCAGCTTGTCGTGGTAGGCGAGGAAGGCCACCTGCTCCTCGGCCCGCTTGCGTTCGGTGATGTCGACGATGACGCCCTGCCAGAACCTGTCGCGGTCCTTCTCATCTGCGACCAGGGACGCCTCGTCGCGAACCCAGACCACCCGGCCGTCCTTGGCGATGACTCGATACTCGTCACGAAAGGGTTCCCCCGTCGTGTTGGCCCGTACGTGCTCGGCCAGGACCCGTTCACGGTCCTCGGGGTGTAGGACCCTTTCCCAGATCTTGGGGTCGGCCATCCATTCGTCCGCGGGATACCCCAATAGGTCCTCGACTTGAGGGCTCATATAGATCGTGGAGCTCTCCGGATCGACCGCGTCGATATAGGTGACGACGGGGATCTGTTCGACCAGCAGGCGGTACTTCGCCTCGGCCACTTGAAGCCGCCTCAACTCCTGTTCCCGTTCTATCAACCGGCGGGACCGCTCACCGTGAAGCTCGGAGGAGAGGATGCCTCCGCCCAGTGCCAGGAGCAGCCCGACAGCGATCCGCAGAGTGATCTCCACGATGTTGGTGGGCGTATTCGACGCGGAAGCGGCGGCCGCCTCCACGGCGGCATACCCCGCGCTGGTGGCGGCCCACGCATACAGACCTCCCGGGAGCCCGAGGAGCATCCCCCCTTCGGCCTGCACCACAACCTGGAGAGCCAGCAGATACCTGCGCGGATCGAAAGCGTAGAGGGCAAGCGTGCCCAGCACTGCCATGGCGTCTCCCGCGAAGCAGGCGATGGCCACGTGCCGGGAATCGCGGAACCTGGGAGCTACCTGGATTCCCACCAGGACGGCCAGGAAGGCCATCACGGCGATCGCGGCGGGGCGGACGAAGCCAGGCGCAGGGTGGTTGGGAAGAGCGTGGTAGGTGGCCGTGTAGATCCCCATGGCCACGAGCAGGCCCACCCGGAGCAGGGCGAGCCACCCCCACCCGGTGGCGAGGGCTCGGATGTACTTGCTTTCGGGCCGCGCGCTCAAGTCCCCCTGGACCCCCGTCCCTCTTGCTGCGGGCAAGTTGACGGCTCCACTTCCACCCCTCTCAGTCTTCGGCAGGGCACCCCGTGCCACTGTAGGCGGTTCAATCCCAGATTGAGCCCCGTCGATACAGCAAGCGACATGTCGAACGACGCGCAACACAGCCTCGGCCGAGCCGACCGGTCCGAGCCGATGGAGGCTGACCTTCGGGAGGGGGCTGCCGTTGTGAGGGAGCAGCCGGCGGCCCCTCAGCCAGAGGTCCCGACGCCCGATTCCATCCTCGCGGCCGTGGGCTTCGCCGCGTCGGAGTTCCTCCGTGCCCCCTCGTGGGAGGACTGCATCCAGGCCGTCCTGGGTAGGCTCGGCCAGGCGGCACGAGTCAGCCGCGTGTACGTCTTCCAAAATCACTCCTACCGGCGCGAGACCCCCATATTCAGCCAGCGCTTCGAGTGGACGGCCAGGGGGGCTTCGCCCCAGATCGACAACCCGAAGCTCCAGGGCCTCCCATGGGATGGAGCATTCCGACGTTGGCGAGACATCCTGGCGGCGGACGGCGTGGTCCACGGCCACGTCAAGGACTTCCGTGACGAGGAACGGCTCCTGCTGGAAGAACAGGACATCCAGTCGATCGCCGTCGTCCCCGTCGCCGTCGGCGAGGACTGGTGGGGCTTCCTCGGCTTCGACGACTGCCTGGCTGAACGCGACTGGTCCCAGGCAGAGATCAACGCCCTTCGGGCAGCAGCGGGGACCTTGGGCTCAGCCATCGCCCGCAAGAGAACGGAGCTGGCGCTTCGGCAGGCGGAGGTGAAATACCGCAGCCTGGTCGAGCAGGTCCCGGCGATCGTGTACGTCGCGGGCGTGGGGGAGACCGGCGACTGGCTGTACGTCAGCCCGCAGATCGAACGGATCCTCGGGTACACCCCCGCAGAGTGGCTGGCCCACCCCGCTCCCTTCTCGTCCCTCCTGCACCCCGCCGACAGGGAACGGGTACTAGCCGAGGAGGCGTACAGCGGGGCAACCGGGGAGCCGCTCCGCTCCGAGTTCCGCATGGTGGCTCGAGATGGTCGCCGGGTGTGGGTTCGAGATGAAGCGCATCTGGTGGAGGACGACGCCGGCCGCCCTCTCCTTTGGCAGGGCCTGATGTACGACATCACGGACTTGAAGAAGGCCGAGGAACAGGTGGCCTTCCTCGCCTATCACGACAAGCTCACCGGCCTCCCCAACCGGGCCATGTTCGAGGAGTTGCTCGACCTCGCCCTGGCTCGTGCCAAGCGGAAAGAGCTGGCCGCGGCCGTGCTCTTCATGGACCTGGACAACTTCAAGCTGGTGAACGACAGCCTCGGGCACGAGGCGGGCGACGAGCTCCTCCAGCAGATGGGGACCAGGCTTCGGGAGGCCCTGCGGGAGACCGACGTGGTGGCTCGGCAGGGCGGAGACGAATTCCTCGTCCTCCTCTCCGATCTCGAGCGGGGGTCGCAGACCACCCGTCCTGACATCGAGACCTCGGTGATCGCGGCGGAAGATGTGGCCGAGCGCATCCACGAGCTGCTCAAGCGGCCGTTTGCCATCGGGGGCACGGAGTTCTACATCACGGCGAGCCTCGGGATCAGTCTGTTTCCGCTGGACGGGGACGACGGCAAGTCCCTCCTCAAGAACGCCGACGCGGCGATGTACCGGAGCAAGCGATCGGCCCCCGGTACCTCGACGGTCTTCTCCAAGGAGTCGGTGGATCCGCTGTCCAGGCTGTCCCTGGCCACTCGCCTGCGCCGAGCCGTCGAGCGCAAGGAGTGGCTGCTCCATTACCAGCCGATCGTCGACCTGTCCGACGGGCATCTCGTCAGCGTCGAGGCCCTCCTCCGGTGGCAGGATCCGACCATTGGAATCGTCCCTCCCGGTGAGTTCATCCCGCTGGCCGAGGAGATGGGGCTGATCGAGGGCATCGGCGATTGGGTGCTCGAAGAGGTGTGTCGCCAGTCCCAGGCCTGGCGGCGAGAAGGATTGATGATCGAGGTCAGCTTCAACCTATCGCCGCGACAGTTGTGGCAGGGCAACCTGGTGAACAAGATCATCGGGCACCTGAAGTGGATGCATATCAATCCGCGGCAAGTCCTGGTCGAGATCACGGAATCCACGGCCATGATCGATCCGGACCGGACCATGCGCATCCTCGAGCAGATGCACACGGCCGGTCTTCGCCTGGCCATTGACGACTTCGGGACGGGGTATTCGTCCCTGTCCCGCCTGAAGCAGATGCCAGTGGACATCCTCAAGATCGACCGCTCCTTCGTCCGGGATATCCCGAGCGACCGCCACGCTATGAGCATGGTCAAGGCCATCATTCAGCTCGCGCGAGGCCTGGGCATGGTGCCTCTGGCGGAAGGCATCGAGACGGAAGAGCAGCGGCGGTTCCTGGCTCAGAGCGGTTGCGTGATGGGGCAAGGGTTCTACTTCAGCAGGCCGGTCCCGGCGACCGAAATCAGCCAGCGGTACGTGTGGGGCGTCGCCGAATCCCGCGCCTGAGCCGCCGAAGGCATCGATCGATTCGCTCTAAGCTTCGAGCCGATGCGGACTCCTCGGGCTCCCCAAGGTCGACCTGCATGTTCACTTGGAGGGGTCGATTCGCATGGCGACCCTGAGGGAGCTCGCTGCCCGACACCAGGTTCCCCTGCCCTCCGGGCTCGTGGAGGAAAGCCCGGGAATACGAGATGTCCGGGCCAGTCTTCGGTTTGGACGACGATGCCCTGGCAGACCTCGCTCGGGGCGGCATCCACGCGTCGTTTGCCGATGAGCTAGTAAAGTCACCGCTGATCACGGAGATCTCGGGTGGTTGGCCCGAGGATCGGCCACGGCCTGACCCGGCCGGACGGCCCGGCCGACGAAAAGGAAGGGTTCGACACGGATGACGATCCGCATCGCGGCCTACCAGCACGGGATCTACCCGCGCTCCGAGGGCGTTGTCGCCGCCACCCGGGGCTTGGAGCGCGGTCGGACGTCCATGGAGGAAGTCGATCAGGCCTTCCGGGACGACCGTCAGGACTTCATCGCGATCCAGAGGGAAGCGAAGCTCGACTATTTCTCCGACGGCCTGCTCCGGTGGCAGGACATCTTCCGGCCTCTGGTGGAAGCCTCGGGGGGGCTGGACGCCAGGACCCTGATCCGCTGGTTCGACAACAACTCGTTCTTCAGGGCCCCCGAGGTGACCGGTGATCTGAGCCTCTCGGCGTCGCTGCCCGCCGCGTTCCAGGATGACGATGATCTTCCGGTACCCAGGGTCGCCACCCTTCCCTCTCCGTTTCTGTTCGCCCGCGCGGCGCAGACCCACGGGGATCGGAACGCGCTCATGGTGGATATCACCCGAGAGATCCTCCGGCCGGTGGCGGAGTTCCTGGCGGGGCGAGGATATGAGGTGATCCACATGCAGGAGCCATGGTTGCCCTATTTCGGGCTGGAACCCGCCGACTGGGACGACTTCGAGAAGGCGCTCATGGAGATCCGTGACGGCATGTCCTCGTCCTCCTCGTCTTTGGTCCTGCATACATACTTCGGCGACGTCGGGCCCTATGTGGAGCGGCTTCGCCGTCTCCCTGTTGACGCGCTCGGCATCGACTTCGTCGAGACGGACCTGGATGAGTTGGGAAGTAGTTGGGACACAGGGTTATTGGCTGGGATTCTGGACGGTAGAAGTTCGCCGATCGAGTCCACCGATGGTACGGTCGAGTTTCTCCGCCGGGTCGCCGAAGTGGTTTCGCCACCCCTCCTGTACCTATCGTCGAATTGCGAGCTCGAATACCTCCCTCGAGACATCGCCCGTGAGAAGGTGGCCCGGGTGGGGGAGATCTCGCAGCGACTGAAGGAGATGTTGGCATGAGGACCGCCACTACCGCCGTCCTGGACGTCATGGCCCGGCCGTTGCTCACCCACGAGGTGGGTTCGCTGGACAAGCCAGGGTGGCGAGTGAAGGCCTACGCAGGGAAGAAGCTGGACGAGAGAGATCTCGAGGAAGCCAGGAGATGGGGTGAGCGGGTTGGTGTAGAGGGGTACGGGGGGCTGCTCGACCTCCTCCGAAGCTCCCCGATCACGGCCAAGGCTGACAAGGAGGAGGTCAAGCGGTGGTCCAGTCGCTACGGCCTCCGCCTCCAGGAGTCGGCGGGCCTGGACGTGGTGTACGACGGCGAGCAGCAGCGTTCGGAGATGTACGCGTGGGCGGTGGCCCATACCGACGGATTCGAGTGGCGAGGAAGCGTCCGGGCCTTCGACAACAAGTACTACTCGAAGGCCGCGGTGACCGGGCCGATCTCGCTGAAGGAGCCCTATCACAGCGACGAGTTCGCCTTCCTGAACGACATCGCCAAGGCCGAGCTGAAGGTCCCCATAACGGGGGCCTACACCATCGCGGACTGGTCCTTCGACGAGCACTACTTCACGGACCACGACATGTCCCACGCGCACGGCGAGCGCAAGGCAAAACGCCACGAGGCCCGGCGTCGGTTCATCGTGGACGTGGCCCGTCACATGATCCGGCCGAACGTGGAGTCTCTGATCGGCCTGGGGGCCAAGTGGATCCAACTCGATGAGCCCGGCGGGTCAACGGAACCGGACGAGCTGGATCTCTTCGCCGAAGCGTTCAAAGAAAGCGTGCAGGGACTGGACGCGGTGTTCTCCACACACCTGTGCTTCTCGGATTACGGGCTGTTCTTCCCGGGGATCGAAGCGATGACGGCCTGCAAGCAGTTCGCCGTCGGCTTCGCCAACTACGACAGCCGGGAGCTCGGGGTCACCGACGAGGCCCGTCCCGGATACCTGGTGATCAAGAAGTTCCGGGACCTCCCGTACAAGCCCGCGTTGGGCCTCGGTGTCCTGGACATCCACACGGACTTCATCGAACCGCCGGCGCTGGTCCGGGACCGGATCCTGTATGCCGTCGAGGTGTTCGGCGACGCTAACCGCATCCATGTCACGCCCGACTGCGGGTTGAGGACGCGGTCGTGGGACGTGGCGTACCGCAAGCTGCAGAACATGGTGGAAGGGACCCAGCTCGCCAAGAGGGCCCTGGGACTGTAGCGAGCCGGTTCGGTCCGCTCCCAAGCCACCGCCAGGCGCGAGACCCCCTCCTACTGATGCCCCTCGTGGTGCCCGTGGTCGTTGTCCTTGCACACGTCCGGGCAGAGGTTGCGCCTGAGCACCGTGAACGTGTTGTCGTACCGGTTCCAGTGGGTCCACTCGGGGACCTGGCAGCCGTTGCTGGTGCGCTTCCAAGCGTGCAGGTAGATCTCGTAGGCGCAGCATTCCGGGAAGTCGCAGCCGCGCAGGGTCACCTTGTAGTTTCCGCCGTACCAGTAAGGACGCGTCGCCCCTTGGGTCAGGGCCTGCGCGTAGCTCGGACCGACCTGCACGCCGGCCATGACCGGATCCGCCTCGAACGTCCCACGGGGAGAGGCCGGATTCGACGGGCAGGGAGCGCCGGGCGCGACCGTTCCGACCGGGAATGTCAGGGACGCCCCATAGATCGCGCTCATCTCGTATCCACCGAGGTGGCCGTCAAGGGCGTTCGGGGGCACGTTAACGGTGAAATGGATCGTCAGCGTGTCGGTCTCCTCCAGCGAGACGATGTCGCACACGTCTACGGGCTCCTGTGAAACCATGCCCTCGTTCTTGATCAGGCTCCTGATGTAAGCCTCGGGCTCGTCGAAGCAGAGGTGCGTTGTGGGGATCCCACATGCGTGGTCCACCGCAGGGTGCGAGCTGGCCTGGTTGTCGATCCGCAGGTACACGGTCTCCGGAGTGAACAGCCCGCACGTGCGGATGACGCGCTCGCTGGCGGGAATCAAATCGTCGTTGTTATCGGCCGCGTACCCGAGGAACCGCAGGTGATACAGCCCGTCGCCCAATGACGGGGTCGTCGTTGAGTCGAACACGAGCAGGCTGTCGTCGTCGTCCCACAGGACCTGTCCGAAGAACGTGGGCAGGCCAGGGTTCAGCTCTTCGTAGTGGTGGCGAGTCTTGATCGCCGTCACCGTGCTCATCCCCAGGTTCTTCGTCTCCGGCGAGAACGGGATGTACGGTGACCAACCAGGGCCCCAGTACCGGCGGGAATATCCGGCGAATTGGGGAGTCACCAGATCCGTCCATGGTCCCCCGTTCTTCGAGTACTGCGGCCGGACGTAGTCGATGTCGGGGCCGATTCGGGCCCGGAGGAGGAGCGAGTCCCACAGTGGCCGGTCGAGGTCGCCGCTCGTCCCGAGCCAGTACCCGCGCAGGTCGGGCGGGCCCGCCATGCTGGCGTCGCCGATCTGATCGATCGGAATGCTGCAACCCACGTAGGTGAGCTTCATGCAGTCCGGGCACTCGGGATCGCGGCACCAGCGGACGCAGCAAGCCTTGTCGTTGGCCAGCAGCGTCACGTTGAGCGTGGTGGGAATGTCCCACCGAGCCTGCGAAGGCGACTCGTCGTGGACCACGACCTCCTTGCCGTCGCAGTTCTGACGGACACGGAAGATCACGTCGGGCGCGCAGTCGTTCCAGTCGAACCAGGGCCAGACATGCAATGAGGCGAGCTCGTCCGACTGGGGGAGCACTGCGCGCAGGGTCTCGGCGGACGTCGACAGAGCGGCCGTGGTCTGGACCAGCGAGGGGCTGCGCTGGGCGATGGCCGCCAGCGATGCCTGCTCCTCCGCTGTGAGGCTCGCCACCAGGGACTGGATCACCGTCGGATCGGGATCTGGGGGGATCGGCGGCAGGATCACGTTGCGCTCGGCGAGCAGCTCGCGGATCCGCCGGAGGATGTCGTCGTCGATCCGCCAGTAGGGCCAGCACCAGGGGAAACACCGGGCGCAGCACCATCTGAACGTCGCCTCGAACGTTCCATCGAATTGGGTCGTGACGGTGGTGATCAGGTCTTCGGAGTACCACCACAGGAAGCGGTCGACGTCGTAGATGTCGACTTCGGCGCCGGGAACCGGGTCATCGCACCAGACCCAGCGCCGGGCATCAGAGTCCCATGACCAATTGCGGCAAACCACGCGGCCACGGATCCGATAGGTGCGGCAGCAGAACAGCCAGCAACGGTAGATGTGCGGAGGCACCTCGATGGCTCCGACATCGATGTCGAACTGGACCTCCTGCCGACGCAGCTCCGCGGCCTCGGACCGCGCCGCTTCTTCGTCGTCGCTCGCCTCCGAGGGGTTGCCGGATCGCCGCTGGCGCTTGCCGGGAGCCTTGGCCAGCTGTTCCACCGTGGAATCGAACGTGAAGCTCTTGACCGCAACGTCCAGGCCCATCAGGTCCCGGTCGCTCACGTTCGGCCCGACCAAGAACCTGATCCCGCAGGGGATGCGAGAGATCTGGTCGATGATGGGATCGAAGTCCAGCCGGAAGGATGCGGCCCGTTTCTGCCGGTCGACCTTGGCCAATGTCGAACCCAGGATCTCGTTTCCGTGAGATGCAGCTACCCGGATCTCGAGATCTTCGTTCCAATCCTCCGCTGGGATACCGCTGAGGTCGACCGTGCCGCGTGCCGTGGCCATCCCGAACCCCTTCCCTCGCCGGTTCTTGGAGTCCGGTCCCGCGGCGGGCATGTGGTCGCGACTGAGCCAGACCAGACCTGCGCAATCTAGAAAGGACGGGCCCCATTGCTCATCCCCTGGATCGGGTAATTCCGTGAAAGGAATCCGTTCACGAAGGGATTAACCCGCGGGCGCTTCCGGGCCCCGGCTTGGGTGCCGTGATGGGGGGACCAGGGCGGAGGCCATTGCTTGGAAGGATGCGGTCACGCGCCTGGGCAATCGCGTGAGGGATCTACGCGATGGGGTCGACTCACCGTTGTGCGTGAACGTCGTTTATCGAGTCCTGGAGAGGTACTTGGGGTCGACTTCGAAGGAGTCGGTACGGGGCGCTACTCAAGAGCCACCCGCCACTTGCTCGTCCAAGCTGCCTTGCCCTCGACAATCCTCGGAGAACCCTGAAGGAGAACTCCTCGAGTTAGTCAACCAGGCCATCGAAGAGGCAGAGCGGTTCGCTCACCGAAGGCGAATCACCGAGGAGCCCCTGCATGGTTTGCGCACAACCGTCAGCCAGTTGTGAGGGCAGCGTTGCTCAACCGGGACGGCGGGCCGCGAGCAAGGGTACCTGGGCGATCTTGTCGTCGTCCAGATCGGACCAGATGATCCCCCGAGGTCGGCGCCTGCTCCTTCGGCCCGGCCGGATGACCTCATCCGGCATCACGATGAGGTCGACGCGAAAGTCGTGCTGGGTCTCGGGAAGCTCCTCGTCCATGACCTGGAGGGGATGAACGGTCGTGGCGATCGTGGTCGCCTCGTCCACGAGCCCTTCTTCGGTGAGCAGGGCGAACTCGAGATCGGAGAAACCGCCGCCCTTTCCGATGCGGGCCCCGTTCCGGTTCACGGCAACGCTTCCGCACACCACCAGGTCGATGCGGCGCATGCCTGAGGTCGCCACCGGTCGGCCCACTCGGGTGACGCCACCGATGGAGGCGGCCTTACGTGGGCTCGGCCCCGCCTTCGCCGGATCCACCAGGATGAATGGCTTGAGGTCCCGAAGCCTGGGGACGGCCATGTACAGGAGCTTGCGCTCAGCCAGAGCCTGCGCTCGAACGGGGAGCTGAGGCGAGTCCGGGTTTGCCTTCAGCACGCGGGCGTCCGCCCACTCTGCCGCGGTCGCGAGCCGCCTGGCTGCGTCTGCCGCGCCCACGAAGTTCGGGATGCGCCCGCGGGCACCGGGGAAGCGAGCCACCTTTTCGCCCTCCAGCACGTCCCATACGCGCTCTCTGATGCGCTGTTTGGCATCCACGATGGTCCGGGAGGGTACCGGTCTCCGGCTAGACTCGTTTGCGGGGGGATGGCCGAGCGGACGAAGGCGGCGGTCTTGAAAACCGCTAGGGGCGCAAGTCCCTCAAGGGTTCGAATCCCTTTCCCCCCGCTACCAGTCTCCCTACGTGGTCATCTCAAAGGTGACACCCTAGGCTCTTGAGGGAGTTATGTGGGAAACCTCCCATAATCAACGCGAAAGCGCACCTCGAGGACGGGATTCTTGAACTTCGTCTTGGTCGAGCCAGCGCGTGAAGGTCCGGGTCCGCTTGACGACCTTCTGGCTGCCCATCCGGACCTCAACGTCTTGGCGCGCGTGCCCTCGGCCCGTGACGTGCCGCGGGCACTGCGGGAGCTCCCCACACACATCGGCCTCACCGCGCTGATCTCGCTTGAGATCTCGGGCGACGAGGATGCTCTGTGGCTGATCCGCACCATCCGCCAGTACTTCCCGACCTTCAGGATCCTCGCCTACGGGACCACCGTTGGCCAGGTCATGATCGAGAACGTCTTCTTCGCGGGAGCCGACGGATACCTCGACACGACGGCCGATCCGACACGGTTGGCGGAGGCGGTGCGTCAGGACAGCCGCGACATCGTTCTGGTGGAGAGTCCGCTCGGGGAGCCAGCTCTTGCCGAGGCCGAAATGCTCCTTAAGCCGGAACCGCCCTTGCTCCCGGAGCTTCCAGAGGAGCCAGCACTGGTCCCCGAGCCGGTCCGACCGCCCGA